>Ga0209343_10004144_pt1 | contig 17962 bp, 16 predicted proteins | sample RifCSPlowO2_02_FD_184026 | JGI IMG/M metagenome (GOLD analysis project Ga0209343, IMG submission 184026) | Groundwater microbial communities from Rifle, Colorado - Rifle CSP2_plank lowO2_0.2 (SPAdes) (version 2) | ecosystem: Environmental > Aquatic > Deep subsurface > Groundwater | place... | reverse complement strand
TAGCGCGTCAAAGCTTGCCCCTGCGTTGCCAGCGCCTCCAGCACCTGCAAGGCCAGCGCACCCGAGCCCGCGCCAAACTCCCACACCTCGTGCGTCTGCGTCACCTGCAAGGCCTGCGCCACCTGGGCCGCCAGGGTCTGGCCAAACAGCGGCGTCATCTCGGGCGCGGTGACGAAGTCGCTGCCCGCCACGGTCACGCCCGCTTGTCTGGCATAGGGCAGGGCGCCAAATTTGGCGCTGTCGTTGGCGTAATAGCCCAGACCCGGCGTGTACAGCGCCAGGGCCATGAATTCATCAAAGCCAATCCAGCCGCCATGGTGAGTGATGGTTTGGCCAATGTGGGCGCCGAGGGCGCTCGTTAAACTGTAGGGTATTGTCATAACACGCTGAATTGTCCCCGAATGTCTGCCCCCCCTTCAACCCGCACGGTCCTGGTTACCGGCGCTGCCAAACGCCTGGGGCGTGAAATCGCGCTCGCGCTGGCCAAAGACGGCTGGCAGGTGGCGGTGCATTATCGGGACTCGCTTGAAGATGCTAGAAAAACAGTAGCTGACTGCGCAGATTTGGCGGGGGCTAGCGCCTTATTTCGTGCAAATCTAACGAACGAGGCAGCGGTGCGTCATTTGCTGCCGCAGGTGATTGCCCAGTTCGGTCGGGTTGACGCCATCGTCAACAGCGCCTCCACATTCGAGCATGACAGCGCCGCCAGTTTCAGCTTTGCGGCGATGGACAAGCACATGCGCAGCAATGCCGGAGCCGCCATTATTCTGAGCCAGGCGCTGCACGCCCACGTGGTGGGGCGCGACGGCCCGGCCAGCGCGCAGGCCCGCCACCCGCTGGGCGTGGTGGTCAACCTGCTGGACCAGAAGTTGTGGAACCAGAACCCGGATTTTTTCAGCTACACACTGTCCAAAGCCGCACTGGAGGCGGCCAACACCATGCTGGCGCTGGCGCTGGCGCCGCACCTGCGTGTGGTCGGCGTGGCGCCGGGCCTGACGCTGACCAGCCACTTGCTGAACCACGACAAGTTTGAAGCGCTGCACCAGCTCTCGCCGCTGGGCCGCTCGTCGACGGCGGCAGACGTGGCGGCGACGGTCAAATTTGCCATCGACAACCAGTCCATCACCGGCACCACGCTGCTGGTGGATGGCGGCCAGCACCTGATGAAATTCGAACGCGATTTTTCCATGCTGTGACCCTCGGCACGGCCAACTCTCTCACCCCAAAAATGATGAATTCCCCCACCAGCGGCCACAGCCTGGGTCAGCAGACCCTGACCCTCACCGGCTTGCGTTTTAATGCCAACCTGGGCATTCTGGAAGCTGAAAAAACCGCGCCACAGCCGATTCAGGTCGATGCCGAACTGAGCCTGGGCGCGCAGCCGCTGCTGCCCCATGATGACGAGATCACCCATGTGCTGGACTACCGCAAGGTACGCAAAATCATCATTGAGGAATGCACCGCCGAGCACGTCAACCTGCTCGAAACCCTGATTGGCAAGCTGGCCAACCGCCTGATGCAACTGCCCGGCGTGCTGGGCGTGCGGGTGAAGATTGCCAAGCTGGAGATTTTTGACGACTGTGAAGTGGCGATTCGCATGGAAACCGGACAGTGGTCGTAAGACCTAATAGGAACAAGATGATGAATGCAGTCTGGACAGACAACGATACGCAAGCCGAAGATTTGAGCCCGCAAGCTCGCGTTGCAAGCCAACTGGTCAGACTGAAGTCTGACCTGCAAGCCTTTGCTGACGCGACGGCGAGTGCCCCGGCAGCGCGCGAACCCAAAATCGAGCGTGAAACCCACAAGCTTGAAAAGCGCCTGTGCCGCCAGGTCGGCCAGGCCATCATGGACTTCAACATGATTGAAGAGGGCGACCGCGTGATGGTCTGCGTCTCGGGCGGCAAGGACAGCTACGGGCTGCTGGACATCTTGCTCAAAATGCAGCAGCGCGCCCCGATCAACTTTGAAATCGTGGCCGTCAACCTGGACCAGAAGCAGCCCGGCTTTCCGGCCCACATCCTGCCCGAGTACCTGGCCAAACTCGGCATCGAGTTTCACATTGAAACCCAGGACACCTACAGCATTGTCAAAAAGGTGATTCCCGAGGGCAAAACCATGTGCAGCCTGTGCAGCCGCCTGCGCCGGGGCATTTTGTACCGGGTGGCCGACGAGCTCAAGATCACCAAAATCGCGCTCGGTCACCACCGCGACGACATGCTGCAAACCTTCTTTCTGAACATGTTCTTCGGTGGCAAACTCAAGGGCATGCCGCCCAAGCTGGTGAGCGACGACGGTGGCCATATCGTGATCCGTCCGCTGGCCAATGTGGCCGAAAAAGACCTGACGCGCTGGGCCGCGCACCGCCAGTTCCCGATCATCCCGTGCAGCTTGTGCGGCAGCCAGGAAAACCTGCAGCGCCAGCTCATTGGCCAGATGCTGCGCGACTGGGAAAAACAGTACCCCGGTCGCACCGAGACCATGTTCACCGCGCTGCAAAACGTGGTGCCCTCGCACCTGATGGACGCCACGCGCTACGACTTCAAGGGCCTCAAAATCACCGGTGTGCCGGACGCCGATGGTGACCGGGTGTTCGATGAAGAAACGTTCCCGATGACCAAGCTGGCCGGTGTGCAGGTGCTGGGTTCGTCCTGCTGAGTTTATGGAAAATAAGGCGCTAGCCCCTATAAATACTGTATTTGTTGCTATTTTATTTATAGCTATGTCTGAGACCCATTAGCGCACTCCAATCGCTCAAAACACCATGCACGCCACCCGCATCATTGCCATTCGCCACGGCGAAACCGCCTGGAATGTCGATACCCGCATCCAGGGGCAGCTCGACATCGAACTCAACGCCAAAGGCCGCTGGCAAGTCCACCGCTTGGCCAAGGCCCTGGCGCGTGAGCCCATCAGTGCCATTTATTCCAGTCATCTGCGGCGCGCCCATGACACCGCACGCGCCATTTCCAGTGCCACCGGCCGCACGCTACAGACCCACGCCGGCTTGCGCGAACGCGGTTTTGGCGTGTTTGAGGGCAAGACCTTTGCCGAGCTTGAAGCCGTCTGGCCCGAGCAGGCGCTGCGTTGGCGCAAACGCGATCCGCTGTGGGCGCCCGAAGGAGGCGAGTCGTTGACCGACTTGCGCGAACGCATCACGCGCACCGCTTCTGAATTGGCGGCGCGCCACGTGGGGGAGCAGATTGTGCTGGTCGCGCACGGCGGTGTGATGGACGTGCTGTACCGCGCCGCCACCGGGCAAGAGTTGCAGGCGCCGCGCACCTGGGACCTGGGCAACGCCGCCATCAACCGCCTGCTGTGGACGCCGGGCGGTTTCACGCTGGTCGGCTGGTCCGACACGCGCCATCTGGACGACGATGCGCTCGATGAGACGAGCGCCTGAGGGCGGCGAGCTGCGGCCCCACTGCCATGAGCCGGCGTTCCCACACCTCCATGGCCGGCCGTAGCCCTCGGCTGGTGTTGCTGCTGATCCTGGTGGCAGCTCTTTCGACCGCGACCAGCGTGCTGGACCTGCCAGCGTTGCACTTTGTCTTCAAACCGCTGGTCATGCTGGTTGCTATCGTTGCAGTAGCTGCTCGTGCTTATTCGACAGGGGATGGAGGCAGATTTGATTCATATTTGTTGGCCGCGCTGGCAGCCTCGCTGGCGGGCGATGTGTTTCTGATGTTGCCCGGCAATTACTTCATCCCGGGCCTGGCCTCCTTTCTGGTGGCTCATCTTTTCTACATCGCCTTGTTCCGTCAGGGGGTACCCTGGTTTCCCAGCCGCCGCGCCTTGGCTGGCACGCTGGGTATCGGTACCGCCATGTACGCCTGGGTCTGGGGCGGGCTGGCTGACCCGGTGCTGAAAGTCGCCGTGGCGGCCTACGTCAGCGTGATTGCACTGATGGTGGCGCAGGCCATCGGTCGTGCGGCGACGGTGCGTGATGCAGCCGCCAAGGCCGTGGGCCTGGGCGCCTGTGTCTTCATGCTCAGCGACGCGCTGATCGCCGTCAACCGCTTTGTGCAGCCGCTGCCGCTGGTGTCTTTGTGGGTGCTGGCGAGCTACTACACGGCGCAGATTCTGATCGTGCACAACGCCCGGCCGGTTGGTCCAGTTGTTCCGGCGGCTCCCGCTACACTTGCCTGACATAGCCCGCGTCAACGTATTCAGCGACTTCAGCGCCCAGGCAATGTCTCGTCTGGGGCGCCAACTTTTGGAGAATTTCAGTGCAGCTCGTTTGTCTTGACCTTGAAGGTGTTCTCGTTCCCGAAATCTGGATCGAGTTTGCCAGTCGCACCGGCATCCCGGCGCTCTCGCGCACGACCCGCGACGAACCCGACTACGACAAGCTGATGAAATATCGGCTCGACTTGCTCAAGACCCACAAGCTCGGCCTGCCCGATATTCAAAAGGTGATTTCGGACATGGGGCCGATGGCCGGTGCCCGCGACTTTCTGGACGCGTTGCGGCGCGACTACCAGGTCATCATCCTGTCCGACACGTTTTACGAATTTGCCATGCCTCTGATGGCGCAACTGAACATGCCGGTGCTGTTCTGCCACAAGCTGGAGGCCGACGCCAACGGCTTTCTGGTGAACTACCACCTGCGCATGCCAAACCAGAAAAAAGAAGCGGTGCAGCGTTTTCGGGAACTGCAATTCAAGGTGATTGCGGCCGGCGACTCCTACAACGACACCGCGATGCTGGCCGCGGCCAACGCCGGCATCCTGTTTCACCCACCGCAAAACGTGATCGACGAGTTCCCCCAGTTTCCGGTCACGCTCAATTACGCCGAACTGCGCGCTGAGATCGACAAGGCAGCCAGGCGCTAAGCGTTTCAATCGCTTCCCGTTCTTGGCCCCTACTGGCGGCCATGCTGTCAGTGTGGGCAATTCATCCGTGGCAACTGTTCGCTTCGAATTGTCTCCAGCTCCCTACATGAACAGTCACGCGCACCATGTAGGCGCAAGCCAGCAAACCCCGTAGAGTTGGCGGCAGGATTGGTTTGGACGCACCCACGGGGCGGGCCAATCAACAAGAGAGCGACAAAACATCATGCAGACTGTTCAAACAGGATCGGCCCAAGCCGATTGGCTGCCCGTGGCCGCCCCCGTTATTGCGTCGGCTGAACCGGGCGGTTGGGCGTCGGACACTCAGATTTCGCGCCTGGTCGGTCAACTCTACGCGTGCGCCCCAACGGCCGAGCAAGTCCCCTTGCTGGAGCATTTGTTGAGCCCCTTGGGTGCGCTCGCTCGCGTCACCGTGGCCCATGGCGTTTTTGCGGAAAGCGTGTTTCGCAGCGGCTGGCGTGACTTGCAGGTTCGACTGGCGGATGTGCCGAAGGTGCGCATCGACCACGTCATCGACCTGGTCGATTATGTCCAGCAGGTGAGCGTCGAATCTGTCGACGCCTTGGCCGAGAAGATCAAGGCGTGGCCGGTGATCGCCAGTTCGGTGACTTCAGGACTGCTGGTGACCGAGCTGATGCAGCGCGCAAAACTCCATCGTCTGGTGCGTGATCGGGACGACTGGGAGTCATGACGCACACGCCGCATCGCTTGACCTGATGCAGGTCCAAGCTGTTGTTTATTTTGCCTACTCTGGCCGCATGGCGCCAAACATATCGCCACCGTTTTGCGCAGCAGGCGGCGTGACGCCCAGGTGTTTGTACGCCGCCAGCGTGGCAATACGCCCGCGCGGCGTGCGCTGCAGGTAACCTTGTTGGATCAGGTAGGGCTCAATCACGTCTTCAATCGTTTCCCGCTCTTCGCCAATGCTGGCGGCAATGTTGTCCAGGCCAACCGGGCCGCCGTCAAAGCGGTGGATTACCGCTTCCAGCAGCTTGCGGTCCATCAGGTCAAAGCCTTGCGGGTCAACGTCGAGCATGACCAGGGCGCGGTGGGCAATGTCGAGCGTGATCTCGCCCGCACCTTTTACATCGGCGTAATCGCGCACCCGGCGCAGCAGGCGGTTGGCAATGCGCGGCGTGCCACGGGAACGCCGGGCAATCTCAAAGCCTCCCTTTTCATCGGTCGGCACCTTGAGCAGGCCGGCACTGCGCTTGACAATGCTCGCCAGTTCTTCGGGGGAGTAGAACTCCAGCCGCGCCACAATGCCAAAACGGTCACGCAGCGGGTTGGTCAGCATGCCGGCGCGGGTGGTGGCGCCGATCAGGGTGAAGGGCTGCAGGTCGAGCTTGATCGAGCGCGCCGCCGGGCCTTCGCCGATCATGATGTCGATCTTGTAGTCTTCCAGCGCGGGGTACAAGATTTCTTCCACCACCGGGCTCAGGCGGTGAATCTCGTCGATGAACAGCACATCATTTTTTTCCAGATTGGTCAGCAGCGCCGCCAGATCCTTCGGTTTCTCCAGTACCGGGCCGCTGGTTTGGCGCAAGTTGACGCCGAGTTCGTGCGCAATGATGTGGCTTAGCGTTGTTTTGCCCAGGCCGGGGGGGCCAAACAACAGCACATGGTCCAGCGCCTCGTCGCGCATCCTGGCGGCACTGATAAATATTTCAAGCTGCTCGCGCACCTTGGCCTGCCCGACATACTCATCGAGCAGCTTGGGCCGCAAGGCGCGCTCCACCGCCTCCTCGTTGGGAGAGGCGGGCGCGCCCGACAGGATGCGTTTGGGCGGCGGGGCGGCAAAGTCGTCGGTTTGAATGCTCACGGCAGGTGGGGGTGCTAAAGGAAGCTTGACTATAGCGCGCGGCGAAGGGGTGAATGGTTCCCCCACAACGCGCGCCCGGTGCAGGCGGTCCCTGGGCGGCTGGCACGATGCCGCCTGGCTGGCGTGGGCCACCCAAAGAACGGCGACAATGACGCCATGAACACTTCAACCAACTCCAGCGCTTTTGCGCCTCTGAAAAACGACACCTTCCTGCGCGCCTGCCTGCGCCAGGCCACTGACTACACGCCCATCTGGATGATGCGCCAGGCCGGGCGGTTTTTGCCGGAATACCGGGCCACGCGCGCCAAGGCGGGCAGCTTTATGGGTCTGGCCACCAATACCGACTACGCCACCGAAGTCACGCTGCAGCCGGTCGAGCGCTTTCCGATTGATGCCGCCATCTTGTTCAGCGACATCCTCACCGTGCCCGACGCCATGGGCTTGGGCCTGTCGTTTGCCTTGGGCGAAGGCCCCAAGTTCGCCCATCCGGTACAGGACGAGGCCGCCGTTGCCAAGCTGGCCGTGCCCGACATGGACAAGCTGCGTTATGTGTTTGACGCCGTCACCTCGATTCGCAAGGCCCTCAACGGCAAAGTGCCGTTGATCGGTTTTTCAGGCAGCCCCTGGACGCTGGGCTGCTACATGGTGGAGGGAGCCGGCTCGGACGATTACCGCTTGGTCAAGACCATGCTCTACAGCCGCCCTGACCTGATGCACAGGATTTTGCAAATCAACGCCGACTCGGTGGCGCAGTACCTCAATGCGCAGATCGAAGCGGGCGCCCAGGCCGTGATGATTTTTGACAGTTGGGGCGGTGTGCTGGCCGACGGCGCGTTCCAGGAGTTCAGCCTGGCCTACACGGCCCGGGTGCTGGCGCAGCTCAAGCGTGAACACAACGGAGCGCGTATTCCGCGCATCGTCTTTACCAAAGGCGGCGGCATGTGGCTGAAGGAAATGGGGCTACTTGACTGCGACGTGCTGGGCCTGGACTGGACCGTCAATCTGGCCAAGGCGCGCGCCATTGTGGGCGACAGCAAGGCCTTGCAAGGCAACATGGACCCCAACGTGCTGTTTGCCTCGCCGGCCCAAATTGCCGCCGAAGCGACCAGAGTGCTCGACAGTTTTGGTACGCCCTATGCCGGTGAAGGAACCGGTCCGACGCATATTTTCAACCTGGGACATGGCATCAGCCAGCACACACCGCCGGAGCATGTGGCGGCGCTGGTACAGGCGGTGCATGAGCACTCGCGCAAGATGCGGGCCTGAGGTCGCCTTGAACCGACCGGTGCCAGGCCTTTTCGTCATTTTGACCTGAACGCCTAGCACCTTTTGAGCCGAATGGGGGATGTTGCGATTTAACTTATGCACAAAAATTTGTCTTTGTAAAGAACTACTGCCCTGATCACAAGCAATTTGCTATTAAACAAATAGCGATAACAAGTGATTGATTTATAACGATATTAATTTTTGCTAATTTTGTAAGCAAATTGATCAAAGCCTTGATCTGCAAGGGTTTGAGGGCAATCCAGGCAAACTATCAACAAAGTTATCCACAGAAATTCTGGATGATCATCAAATCGCTTATGAATCAAGGGTTTAAGCCAGCTTTCGCAAGTTCACATCAACAAAATGCCCAAAGTCGGGCGCTGGCATGAGCCATCAGCTTGCAGTTCTGGTTCACACGCCAGCCCACAGTGCCGTCGCCGGGACGCTGAGCTATGTCAGTGAGCTGCCACTTACCGTCGGCAGCCTGGTGCGCGTGCCACTGGGTCAGCGTGAGCTGTTGGGCGTGGTGTGGGACGCGCCACTTGATTCCTCTGCGGCCCCCTTTGATCCGCAGAAACTGCGTCCCATCAGCAGTGCCCTGGAGGGCATTGCGCCGCTGAGCGCCAGCTGGCGCCAGCTGGCGACGTTTGCGGCCCATTATTACCAGCGCTCAGTGGGCGAGGTGGCGCTGGCAGCCTTGCCGCCACAATTGCGCGACCTGAGCACCCAGCAGTGGGGCCGTCGCCTCAAACGGCACGCCAAGGCGGGGGCAGTGGGCCAGCCTGCCCTGGCCGATACTTCTGAATTTATAGCACTTAGTTCAGAGCAGACGGGGGCTATAGCCCAATTTGATACAAATTCAGGGCCGTTTTTGTTGTTCGGCGCCACCGGCAGCGGCAAAACCGAAGTCTATTTGCAGTGCGTCGAGCAGTTGCTCGCGCGCGAGCCCGATGCCCAGGCGATGGTGATGGTGCCCGAGATCAACTTGACGCCGCAGTTGGAGGCGCGTTTCATGGCGCGGTTTGCTCCCATTTATGGTGACAGCGCCGTGGTGTCCATGCACAGCGGCATGACGCCGGCGCAGCGCTTGAAGAGCTGGCTCGCGGCCCACAGCGGTGTCGCCCGCATCGTGCTGGGCACACGCATGGCCATCTTTGCCTCGCTTCCCAAACTCAAGCTGATCATCGTGGACGAGGAGCACGACCCGAGCTACAAGAGCGGGGAGGGCGCCCGCTACTCGGCGCGCGATCTGGCGGTGTACCGGGGCCGGCTCGACGGCGCCAAGGTCATGCTGGGCTCGGCGACACCATCGCTGGAGAGTTGGCACCACAGCCGTCCGGCAGCAGAAGGCGGGCGCTACCTGCGCCTGGTCATGCCCAGTCGCATCGGCAGCATCACCGCGCTGCCCACCGCGCAAGGCGACACAACACGGTTGGTGAACGATGCGACCGCCGCCAACGCTGGCCTGCCCGTGGTGCGCCGGGTGGACATGAATCACCAGCCCAAGCATTGCGTGTTTTCGCCGCCTCTGCTGGCCGCCATCGTGGAGCGCATCGCACGCGGCGAACAAAGCATGGTGTTCTTGAACCGGCGCGGCTACGCCCCGGTGCTGCACTGCGCCGACTGCGACTGGAAAAGCGAATGCCCGCATTGCAGCGCCTACCGGGTCTTTCACAAAATCGACCGCACCCTGCGTTGCCACCACTGTGGCTATGCCGAGCGCGTTCCCCGTGCCTGTCCCGCTTGCGGCAACCCTGACATTGCGCCGATGGGCCGCGGTACCGAGCGGCTGGAAGAACACCTGGCCGAGCTGCTGTTGGAGGTGCGTCGCCCCAACTCGGTGTCGGATCAATGGCCCGAGGGCGAACCGGTGCGCATCGTCCGCATCGATGCCGACAGCACCAAACTGAAAGGCGAGCTCCAGGCGCAGCTGGCCCGGGTGCATTCGGGTGAGGTGGACGTGCTGGTCGGCACGCAGATGATTGCCAAAGGGCACGACTTTCGCCGCATCACGCTGGTGGCCGCCATCAACCCCGATAACGCGCTGTTTTCGAGTGACTTCCGGGCGCCGGAGCGCTTGTTCAGCCTGCTGATGCAAGCCGCCGGGCGCGCCGGGCGGGACGCCGACATCAGCGGCCAAAGCGAGATGTGGGTGCAGACCTTTCATCCGCAACATCCGCTGTTTGACGCCCTGAAACGCCACGACTACCCGGCCTTCGCCGCCGAGCAACTGAAAGAGCGCGAGCAGGCCGGTATGCCCCCGTTCAGTTTTCAGGCGCTGGTGCGGGCGGAGGCGCGCACGCAAGAGGTGGCGCAAGGTTTTTTGAGCGCGGCCAGTGCTGCCGCCACCCAGATGGCACAAGCCGACCAGTTGCTGGCGCACTTGACCCTGTACCCGGCGGTGCCCATGAGCATCCAGCGCGTGGCCAATGTGGAGCGGGCGCAAATGCTGATCGAGAGCCCGTCACGCGCGGCGCTGCAACGCTTTTTGGCGGCCTGGCAGGCGGTGTTGCACGCGACCCGTAAACAGCCCGTGGGACGCGGCTTGCTGCGCTGGGCCATTGACGTGGATCCTCTGGCTATTTGAGCTGTAGCCCGCGTGCTGTATGCTTGACTAGCTATATAAATAATAGCATAAAGAACTGCAAGCCCGCTCTTGCATCCTGACTGACACCCGGCTGAACGCTAGATATGGTCAGTCTTGTTGATTTTGCTGGGCGAGTAGGTGAGCACCTCGCTCGACAGTGTGCCCGGTGTGGCGTTCCGGTTGGGTAGAGATGTGTCGAACTGATTCTTGACCTGCTGCTGCACCTGGACCGCGCTGGCACTGGCAAGCCATAGCGACTTGATATGGTCCATCAACAGTTGGGAAATGGGCACCGGCGGCGGGTCTTCGACTTTTTCAGGCGCTGGCCGGTGAATGGTCCAGTCTTTTTCAGACGTGGCGGCTTCGGAGCCGCGCCGCGCCGGATCGGACACGCTGGTGTAAACCGCCTCACCGGTGCTGGGCTTGTTGGCCTGGTTCACCAGGTTGACCACACTGGGCGTCGGCTCCGCCGGCGTGATGGCAGCGTGGGCTGAAGGGTTGACGGGCGCCACCGGTATGACTCTGGCCGCCGCCATGGACAACGCTTCAGCGCCAATGGGCCGAAGATTGGGGGTTCGTTCAAGGGGCGGCAGTTGCATTTTTTGTGGGGCGGCAGATCAGGTCTGGGGCTTTCCTCCGTATTCGTAACTTCTTAACGGCAGATTTAGGGGGTTATTTAGGGTTATTTCTGAAAAATTTCATTTATTTTCAAATATTCTGAACATTTGAAGACGCAAACAGACCCTGGACTTGATTACACGGTGCCAGTTTGGCCAGGCGCACCCGGCAGGTTTCCCCACCGGTTGGCTGAAAACGCCTCAATGAAGCTTTCCAGTTGCTGCGCTGGCAGCTGGTTGATGCCCGCCGCTCCGGCCCGTCCATCGCCGCCGAAACCGCGACAGAACTCCGCCGCCCCGGCCGGGGCAGACATGGGCGCGCGCACGCTGACGACGAAGTCACCTAAAGCCGTGGCCGTCAGAAAGGCATGGGCATGCTGAGGATGCGCTGCCGCGAGCAGGTTAGCGAAGCTGCCTGACACACGCCGGCTCCATGGGGCGTCCGGCAGAAGGTAGACGCTGACATGCGCGTCCTGAAAATAGGGTTGCATGGCTTGTGCCTGTCGCAAATCACTTTGCCGCCGGGCGGCAAGCTCTTGGCCAATGCGCTCATGTTCAAGAAAAAGCAAGGGGTCGGCGTAGCGAACCAGTCGTTCATACAGATGCGCCGGTGTGATGTAAACATCTTGCTCGCTGTCGCCATAGGCGTTGTAGTTGATCGACTCGCCCAGGGATTGCAGACGCCTGCGGTCCTCAAAAGACAAGCCCAGGCCCACGGCCAGATCTTCGGCCACGCCGGTCAGATTGTCCCCAAAAGCGCCCACCACGGCCCAGGCCCGAAACTGGCCACCGAGATGGCGGTCCACCAGCAGACTGGTGCACGTGTTGCTGGCAACATCGATATGCGCCTGCAGCAGCGGATGCACCGGAATGTCGTCCACCTTGTGATGGTCGAAGTAGCGCACCGATACGCCGGCTTCCAGCAAGCGCATCAGCGCTGGCCGGTTGCGCCGCATGGACAGGTCGCACACCAGCAGTCTGTCGCCCGGCCCGGCCTGGACACGCTCCAGCAGTTCAATGTCGCGTTTCAGCCCGGTGATCAAGCGGGCCGCCTGCGGCTCGTGCAAGCGCCACTGCACCACCGAAGACAGGCCGTCGGCGTCGCCATTGCATACGTCGATGTGCATCGCCCGGCTTCCCCTTTGACTCATGCGCGCAGCACGCATTTCTCGTACAAGCCCAGCATGCGCCCGGCCGGGTCGTACCTGGCCTTGAGCGCTTGATAGTGCGACAGTCCATAGGCTTGCGCAAACTCTTGCGGTGTGAAGTAGCTGTCCGAATAGAGCGACTTGATGCCGCCCAGCCGCATCACTTCGCGCTCCACCAGCCGGTTGAAATGGCCCGGCTCGTAGGCGCGTGTGGTTTCGACCACGTCCCAAAATCCGAAGTTCGCATAGAGGCTGTCGGGTGCCAGGGGAAACAGGGTGAATCTTGCATCAGGAGCAGGCCCACGCACGGGGCAGATCCAGATCGGCAGGATGCCGATCTCGCGCAACAGAAAGGCGAGGAAATCGGGCGCGGCAGCCATCGGAATATCGACGTCCTGGATGACGGATTCAGTAAAACGCCCGCGCCAGCGGGCCAGCCGGCGCGTCAGGCCCCAGTGGGCGTTCCAGCGCATGACGCGGGTATAGAAACGAGAATTGAGCCTGGCCCTGCCAAGCAGTCGCCGCACCAGCGGTTGCTGCGCGTACAGGTTCTTCGAGCACCAGAACCAGTCGGTGTCCCAGCGCCAGATATAGTCCTGCACCGTCAGGTAATCGACTGGCTTGTCCAGTAGTGAACGGTAGTAGATGTGCTCGAAGCGGTAGTCACTGAGCCAGGGTGCGGCATCAACGAAACAGGCCCGGTTGATCACCTGCTGTTGCGGCCCGAACACCACGCCATCAACAAAGTCAGCATGGCCCTGGCAGTGCGCGGCGAGGTTGATGAAAAACGCGCCCGGCGCATCAAACTGCAAATGTTCCACCTTGACGTACGGCTTGACCGGCAAGGTGCGCAAGCGCAGGCGCAGCGCATAGCCCAGTGTGCCGTAGGAATTGGGAAAACCGAAGAACAGGTCGCGGTGCTCGTTGTCGGGCGTGCAGTGCAAGACCTCGCCGTCGGGCAGCAACACGTCGAGTTCCAGCAGGGTGTCATGGACCAGGCCGTGTTGATGCGAGGTGGCTTCGATGCCGACGCCGGCGGCCGCACCGCCCACGGTGATGGTCTTGAGCTGCGGCACCACCGCCGGCATGAGACCGTGGCGCAGGGTTTGCGCGACCAGTTCCTCGTAGCTCGTCAATCCCTCGACATCGACCCAGCCGCCTGCCGTGTCGATGTCGAGCACGTGGCAGAAGGCGCTCAGGTCCAGTCGGCGCTTGGCGCCCTCATGGCGGTCCCGAAACAGGTTGGAGCTGCTTTTTCCAAGACCGAGCGGCGCCCCGCTGCCCGCTCTGCCGGATTGCAGGGTGGCAAGCAGTTCGGCCCGGCGCCGGGCATGGGCCAAGGCTTCAGGCGTCATACAAGTACGCCCGACTCATCGGGAAGCTGGCCGGCGTGACGTTGCCCTTGCTGAAGACAATCTGGAACAAATGGGTGTAACCCCCCGGCGAGCGGAACATTTCGGCGCACCCTATCAGGTAGGTCCGCCAGACCCGGTAAAAGCGTTCATCAAAACGCTGCGGGTCAAGTGCCCGGATCGTCTCCCATTGCGCCTCAAAACGCCGGGCCCACTCGTCCAGCGTCAAGGCGTAGTGGCGGCGCAGGTTTTCAATGTCAAGCACCTCGAGCCCGCAGCGCTCCATCTCGACGATCACCTCGGACAAGCCGGGAATCCAGCCGCCGGGAAAGACGTGCTTGCGGATGAACAGGTCGGTCTCGCGCGGTCCGACATGGCCAATGAAATGCAGCATGCCCAGCCCGCCGGGTTTCAAGAAGTCGGCGTGTGCCTGGATCACCGCGGCCAACTGGTCACGTCCGGCATGTTCGAGCACGCCGATCGACACCACCTTGTCGTACTGGGTATCGGCCGCGCGGAAGTCGGCCTCGTGGACACTGAGCTTGTCGTCCAGGCCACGGCGCGTGATTTCGCTGCGCAACCAGTCAACCTGTTCGGTTGTGGTGTTGATCCCGGTGCCGATCGCGCCCAGCGTTTCCCATGCCCGGAACATGAAGCCGCCAAAGCCGCAGCCGATGTCGGCAAAACGCTCGCCGCGCGCGAGCCGGATCTTGCGGCAGACATGGTCGATCTTGCGCTGTTGCGCCTGCTCCAGTGTCTGCGTACCTTCGGGCCAGTAGCCGCAGGTGTACATCATCAGCGGCTCGTCGAGCCACAGCCGATAAAACGCCTCTCCCAAGCCATAGTGAGCACGGGCATTGGCCTTGGCCTGCGCCGGGCTGTGGTTGGAATAGCGCAGCTCATGAAGGCCGTTCTCCATAGTGATCAAGGCCTTGCCGTGCAGATCCAGGCCACTGAGCAGACCGGCCGCCAGCGCCGCGCCGAAATCGCCTTCGACGTCGACGCTCTGGTCGAAATAGGACTCCAGCAGACCGATTTGCCCGCGCGTGAAGGCCTGCAGCAAGGCGGCGTCGGAGCGGAACAGCATCGTGAACGCCGGCTCGCCCGGGCCGGCGCGGTAGCGGCTGCCATCAGGCAGCCCGATCGCAAACGACATCCCGGTTCGGGTCTGCATCGCGTCGACGATGTTCTGCATGGAAAAAAGCACGCGGGTTCTCCGGTTGGCTGCGCAGGCCCTGATGCCAGCGAACTTGATTTAAGCTGTTTGCTGGCAGCGAGACTTGCGCATAATCAAATCGGCTTGTATCCGCTTGTCCACCTCTTCGGCCAGTTGCCTGAGCGGCGGCGCCAGGGTCACGCAGTAAGGTGCTGTGGCCGGTGTCAATGCACGCAAATGGACAGGAAGTCTGGCCAATTCGGCGTGGGCGTGTTCGCGCACCGCATTGAGCACGGGCATGTTCGCCAACCGCCGTCCTTGCCGCATCACCGGCACCAGCAGCGGCTCGCCCGGCGCGACATCGTCAGTCGTGGTCAGCACGTCGCCGGCCAAAAGACCGTCAGCGCCGTAGCTGCGGTACACCTGCTTGCGACCGGGCCAGGTGGCTTTGCCCTCAGATTTTTTGCGCCGGGCCAGCCCGGCATATTCCTGCAGCTTGTAGGCGCAGTCCAGATAAGGTTGGTCAGCCGAGGTGTTCATGCGGGTGCCCACGCCAAAGCCGTTGATCGGCGCGCCGGCCGCGACGAGTTCGGCCACCCTGTATTCATCCAGGTTGCCGCTGGCAAAAATGCTGATGCCGGGCAGACCACCTTCGTCCAGAATGCGCCGCACCTGGCGCGCGTGCGCCGCCAGGTCACCACTGTCCAGCCGAACCGCTTGAATGGTGATGCCCTCACCCGCCAACTTTTTGGCCAAAGGCACCAGGCGTCGTGCGGCCGTCTCGGTGTCAAAGGTGTTGATCAGCAGGGTGCACGCCAACGGGTACGAGCGGGCGAAATGCTCGAACGCATCAACTTCCCCGTCATGGGCCTGGATGAATGAGTGAGCCATGGTGCCGTAAAGGGGAATGCCCCAGTTCATGCCTGCCAGCACGGTGGATGTGCCGTCAAAGCCGGCCAGGTAGCTGGCGCGGGCTGACAGCAAACCCGCCTCGGCACCGTGCGCACGACGCAGGCCAAAGTCCACCAGCAATTTGTCCGCTGCCCCCAAGCGCACACGCGCCGCCTTGGAGGCCACCATCGTCTGAAACTGCAGCAGGTTGATGATCCGGGTCTCAACCAATTGAGCCTGGGGCAATGGTGCGATCACGCGAAAAATTGGCTCGTCAGCAAAGAAAACGGTGCCCTCCGGCATCGCCTGCACCTCGCCCGTGAAACGCAGATCACGCAGCGAATCGACAAAGCGGCGCTGGAAGCGCCCGCACCCGGCCAGCCAATCCAGCTCCGCGGGGGTGAAGTGCAGGTCTTCCAGAAAATCGAGTACCTGTTCCAGTCCCGCCGCCATCAGGAAGTTGCGCCCGAGCGGCAGCTTGCGCACGAAAAATTCGAACACTGCGGTGTCGGCCATGCCCTGGTCAAAGTAGGCCTGCAGCATCGTCAACTGATAGAGATCGGTGAGCAGGAGACTGGTGCGCTCCGTCATGTTGATACCACCCTGATTTGTTTCAAGGTCACGGCCATGGCACCTTTTTCCAGCATTTGGCCCATGGCACGCGCGCCGTCACCCGGATGCACATCCACCGCGCGGACCGCGTCCTGCAGCAAGACCGTTTGATAGCCCAGTTTCAAGGCGTCACCCACCGTATTGAGCACGCAATAGTCAGTTGCCAGACCGCCAATGAAGAGACGCCTGACCCCGGCTTCGCGCAATAAGCGGTCAAGTTCGGTGCCTTCGAATCCTGAATAGGCATCACGGCTCCGGTCGGTGGCCTTGGAGATCACGCTGACATCAGCGGGCAGCTTGAGCCCTGGCGCAAGGTTGGCCCCCGCGCTGCCTGCCACGCAATGCGGTGGCCACGGCCCGCCTTGCGGCAGGAAGGAGCAATGATCGCTCGGGTGCCAGTCGCGCGTGGCCAGCACCGGCAGCCTGGCCTGCTGGAATGCGGCCAGATAGCCATTGAGCACAGCGATCACCTCATCGCCCCGGGGCACCGCCAGACTGCCGCCGGCGAGGAAATCTGATTGAACGTCAACGATCAGCAGTGCATCACCGGCTTGCAGCGAAATGGGGTGCGTATGACTCGACATGAGGCCCCCAAAATTAAAAGTATCACGATCCATTTTGTGGCGTCACCACGACCCCATGGAACACAGTATTCGAAGCAATGGACAGATGTTTTGCGAATTGTCAGCGTAGAGCACGGTCACTGGCCCACGCCGCGAGCCATGGTGGCAGCCAATAGGGAGCGCAACTGATCCAGCGTCCGCGTGTTGAGCACGTCGCCGGTTTCCAGCCAGCCGCGCCTTGCCTGGCTGACCCCGAAGCGCAGATTGTCAAATTGCAGATGACTGTGCGCATCCGAGTTGATGCTGACGAGCACGCCCTCACTCTTGGCTATCCGGCAGGCGGCATCGCTCAGGTCGAGCCGGGCCGGATGCGCATTGAGTTCCAGAAAGCAGCCGCGTTCGCGCGCCTTGCGGATCACGCGCGGCAGGTCGATGTCACAGGGTGGCCGTTCGTTAATCAGTCGCCCGCTCGGATGCGCCAGAATGCTGAAACAGCGGTGTTCCATGGCCCGCAGCAGCCGATCAGTCTGCTTCTCGCGCGTCAACCCGAAGCCACTGTGCACAGCGCCCACCACGAGGTCAAGGCGGCCCAGAATCGCATCAGGCAGGTCGAGCGTGCCATCTTCCAGGATGTCAACTTCCACGCCTTTGAGCAAGACAAAGTCACGCAGACCGGCATTGATCTCATCGATGCGGTCGATTTGCCGCGAGAGCCCGTCGGCGTCCAGGCCGTGCACCAAGGCCAGACGCTTCGAATGGTCCGTGATCGCCAGGTACTGCAGACGGTGCGCGCGGGCGGCCTCGGCCATGGCCTTTATAGGGTCGTGACCATCGCTGTCTTTGGTGTGGGCATGCAAGTCGCCACGCAGATCGGTCAGCTGCAGCAAGCGGGGCAGGGCGCCGCTGCGTGCCGCTTCTATCTCGCCACGGTCCTCGCGCAGTTCCGGTTCGATAAAAGGGAGGCCCAAGGCCTTGTACACCGCAGTTTCGGTGTCGCCTGCAATGCGCTGCTTGCCGCGATACAAGCCATATTCGTTGAGTTTGAGGTCTTTGTCCTGTGCCAGTTTGCGCAGCGCAATGTTGTGTGCCTTCGAC
>Ga0209343_10004142_pt1 | contig 17965 bp, 19 predicted proteins | sample RifCSPlowO2_02_FD_184026 | JGI IMG/M metagenome (GOLD analysis project Ga0209343, IMG submission 184026) | Groundwater microbial communities from Rifle, Colorado - Rifle CSP2_plank lowO2_0.2 (SPAdes) (version 2) | ecosystem: Environmental > Aquatic > Deep subsurface > Groundwater | place... | reverse complement strand
AATGATAATTGGAGTATCACCTGCCAATTTTCTAACCTCCCTGACAGTCTCAGCTACTCCTGTATACCAGTATGTCATTATTGATGTAATAAAGATAATATCAACAGGCATGGCTGATTTTAGTCTGGATTGAAATTCCTCCGATGTTATCCCGTATCTGCAAAATTTTCTTGGAACCTGTTTCAAGACTAAAGGCTTTTGTATCGGCTGCCTGTTATATTTTCCAGTTCCATAAGGCTTATGTTTTATAGTCTTCAGACAGTTTATATAGAAGATTTCACATTCAAATTGGCTAAGATATTCAGCTACTCTCATCAAGCCCAGAGGGGCTGACCACAAATTAAGTGCTGAAAAATCATGTATCCACGGATTTATAAGAAGGCATCTCATGCGTATTATTATAATCCCCTTTTTAGACAATTTTTGAGATATAATTTATAGAAATTATGTTATAACATATAGCAAAATGTATATTGAGGGGAGGGATTTGAGATGATAAGAGAGGCTATTGCAAAAGTCATTGAGAAAAAAGATTTGACAGAGGCTGAGATGGTTAGCACATTTAATGAGATTATGAGTGGTGCTGCAAGCCCTGCCCAGATTGGCGCCTTTATAACAGCACTCAGGATGAAGGGAGAGACAATTGAAGAGATTACAGGTGCTGCGAGGGTTATGAGGGAGAAGGCTCTGCATATAAAGACAAAGGCTAAGATGATTGTTGATACCTGCGGGACAGGTGGTGATGAATCGGGGACATTCAATATATCAACGACAGCGGCTTTTGTAGCGGCAGGTGCAGGGCTTACAGTTGCAAAACATGGCAACAAGTCTGTATCAAGTAAATCCGGGAGTGCGGATGTATTGAGGTCTCTCGGCGTTAATATTGAGGTAGAGGTATCTCATGTAGAGAGGTGTCTTGATGCGATTGGCATAGGTTTTCTCTTTGCACCGCTTCTACACGGTGCAATGAAGCATGCAATAGGTCCCAGAAGAGAGATAGGAATTCGGACAATATTCAATATACTTGGTCCACTGACAAATCCTGCCGGGGCACACTCACAGGTGCTCGGTGTTTACGATGCTAAATTAACTGAACCTCTATCAAGGGTTCTGCAGAATCTTGGAAGCACTCATGTATTTGTCGTGCATGGTGCTGATGGACTTGATGAGATTACCCTTACAGGAGCGACTTATATATCGGAGCTTAAAGGCGGAGGGATAGAGAATTATGAAATACTTCCGGAGGAATTTGGTTTTAAAAGATGCAAAAAAGAAGAACTCCTCGGTGGAGATTCGGAGATGAATGCCCGTATTACTCTGGATGTGTTGAAAGGTAAAAAGAGTTCTCATAGAGATATTGTCCTTCTCAATGCCGGTGCTGCGATTGTAGCTGGTGGAAAGGCAAAGGATTTAAGAGAGGGATTGAAGGCTGCATCTGAATCTATAGACTCAGGGATGGCAATGAAAAAGCTTGATGGCTTAAGAAGGCTGACCAATGAATATAGGGAATCCAACTAACAACTGTTGTAGGTTGTGGGTTGTAAGTTGTAAGTCTAAGTTATGCTATCAAAGATATTAAAAACAAAGAAAGAAGAAGTAGAATATTTAAAAACAAAAACTCCTATCTCAGAACTTAAGTCAAAGATAAGAGATATGGAGGAGACGAGGGGATTTTTGAAGGCACTGAAAAAGGATGAGGGTCAGAAGGGGAGGACAACTAAAATAATTGCAGAGATAAAAAAGGCGTCTCCATCAAAGGGGGTTATAAGGGAGGATTTTAACCCATTAAAAATTGCTGAAATATATCAAGAGAGCGGGGCTTCTGCGATATCTGTCCTTACAGATAAGGAATTTTTTCAGGGTGATATTAATTACATCTCAGATATAAAAAAGGTCGTTACCCTCCCACTCTTAAGAAAGGATTTTATTATAAATAAATATCAGGTATTTGAATCAAGGGTATATGGGGCTGATGCGTTTCTTTTGATTGCCGCAATATTGGGTAAAAATCAATTGGAGGACTATATGCATCTCGGTATTGAGATGGGGATGACCCCTCTGATAGAGGTTCATACAAAAATGGAGCTGGATGATGTGCTATCAGTAAGGGCTAATTTGATAGGTATTAACAATCGAGACCTTGATACTTTTAAGGTAGATATAAAGACAACAGAGAAATTGATAGAGTATATACCTGAAGGCATAACTGTTTTGAGTGAAAGTGGTATAGAGAAGAGGGATGACATATTGCATCTTGAGGAGATTGGTGTTGATGCATTTCTGATTGGCGAGTCTTTAATGAAAGAAAAGGATATTGGAAGAAAACTTAAAGAACTTATTGGCACTTCGTCAAAAGAATGACCTTTAACAATAATTTGACATAAGATGGTCTGCAAGTGTTGTCCGTTTGAAGATTGGGTAATATAATAATATCAAAGAGTTAGTTGTTAATTATCTGTTATTAGTTTCTGTGGCATATTGCTTGCAAAAATATTTATTAGCCAGAATAGTCTGTCTTAAATGACAACTTACGACCTACAACTTACAACATACAACTTAAAACCATAAAAGTTAAGTTGTCAGTTATCAGTTGTTAGTTGTCCGTTATTTTAGGAGGTTCCCATGGCAGCAGAAGAAAAGAAAGAAACCGTAGCAGAAGAACCCAAAGGAGGCAAGTCGTTTGTAAAGATAATTGTTATTGTTTTTGTAATCTTGATACTATTGATTGCCCTTGGAGTGGGGGGGCTAATTGCCTGGAAAAAATATATTGCACCTGCTATAGGAATGGCACCTCATGAAGGGGGACATGCGGCTAAAAAAGAGGAGGTTGCCACTGCTACAGCACTTGGTCCAATGTTTCCACTTGAGTCATTTATAGTAAATCTATCGGAGCCGGGTGGAAAGAGGTTTATAAAAGTAACGATGGAGATGGAATTGGGAAGCAAGGAATTGGAGGAAGAGTTTAAAAATAGACTCCCTCAATTCAAAGACTATATTATAACTGTCTTGAGCAGCAAGACAATGGATGAGGTAATAACTGCTGAGGGCAAGTTTAAGCTTAAAGAAGAAATAATGGCAAGAATCAATCAAAGCCTGAAAACGGGTGTTGTAAAGAATGTATTTTTTACCGAGTTTGTAGTGCAATAAACAGTGTAAGTGCAAGTGCGAGTGTAAGGATTGAAACACTTCCAATATACACTTCACTTACACTCACACTTACACTTTATCTTTTGAGGTTTTATGGCACAGATTTTATCACAGGAAGAAGTAGATGCTCTCTTAAGGGGTGTAACCGATGGAGAGATTGAAACAGAGACCGAAGAGGCTGCAGATGAGTCGGGGATTGTATCTTATGACCTGACAAGTCAGGAGAGGATTATCAGGGGGAGAATGCCGACCCTTGATATAATCAATCAGAGATTTACGAGACTATTCAGAAACTCCCTTTCATCAACACTTCGCAAAGTTCTTGATGTAAGTACCGTTTCTACGGATACTGTAAAGTTTGGCGAATTCATAAAATCCCTTCCAGTGCCTGCAAGCCTTCATATTTTCAAGATGGAGCCGTTGAGGGGATTTGCACTGCTTATAGCGGAGAGCAAACTTGTGTTTGCACTTGTGGATACCTTCTTTGGGGGAACAGGCAGCATATCCATGAAGATAGAGGGCAGGGATTTTACCACGATTGAGCAGAGGATGATAAAAAAGGTGATACTCATGGCACTTGAGGATTTGGAAAAGGCATGGAAGCCTGTTCACAATGTGACTATAAGTTTTGTAAGGGCGGAGGTAAACCCCCAGTTTGCAGCAATAGTGCCTCCTACCGATGTGGTCGTTGTTATACTTTTTGAAATTGAAATGGATCAGGTATCGGGCACTATTACTGTATGCCTTCCATACTCCACAATTGAGCCAATCATCGGAAAATTAAAAGCAGGATTCCAGAGCGACCAATTAGAGGTTGACCAGTTGTGGATAAAGAGACTCAGAGAGAGGATGCTTGAGGCACAGGTGGAGGTGGTTGTTGAATTAGGTAAGACAAAAATTACAAGCAGAGACCTTGTAAATTTTAAGGTCGGGGATATAATTCAACTGGATAATGATGTATCCAATGAGTTAGTTATAAAAGTAGAGGGAATTCCAAAATTTAGGGGATACCCCGGTACTATGAAAGGCAGCAAGGCTATTCAGGTATCCTCCATTATAGCAAGGGGAGGAAAGAAATATGGCTGATGAAGAAAAGGCTGTATCAGAAGGTGGTTCAGAAGGGGAAGTAAAAACCTCAGAAGTTGCTGCAGAAACTCCAGAGGGGGGGGCAAAAACCTCTTCAGAATCAGGTTTTGAGGATATCTCATGGGAAGATGCAGCCACTGATTTGGAAAAGCAAAAAGAGATGCTCAGGGCTGATGCAGAAAAACCGAAAGAAGAGACAAAGCCCGCTAAGTATAAGTCGCCTCAAGATGTATCAGTTACAGAAAAAGAACCAAGAAATATTGGCCTCATCCTCGATATACCTCTTCAGGTCAGTGTTGAGCTGGGGAGGACAAAGATGCTCATAAATGACCTGTTGCAGCTTGGACAGGGGTCGGTTATAGAATTGTCAAAATTAGTAGGCGAGCCTCTTGAGCTTTTTGTAAATGAAAAATTGGTGGCAAAGGGAGAGGTGGTTGTAGTAAATGAAAAATTTGGTATCAGGTTAACTGATATTGTAAGTCCGATTGAGAGGATTGAGACACTGAAATAAAATAGTAAGCAGTAGGCAGTATGCAGTAAGCAGTATAATTAAAGAGGAGAAATGAAGTCAGAAGTCAGAAGTCAGAAGTCAGAAGTCAGTGGTCAGTGGTCAGTGGTCAGTGGTCAGTGGTCTTATTCTGTCTACTGTCTGCTGCTTACTGCTTACTGTTTACTGCCTACTGAGGTATTGGCATCTCAGAACTATCTTCAGAATTTGAGGGTTTATAAAAATTCGGATGAACTAAGGGTTGTAATAGATTTTCTAAATCCGATTAAGGCAGAGATTGTTCCATCATTCTATGAAAAGTCAATTCAGTTTGATATCTCTGATGCATATATTCATCCTGCAAAAAGATTGTTTGAAATAGGGAATGAATTTTTGGAGCATATATATGCCCTTCAGCACTCCAAAGACACTGTAAGGATGAGGATGGTAGTTGCACAGAGTGGCCTTAGTTTAAAAGATGGAGTATCAGTAGAAAAGGATGATAAAAGCCTGATTATAATAATTAAAAAGTCAACGGTTACCAGTCACCAGTCACCAGCAACAAGTCACCAGCCTCCAGTCGGTATTCAACAGCCTGAAATAAAGAGTCTGGCGGAAAAATTACCATTAGTTACAGCCAATACTGCACATACGCAGGACATAAAACCTGTCATGAATGAAGACAAGGGGCTCAATTCAGAACCCCGAATCCCAAAAGGTGATTACCTGAAGTATCAGGACCCTTTACCGATGGAGCCTCCTGATATTTCTTTTGCTATTATTAAAACTATTGCTGCCCTTACAATAATTCTTGCTATTGTGCTGATTGTCTCCTACATTGCAAAAAAAGTTTTAAAGAAAAATGATATTGTTTTTGGAAAAGATAAGCTTATTAGGGTGCTGGGAACCAGTTATATAGGTGTAAAGAAGGCTATAACTTTATTAGATGTGGCAGGGGAGGTTTTGGTTATAGGGGTAACCAATAACAATATAACCATGCTGACAAGGCTTGAGAGTGAAGAGGCTAAATCAAGGATTCAAGGGGTTAAGGGGTCAAGGGGTCAAGGGATTGACTTTTCTTCTCACTCTAACCCTCGAACCCTTGAATCCTCGAACCCTGCTCCTAAAGAGGAAATGGTTGCACAGATAACTAAAACAATTCAGGAAAAGATACGGAAGCTGAAGAGGATACCGTGAAGAAATCTCAAATTTCAAATTTCAAATTTCAAATTGCTGTTATTCTCTGTCTGTTGTCTGTTGTCAGTTATCTGTTGTCTGTTGAAGCTTATGCCCAATCTATTCCTATTCCCACTGTTACAATTGGGGTTGGGGAGACCGAGATGCCAGGGCAGGTATCTACAGCCATTCAGATATTATTCCTATTAACTATCCTGTCTCTTGCACCTGCAATTCTGATTATGCTTACCTCTTTTACGAGAATTATTATTGTCTTATCATTCTTAAGACAGGCAGCAGGTACCCAGCAGATGCCGCCTAATCAGATACTTATAGGATTAGCTCTCTTTCTGACATTTTTCATAATGTCTCCTGTATGGAATAAAATTAACAGCAATGCACTGCAGCCTTATTTAAAGGAAGAGATTACTCAGGATATAGCGTTGAAATCTGCAGCAGAACCGTTGAGGGATTTTATGTTGAAACAGACAAGGGAAAAAGACCTCGCCCTCTTTGTAAATATGGCTAAGATTGAGAAACCAAATGGCCCTGCCGACGTGCCGCTTTATGTAATAATGCCGTCATTCATGATAAGCGAATTGAGGGTTGCATTCCAAATAGGATTTATGATTTACATACCGTTTCTTGTTCTTGATATGGTGGTGGCGAGTGTCCTTATGTCAATGGGTATGCTGATGCTGCCCCCTATTATGATATCACTTCCGTTTAAGCTGATGCTCTTTGTTCTTGTAGATGGATGGTATTTGATAGTCGGGTCACTGGTAAGGAGTTTCGCATGACACAGGAATTCATAGTAGATTTTGGGAAAGAGGCGCTTCAGACAACAATATTAATCTCTGCACCTATGCTCGGATTCGGGCTTGTGATAGGAATTATCGTCAGTATCTTTCAAGCAGTTACTTCTATTCAGGAGATGACACTGACATTTATTCCTAAGATACTGGCAGTCATGCTTGCCATGGTATTATTTTTTCCATGGATGCTTCAGCTTATGCTGAGTTACACATCAAAGATAATTATTAATATACCAATGTATATTAGATAAGCGTATAGCGGTTAGCGATTAGGGATTAGTTACTAAACGCTATCCGCTAATCGCTATTCGCTAACTTATTATGTTATTTGATTTTCCTTTACATAAATTTCAGCAATTTATATTTGTATTTGTCAGGGTAGGGGCTATACTCATCTCGGTTCCATTCTTCGGAAGCGGGAATATCCCTGCGAGACTTAAGGTCAGCCTTGCCTTTCTGGTTAGTTTGATATCATACCCCTTAATAGAATTTAACGGCATAATTTTTCCTGCAGGTGTATTGCCTCTCTCTATAGCACTGGCATCCGAAGTATTTATAGGGCTTATCATAGGTTACTCATCCCGTCTGGTATTTGCAGGGGTTCAGATGGCTGGCCACCTTATAGGATTTCAGATGGGATTCGGGATTGTAAATGTGATTGACCCCTCCACGAGTTCTCAAATTTCTGTGACATCTCAGTTTGAGAATATCCTGGCAATGCTTATATTTCTTTCAATAAATGCCCATCACTGGTTTCTGAAAGGGATTGTTGAAAGCTTCAGCCTAATTCCACTGATGGGGTTTCATTTTACAGGTGCAATTGCAAAGATGATGGTTGATATGTTTAAGGATATATTTATTATAGGCATCAAATTAGGGGCTCCAATTATTGCCGCCCTATTTTTTACAACAATCGCATTGGGATTGGTTGCGAGAACAGTCCCACAGATAAATGTATTTATTATTGGTTTTCCACTTCAGATTGGTATAGGCCTTCTGATAATGGGGCTGACCATGTCATTTTTTAATATGGCAGTGAAGAGCATATTTGTTCAGATGGGGAATAATATGTATCTGCTGATGAAGGGAATGGGACAATAAATAGGGAAAGGCTAAGGTCAAGGTTAAGGAAAAGATTTTCTCAATCTAAACCTTAACCTCAACCTGTATTTTGTATGCCAGAAATAGACGATAAAGAGCAACGAACTGAAGAGGCTACGGAAAAGCGTCACAGAGAAACGAGAGAAAAGGGTAGGTTTGCCCAGAGCAGGGAGGTAACATCTGTCTTCGTCCTTATGGGCGGCCTTCTTACATTCTACTTTTTCGGTATTTATACAATAAATAGGCTCACCCTATTTATGCGGGGAATTTTTTCAGAGTCATCCTCTTTCAGCATAACTGCTACAAATGCCTATCCCTTTATGTTCCATATAATGAAGGAATCTATCATTATGATGGCTCCCTTAATAGTAATAATTATTATAGCTGGCATAACTGCAAATATCATGCAGGCTGGCGGATTTATATTTTCATTGGAGCCCATTACACCAAAATTTTCAAGGATAGACCCTCTAAAGGGGTTCGGAAGAATTTTCTCTAAACAGGCTTTGGCAGAGTTATTTAAGTCTCTTTTTAAAATCGGGATTGTGAGCTATATAGCATTTATTACAGTGAAAGGTGAATTTAGCAATATCCCATCACTGATGGATATGGAGAATAGCCAGATATTTTTATACATATCTCAAATTTCTTTCAAAATCATACTGCGGACATTATTGGTTCTTTTGATACTTGCTGCAATAGACTTTGGATTCCAGAAGTGGAGTTTTGAGCAGAGCATAAAGATGACAAAGCAGGAGATAAAGGATGAGAGAAAGGAGACTGAAGGCGACCCAAGGGTCAAGGCGAGGATAAGGAGTATTCAGCTGCAGGTGGCAAGAAAGAGAATGATGGCGGAAGTTCCAAAGGCAGATGTTGTTATAACAAACCCCATACATCTGGCTGTTGCAATCAAATACGAGAGGGAAAAGATGCTGGCGCCTGAAGTTGTGGCTAAGGGTGCAGGGTTTATTGCTGAGAAAATCAAAGAGACTGCAAGAAAGTCAGGAATTCCGATAGTAGAAGATAAACCGGTAGCGAGGTTACTTTATAAAACAGTGGATATAGGTAATGCCATACCAACAACACTATACAAGGCTGTTGCAGAGATACTGGCGTATGTGTATAAACTGAAAGCTAAAGGTTAAGGTTTAGGTTAAGGTTTAGGTTTTCTCAACCTCAGCCTTGTCCTTAACCTTAAATAATTTATTTATGGCAGATAAAACAAAGGCAGTACCAAAATTTACAGAATATAGTGATGCAGCGATAGCCGCTGCAGTGGTAGGTATACTGATTGTGATGATTATACCATTGCCTACTGTTATACTTGATATACTCCTCTCATTCAGCATCACTATTGCTATTATTATTATCCTTGTGTCAATGTATATCTTAAAGCCTCTGGAATTTTCTGTTTTTCCATCGCTCTTGCTGGTAGTCACACTTTACAGGCTCTCTTTGAATGTAGCATCAACAAGAATAATACTCCTTCATGGCAACGAAGGACCAGCTGCTGTAGGGCAGGTAATAAAATCCTTTGGGCAGTTTGTTGTAGGGGGGAATTATGTTGTAGGTGCGGTAATATTTTTAATCCTTGTAATAATAAATTTTGTTGTTATCACAAAAGGCACGGTAAGGACATCAGAGGTAGCTGCAAGATTTACATTGGATGCTATCCCCGGCAAACAGATGAGTATTGATGCCGACTTAAACGCAGGGATAATAGATGAAAGAGGGGCAAGGGAGAGGAGAAGAAAATTAGAGCAGGAGGCAGATTTCTATGGGGCGATGGATGGTTCTATAAGATTTGTAAGGGGGGATGCCATTGCCGGCATAATAATAACTATCATTAATATACTCGGAGGTTTTTCCATAGGTGTCATCCAGCAGGGGATGGATATAAGAGAGGCTGCAGAGGTATATACGCTCCTCACAATAGGCGATGGACTGGTAGCACAGATACCTGCACTTATTGTATCTACTGCAGCGGGTATAGTTGTTACAAGGGCGGCTGCAGAAGAGAATTTAGGCAGGGAAATCTCGGAGCAGCTCCTCTTCCACCCAAGGGCATTTGTTATTGCATCAATAGTTCTCTTTTTCTTTGCAATGGTTCCGGGGCTTCCTCATCTTGCATTTATAATACTCGGTATGATTGTAGGTGGTATCGCATATGTTACCATGCAGGCTCAGAGGGAAGCGGTAAAGGAGGAGAAGAAGAAGGAAGAGGAGGCGAAGGCAAAGGCACCACTTCCGGAAAAGGTTGAATCCCTGCTCCCCCTTGACCCGCTTGAATTAGAGGTTGGTTATGAATTAATCCCTCTGGTTGATGTGGAGCAGGATGGAGAGCTTCTTGACAGGATAAAATCTTTGAGGAGACAATTTGCGCTTGAGATGGGGATTATAGTTCCCCCTATGCACATAAGGGATAATTTACAATTAAAGCCAAATGAATATACTATTCTGATAAAGGGTGTGGCTGTCACTAAAGGCGAGCTGATGATGAATGATTATCTGGCAATGAATCCGGGGACAGTGACTAAAGAGATAGAAGGGGTGCCTACAAAAGAGCCGACATTTGGACTCCCGGCTATCTGGGTTTCTGAGAATGAGAGAGAGACTGCAAAGGCTGCTGGGTATACTGTTGTTGATGTAACAACCGTTATTACAACCCATATTAAAGAAATTATAAAGACTCATGCCCCTGAGCTTCTTGGCAGGCAGGAGGTTCAGTCACTCCTTGATAATCTTAAGGAGAGCCACCCGAAGGTTATAGAGGAATTGATTCCTAATCTGCTTACACTTGGAGGGGTTCAGAAGATACTTCAGAATCTCCTGAAGGAGCAGATTTCTATCAGAGATATATTGACGATATTAGAGACACTTGCAGATTATGCTCCTCTGACCAAAGACCCTGATATGCTGACTGAATATGTAAGGCAGGCATTGGCGAGGCCAATAACAAAACAATATCAATCTTCTGACGGAAGCATATCAGTTATGTTAGTGGACAGAGAGATAGAGGATATTATAGCAGGCTCAATCCAGCAGACACCTCAAGGAGCGTATTTATCACTTGAACCGACTATAGCACAGAAGATATTAAATCGAATAAAACAGGGGCTGGAAAGATTTGGTGTAATAAGCACCCAGCCAATAATCCTCTCGTCACCGAAGATAAGGATGCATTTAAAGAGACTTACAGAGAGATTTATACCAAATCTCGTTATACTCTCACATAATGAAATTACATCTGATGTCCAGGTGCAGACACTGGGGATGGTGAGCCTTAAATGAGTGTAAGTGCAAGTGAAAGTGAAGGGGAAATAAAAATTCCTTACACTTACACTTACACTTACACTTACACTTACACTTACACTTACACTTATGATAGTAAAGCGATTTGAAGCGGTAGATATGCAGGAGGCATTGAGGCTCATCAAGAATGAGATGGGTCGAAATGCTGTCATACTCTCAACGAAGAGCATAAGAAAGGGTGGGGGTTCATTTGGACTATTTGGAAGGCCATTGATTGAGGTTACTGCTGCTGTGGATTATGGACAGAAGCCAGAAGCCAGAAGTCGGGGATCTGCCTTGAGCAAAGTCGAAGGGACAGAAGTCAAAGGTGAGGATTCAGCGGGCAGAAAACCTGACCCATATTTCTCATATATCTCATCTCTGTTATCCCCCATGAAAGATGATATAAATGATTTAAAGGAGATTGTAAAAAATGTCATTAATTACCAGTCACCAGTTACAAGCCAGCAATTTAAAAATGATGATGTAGAGGAGTTGAAATCAATGATGGGCTTTATTATAAAGCATTCTGGTATGGCTGAGGATTTTGCCATAGCACCAGAATATCTGATTTCTTATCAGAAGATGCTCTCAAGCGGAATAAATGAAAAGTATGCATCTGACCTTGTAGACAGAATACAGAAGACAGAAGACAGAAAACAGAATGAAAAGACAATAATTGCCCAATTGGCAGATGCAATTATGGAATCAGTAAAAACAAACGGACATAATTGCAATACAAAAGGGAGTAGAAATGTAATAGCATTTATTGGTCCAACAGGTGTTGGTAAGACTACGACTATAGCAAAGATTGCAGCAGCCGAAACATTTAACAAGAAAAAGGTGGCAATTATTACAATTGATACATACCGTATTGCTGCAATTGAGCAGATTAAGATATATGCAAAAATAATCGGAGTTCCTGTAGATGTAATTTTGACTCCAGAGGAGCTTCGGGTTACTATAGAGATGCACAGAGACAAAGATGTTATTTTGATAGATACAGCGGGGAGGAGCCACAAGAATGGCACACAGCTTCTTGAGGTATCAGAATTTTTAAATCCACTGAGTCAGTTTTGTGATAATAACGAAATGGAGACCCATCTGGTTCTTAGTGCAAATACAGATGAGACAAATATAGAAGATGGAATAGATAGATTCAAGGCTGTTACTAATATAGACAGGCTTCTTTTTACGAAACTTGACGAGACAGTCCTTTTTGGGGTTATATATAATCAGTCTCTGAGAACCGGCATACCGCTTTCATATTTTACAACAGGACAGAAAGTTCCGGAGGATATTGAAGCTGCAACATCAGAAAGAGTGGCAGATTTGATATTACAGTTGTCAAAATAAAAGAAAGAACAAAGACATAAAATTAGACAGGATATACAAGATTAACAAGAGAAGAAAAAAATGTTTTAATTAATCCTGATTATCCTGTTCATCCTGTCTAAATATTTTTAGGTGAAAATCATGGATCAGGCAGGGACATTAAGAAAAATGGCGAAGACAATGAGAGATGATATTGGAGTACCGTCTAAGGGGAGGGGAGGGAATTCTAAAGCAAGAGGCATTGCCGTAGCAAGTGGAAAAGGCGGTGTTGGAAAGACAAATATTGTTGCAAATGTTGCCTACAACCTTATAAAGCTGGGTAAAAGGGTTCTGATTTTTGATGCCGATGTTGGGCTGGGGAATATCCATATACTCCTTGGACTAATGCCAAAATATACATTACAGGATGTGCTGGACGGAAAAAAGGAGATGAATGATATACTAATAGAAGGTCCGGGTGGAATAAAGATACTCCCTGCCAGCTCGGGAAATAAAAAATACAGCGAACTATCCATTGAAGAAAAATTACTGCTCCGGGCTGAACTTGAATTCCTTGATAATAAATTTGACTACATCCTTTTTGACATAGGTGCGGGTATCTCTTCCAATGTCATGTATTTTTGCACAGGGGCACATGAGATTGTGATAATCTCTACACCTGAGCCTACATCCTTTGCAGATGCATACGCAATAATAAAGGTTCTTTCAAGGGATTATATGAGAAGCTCTTTTAATTTAGTTGTAAATACTGTAAAGAATAAAGCGGAAGGGATAGATATATTTAATAGGCTAAATACGGTTGCGGATAGATTTCAATTGAATATATCCCTGAATTATCTCGGACATATACTGACAGACGACAATGTAACAAAGTCGGTCAGAGAGCAGAAGCTCTTTTCAGAGAAGTATCCAAATGCCCCTGCAAGTGTCTGTGTAAGGTCAATTGTTAGAGAGATTATTAATGCTAATATAGGACAGGGTTTAGAGTGGGAGAATATATTAAAATAGCAAAGAAAATAAAAGCAACCACAGATTTTTTAAACCGTTTAAGCCGTTTAAACCGTTTAAACTGTTTGAACCGTTTTTAATGAGTCTGTGTCTATCTGTGTAATCTGTGGTTTCGTTGGTTTTTTATTTATGAACCCTTATACCGAACAGTCTTCACACAAATATAAGAAAATAAATCCTGCCGATAGAGAAAAGCTCATAATAGAATATTCACCTATAATAAAACATATTGCCTCCAGAATTGCAGTAAGACTCCCCCCCCACATTGAGAAAGACGACCTTATCAGTGCGGGTGTTATTGGTCTTATGGATGCCATTGAGAAGTATGACCCCTCAAAAGAGACCAAATTCAGGACATATGCAGAGATAAGAATAAAGGGCGCTATATTGGATGAGCTCCGCTCCCTCGACTGGGTGCCGAGGACTGTCAGACAGAGGGCAAATAATCTGGCAAGCGTGTATGCAGAGCTTGAGCAAAAATTTGGAAGGGCTGCTGAGGATGATGAGGTAGCAAAACATCTTGGAATCAATATTGACGAGTTTCATGAGACATTGAGAAATTCCAGCGGAGTCCCGATTATCAGCATTGAAGACATGGGGGGAACTAATTCAGATGGGGAAAAGAGGGATTTGCTTGAGTGCCTGGCAGGGACAAAAGATGCAGACCCACAGACTCTCGTCAGGATAAGTGAAATCAAAGAGGTGATTGCAAAGTCTATTGATGAGCTCCCTGAGAAGGAGAGATTGCTTGTCTCGCTCTATTACTATGAAGACCTTACAATGAAGGAGATTGGGGAAGTAATGGGGATAACAGAGTCAAGGGTATCCCAGATACACACAAAGGCAACGCTCCGCCTAAAGGGTAAGCTAAGAAAATTTTTAGAAGATTAAATCTTAATCTTAACCCGCCTTTATCCCAAAGAACCCACCTAATTGTCAAGTTTGACTTCAATGCCTAAGTCGTGGTATAAAATAGCAGCAATGCAACACCCTATATTCTTTAGCAACTCTTTATATTTGTTACAGCAAGCTTTAAATCCTTCACATCACTGTTACCACCGCCCTAAAATGCCCCGCCTTTTAGAGCGGGGTCTTTGACTTTTGATAAACCCACTATGATAGATTTCTCTCTCCTCTTTCGATTTATCATTCTTGGGGTCTTTTTAATTATATCCGCCTTTTTTGCCGCATGCGAGGTGGCATTTTTCTCTCTTACAAAGGCGAGGGTGGATACCATGAAAGAGACAGGGAAAAGGGGGGCGGATATTATTGCATATCTTCTGGAAAAACCGAGCAAACTTCTTATAACCATCTATCTGGGAAATGATTTTGTAAATGTTGCAATATCGGCGGTAGTTACTTCTATTTGTATCCATATTTTTGGGGATGTGGGAATATCCGTTGCTATTGGAATTGCAACCTTTTTGCTGATTGTGTTTGGAGATATAGCACCTAAGACCTTTGCAATTAAAAATAACGAGAGGGTTGCCCTCTTTTCCGCTTATCCGCTTAAAATCTTTTATGTCTTTGTCTCGCCGCTCCAGAAAATATTTTCTGATATTGCCAACAGGGCTATATCAATTTTTGGAGGGAAGAGGCTTGACGAAGAGCCTGTAATTACAGAAGAGGAAATAAGGACACTGATAGATGTGGGAGAAGACGAGGGTGCCATAAAATCCGAAGAGAGAGAGATGATACAGAGTGTATTTGAGCTGGGAGATACAAGGGTTGAGGATATTATGACGCGGAGAGAAGATATATTTTCTATTGATGTTAATACTGGTATTAGAGATGCGATATCAAGCTCATATTATTCAAGGATACCTGTTTATGAAGAGAGTATTGATAAAATTGCAGGCATACTCTATTTGAAAGACCTTATGAAATATACATACCCTAAACAGGCACTACCGAAACTCAAAAATATACTTCACCCCCCCTTTATTGTATCGGGGAAGAAAAAGGTTAATGAACTCCTGAAGGAATTTCAGAAGAAAAAAGTCCATATTGCAATTGTCACTGATGAGCTCGGCAGGGTGGCAGGGATTATAACAATGGAAGATGTCCTGACAGAATTGGTGGGAGAGATTTAATGGATATTCTCACTGTAATATTTATTGCTATTTTCTGTTTAGTATCTGAGGGGTTTTTTGCAGGCTCTGAGATTGCCCTCGTGTCTGTGAACAGGATTAAAATTAAACATGAGGCAGAGTCAGGCTCAAAAGTTGCGAAGGTTATTGATTTGCTTCTTTCATCACCAGAAAAACTGTTTGTGACAAGCTCTCTTGGGATAAATCTGTCTGTGGTTATAGGCACCTCTGTTGTCACCGCCTTTTTGGTTGATAGATATGGAAATAGAGGGGACTTTTATGCCACCCTTATTATGAGCCCCTTAAGTATTTTATTGGCTGAGATTATACCGAAGAGTGTATTTCAGCATAGGGCAGATTTCTTTGCGAGGTTATCCATATATCCTCTGAGGGCTGTGATGCTCATACTATATCCGTTTGTCAGCGTTACATCCTATATTACAAATTTTATCATGTTTTACTTTACAGGCAAGAGGGAGTTTAAGGGGCACTTTGTGACGAGAGAGGAGATTAAATATTTAATACGGCTTGCCGAAAAGAAAATTCTTGATGCCGAAGAGAAAAAGATAATAGGCAAGATATTTGATTTCAGAAATATAACTGTTGAGGAGTGTATGGTTCCGCTTATAAATGTTGTGGCATTGGATGAGAATTCCACTATAGAAATGGCAAAGGGGAAAATTGAGGATACGAGTTATTCTCGCATCCCCATATTCAGGGAAAGGATACACAATATCCATGGAATCCTGAATGTGTCGGATATACTAAGGGCATCGGATGATGCTGCCATAAAAAACCTGATGAAGCCTGCATATTATGTCCCGAAAGGAAAGAAGATAAATGAACTATTAGAGGAACTCCAGTGGCTGGGCATTCAGATGGCAGTGGTTGTGGATGAATACGGTGGCACAATAGGTATTGTTACAAGAGAGGATATACTTGAGGAGATTGTCGGAGAGATTGAGGATGAATATGACACAGGCGAGAGGCTCTTTGAAAAATATCCCGACGGTACATATTTTATTAATGCACGGATGGAGATTGATGCAATAAATGAACAACTGTCATTTAGAATACCTAAAGGAGATTATGAGACACTTGGGGGGTTTTTGCTTAATCAATTCCAACGGATTCCAAAGGTGGATGATACAGTAGAGTATGGAGATTTGTTTTTCAAGGTAATTGATTCAGATGATAGGAGTATAAAAAAAGTAGAGGTAACAAGAAAAAAAGTAAGCAGTGAGGAGTAAGCAGTAGATTACCCATATACTGGTTGTGGTTTGCGGGCAGGCATTTGTTTGGTATAATATTTCTGCTGTAACATCTTGTTTTTCTAAATGAAAATGCCTGAACAATTCAGAAAAAACTGAGTTGTTCAGGTGCTTTTTCTGTAGGTTTGCGCATTTTTCCATAAAAAACTTTCATCCTCTCAAATTGTTTATCTGTAATTTTTAAAAGTCTTACTTCTCCGTCTTCCGGAAGAAATGCCTTTACCCGTCTTTCATGAACAACTGCATTTTCTTCACTCGGGCAATGACGGGCATAAACGGAAAACTGCAGCATAACAAATCCATCGCTCAGTAATGCCTTGCGGAAATTGGTATAGGCTTTCCTTGCCTCTTTTGTATCTACGGGTAAATCAAACATGGTGATTACCCACATAGTGCGGAATCCCCCGAATATCATAACTCAGGAATCTCCACCCCTTTATCCTCGCCGCTTATAACTCTTTTTATGCTTGCTGCATAGTGATGTAATGCAACCATAAGCGGAAGCGTCTGACCATTTATAGTGCAATCCTGACTCAAAACTTTCAGCAACACCTTTTTGTTATCGGGGGTAAGTTCAGGCTCAACTGTTTGCGTTTTATGAATTTCATAGACTTTAATATCAACAGCAGGTCTCAGCGGCTCTACGAGGTCGTCGGCGAGGCAGAGACTGTTATACTGGTTGTGATGATGCAGTCCCAGAGAAGGATGTAAGCCAGAGCCTACAATAGCCCTTGCCACAGCAGCACGGATAACTGCATACCCATAATTGAGAAAGCTGTTGATACCAGGTATATCTTTATCCCGCCTGAAAGCTGGACCAAATAGTTTTTGCCAGTAGATTCGTGCTGCCTGTGCCTCTATGTTTTCAGGATCGCCGCTCTTTACTCTTTCTATATACAGCGGGAGAGGACTATTATCCTGTGTTGTTTGTAAAAGGACTTTTGCCTGTTCACTGATTTTCGCCTGAACAATCGTTTTCCACAACCGTTTGCGTGTAGGCTCAGTAATTTGAACCTGCTCTGCTATTGTTTTTGTGTGAAGATTGCGGAGTCAATCATAGATTTTGACACAAAACGGCTGAGGACTTTGTTTGAAAATCCCCATCCCCATAAAAGCCTTCTAATGTATTATTTTCTACTTTTAGCCCGATTCCTACCT
>Ga0209343_10004141_pt1 | contig 17972 bp, 13 predicted proteins | sample RifCSPlowO2_02_FD_184026 | JGI IMG/M metagenome (GOLD analysis project Ga0209343, IMG submission 184026) | Groundwater microbial communities from Rifle, Colorado - Rifle CSP2_plank lowO2_0.2 (SPAdes) (version 2) | ecosystem: Environmental > Aquatic > Deep subsurface > Groundwater | place... | reverse complement strand
AGCCAGCCCCTTCTTGGATAATACTTCCGTTATTGCTGCTGTAAGTGTAGTTTTACCATGATCCACATGCCCTATAGTCCCTACATTGATATGGGGCTTCGTCCTCTCAAATTTCTCCTTTGCCATATGCCCTCCCTTCTAAATTTGAAATTTTTTATTATACTGCTACCTTTTCTCTTAGCCCACCAGTAGCCTTAGATATAAGCTCATCACTTAGCGTTTTTGGAATTTCTTCATAACTGCTAAACTGCATTGTATATGTAGCTCTGCCCTGAGTTGTTGACCTGAGATCCGTGGCATATCCAAACATCTCCGAAAGTGGGACAAAAGACCTTATTATTCGGGCATTACCTCTCTGTTCCATTTCGTTTATCTTCCCCCTTCTGGAATTCAAATCTCCAATGACATCACCCATATATTCCTCAGGAACAACCACTTCTACATCCATTATCGGCTCCAGCATTACAGGATTAGCCTTTTTACAGCCATTTTTGAAGGCAATTGACCCTGCAACCTTGAATGCCATTTCAGATGAATCTACCTCGTGAAATGACCCATCAAATAGGGTTACCTTGACATCAACTACAGGATAGCCAGCAAGAACTCCACTTTCTAATGCCTCCTTTACACCCTTTTGTACAGCAGGTATATACTCTCTTGGTATTGCCCCGCCTACTATCTCATCTTCAAATGCAAATCCCTTACCTACCTCTAATGGCCCAACTTTTAGCCATACATGCCCATATTGACCCCTTCCACCCGACTGGCGAATAAATTTACCCTCAGCCTCTACCTCTTTCTTTATAGTCTCTCTATATGCAACCTGGGGTTTTGAGACATTGGCATTTATATTAAACTCTCTTTTTAGACGGTCAACTAATATTTCAAGGTGGAGTTCACCCATTCCGGAAATGATAGTCTGTCCTGTTTCTTCATCAACCTTTACTTTAAAGGTGGGGTCTTCCTGTGCCAATTTATTGAGAGAACTACCAAGTTTATCCTGCTCAGCCTTTGTCTTTGGCTCGATGGCAACGGATATAACAGGTTGTGGAAACTGCATTGATTCAAGGACTATTGATTTATCCTCACTGCAGAGCGTATCTCCTGTCAATGTTTTCTTTAAACCTACTGCAGAACCAATATCACCTGCCCTTATTTCATCCATATCCTCTCTCTTATTTGCATGCATTTTGACAAGGCGTCCTATCCTTTCTTTTACATCCCTAACAGGATTATATACATAGGAACCAGCGGTGAGAACCCCTGAGTATACCCTGAAAAAAGTCAGGTGTCCTACAAATGGGTCTGTCATTATTTTAAATGCAAGAGCAGAAAATGCCTCGTTATCATCCGCCTTACGGGCATCTTCCTTTCCTGTTTTGGAACTTATTCCCTTCACAGGTGGGATATCCAGAGGAGATGGAAGGTATTTTACTACTGCATCAAGGAGGAGCTGAACCCCTTTATTTTTAAAAGATGCTCCGCATAAAACAGGAGTTATCTTTAAGGATAGAACCCCCTTCCTGATACCTCCTTCAATTTCCTCGTTTGATAACTTTTCACCAGCGAGATATTTCTCCATTAATAAGTCATCCTGTTCCGCCGCTATTTCTAAGAGCCTCTCTCTTAATTTCACAGCTTTATCTTTATATTCTGCAGGTATGTCAACCTCACGATATGTACTCCCTTTCGCCTCATCTTCCTGATATGTAAATCCCTTCATCTTTAGAATATCTATAACACCTATAAAATTATCTTCGGCACCATATGGTAACTGTAGGGGAACCGGATTCGCCCCCAGTTTGTTCTTCATCTGGTCAATACACCCGAAGAAATTTGCACCAACCCGGTCCATTTTATTTATAAAAGCTATACGCGGCACCTTATATTTATCTGCCTGTCTCCATACCGTTTCTGACTGAGGCTGGACACCACCTACAGCACAAAAGATACCAACCGCTCCATCTAAAACCCTTAAAGACCTTTCCACCTCTACGGTAAAATCTATATGTCCGGGGGTATCAATTATGTTTATACTGTGGTCAAGCCATGAACAAGTGGTTGCAGCAGATGTAATAGTTATACCTCTTTCCTGCTCCTGTTCCATCCAATCCATTGTAGCTGTCCCCTCATCTACCTCACCTATACGATGAGTCCTACCTGTATAAAACAGAATTCTTTCAGTAGTTGTAGTTTTACCTGCATCTATATGGGCTATTATTCCGATATTTCTTACCCGTTCTAATGGAACTTTTCTTGCCATGCTTTTACTCCATTACCATCTATAATGGGCAAAAGCCCTGTTTGCTTCTGCCATCTTGTGAGTATCTTCCCTTTTTTTAATAGCAGTACCAGTTTTATTAAAGGCATCTAAAATCTCTGCAGCCAATCTCTCCTGCATGGTCTTTTCTCCTCTTGCTCTGGCGCTGCTGACTATCCATCTTATGCTAAGTGCAATTTTTCGTTCCTGTCTAACCTCTACTGGCACCTGATAAGTAGCCCCTCCCACTCTTTTCGGCTTTACTTCCAGCAAAGGTTTTACATTATCAATTGCCTTTTTGAATACCTTGAGAGGCTCATCTTTAACCTTTTTCTTGATCAATTCCAGTGCATTATAAACAATAGATTCTGCCTGACTCTTCTTCCCTTCTCTCATAATTATATTTATCATCTTCGCAATAACAGGGTCATCGTATTTAAGATCAGGTATTATTACTCTTTTAATAGTAACTTTTCTTCTTGCCATAAAACTCCCTTCAATTGATGAATGACAATTGACAAATTAATATTGAATTTTTCCACCTGTTAATTTTCAATTGTCAATCGTCAATCAGCATTGTTTTACTGTTTCTTCGGTTTCTTTGCCCCGTACTTTGACCGTCCCTGCATGCGGTTCTGGACGCCCAAGGTATCAAGAGTTCCCCTTATTATATGGTAGCGAACACCCGGGAGGTCTTTGACTCTACCTCCTCTTATCAGAACAATTGCATGCTCTTGAAGATTATGCCCTACTCCCGGGATATAAGTGGTAACTTCTACTCCATTGGTTAATCTGACCCTCGCTACTTTTCTCAGCGCTGAATTTGGCTTTTTAGGAGTTGTAGTATAAACCCTGATACATACTCCTCTCTTTTGAGGGCATCTCATCAGTGCAGGACTGCTGGTCTTGTTTTTTACCTTTTCCCTACCTTGTCTTACTAATTGATTTATGGTTGGCAATTATATTCTCCAAACTTGACCTGTTACAGAACAAAAATTAAGTTGCAAAACAACCCCTTTTAAAATTGCATAATAAACTTTAATGTTAACAACTTAGAAAATTATTGTCAAGCAGATTTTACTCTGTTGATACCAATTTCATTTCAGCAACTTCTTTCTTTTCATTCTCTATTTGTTTCTCGGTTTCGATGTTAATATTTCTATATTTTCTAACACCGGTACCAGCCGGAATAAGTCTCCCCATTATTACATTTTCTTTCAAGCCTTTTAAATAATCCACCTTACTGCTTACTGCAACTTCTGTGAGAACCCGAGTTGTTTCCTGGAAAGAGGCAGCAGAGATAAAGCTCTCTGTGCTGAGAGAAGATTTTGTTATACCTAAAAGCGTGGGTCTGCCTTTTGCAGGTCTTCCACCTTCGGAGATGACCTCCTCATTTTTTCGCATAAAAACATTTTTAGGTATCTGCTCTCCAACAAGAAAGTCTGTATCTCCAGCATCCTCAATGATCAGATGCTTCATCATCTGCCTTACTATAATTTCAATATGTTTATCATTTATCTGGACTCCCTGTAGCCTATAAACCTCTTGCACCTCATTAACCAGATATTTCTGCAATTCTTCTACTCCGAGGACATTCAATATATCGTGCGGGTCAACAACACCATCCATTAATGGTTCTCCCGCCTTAACTCTATCCCCATCGTGAACGCTGACATGTTTACCCCTTGGAATTAGGTAATCTCTCTTTTCTCCATCATCACCAATAATAGTAACTACTCTCTTTCCCTGAACAAATCCGCCGAGTTTTATTACTCCATTTATTTCGGCAATTATTGCCTTCTCGTGAGGTCTTCTTGCTTCAAACAGTTCTGCCACTCTCGGTAGACCACCTGTAATATCCTTCGTCTTTGTGGTCTCTCTTGGTATCTTTGCAATTATGTCACCAGCTGAGACTGCTTCACCTTCAGATACGGCGATATGTGCCCCTGCCGGAAGAAGATATCTACCTATGGTTTTTTTTTGGTCTTTAATATCTTTAATGGATATTCTTGGCTGGAGTTTCTCTTCTCTATGTTCCATTATTACTCTCTGTACCAGTCCAGTTACCTCATCAGTTTTTTCCTGAACCGTTACGCCCTCTATTATATCTCCAAAGGCAATCTTTCCACTAACCTCGGTGAGAATAGACATGGTATATGGGTCCCACTCTACAAGTGTATGTCCTTCCGGTACTCTCTGCCCGTCCTTTACTTTCAGTTTTGCACCATAAACAACTTTATACCTTTCCTTCTCCCTTCCTTGTTCATCCTGAATTACTATAGAGCCATTCCGGTTCATGACTACAATATCACCATCTTTATTTATGACAGTTCTGATATCAAAGTATTTTGCTGTCCCACCTTTTTTTGTCTGGAGTGTGGTCTGTTCTACGACACGGCTTGCAGTTCCACCGATATGAAATGTTCTCATGGTAAGCTGTGTCCCCGGCTCACCAATTGATTGGGCGGCTATTATACCGACTGCCTCACCCATTGTTACCAGTTCACCTGTGGCAAGATTTCTCCCATAGCACATTGCACAAACCCCTTCATGGGATTCACATATAAGAACAGAACGGATTTTAACCTTTTCTATTCCTGTATTTTCAATTTTCTCCACTGCCTCTTCATCTATCTCTTCATTTGCCTTCACTATTACCTCTTCTGTAAACGGATCCAGTATATCTTCAAGAGTAATTCTGCCAAGTATCCTCTCATTCAAGGGTTGAACAATTTCCCCGCTCTCAATAAGTGCCTCCACCTCAATACCCTTTATCGTCTTACAATCTTCTTCTTTAATTATTACATCCTGTGCCACATCAACCAGTCTCCTTGTGAGATAACCGGAATTTGCAGTTTTGAGTGCGGTGTCTGCTAATCCTTTTCTTGCACCATGTGTTGATATGAAATATTGCAAAACTGTAAGTCCTTCTTTAAAATTGGCTGTAATGGGAGTTTCTATAATCTCTCCTGAAGGCTTTGCCATAAGACCTCTCATGCCCGCAAGCTGTCTTATCTGTTGCGAACTTCCCCTTGCCCCTGAATCTGCCATTATATATATAGCGTTAAAATCTGTATCTTTATCAGCTACCCCTTCCATTATTTTCTTATCCTCTGACTCCAGATCTCTGAACATCTCATCTGCGATTTGTTCATTTACATGTGCCCAGATATCTATTATCTTGTTATATCTCTCGCCATTGGTGATAAGTCCATTTCTATATTGTTTCTCTACCTTCAAAACCTCTTTTCTTCCCTCTCCAACTAACTTCTCTTTTGTAATAGGGATACGCATATCATTAATAGATATAGAAATACCGGCCTTTGTAGCATACCGGAACCCCAACTCTTTGAGTTTATCAAGGAATTCCGCAGTCTTTTCTCTGCCTGCCTTTAAATAACTTTCGCTTATCAGATCAGATAAGGTCTTTTTATTCATCAGGTTATTTATCTTTAAAAGGGGTATCTCTGGGGGTACAATTTCATATAGGAGAACTCTCCCTGTTGTAGTAGATACCAATTCTCCATTAATTCTTACTCTTATTTTTGCCTGGAGATCCAATTCTCCGGCATCATAGGCACTCCTTACCTCATATACATTTGAAAATACCTTGTTTTCTCCCCTTGCTCCCCCCTTGACTTTCGTCATGTAGTAGCAGCCAAGAATTATATCCTGACTTGGAACAGCAATGGGCTTTCCATTAGCCGGAGAGAGTATGTTGTTTGTTGATAGCATTAAGACCCTTGCCTCTATTTGTGCCTCCATTGAAAGGGGAATATGTACAGCCATCTGGTCTCCATCAAAATCCGCATTGAAGGCAGCACAGACAAGTGGGTGTATTCTTATAGCCTTTCCTTCTATCAGAACAGGCTCAAAAGCCTGAATACCAAGCCTGTGAAGTGTTGGTGCCCTGTTCAAAAGTATGGGATGGTCTTTTATTACCTCATCCAGCACCTCCCATACCTCAGGAGATTCCTTTTCTACCATCTTCTTTGCACTTTTGATAGTTGTGGCATATCCCTTCTTTTCCAGCATATGGAATATAAAGGGTTTAAAAAGCTCCAGAGCCATCTTTTTTGGAAAGCCACACTGATGAAATTTAAGTTCAGGACCAACAACAACAACTGTTCTGCCTGAATAATCTACCCTCTTTCCAAGCAAATTTTGTCTAAACCGTCCCTGTTTCCCCTTTAACATATCGCTTAAGGACTTGAGAGGCCTCTTATTTGTTCCTCTTAATGCCTTTCCACGTCGTCCATTATCAAAAAGAGCCGATACAGCCTCTTGTAACATCCTTTTTTCATTTCTTATAATTATTTCAGGGGCATTGAGTTCCATCAATCTTTTAAGTCTATTATTTCTATTTATAACCCGACGATATAGGTCATTAAGGTCTGATGTGGCAAATCTACCTCCCTCTAAAGGAACCAGTGGTCTCAGTTCAGGAGGAATTACAGGAATTACCTTAAGTATCATCCACTCGGGTTTATTACCCGATTTTCTGAATGCCTCCACTATTTTTAATCTTTTTATAAATTTTCTTCTTGTCTGGACAGTGGTAATTGATTTTAATTCCTCTTTTAATTCTTTTGAGAGGTTTTCCATATCGACCTTTTTCAATAGCTCATAAATTGCCTCTGCCCCCATATCTGCCTTAAATCTATCACCATAGATTTCTCTCAATTTTCTGTATCTCTCTTCTGTAAGGAGCCTCTCACTTTTTAGGGGCGTGTCACCCAGATCAGTTACTATGTAATTTTCAAAATATATTACCCTCTCAAGTTCACGGATTGACAGGTCAAGTATATTCCCGATTCTGCTTGGTAGTCCTTTAAAAAACCAGATATGTGCTACCGGAGATGCGAGTTCTATGTGCCCCATCCTCTCTCTTCTTACCTTTGAGAGTGTAACCTCTACACCACACTTTTCACATACCACACCTTTATATTTCATCCTCTTATATTTTCCACATATACACTCCCAATCCTTCACGGGACCAAATATCTTTCCGCAGAAGAGTCCATCCCTTTCAGGTTTGAATGTCCGGTAATTTATGGTTTCTGGTTTCTTCACCTCTCCGAATGACCACGATAATATCTTCTCCGGAGAGGCAAGCTTGATCCTGATTCCATCAAAGGAAAGAGGTTCTTTCGATTTTTCAAAAAGCTCTTTAAATTTATCCAATATTATATCCTCCTTTTAAAATGACAATTGACGATTGACAAATTAAAGAATGTTTTCCATTTGTCATTTGTCATTCGTCACTCTTTCTCATCTTTTTTAATCAGTTCTACATCCAGAGCTAGACTTTGGAGTTCTTTTACAAGCACATTAAATGATTCCGGAATACTTGGTTGCAATGTAGTATCACCTTTTACGATGGCTTCGTATATCTTCTTTCTACCCTCAACATCATCAGATTTCACTGTAAGCATTTCCTGTAATGTATACGCCGCTCCATATGATTCAAGTGCCCATACCTCCATTTCACCAAGCCTTTGCCCCCCAAATTGTGCCTTTCCACCTAATGGCTGTTGTGTCACCAGAGAATATGGACCTGTTGACCTTGCATGAATCTTGTCATCAACAAGGTGATGTAACTTCATCATATAGATATATCCAACTACTACCTTTTGGTCAAAGGGCTTACCTGTTCTGCCGTTGTAAAGGGTTGTTTTTCCAGTTTCCGAAAAGTCTGCCTTCCGTAGAAGTTCTCTTATATCTTCATCTTTGGCACCATCAAACACAGGTGAAGCTATATGCATCCCCAGTTTTTTTGCAGCCATTCCAATATTAGTCTCTAATATCTGCCCGACATTCATTCTTGACGGCACGCCAAGGGGATTTAAAATAATGTCTACAGGTGTGCCATCTTCTAAATATGGCATGTCTTCTTCAGGAACAATCTTTGAGACGACACCTTTATTGCCATGTCTTCCTGCTATTTTGTCTCCTACAGACAGTTTTCTTTTCATTGCAATGAATACCTTTACCAATTTGATAACACCGGGTGATAGTTCATCCCCCTTTTTCATTTTTGATATCTTCTCATTCATTAAGGTTTTCAGTGCATGTATCTGGTCCTGTGCAGTCTCTTCAACCTCCTCTATTTCATCCATTGTATTCGCTTCGACTACCCCTATGCTTAAAAGGTCCTTACCATCGAGTTTTTCCAAGACATCCTCTGTTAATTTTTTCCTTTTCTGAATTATGGTTTTTTTCCCTAACTTTATATCCTTTGCGGCAACCTTACCGAGCAGGAGCCCTTTAATCTTTTTATCTCTTTCATCTTTTATTATATCAATCTCATCTTCATAATCCTTTGTGAGTTTTGCCAGTTCCTCTTCTTCTATTGTTAATGTCCTTGAATCTTTATCCATACCTTTTCTGGAAAAAACCTTTACACCTACTACTGTTCCTTCTATACCAGGCGGGACCCTGAGTGATGTATCCTTCACATCCCCTGCCTTCTCACCAAAAATTGCCTTTAAAAGTTTTTCTTCCGGAGAAAGAATAGTTTCTCCCTTAGGTGTAATCTTGCCAATAAGGATATCTTCAGGTTTAACCTTTGCACCTATACGGATAATTCCACTTTCATCCAGATCTTTCAATACCTCTTTGCTTATATTTGGGATATCTCTGGTGATTTCCTCCTTCCCCTGCTTTGTGTCACGTGCCTCTACTTCAAATTCCTCCATATGGATAGAGGTAAATACATCTTCCTTTATAAGTCTTTCGCTGACTATAATAGCATCCTCGAAGTTGTAGCCCTCCCATGGCATGAAGGTGACAAGGACATTACTACCCAGTGCCAGATCACCCCTCTCAGTAGCAGGTCCATCTGCAATTACATCTCCCTTTTTCACCTTATCTCCGATATTAACAACCGGTTTCTGATTTATGCATGTATTCTGGTTTGACCGCCTGTATTTAATTAGGTTATAAACATCTACATTGGATGTCTTTTTATCTTTTTCCTTTCCCTCAGCTAATATAACAATTCTATTGGCATCCACACTCAATACTTTTCCCGATCTCTTTGCCAAAACTACTGTTCCGGAATCCCTTGCCACAATCCTCTCAATTCCTGTCCCTACGATAGGTGCCTCTGTCCTTAAAAGAGGAACTGCCTGTCTCTGCATATTTGAACCCATCAATGCCCTGTTTGCATCATCATGCTCAAGAAAAGGGATTAAAGATGCTGCTATACTTACCAATTGTTTCGGAGATACATCCATGTAATCAATCTTGTCGGGAGATACCATTACAAATTCTCCTCCTTTTCGTGCCGAAACCAGTTCTGTTTCAAAATTTCCCTTCAAATCTACAGCGGCATTTGCCTGGGCAATCGTATATCCTTCTTCCTCCATTGCAGATAGATAAACCACTTCATCTGTTACCTTGCCATTTTTTACCTTTCTATAGGGTGTATCTATAAAACCAAATTCATTAACCCTTGCGTAAGTGCTGAGGGATGCAATAAGCCCGATATTTGGCCCTTCCGGTGTTTCTATGGGACATATTCTCCCATAATGTGTTGGGTGGACATCCCTTACCTCAAAGCCTGCCCTTTCCCTTGTAAGCCCTCCAGGCCCCAGTGCAGATAATCTCCTCTTATGGGTAATTTCTGAGAGTGGATTTGTCTGGTCCATGAACTGAGAGAGTTGACTGCTCCCAAAAAACTCCTTTATTGCAGCTGTTACAGGTTTTGAATTAATTAGGTCGTAAGGCATTGCAGTCTCAATGTCTGATATATTCATCCTCTCTATAATTGCCCGTTCCATTCTGACAAGCCCTATTCTTAATTGATTTTCCAAAGATTCGCCTACTGGTCTCACCCTCCTGTTACCGAGATGGTCAATGTCATCTACAATCCCAATTCCCTTGCGGAGATTGAGCAGATATCTTACCGTTCCTACAATATCTTCGGCGGTCAAAAGTCTCTGACTCAATGGGAGGTTTATCCCCAGTTTATTGTTTAATTTGAGTCTTCCTACCTCAGATAGGTCATAACGCTTTGAATTGAAAAATAGATTTTTGAAAAGAAGCTTTGCTGTTTCAATAGTAGGAGGTTCTCCGGGTCTTATCCTTTTATATATCTCTCTAAATGCCTCTTCGGTAGTATTTATTTTATCTGATAGCAGCGTATCTCTGAGAGATGTATCGTTATACTGTTCATCAATATGAAGAACAGATAACTCTTTTATTTTATTTTTCTTTATAATCTCCAGCATATCAGAGTTAATCTCCGTATTTATCTCTAACAGCACCTCCCCGCTTTTTTCATCTACCACATCGCTTGCCAATATCTTTCCAAGCATATCTTCAGAACTTATATTGATAGCCTTTATCTTTGCTGACTCCATCCTTTTTACAATGCCTTTGTTTATTCTCCTCTGCGCCTTTACTATACATTCACCTGTAGAGGGGTCAATAATATCCTCTCGGGCTTTTTGTCCTGTCAGTAGATCTGAAACCTTCATGGAGAACATATTAGATTCGGGATGATAGTCTATCTTTATAGACTCGTAGAATATCGAAAGGATTTCCTCTGAAGAATATCCAAGAGCCTTAAGCAGGACAGTAGCAGGAAACCTCCTCTTTCTGTCAATCCTTACATAAAGTATATCTTTTTGGTCAAATTCAAAATCGAGCCAGGAACCTCTGTAAGGTATCAATCTTGCGGAGTATATAATCTTGCCGAGGGCATACCCTTTACTTTTATCGTGGAAGAAAAATACACCGGGAGAACGGTGCATCTGGCTTACTATAACTCTTTCCACTCCATTTATAATAAATGTTCCGCTTATTGTCATAAGCGGTATCTCACCGAGATATATCTTTTGCTCTTTGATTTCACGGACACTGCTTTTACCCTCTTCATCCTTTTCTTTAACTACAAGCTGTACCATAATCTTGAGGGGGTCAGCATAGGTGGTTCCCTTTTGGCGGCACTCCTCAGTACTGTATTTTTCTTTATAGACCAATTTTTTTTTACACTTTTCGCAGACTACACCCTCACCACCTAATCCCTTATATTCACCGCAGTTACACTCCCATATTCCTACTTCATATCCAATATATTCGATAGATGCAGTCTCCTTGTAATTGGGTATGGGAAAGATACTCCTGAACACCTCTTCCAATCCTTTATTTTCCCTCTTTAATGGTTGTCTGTCTCTCTGAATAAATCTATCATACGATTTCTCTTGAACCTCTATCAGATTAGGAATATCAATTATGATAGGGATTCTGCCGAAGTCCTTGCGTTGTATAAAATTTTTTGTATTCATGCAAAACGTCCTCAATTAAAGTTAAATTAAATTCTTCGCTTCACTCACTTTATCTCTATCTTCGCCCCTACATCTTCCAGTTTCTTCTTCATCGCCTCGGCTTCTTCCTTCTTTATACCTTCTTTTACAGGTTTTGGGGCACCCTCCACAAGGTCCTTTGCCTCTTTAAGTCCAAGGTTTGTTAGCTCTCTTACAACCTTTATTACCTGAATCTTCTTATCCCCAGCATTTGCCAGTATTACACTGACAGTTGTTGGTTCTGCAGCAGCAGCTTCACCGGCAGTAGTACTCCCTGCTGCTACTGCCACTGCCACAGGAGCTGCAGCAGTAACGCCAAATCTCTTTTCCATTTCCCTTACAAGATCAGAAAGCTCAAGGACCGAAATGTTCTCAATGTAAGATATAATATCATCCCTACTAATTTTTGATACCTCTGCCATACTATTTCCCTCCTTTTAAATAATGGAAGATGGGAAGCTGGGAAGATTTGAAGTTGAGAAATTCTCACCTTCTCATCTTCTTAACTTCTTAACTTCCTTTTTTTGTTTCTATTGCCTTTAAGGTATAAACGAAATTTCTTATAACCCCCTGCAGAATACCAACTAAATTGGTAACAGGAGCCTTCATACAGGCAAGTGCCTTTGCAAGTATAATTTCTTTTGGTGGTAATTCAGATAATCTCTTTATATCCTCTGCTCCCATAAGAATCCCCTCTATAACCCCTCCACGAATATTAAGCTTCTCAGCCTTTTTGGCATAAGAAACTATTATCTTTGCGGGAGCTACAGAGTCTTTATACCCAATTGCCAGAGAAGTTGGACCAAAAAAATACTTTGATGCCGGTTCAAAAGGTGTCCCCTTTGAAGCTATCAAGGCAAGGGTATTTTTAACTACTTTTAATTCTGCACCTGCATTATGCAACATTCTCCTTAACTGGGTTATCTCATCTACAGTAAGACCTTTATACTCTGCAAAAATAGCTGCCTTTGCTTTTATAAGTTTATCGTGAAGTTCTTTTACCTGTTGTTCCTTATTTTCGTCAGCCAATTTTCCTCACCCCTCCTTTCTGCGGATTTAGCTTACTTTCAGTAAATTTGAAATTTGGACATTGTCTATCTTAATACCGGGTCCCATGGTTGTTGAGACGGCAATGCTTCGTAAATAATGCCCCTTTGCCGATGCCGGTTTCAGTCTTGCAAGAGTTTCAAGAAATGCCTTTGCATTTTCAATAAGGTCTTCTGCTTTAAAACTTGCCTTGCCAATTGGAGCATGAACTATCCCAGCCTTCTCTGTTTTGAATTCTATCTTGCCTGCCTGTATTTCCTTTATAGCTTTTACAATATCTAAGGTGACAGTGCCTAATTTTGGATTGGGCATGAGTCCTCGTGGCCCAAGTATCTTCCCAAGTTTTCCCACAGCACCCATCATATCAGGTGTTGCAACCACCCGGTCAAACTCCATCCATCCACCCATAACCTTTTGAATCATATCTTCTGCACCGACAAAGTCTGCCCCTGCATCTTTTGCCTCTTTTTCCCTGTCTCCTTTGGCAAAAACGAGTATTCTTGTTTTCTTACCTATCCCTTTAGGCAAAACCATACCTCCTCTTACCATCTGGTCTGTCTGCTGAGGTTTTATACCCAATCTAACCGCTATTTCAACTGTTTCATCAAATTTAGCAGTAGCTAAACTTTTTGATAGTGCTATGGCATCTTCCAGGGAATATTCTTTTTGCCCGTCTATCTTAGATGTTGCATTTATGTATCGTTTTCCAAATTTTGCCATATTTTTTTATTCCTCCACTGTAATCCCCATACTTCTCGCAGTTCCAAGTATTATTCTCATTGCCGCCTCTATATCATAGGCATTTAAGTCCTTTGCCTTTGCCTCGGCAATTTGTCTGACCTGAGCCGCGGTAATCTTACCAACCTTTGTTTTATTTGGTTCAGATGAACCTTTAGCGATACCTGCAGCCTGTTTTAATAGGACTGATGCCGGCGGGGATTTTGTAATAAATGTGAAAGTTCTATCTGAATATACTGTTATTACCACAGGGATTATAGAACCTTCCTTTCCCTTAGTCTGGGCATTGAATGCTTTGCAGAATTCCATTATATTAACCCCGTGCTGACCGAGGGCAGGCCCAACCGGAGGAGATGGATTTGCCTGTCCAGCAGAAATCTGTAATTTTATCATTGCAGTTACTTCTTTAGCTTTAGCCATATAACCTCCCTTACTCCCTCTCTATCTGTGGAAACTCAAGTTCTATGGGAGTTGGTCTTCCAAAAATAGTTACCATTACCCTGACCCTGCCCTTATCTACATTCATTTCATCAATTACCCCCGAAAAATTTGCAAACGGTCCATCTATAACCCTTACAGGCTCTCCCTTCTCAAAAATAACCTTTAGTTTCGGTTTTGTAGTTTCACCTCTCAATTGTTCTAATAAACGATTAATCTCTTCATTTTCTAATGGGGTGGGTTTTGTCCCGCCGAGAAAACCTGTTACCTTGGGAGTATTTTTAATTACATACCATACATCATCATCCATATCCATCTCTACCATTACATAACCAGGAAAATATTTTCTGCTGGAAATCTTTTTTTTACCACCTCTTATTTCAACTATATCTTCGGTAGGTATGAGGATTTGAGAGACCTTGTTTTCCATGCCGCTCATCCTGAGTCTTTCTTCCATGCCTGTTTTTACCTTGCTTTCATATCCTGAATAAGTATGAACAACATACCATTTCTTCTCCATCTGTAAAGAGCCCCTCTGTCAAACAAAAAGCAAAAATTAAAAATTAAATATAAAAATTAAGGAATCCATAATTTTGATTTTTGCATTTTGAATTTTGATTTATTTTATTAACCTCTCCACTAATTTTGAAAGACCAAAGTCAACCAATCCAAGAAAAAATGCAATCAAAAAAACTGAAATGATAACAGCTGAAGTGGTAGCCACCGTCTCTTTGCGGGTTGGCCAGGAAATTTTCTTTATTTCTATATTTACTTCGTTTAAGAAATTTTTAATTCTGTTTATATATTCCATAAATTAAATTTTGAAAATCTTTCAAAATAAAGTTATTGGCAGGCCAGGAGGGACTCGAACCCCCATCAGCCGGTTTTGGAGACCGGCGCTCTATCCATTGGAGCTACTGGCCTGCAAAAGGGTAGATTCCTCATTTTATTCGGAACAGATAATACCAGATATCTAATATTTGATATTTACTTTATCTCTCTATGTACTGTATGTTTTCTACAGAAATGGCAATATTTCTTAAATTCCAGTCTATCTGGAGTTGCCTTTTTATTTTTTGTGGTGGAATAATTCCTGTTTTTACACTCGTTGCAGGCTAATTGAATTATGTCCCTCACTCTATCACCTCACTGATTACACCTGCCCCTACAGTTTTTCCACCTTCTCTTATTGCAAACCTCAATTCCTTCTCCATAGCTATAGGTGTTATAAGCTCCACCTTCATAGTAACATTATCTCCAGGCATAACCATCTCAACACCCTCAGGTAGTTCCACTATACCAGTCACATCCGTTGTCCTGAAATAAAACTGAGGCCTGTATCCTTTGAAAAAGGGTGTATGTCTGCCTCCTTCTTCTTTCGTTAATATATATATGCTTGCCTCAAACTTCGTATGAGGTGTTATAGCCCCAGCCTTAGCCAATACCTGCCCCCTCTCTACCTCCTCCCTCTTTGTCCCCCTCAATAATACACCTACATTGTCCCCTGCCTGCCCCTGGTCAAGTATCTTCCTGAACATCTCTACTCCAGTAACTACAGTCTTCTGGGTAGGCTTTATGCCAACTATCTCTATCTCGTCTCCTACCTTCACTATCCCTCTCTCTATCCTGCCGGTTACAACCGTTCCTCTGCCGCTTATGCTGAATACATCTTCTATCGCCATCATAAATGGTCTCTCTATATCCCTCTTCGGGGTGGGAATGTATTTGTCTATGGCATCCATTAAATCCCATATGCATTTGTTCTTCTCCGCATCGTCTGGATTCTGTAATGCCTGTAATGCACTACCCTTTACTATCGGTATCTCATCTCCAGGAAATTCATATTTGGTCAGTAGTTCCCTTACTTCAAGTTCCACAAGTTCCATTAATTCCGGGTCTGATACCATGTCCACTTTGTTCATAAATACTACCATGTATGGTACTCCTACCTGCCTTGCCAATAGTATATGCTCCCTCGTCTGAGGCATAGGCCCATCCGCTGCACTCACCACAAGTATAGCCCCATCCATCTGGGCAGCTCCAGTTATCATGTTCTTTACATAGTCCGCATGCCCAGGACAGTCTACATGGGCATAATGCCTGTTCTGAGTCTGATATTCTATGTGGGCTATGCTTATAGTTATACCCCTCTCCCTCTCTTCCGGTGCCTTGTCTATCTGGTCATACGGAACATATTCAGCCAGCCCCTTCTTGGATAATACTTCCGTTATTGCTGCTGTAAGTGTAGTTTTACCATGATCCACATGCCCTATAGTCCCTACATTGATATGGGGCTTCGTCCTCTCAAATTTCTCCTTTGCCATACCACACCTCCATTAATTGGTGTCATAGAGTCAAAGTGTCATAATATTGAAGATTGAACAAAAGACTTTGTCTTTGGCTCTTTGACATTATGATGCTTTTCTGGAGCCCACGACCGGGATTGAACCGGTGACCTCTTCCTTACCAAGGAAGCGCTCCACCACTGAGCTACGCGGGCGTGGAGCGGGAAACGGGACTCGAACCCGCGACCCTCAGCTTGGAAGGCTGATGCTCTACCAACTGAGCTATTCCCGCATACAATTCATTGATGATTTTCGATTGACAATTGAAGATTGAAAAACCCCTTACATATTCCCAATCGTCAATCGTCAATCTTCATTTCTCTGGTGGGGAGGGGAGGATTCGAACCTCCGAAGGCATCGCCGACAGATTTACAGTCTGTTCCCTTTGACCGCTCGGGAACCTCCCCCTGGAGCTGGCGAAGGGACTTGAACCCCCGACCGGCTGATTACAAATCAGCTGCTCTACCGACTGAGCTACGCCAGCATAAACATAAAGTTTTATTTTATATGTTAAATATTTATTTTGTCAACTAAAATTTTACTGAATTTTACTGAAAAAATCATTATAAGTAAAAGGGATTGTGAAGAAGACAGCTACCGATATTTCTCTGTAGGTCTAAATAGTGGTGAATTTAAAATCCACTCTATATCAAAAAGCTCCCCATTTCATATTTATTAAAAGCATCTCTTATTTTCTGAATCATAAATTATATCTCTTGAATATAAAGACTATCGCAATTGAAAGAATAATTCCAATAGTCCCTCCTGCCAGCACATCCAGTGGATAGTGAGCACCTACATACACACGGGATATGGCAGTAAGAAAGGCTATAACAAATAGAATAAAGACATATTTTTTATAAAGATACCCTAAGACAGTTGCTGCTGTGAAGATGGTTTGGGAATGCCCAGATGGGAATGAGGCTTCTCTGAGAGGGTGATAAATTACATTTATATGAACCTTACCCTCCTTGATTAACTCCGACATATCGCTTAATGGGCGGGGTCTGTCAATAAGCTCTTTCAGGAGATGGACAATAATCCCTCCTGCCAGAAGGGCGGAGAGTAAGAGAATGAAATTCCTCCTGAAATTTTGCTTATCAACAGCATATAAAAATATTCCGGCAATCGGAATTGTTGCATAATCCGAGCCGAGAAGAGTCAATGCAGCGAATAGGACATCATTAAAAGGATTCGCCCATCCGTTATTAATCATCAAAAAAATACTTCTGTCAAAATCTAAGATTGCATTTAACATATACGAAATATTATAGATTACACTTTTTCAAAAAAAGAAGCCTTTAATATTCATTTATCCAGTGGACTCCGCACACCAAGTATGTTTTTTGACGCCACATGCGTATAAATCATTGTGGTCTGCAAATTGGTGTGTCCCAAGAGTTCCTGAATCGTCCTGATGTCATACCCATTTTCAAGAAGATGTGTTGCAAAGCTGTGACGCAATGTATGGACAGATGCCTGTTTTGTAATGCCCGCTTTTATTACTGCTTCCTTAAATGCCCTCTGCAGCGCTGCGGGGATGCAGTCCAAAGCCATTATATTGTATTTCCTCTTCATTTTCAAAGGTTTTATAATTTTTCTCCTTGACTATCTCACCTCTAATTTCTATAATCCATCATAATGTTGAATAAACTTAAAAAACAATGTGTTATTTATTAATCAAAAAATAAGGAAAACATTATGAATGGACTTCCCCCGAAATAGCGGACACACCGAAAGGTTAGGTTATAATACAACCTTAGGAGGTGTGAAATGCAAGAGAAAAGAAGGAACAGGAAATACGACAAGCAGTTTAAGGAAGAAGCAGTAAGA
>Ga0209343_10004137_pt1 | contig 17981 bp, 13 predicted proteins | sample RifCSPlowO2_02_FD_184026 | JGI IMG/M metagenome (GOLD analysis project Ga0209343, IMG submission 184026) | Groundwater microbial communities from Rifle, Colorado - Rifle CSP2_plank lowO2_0.2 (SPAdes) (version 2) | ecosystem: Environmental > Aquatic > Deep subsurface > Groundwater | place... | reverse complement strand
CGATCCGGGGCAGGTGACTGGCAGCCTGGAGCGCTACCTGGCGGGGGTCGTCGTGGCGCTGGATGAGCTGGCGGCGCGCTAGCGACCGGGCAGCCACATCTTGCACAAGGCGTTGGGGGCTTCAGCAATGGGTAGGGTGCGCCGTGCGCACCAAGAATCCGCAGCCGGCGCTGGTGCTGGCGCTGGTGCGCACGGCCTAGGCGGCCCCGCGCACCCTACGAAGCCTGGCTTTTCACACTTAAGTGCCGACACCTGAACGCAACACTTCAGACATAAGGATAAGAACAATGCTGAAGCAAATCGCCAGGCTGCTCGCCGACTGTTCGGTGGGGCAGAAGTTGCTGCTCGGTTTCGGCCTGGTGTCGGTCCTTGCCGTCGCTGCCACAGCGCAGGGCTTATACGCCACCGCCACCTTGCTCGAGCACAGCCGCCAGGTCAGCGCCATGGTGGCGATCAACCGGATGACCCTGCAGATGCGCAATGCCGAAAAGGCCTATGCGCTGGATCCCCAACCGCAGACCATGCAGGAGGTCAAGGGCCTGATGCAGGCGCTCGGGGCTCAGCTGCAGACGCTGGAGCGGCAGGCGGCCGGCGATGGCTTGGCGCTGCTGGTCACCATGCAGCAGTCCATAGAGGGTTACCGGGAGCAGTTCGAGCAGTTCGTCGGCCACCAGCGCCTGGCTGCAGAGGCGTTGCGGCATATGCAGGCGCAGGCCGAGCAGGCCCGTCTGCAGTTCGAAATGGTCGAGCTGGATATGTACGACCAGGTGCGCGGCGTATTGAGCAGCGGCCAGGTTCTCGATGGCGATCCGCTGAGCCTGGCCGAACAGGCCTCGGCCCTGCAGCGCCGGTTACTGCTCACCCGTAACGACGAATTCACCTATGTGCAGGAGGGGCTGCCGGCCGCCCTCGAACGCTGGCGCGCGTCGACCGAAGAAATGAGCAATGCCCTGGAGTTGCTCCAGGGGCGGGTGGACGAGAACTCGGAGCAATCCCTGGCCGCTGCCCTGGCAGCCTTGGTCGAATACCGCAAGGTGTTTCAGCGCTACCGCGACAGCAGCGCATTGAGCAGGCAGACGGCGCTGCAGATGGACGCGCAGGCACAAACCGTACTGCGCCAGGTCGAACAGGCCGCCGCCGACCGGCAAGTACAGATGAGCGAGCGCGGCCGTTCGGTCATGCTGCTGCAGGCTGTGGGGGCCTTGGTTATTGTCGCGCTGGCGTTGCTGGCGTCCTTGATTATTCGTCACCTGATCGTTGCGCCTCTACGCGAGACCTTGCGCATCGCCCGCCGCATCGCCCAGGGCGATCTGAGCGGGGTTGCCGGAGTCAGGGCTGCGCGGCGGGACGAATTGGGCCAACTGATGGCGGCGGTAGGGGAAATGACCGTCAATCTGCGCCAGTTGGTGGCGCGTATAGGGCTCAGCGTCGCCGGTATTGGTCAGGCTACAGAGGCCCTGGGGGCGTTCAGCGCGCAGAGCAACAGTGCCGCACAACGCCAGAAAAGCGAGACCGAGCATGCCGCCACGGCCATGCAGCAGATGGCCGTCACGGTGCAGCAGGTGGCGCAGAACGCCGAGCAGGCCTCGCAGGCTGCCGGCCAGGCCGATCGGCAGGCGCGCAGTGGCGAGCAGATCGTGCAGCGGGCGAGTGGGCAGATCCATCATCTGGCCTCCGAATTGGCTGTATCCGAGCAGGCCATGCATTCCCTGCAGCAACAGGTCGAGCGTATCGGCACGGTTGTCGATGTGATTACCGCGGTTGCCGAGCAGACCAACCTGCTTGCGCTCAATGCCGCGATCGAAGCTGCCAGGGCCGGTGAGCAGGGGCGCGGCTTCGCCGTGGTCGCCGATGAGGTGCGCTCCCTGGCCCAACGCACCCAGGCTTCGACCCGTGAGATTGAAACGCTGATCGGCAGCCTGCAGCAGCTGTCGCAGCACAGTGTTGCGCAGATCCAGGGCTGCGGGCGTTTGATGGCGGACACCGTGACCCTCGCCGACCAGGTGAGCGCGGCCCTGGGTGGGATTACCGGAGCGGTGTCGCTGATCGAACAGATGAATCAGCAGAACGCGGCCAGCGCCGAGCAGCAGAGCATTGTTGCCGAAGAGGTCAGCCGCAACGTCATGCAGGTGCGTAACGAAGCCGAACGCTGTGCGGTGGCCAATCAGCAGGTGGCGTTGGCCAGTGATGACCTGGCCGGCCTGGAGCAGGAGCTGCGCGAGGCCGTCGCCCAATTTCGCACTGTGCCCGGATCGCCCCGCGATCCGTGACGATGCCAGGCGCCTGAATGCGCCTGGCGTCGGGTGCGCTGAAACTGTTCAGTCGATGGCCTCGTAAGGCAAGCCGACGTAGTTTTCGGCGATGGTCTTGCGCCCGGCTTCGGAGCCGACGAAGTAGTCCAGCTCGGTCTGTTGCATGCGCTGGCTGAAGGCGTCGGTGTCGGGGAATCTGTGCAGCATCGAGGTCATCCACCAGGAGAAGCGCTCGGCCTTCCAGATGCGCCGCAGGCAGATTTCCGAGTACTTCTTCAGCAAGTCGCTGCGGCCCTCGCGGTAGTAGACCTTGAGCAGGATGCGGTACAGCGTGCTGACGTCGCTGGCGGCCAGGTTGAGCACGGGGGAGCAGCGGCGCTACTTAGACAAGCTGTTCGACTCCATCGCTGAGGAGTACAGCTCGCAGCCCCGGCTGCGAGCTGATGCTGCAGTCGCTGATCAGCGACTTGTTGGTGTGGGCGGACGCCGTTCGCAGGCCTTGGCCTGAGCCCGAACCGTGGGCGCGATCACCTGCAGGGCTTTACCCGCTTGCTGGAAACGCACTTTCAAACCCGACACTTCAGTGTTGCCTGCCCAGGCTCGATGATTCGCGAAACAGTCTGGGCGAAGCGCCGTAGGCGGCTTTGAATGCCTTGCTGAAGTGGGAGCTGCTGTTGAATCCCCAACTGTAGGCGATATCGGTAATTGAGCGGGTCGCGCTCCCCGAATTACGCAGGTCCTCTGCGCAGCGCGAGAGTCTGCGTTGCCAGATGTAGTCGCTGAGACTGTTGCCGTTTTCATCCTCGAAGACCCGGTGCAAGGTACGCACAGAGCACTCCACTGCCTGGGCGATGCGCTCAATTGTCAGGTCACGTTCGCCGAGGTTGTGCTCAATAAACGACTTGATTCGATTCTTCTTGAAATAGTGGACGTCATGCTCGAGCTTCGCTTCTTCGCGCTGATTGTCCAGCGTGTTGTTCAGCAGCGAAATAATGCTCTGGCCAACCACACTCGAGGTGGCATCGTTTAGCAGGGTGTATTGGGTATAGGCATCGGTGATCGTGTTGTGGAGCATTCGACCCAGGCCATTGCGGTTGTTCAGGTGCAGCTTGTTCGTCTCGTGTGCGGATTGGTTAAGCCCATGGCAGAGCAGCATGAGGTATTCGCATCCTTTCATGCTGGTGACGTTGAAAGGCCGGCCGCAGTCGAGCAGCAGGAGTTCACCTGGGGCCAGGGTGCTGCTTTTGCCACCTTGCTCAAAATGACTGACCTCACTCATTTGCAGGATGAGTAGCCATGGAGAGTCGGATGGTGCGAGGGCTTTGCTCAGGTTGCGCGAGAAGCGGTGCGGGCTGCAGACCATCCGGCAGAAATTCAGCTCACCCAGTGCGCCGTACTCCAGGCGGCCATTGAAGGGCTGTTCATTGAGTGGCTCGAAGCATGAGGTTTCCAACCGACGGACATAATCGGGGGTCTGGCCCAGATGGTCGCTCATGAATTCGCGCCATTTCATCAGGCGGTCCGTATGGGAAAATTGATCGGTGCAGACACTGGAAAGCACGCTCATCTTGTTCTCTCTTGTTATGTCGTCCGCAGCCGTGGCCGCGGACGAGTGTTGCTCGGCAAACGCCTGATCAGAAGGGGTAGTGATGGCCCCCTGCTTGCCAGGTTACCCAGTGGGCGCGAGTGAATTCGTCCAGGGCGTAGTGACCGTTGAAGCGGCCCAGCCCCGAGTTCTTTTCGCCGCCGAAGGGCGCGTTCGGTTGGTCATCCACGGTGATGTCGTTGATATGGGTCATCCCGGCTACGATCTTGCGGGCGAAGGCCAGGCCGCGGGCCATGTCCTGGGTGAAGACGGCGCTCGACAGGCCATAGTCGCCGGCATTGGCTAGGGCCAGCGCATGCTGCTCGTCCTGGGCAACAACCAGCGGTAACAGCGGGCCGAAGGTTTCCTCCACCGCCAGTTCCTGATCGGCGGGTACGTCGCCGAAGACATGGGGCGGCAACACCAGGCCAGCGGCTTGGCCGCCGGCGAGTTGCTTGAGGCCGGCACCCTGGGCGTTATCGATCTTGCGCAGCAGACCATCGAGTTGAGCCTGGTTGATGACCGGGCCGATGACGGTGTCCGCCAGGTTGGGGTCGCCCACCTTGAGTTTGCTCACACGTTCGGCCACCAGGGCGGCGAATTGCGGGTACACCTTGCGATCAACGATCACCCGGTTGACGCTCATGCAGATCTGCCCCTGATGGAGGAAGCGGCCGACTACAGCCGCATGGGCGGCGACTTCGAGGTCGGCGTCATCGAGGACGATCAGCGGGCTATTGCCACCCAGTTCCAGCGCGACGCGTTTGATGTACTGGCCGCCAGTGGCGATGCGCCCCACGTTGCGGCCGACATCCGTCGAGCCGGTGAAGGAGATAAAGCTGGGCACCTTGTGGGCGACGAAGGCATCGCCGATTTCCGACCCTGCGCCCACCACGACGTTGAGCACACCGGCGGGGAAGCCCGCCTCCTCGAACAGATGAGCGATAAGCAGGCCGCCGGTCACCGCGGTGTCGCTGGCCGGTTTGAGCACCACGGCATTACCCAGGGCTATGGCGGGAATAACCGAGCGCATGCTCAGGTAGAGGGGGAAGTTCCACGGGCTGATAACGCCGACAACGCCCAGTGGCTCGCGGAAGACGAAGCTCTGCTCGCCGGGCTTGTGACTGGTGAGAATGCGTCCCTCGACCTGGAAGGGCATCGCTGCACATTCACGCACCAGGTTGAGGGTCGCGTGGCATTCAAAACCCGCCTTGATGCGTGTGCTGCCAGATTCTTTGATCAACCAGGCGGTGATTTCTTCCGCGCGCTGTTCGATCACACGCGCCAGCTTGTTCAGCAGTTCGGTCTTCTGCGCGGGCGCAGTGGCGGCCCAGTCCTGTTGCGCGCGCTGCGCCGCGGCGTAGGCGTCGTTGAGATCGTCGACGGTGGCCAGGGGCATGGCCAGCAACTGCTCGCCGGTGAAGGGGTCGCGGTTATCGAGGGTGCGCTGCGAATGCCCGCTGGTCCAGGCACCGTTAATGTACTGGCGGCCGGAAAGCGAGTAGGGAGCTGCTTGTAGAATTGTCATTGTCGTCTCCAGTGTTGCGGCGGCTGCAGCCGCATTGAATAAATAGCGGTCAGCTGCGAATCCAGGCGCGACCCCACGAGTTGAGTGTGTGCTCACCCTGGGGCCACTCGCCGGGCGCCTGCTCGGCCGTGGTCATTTCCAGTTCGGCCGAGAACTCCAAACGGTTCTTGTCGGCGTCTACCACCATGAAAAACAGGTTGTTACCGGGGCCGTGGCGACCGGGGCCAAAGAAAATACTGACCCGTTCTTTGGCGAATCGATCGCCCCAGTCGCGAATGTCATTCCACTCATTGGTTTCGTAGCAGTGGTGATCCCACTCGTTTTTCGAGCCTCGGAAGAACGCCAGGGTGTGATGTTCGTCGTCCGAGCGCAGAAAGCACACCATCAGCTTTCCTGTTTCCTGATCCACCACATTGTCGGAAATGGTGAAGCCAAGGGTATTTACGTAGAAGTCCACCATCGCCTCCAGTTCGGTGGTCTGGAACACGACGTGCTGGAGCCTTCCCGGCATGCCCGGCAGATCGCAAAGCTGCAGGTTTTGAGCGACGCCGAAGATCGTCTGGCGGCCTTGCGGGTCGCGGATGCTGAAGCTGCCAGTCTCGAGAAGGGGCGAGGTTATGTCCTCAACCGGGCAGTCCTTTTGTTCCAGGCGCTGGCGCAGCTGCGCCTGATGGCTCTGGTTGGCTAGCGCAAAGGCTGCAGCCAGGAGCCCATGCTTGTCCGCCGGGCTGATAAGCACCGCACGATTTGGCCCTTTCAGCACGGCGCTGCCATCGGCGTAGGACTCGCAGTGCATATCCATCATGCGCTGGTAGAAGTCGATCTGCCGTTGCGGCTCCTTGCTGCCCATGTGCAGGTAGAGCAGGCGCGCGGGAGTAGATGTTTGCAGCGTGTTCATGGTGGACCTCCTTTGAATGCGTTAGCGGAGTGCCTCGGCGGCCACGGTAAAACCGGCGAAAGGCATAGGCGTGGTGGTGCCGAACAGGCCTTGCAGGGCCTGTACGATGTGCTCCTCGTCGTGGCAGTCGAAGATCGCCGCGATATACCGGTCTGGGCGCAGCAGAAGAATTGCCCTCGACTCGAAGAAGGCCGGTGGCAGCATGCTGTGCTGGTCTTTCAGTGCCCGAATACCGGTGCCGGCTGCGGCTGATAAGTCCGCGTTTGCGGGCTGGATCAGAATCCGTTGCGCATTGAGGGTGTTCCACAGCGGATGGCGCAGTCTGCTCAGATCGTTACTGGCAGGCAGGCCGCACTGAATCAGCGCGAAGCCATCGCCAATCAGCTCGTCGAGCTTCACGCAGACGTCCGCCGCGTCGGCCAGCATGGGTTGAGGGAACATCTCCCCGGTCTTGTGAGGGCTGGCGGTACCGCTGGGCACGACCAGGCCTTTGGTAAAACGAGGCTTGGGTTTGAAGCGCATTTGCAGGAAGTAATCGCGCAGCGGCGGCACCATGCCGATGGTTTTGAACAGGCCACTGATCAGTTTCGCTCTGAGTGCGCTCGCTGGCGCCATGACCACGCCGAGGTTGAGCGCCAGCTGGATCAAGGCCCAGGCGTGGTCCTTGCGTTCGCTCTCATAGGTCTCGAGTACGCTGGGGGCCATGCCGCCCTTGAGCACCTGCGCCAGTTTCCAGCCGAGGTTATGGGCATCGCGGATGCCACTGTTCATGCCCTGGCCCGCGTAGGGCGGGGTCAGGTGGGCGGCATCGCCGGCAAGAAACACCCGGCCGGCCTGCCAGCGTTCCGCAACGCGAGCGTGAAAGGTGTAGACCGTCTTGCGCACGACTGAGGTGGGCTTGTCGCCACGGAAGGGCCGCAGCAGTTCGCCAAGTTTTTCGTCGGCAAGCATCTCCTCGTCGCTCTCGTCGGGGCGCAGCATCAGCTCGAAACGCCGCGTTTGGTGCGGGCCGGGCACCTCGACGATGGGCCGCCGTGCATCGCAGTAGACGCGGGTTTGCCAGAAAGGGTCGTCGTCCTGGTCGGTATCGACCACCAGCCAGCGGGACTGGAAGCTGGAGCCGACCATGGCGACACCCAGCTGTTTGCGCACCGGGCTGCGGCCGCCATCGCACGCCAGCAGATAACTTGCCGTGATCTCGACTTCTTGGCCAAGGTCGTTCCTGACCCGGGCAACGACGCAGTCGTCATGCTGCTGGAAGCTCAGCAGTTCATGGCTGAAGCAGGTTGTCAGTGATGGGAAGCGTGTCAGGCCCTGGCGCAGGGTTGCCTCAAAGAGGGGTTGGCGAAAGGCGTTGCGCTTGGGAAAACCATAGAGCGTCGATATCGGCTCGACCTTGCCGAAGCACTGACCGCCAGGCCGGTTGAAGTAGTGAACACCGTAGCCGGGCACTACATCCTTGAGCACTTCCTGCTCCAGGCCGATTGCCTGCATGGTGCGCAGCGACTCGTCATCAATGGACACCGCGCGGGGCTCGGCGACGGTGCTGGTATTGCGCTCGAGCAGGATGGTGCTGATGCCGGACTGGCCGAGCAGGTTTGCGAGGGTGAGACCGGTCGGTCCGGCACCCACGATAAGGACGCCAGACTGCATTTTAAGGGTTGTCATTGTTGTTCCCTTTTTAAAAGGGGCGGCTCAGTCCAGGTGTTTGGGACGCTGGGATAGAGCTGCCGTTAGCTGTGTCAGGTTGTCAGCCAGGGCCATGATCAGTTGCCCTTGCTGCACATCCAGAGTGGTGTCCCGTTCCTGGATTGGACGCACGCAGGAGATACTGCCGACGACCTTGCCGTCGCCGTCGAAGATCGGGGCTGCCAGGCCAAACACACCGGCATCTACTTCTTCTGCGGTGATCACGAAGCCCGTGCGGCGAATTCGCTGAAGCGAGCGGCGGAACTCGTCCCAGGACTGGCCCAGGTTGCTTTGCCGTATCAGCTCCGGGTTCTCCAGAAACAGTTGGTTGTGCTGTCGGGTGCCGAGATTGGCGAGGATGGCCTTGGACGTGGCCCCCATAAACAATGGCCGCGGCGTGCCCCGGGCGTAGCTCACCTCATCGGTAAGTCCGCCGCTCTGGTGGATGCAGACGACCTGATTCTTGAACAAACGGCAGACCAGCCAGACCTGGTGCGCACTCCACTGTGGTAGCTGGGGTTCAAGTTGCTTGGCTGCCCGCACCAGCGGATCGCTTACGCGCAGCTGGCGGTCCCAGGTGATGATCCGTGCCCCCAGGGTGTAACGGCCGGCTTCGACCTGGAACAGCAGATCGGCGTCGGCCAGTTCACGCACGTAGCGATAGACCGTGGAGCGGGTGTAGCCGAGTGCCGCCCCCATGTCGTCGACGGCCCAGATCGGGGTTTGCTCGGTAAAAATATCGAGCACCCGCAACATGCGCTCCAGGCTGGAGGCCTTGGCGCTGTCGGGCGACGCCTTCTTGAGGGGTGCTTGGCTGGGCTGGATTTGCTTAGACGGGCCGTCCATTTCTTATTTCTCGTCGGCGATGGTGTTGCGCAGGATACCAATGGAAGAGATTTCCACCTCGACGATATCGCCGGGCTGCATCCACACCGGAGGCTCGCGGAACGCGCCCACGCCACCGGTGGTGCCGCTAACAATCACATCGCCGGGTGCCAGCTCGGTAAAGGTGCTGCAGTACTCGATGAGTTTGCACACGTCGAAGATCATGTCGGAGGTACTGGTGTGCTGCATCACTTGGCCGTTCAGGCGGGTGGTCAGCTCCAGATCCTGAGGGTTCTGGATCTCGTCAGCGGTGACCAGCCAGGGGCCAAAGCCGCCGGTCTGGGGGAAGTTCTTGCCCGGTACGAACTGGATGGTGTGCTTCTGCCAATCACGCACGCTGCCATCGTTGTAGCAGGCGTAGCCAGCGACGAAATCCAGGGCTTCGGCTTGTTTGACATGGCGCGCGGTCTTGCCGATCACCACGGCCAGCTCACCTTCGAAATCCAGCTTGTGCGACGCCGTAGGGCGCAGGATGGCCTGCTCATGGGCGGTTTGGCTGTCCGCGAAGCGGGTGAAGATCATCGGGTATGTCGGCATGTCGCGGCCGGTTTCGCGCACGTGGGTGGCGTAGTTGATGCCGATGCAGAGGATCTTGCCGGGGTTGCCGATGACTGGCAGGAAGGTGATGTCAGCAATATCCAGGCGGGGCAGTTCGCTCAGATCGCTTTCACCAAGTTCCACCAGGCGGTTACGCGCGATGACCTCTTTGAGGTCCGCGCCCAGAACGGCCTTCATCGAGCCAAGGTCGATGATCTGATTACCTTGCACGACGCCGTAAGAGTCTTGGCCCCTGTGCGTGAAACTGGCGATTTTCATAAAGCATTCCCTTTGGTTGGTTTGATGGCTGCGGATGGGTGTTGGTCCGTGCCGTCACGATGGGTTCAATCTAATTGCTTTAATAAATCCTGTAAAGCGAGATTTGTGTATAAATCCCGCAATATAAAAATAATGTGTTTGTTGGCTTTGTCAGAATGGCCTGGGCAATCCGCTCTGGGATGGGGCTGACCCATCAGGCGCATAACAGGGCGTTACGCGATGAGTGACGAATATGGTCGGTTGCGTTCGGGGAGGTGAAAGGCATTAGTGAGTAGCGAGGGTGGCCAGCGCTTGAGCGGCGAGCCTGGCTTCGTGGCTTGCTGGCTCGAGCTGCTGTGGTGTTGCAGAGCCCCTCATGGGGTAAGGGGGGGCCGTCACGGCTACGCAGGTGAGGGCAGCCTTCACCAGGTCACTCGCGTTGCCGTCGATCAAAACCAGCGATCTAAGCAATGGCCGCGCTCGAGCATGGGCTGATGCAAGGCCGCCCGGCCTGACTGCCTTCAGGGTTTGCCGAGCGATGCGGCGCGCCAGGGCGAGCCGCCGGTTTTGCGGATGGTACGGCTGCCACAGCAGCAGGCTGCCGGCGGCGGCCATCACGCCCAGCAGGATCGCCAGGGTTTGCAGGAGCAAGCCTACCAGGCCGCCGTGAAAGGCCACGCCCGGCTGCGCCGTGAGCAGGAAGGTCATGTTCAGGTCGATGGCCATTTTCGCGCTCTTGGCGCGGGCCATCAGGAAGGCACCCGTCAACAGGACGGGCGCGATAAGCAGGAGAAGGTGCACGTAGCCCTGCGCCTGAGGAAGCAGCCAGATGCGTGCAGCTAGTCCGGCGGCAGCCCCCATAAGAGAGCCTATGAACACGTCTTTTACCGCCGTCCTGGTGTCGCTGTGGCTGGAGAACAGCGAGGCGAACAGGACCGAGGTCATCGCCATGATGGGGCCGTCGGACCAACCTGTGAGTTGCCAGGCCAGCGCGGTGACGGTCAGGGCTGACAGCGGGCGCACCGCAGCCATGCTGGCGGCGCGCCAATCATGGTGGCGCGCCCTGGTCCACCAGCTAACGGGGTTTTCCGTGCCCTGGAGTACATTGCGAAGTGCTGCCAGGACGCTCAGCAACTGCTGGTATTCAACGCTTTGGGGCGTTTTCTGCTTAATGCATTCAATCAGGGTGTCGAGGTTTTCCAGGTCGGATCGCCGGTTATCGAAGTGACTGAGCCAGGGCGCTTGCTCCCGGTTCTGGGTCAATTTATGCACTACAGCCAGCACCAGCAGAAGGCTGTCGGCGACCTGGTGGGCATGTCGAACCCTTCTTTTCCCTGAGCGCGATCCCGCAACCGCCAGATCAAATGAGCCATCCAGCGCCTTGATCATCCCCAGCAGCTGGGAAAGGTCGGGATGATGGCCCAGCGACGGGTGAGCAGGGCACGCCATGCTCCAATAAATGCTGCCTGTCACCAAGCGCTCGAGCTGCTCGTCCAGCAGCGCTGCAGGTGCGCTGCTGGGCGTAAATAGCCAGGACGTGACGGAAGAGCAGAGGATGCCGATGACCGTGCAAGCGAAGCGGCCGGTTGCAAGCTCAGGATCCAGTACCGGGTCTGCCAGGCCAAAAAGCGCCACGATTGCCGCGGTGTAGCCCGCCAGAACCCAGGCGTAGTTTCTGAAATGGCGGAACAGATTGCCGATGGCGGCGCAAAGCACCAGCCAGATCGCGAGCAGGATAAGCAGTGCCTGGGGCGAATCAAAAAGGAAGTAGAGCAGAGTGCCGCCGACCAGCGCGCCGACGGCCGTGCCCGCCAAGCGTGCTGCGCAGCGTTCGACGAAGAGCCCGCGGGTCGGTTGGGCAACCAGCCATACGGTCATCGCTGCCCACCACGGATGATGAATGCCTGCAGCTCCGGCCAGGGCCAGTGCTGCCAATGCCGCTGCCGTGGTATGCAGGCCGAAGAGCAGCGGTGCGCGTGCAGAAGTCAGGGTGTGGCGCGCGCGTTTCCAGGAGGTCCCGTTCATCTTGAACGAGACCTCTGCCAGGGTGCTGGGCGCATCGCTTACTCGGCTGGTGCCCAGGAACCATGCAGCGACATGCGCATCCGCAAGGGGATTTTCACCCGCGCCACAGGGCCGGCGGCCATGTCGTTGGCGTCGAGCACTACGAGTTCGCTGGCATAGTCCGCGATATGGTTGAGCAGTGCGATGACGTAGCCGTCACCTTCAGCCGCATCTGCAGAGCGGGGCACGAAGATCGGCTCCTGGAAGCACTCGCTGTCACCGGCAAACCAGCTATCACTTGCCCCGGTTCTCAGGTTGAAGTGAGTCAGCAGGTTGAAGAACTGGAAAGGTATGGGGCCATTTTCCGGCCGATACGGCCTGCTCGGGTCGAAGGCGAGGACGAAGCCGTGCTCGTAAGAGCGGCCTACGTAGCGATCATCGACGCGGGGGAACTCGCACTGGTAGTCGTTCAAGGCGTAAGGCTCGACCTGATCATTCGGGGAACTGAGGTCGAAGGTCCAGCGGTGCAGGCTGGAGGACAGGGTTTCGGGCGACGGGACAAAGCCGTCTTCCTGCGGGAAGAAGTAGAAAACGTTGCCGCCGGTAACCGGCATATCCACGTGAATCAGCCCGTTTTCCTCGAAGGCGTTCAACGTGTGCCCCTGGAACCCATTTGCGGGACCCTTGAACCAGAGGACGTCACTGGCCTTGCCCTGGCGGGGCACAACGGCGAACAGTTGCGGCAGGTCTGGCTGCCACTGGAAATGCGGCCCGCCACGCTTCATGCGCTCCACGTCCACCGTGAGCGGGATGATGGGAAACACCACATGGTGCTCGGTCACGGCAAAGTCGTGGACCATGCCGGCATAAGGTGCCTGGAACCAAATTTCGTGCAGGAGTTGTCCGTCGGGACTGATCTCGAAGTACGCCATATCCGGCGAACCATCGCCCTTGGCCTCGTAGCTGAAGGCGAGGAGGTTGCCGGTGGCCGGATCGACCTTGGGGTGGGCGGTGAAGGTGGCTGAGCTGATCTGGCCGTTCCAGTCGTAAACCCCCAGGGTCTCCAGCGTATCTGGATCCATGGCGTAGGGCAGCGCATCTTCCTTGAGTGCCAGGAGGACACCATTGTGCTTGAGCACTGTGGTGTTCGCTGTGGTGTTGTTGGTGGCTGCCAGCGGGTCGTTGGTATGGACGTTACGGTAGACCCCATTGAGGGAGCGTCCTTCGTGGCGTTGAGCGAGCAGGCGTGCGGTCTTCACGTAGCGGCGACGCAGAGACACCTTGCCGTTTTCAAAGAAGAACGCGCTGACCATGCCGTCACCATTGAAGAAGATGTCCTGGCCGAGCATCGGCGGATACTGCGGGTCGGGGGAAACCTGATAGAAGGCACCACGAATGGCAGCGGGCAGAGTGCCCTCTACCTCCAGGTCCAGAACATCGGCTTCCACGCGACTGGGGCGGTAAAGGGCACCCAGAAATTCAGGCGTTTGCGGAAAGAGGGCAGTCATACGGACATCCTTATAAATGTGCATCAGGGTTCAGTTAAAGGCCGTGCCTATTGGGGCTCTAATAAAAAGGTACGCCTTGGTTCAGTTATGGCGGGTGTGCCCGCAACAGTGCCTGCTACCAGAGCGGGCCCGATTGATTGAACCGGGCGATCAGGCCGCTTGCGGGGTTAGTGCACTGCGGCTGTCGGCGGCACTCTGGCGAAAGCGGGCCACGACGATGCAGGCAATCACCAGGGCCAGGATGTATGTGGAGGCTGCTAGCCAGCCAACGGCCCTGAAGTTACCACCGCCAACTACCAGCGCTGCGCCCAAGGGACCGGCACCCTGGCCGATGAAGATGGCCGCGTTACCCAGGCCGGCAAGGCGCCCGGACGGATCCAGTTCGGCGCTCATGGACAGCAGGTAGGGAAGGCTGAAGAACCACGCCAGGTGAATCAGTCCGGCGGTGATGGCAAAGGCCAGGGGGCTGTTGCCGTACACCATGACCAAGGTAGCCGCCAGGGCGGTGCCGAAACCTATCAGTTGCGGAGCAAGCAGGCCGATCCGGCGTTTGATAATCCCAGCCAGGCCCGCACCGATCGCCCCGGCGAGAATGCTGGCCCCCAGGATTGCGCCAATCTGTTCCGGCTCCAGGCCAATGCTCTTTCCGATGCGCTCCTGGTAGACCCACAGCGCCGAGTGTCCAAGGAACAACAAGGCGAAGAGAGAAATCAGCAGCAGCGCCGTGAGGCCGAGTGGCGGTGCGTCAGTGTTGGAGTGACCGACCTGTTCCTGGAAATGGGCCGGGACTCTGCGAAAGCCGATCAGGGCGAGGGTGCTCGCCACAGCCAGTAGCAGAAAGACCCCCGTGACACCGGCCGCCTTGAGGATAAAAGGCGTGGACGATACCAGCAGCATGCCCCACACGAGGTTGCCGATATTGATCACTGCGAAAGTGGCGTCTTTCGAGGTGCGCAGCGCAGCGGTGGCATACACGACCGCTATGACCGCTCCACCACTCAGGCCGCAGACCAGACGGCTAGCCGTCAGTGAGAGCCAGCCGCTGGCCTGGCTGCTCATCAGGTTGCCCAGCACAACTACAACCAGGGCCACGAGTACGAACTGACGCCTGTCGACGTGGGGTATCAGCATCGCGCTGATGCCACACGCAATGGCCATCGCCGTCAGTTCGGCGGCAAAGATGATGCCGATGGCATTCAACGGAATGCCCAGCTGGTCGATGAAGGCCCCGCCGAGGAGTGGCTGGATCTGGAGTGTGCCCAGGGAGATCACCATCATTACGCAGATGGCGAAGAGTGTTTTCTTACTATCGACTGCGTCGAGTGCATTCATGATTGGGTCACCTGTCTGGGATCAGAACGTACGCACAATGCGCATCTGGACGGAGAAGTCGTTCTTGGCGCGATTCTCGACATTGGTTTCGTGGTAAAGGTTGAGCCAGAAGCCTTCGCTCTCGCTGGCCTTCCAGAACAGCCCCGGACCGATGCCCAGCACCTTTTCACGGGAGTCCTCCAGCGTGTGGCCGTTGACCTTGTCGTCTTCCAGTTGCTTGAAGTAGTAACCGTTCAGGCCCACCGATAGCTTCGGCATCACTTCGTAAGAAGCCGTGAAATTGGCCCAGGCGGCGTCGCCGGCCTGTGTATTGCGAACCGGCTGTCCTTCGAAGAGCAGAGGAGAGCTGCTCGCAGGGTCGTCGTTCTTGAAGTTATGCAGGTAGTGCAGCCGCCAGCTCATCTCCCAGCGAGGAGCCGGCATCCAGGTTGCCGCCCAGTAGGGGTTGACCGAGTAGAAGTTGGAACTCTGATTGAAATCCTTGTGCTTGTCGTACTTGCCGGTGGGCAGGATGAAGTCCATGGCGAAACGCTGGACAAAAACGGGGCGCCCATGACCGTCAACGATCGGGTCGAACTGCACCTGGGGGCCGGTGACTATGTCACCAAGTCCAGTGGCATTGTCTTTCAGTTTGGGGCCGGCATCGCCGAAGCTCCCGTCCAGAGAAACAATAGGAACAATAAGGCTCCAGCCCAGGTGGGCACCGGCACCGATGGTTTCCGGTGAGTAGTAGCTGAGTTGGTTCAGGAGAGTGACCACGTTCAGCTTGGGATCATCGAACGCCCTGTTTTCGTGGCCATTCTTGTCTCTGAACGAGCTGGCGCTGTCGTACTTCAGGTAGACCAGATGGCTGAGGCCCGGCGGGCCGGCGAATCCGTCATAGAAGCTGGTACCGCCCAGGTTGATGCCGGCGGGCTGGTTGACCGATGGGGGAGGTGGGCCATTCGCCGCTTCAGCAGAGGCGATGACGGCGAGGGAGAACAACCCGAGGGTGCTGGCAAGCAAGGTTTTCATGAGTGCGGGCTCTATTGTTTGATTTGTGAGCTGCAGAGCTATTCGCTCTATGCACCTGAACTCTAGGGGGGGCGACAGCCTCGGTCTTGCGCCTCAGGGTCACTCTTGTCTGGGAGTGCCATCGCTAGAACGTTTGGGCCCGCCGACGGGGCAAGTAGTGGCGACTCGAGCGAATGCTGGTCTGCATCATCGGTGTGCCTGACTCCGCCCCCGGTTGCTGGCAGTCCTGGCCAACTTTGGCGCTATGAGAAAAGCCATGACAGTCACTGCACGCCTAGAGTCGACCCCCGCCCTGGATGTGAGCCCCCCTGATTGATCTCCGTGCCGTTCAGGGCTTTATCAGTGATGGGAGTATGGGTATGTGGCAAGTGTTGAACGACCTTTCTGTGGGCCGCAAGCTATTGGTTGGATTTGGACTGGTGGTGATGCTGGCGCTGGGTGTAGCCGGCGCCGGGTTCTACAGTATCTTCGCGCTGTTCGAGCGCGGTGATCTGATGACCGGGGTAGCCGAGAGCCAGATCCATCTGCTTCGAGCAAAAGTGGCTCAGCAAACCTACCTCCACGATGGTTCAACGGATACCGCCTCTCGTACCGAACAATCGCTGCACGCAGTTCAGTCCAGACTTCAGGCCCTGCTGGATGCTCATCCGCAGGCTGAACAACGACAGGCTCTGGAGGACATGAAGCAGGGTGCCAGTGAGTACCAGAACCTATTTGCTCAACTGAGAGCGCGGCGGATCGGTCAGGCAGCCGATCCTCGTTTGGTTGAGGCTTTGGAGCATCAGGCGGACAAGTTGTTGACGGTGGCTGCGGTGGCCTATGTGGCGCCTGGCAAGGAAATGGCCGCATTCAACCAGCAGATAGTTGCGCTGATCGGAATCACCAGTCTCGTACTCCTACTGGTGGCCGGCGCAGCTGGACTGCTGCTGCATCGCCAGATCGTTCTGCCGTTGCAGCACGCGGTGATGGCGTTAGGTTTGATTGCAGAGGGTGATCTTCGTGCGCAAATCGACATTCAACGAAAGGATGAGCTGGGTCAGTTGCTGGCCTCTATGCGGGTCATGGTGCGGGGCCTGCGCAGCCTGGTTGAAAGAATCGGCGGTGGCGTCAATGAGCTGTCATCCGTGGCTAGCGCTTTCGCTGAAGTCAGTGCCAGAGCCGGCGGTATTGCACAAAGGCAGAGCCGAGAAGCTGAACAGAGTTCTTCGGCACTGGTACAAATGGCGGCGAGCGTGCAAGAGGTGGCTGGCAATACGCAGCAGGCATCCGATGCTGCACGTGAAGCCGAGCAGCAGGCACGATCAGGTGCCGGGATGGTGGCTGCTGCAGTGGGGCAGATCGATTGCCTGGCGGATGGTGTACAAGCGACCAGGGCCAGCATGGTGGCTCTGGCCAGGGAAAGTGAGCGCGTCGGCAGTGTTCTGGACGTGATCCGATCCGTTGCCGAGCAAACCAATCTGCTGGCCCTTAATGCCGCGATCGAAGCTGCTCGCGCGGGTGACCAGGGGCGCGGATTCGCAGTCGTTGCAGATGAGGTGAGGGCGCTCGCAATGCGTAGCCAAGGCGCCACGATGGAAATCGCGACTACGATTGAGTCCTTGCAGGCACTTGCTCAGCAGGCGATGGCCCATAGCGAGGATTGCTTGATGCAGGCGAGGAAGGCCGTCGAACAGACAGGCCGGGCCAACGACAGTCTTCAAGCGATCACGAGCTCGATCTCTCTGATCGAGCAGATGAATCACCGGATCGCAGCCGCTGCGACGCAGCAGAGCGCTGTTGCCGAACAGGTGAGCCGAAGCGTAGTGCTGGTGCGGGATGAGGCAGAGGCGAGCGTGACCAACGCGAGCGATTGTGAACGCTACAGCGATGCATTGATGTGTCTTAGCGCCGAGCTGAAACAGCGAGTTAGCCGGTTCCAATGTTAGAGGAGCTTGGTGACATTTCGCCCAGTTTCGTACTCATCAGAACGATTACGGCTCTAGCCTTGACTCCACCGAGTCACCATCAAGGTGTTGAACTCACGGATCTTGCTGCATTTGCAGTGGATGGATCTATGTCCAGATGAGGTGGACCGAGAAGAGGTACTGCTAACTGAGGGCTGTCTGAAGAAGGCCGTTAGTCAGAATGCGGACCCGGTGCCGCCCCAAGGCGAGGCGGGTAGCAACGACGGGGCGCGGACGCAGAAGTAAAGCGGAGGCTCGCTCGTGAAGGGCAGGTCGACAGCTTCGGCAGCAGCATCCTGGGGGCAGAGCCTGGCACTCGGCAACCGACTACAGCGAACAGCGTTCGATCAGCACCCACGTAGTGTTGCACCTGCTCTGTCTGCTGTAAAAACTCCCGCGGCAGTCCCGTCGTCGGGAGTCGTACGCAGTTACTCGATCGGCTCGTAAGGCAGCCCGACATAGTTCTCGGCGATGGTCCGGCGCCCGGCCTCGGAGCCGACGAAGTAGTCCAGTTCGGTCTGTTGCATGCGCTGGCTGAAGGCGTCGGT
>Ga0209343_10004135_pt1 | contig 17986 bp, 15 predicted proteins | sample RifCSPlowO2_02_FD_184026 | JGI IMG/M metagenome (GOLD analysis project Ga0209343, IMG submission 184026) | Groundwater microbial communities from Rifle, Colorado - Rifle CSP2_plank lowO2_0.2 (SPAdes) (version 2) | ecosystem: Environmental > Aquatic > Deep subsurface > Groundwater | place... | reverse complement strand
CGACTAGGTAATCCGCCATGTACGTTCGCCTGTTCGCCGCGAGCTGGCTGCTGTTCTGCGCCTGTCTCGCCGTCATCGCCTGGGGCTTCCAGGCACCCTTCGCCTATGACCCGGTGGGCCCGCGCGCCTATCCGTTGCTGCTGCTGAGCCTGATGGCCGCCGGCAGCCTGTGGCTGCTGTGCAAGCCCGGCCTGCTCGAACAACGCCTGAACCAGCGCGCGGCCCTGCGCGCCACGCTGTGCGTGCTGACGCTGCTGGCCTATGCGCTGCTGTTCGAAGTGCTCGGCTTCGTGATCAGCACCGCCCTGGCCGCCTTCGCCCTGGGCCTGCTGTTTACCGGCCGGCTGCTGCCCTGCGCCATCAGCGCCGTGCTGATGGGCGTGCTGCTGTATGGCCTGTTTGACTACCTGCTGGACGTGCCGCTGCCGCTGGGCCTGTTCGCAGCCTTTGTGGAGAGCTGAAATGGAAACCCTGAACTTCTTGCTGCAAGGCTTCGATGTCGCCACCCGGCCGACCAACCTGCTGGTGGCGCTGTTCGGCGCCTTCGTCGGCACCATAGTCGGGCTGCTGCCGGGCCTGGGCCCGATCAATGGCGTGGCGCTGCTGCTGCCGCTGGCCTTCGCCCTCGGCCTGCCGCCGGAAACCGCGCTGATCCTGCTGGCCGCCGTGTACCTGGGTTGCGAATACGGCGGACGTATCTCGGCCATTCTGCTCAACGTGCCGGGCGATGCCGCCGCGGTGATGACCACCCTCGATGGCTATCCGCTGGCGCGTCAGGGCAAGGCCGGTATCGCCCTGTCGCTGTCGGCGGTCAGCTCCTTTATCGGCAGCATGATCGCCACCTGCGGCGTGGTGCTGTTCGCCCCGCTGCTGGCGAAATGGGCAGTGGCTTTCGGCCCGGCCGAGTATTTCGTGCTGATGATCTTCGCCATCGCCTGCCTCGGCGGCATGGTCGGCGACAAACCGGTGAAGACCCTGATGGCCGCGCTGATCGGCCTGGCCCTGGCCACGGTCGGGGTGGATTCGACCACCGGGGTGTACCGCTTCACCTTCGGCAGCGTCAGCCTGTCCGACGGTATCCAGTTCGTCATAGTGGTGATCGGCTTCTTCAGCGTCAGCGAAGTGCTGTTGATGCTGGAGCAAACCCACAGCGGGCAGCAAGCGGTGAAGGCCAGCGGGCGCCTGCTGTTCAACTTCAAGGAGTTCTGCTTCAGCTTCTGGACCATGGTGCGCAGCGCCCTGGCCGGCTTCGTCATCGGCGTGCTGCCGGGTGCCGGGGCGACCATCGCCAGCGCCATGACCTATATGAGCGAGAAGCGCCTGGCAGACGCCAGCGGCAAGTTCGGCGACGGCGACCTGCGCGGCCTGGCCGCCCCGGAAGCGGCCAACAACGCCTCGGCCTGCGGCTCGCTGATCCCCATGCTGACCCTAGGCGTGCCGGGTTCGGGCACCACCGCGGTGATGATCGGCGCGTTGACGCTGTACAACATCACCCCAGGCCCGCTGCTGTTCGAACAGCAACCGGACGTGGTCTGGGGCCTGATCGCCTCGCTGTTTATCGGCAACGTCATCCTGCTGGTGATGAACATTCCGCTGGTCGGCCTGTTCGCCCGCATGCTCAGCGTACCCAACTGGGTGCTGGTGCCGGCGATCACCGTGATCAGCATGGTCGGCGTCTATGCGGTGCACAGCACCACCTTCGACCTGGTGCTGATGGTCGGCTTGGGGGTATTCGGCTATATCCTGCGCAAGCTGGACTTCCCGCTGTCGGCGCTGATCTTAGGCTTCGTCCTCGGCGAGCTGATGGAAGACAACCTGCGCCGCGCCCTGTCGATCTCCGCCGGTGAGCTCGGCATCCTCTGGAACAGCCCGATCAGCCTGGGCCTGTGGGCACTCACCGCGCTGATGCTGGGCCTGCCCGGCCTGCGTTGGTGGCGGGCACGCCGCGGCGCGCAGCTGGCCAATGCCTAAGCTGCCTGTGCTCACCGGCTGGCAAGGCGGGTGGGCCACACCCCTGGTCGGCTTGGCCGGCGGCGCCCTGGCCAGCCTGATCGGCTGGCCTTTGCCCTGGATCATCGGCGCCTTGCTGGCGGTGATCGCCGTCCGCTGCAGCGGCTGGCTGATCAGCGAGGTGCCGGGCGGCCGCCAGACCGGGCAATGGCTGGTGGCCAGCGGCATCGGCCTGCACTTTACCAGTGCGGTGATGAACCAGTTGCTTAGCCATTTCGGCCTGATACTCGCCGGCGCCTTCCTTACCCTGCTGCTTAGCCTGATCGGCATCCTGCTACTGCGGCGTGCGGGTATCGACCGCGCCACCGCGTTCTTTTCGAGCATGCCCGGTGGCGCCAGCGAGATGGTCAATCTGGCCCAGCGCCATCAAGCCGAAACCGCCAAGGTGGCCGCCGCCCACAGCCTGCGCCTGCTGCTGGTGGTGCTGCTGGTTCCGCCGCTCTTCACCTGGAGCCTGCCGCCCATCGCCCCGCCGCCCGCTGCGCCAGTGAGTTGGCCCTGGCTGGCTGTGCTGTTACCCGGTGGCGCGCTGCTGGCCTGGCTGTGGGGTAGGCTCAAGCAGCCCAACCCCTGGATGCTTGGCCCACTGACCCTCTGCGCGCTGGCCAGCGTCGCCTTCGATCTGCACCTCGGCTTGCCGAGCTGGCTCGGCCAGGTCGGTCAATGGCTGATCGGCTGCGCCCTGGGCTGCCACTTCGACCGCGCCTTCTTTCGCAGCGCACCGGGCTTTCTTGCGCGCATCCTGCTGTTCAGCCTGCTCGCCATGCTCGCCGCGGCCCTGCTCGGCCAGGGCCTGGGCTGGCTGGCCAGCGAGAAGCCGAATGCGCTGATGCTGGGCATGATGCCGGGCGGCATCACCGAGCTGTGCCTGACCGCCGACGCCCTGCAGCTGTCGGTGGCACTGGTCACCGCCTTGCAGGTGCTGCGCCTGTTTCTGGTGATGTTTCTCGCCGAGCCGTTATTCCGGCTATGGCAACGCGCCTGAACGCATTTTAACGACCTTCTTTAGCCCGCCTTGTGCGGGCTCTTTTTAGCCGGCCTTATACAACCGCGTGCTCCGGCAGGCGCCAGTCGATGGGGCTCAGACCATGCTGCACGAGGAACTTGTTGCTGCGGCTGAAGTGGCCGTTGCCGATAAAGCCGCGGTGCGCCGAGAGTGGCGAGGGGTGCACCGATTTCAGCACCAGGTGTTTGCTGGTATCGATCAGCTTTTCCTTGCTCTGCGCATGGGCGCCCCACAGCAGGAACACCAGACGCGGCTGGTGCTGGCTGACCACCTCGATCACCTTGTCGGTAAACCGCTGCCAGCCCTTGCCGGCATGGGAACCGGCGACGCCGCGCTCCACCGTCAAGGAGGTATTGAGCAGCAGCACGCCCTGCTCGGCCCAATGCTGCAGGCAGCCGTGGGCGGCGATGTCGATATTCAGGTCGCGCTTGAGTTCCTTGTAGATATTCAGCAAGGACGGCGGGGTTTTCACCTCGGGCAGCACCGAGAAACACAGGCCATGGGCCTGGCCCGGACCGTGGTAAGGGTCCTGGCCTATCACCACCACCTTGACCCGCTCCAGGGGAGTGGAGTTGAGCGCATTGAAGATCAGCGAACCGGGCGGATAGACCTCCTTGCCGGCGGCTTTCTCGCCGCGCAGGAAATCGCCCAGCTCCTGCATATAGGCTTTTTCGAACTCCTCGCGCAGGGCTTCTTTCCAGCCGGCTTCGAGTTTTACCTGATCAACGCTGCCCATGGACCAACCCGCCTGGCTATAAAGTAGCGGCACGCTAGAGAAGGCGTCCCGGCAAGTCAAGGCGCCGTCTGATGCCCCGCCATCAACCTGCTCGATGCAGATTGCGCAGGTGCTGGTGCGCGCCTATCTGTTCGCCCTGCGCGATGGCCAGGGGAAGATAGTCGCCACCGGCCTGGCGAGCATCGCCCGAGCCTGATCTCGACAACCGATGCCTTGGATGCCCGCCGCTCGGCCCAGCCCTTTATTCTGCGTACCTTTCCCAGAGCCGGGCTTCGTTCTCCTCGCGGGCCTCGCCCAACTGTGCCCAGAAGGCTTCGACCAGCCCGGTATTGGCCTGGTAGAAGCCCTTGTTGAAGATCACGAAGTAGTCCTTGACGGCGAGCGGCGCGGGAAGCCGTTCGATGTCGCGCAAGCCGGTGCGGGCGATATAGGCGTCGCCGAGTTCCCGCATCAGGGCGAAACCAGCAATGCGACCCAGCACCAGCTTGCCGAAGTTCTGCTCGGTGCTGTGTGCCTCTTCCAGGGGCACACCGTATTTCTCCAAGTCACGGCCGACCGACCAGCCGGTGTTGTAACCGATCTTGCCGTGCAGTCCGCCGAACGCCTGGCCGTCCCAGGTCAGCGGCGAGTCGGAACGCTTGTACAGCACATAGGTCAGGGAGCCGATGCGCCAATCCCGGTAAGGCACGCCGTCGCGCCAGGGGTAGACGTTGTCCAAGGCACGCTCAGGCAGATAGGAGAACACCATGGCGCCGTCGAGGCCGCCCTTCTGCAGTTCGAGAAAGATACGGTGTTGCGGCAGGCGCACCAGGGTCAGACGCAGCCCGGCCCGCCGCGCGGCGTCGCGCGCCAGCTCCACCGCCATCCCCGGCGGCTCGGGTATTTCTTCTCCGGAACCGGAGAAGTAAGGGTAGCTGTCGACGGTGGTGAAGCCGATTCGCAAAGACGGCGACACAGCGGGCTCCGCAAGCGCCAGCGCACTGGCCAGCCAGAGTGCGATAAAGGCACAACAACCCGTACTGCCTTGCATACCTGTCACCCTTACGCACGCCGCCGCACGTCCAAAAAAATAGGCGCCAATCGGCCACGCACTCGGCAGAACCGGCCCTAGCCCTGATGCAGCGCCCGGTAATGACTGGGCGCCATGCCCACCACTTTGCGAAACAGCCGCGAGAAATAGTACACGTCCTCATAGCCCAGCTGCTCGGCGACCTGGCGAATGCCCTGCTCGCCCTCGTCGAGCAGGCGGCAGGCATGGGCCATCTTCAGCTGGATAAAGTCCTGGATCGGCGCATGACCGGTCAGGGCGCGGTAGGTCTTGGCGAAGTGAAAGCGCGACAGCTTGAACTGCGCGGCCAGCTCGTCGAGGTTCAGCGCACCGTGCAGATGGGCGCGCATCACCGCCTGCACCGCATCCACGTCCAGCACCCGCCCGGACTTCAGGGTGGCCCGCGCCGGCAGCACCGCCAGCGAGGTCAACAGCGCCTGCAACTGGTGCGCCGCATGGATAAAGTGCGGCAGGTTGAGGCCCTGCTTGCGCAGATTGAGCAGCGCATCGAACTCGGCCAGCAGCCGCGGCTGCACGCCGATGCGCCACAGTGGCCCCTTGCCCAATGGGCGCAGGAAGTCCGCCACCAGCTCGCCATCGAAATGCACCCAGTACAGGGTCCAGGGCCTCTGCGCGTCCGCGCCATAGGCGTGGGCGAGGCCCTTGGGCAACAGCAGCAGGTCGCCGCCACCGACAGCTAATCGTCCATCCGCCGTTTCCAGCCAGCCCTGCCCGGCGCGGCAGTAGATCAGCAGATGGTCCTCCGGCAGCGGGCGGTCCATGCGATGGCCCAGGGCCTCCGGGTAGAAGCCCAGGGCCAGCGGGTAGCAGCCTTGCGCCAGCGGGTGCTTGGCCAGCAAACGCCTGAGCCTGGGCGGGGTGATAAAACGCACGCCGTTGGCCGGCAAGGGCCAGTTGGAGGTATCGACATAAGCGCGCATCGAGGTATCCCTGCTAACAATCTAATCCCAAGATAGTCCATCCACCGCCCAAGATCGTCAATCCACAAAGCCGGCCCAGGCGGCTATAACACTGACAACACAACAACCCTGTGCGCAGTGGAGAGAGCGATGGCCAAGGCAATCCCGCAGTTGATCGACGGTGAGTGGCGCGAGAGCCGCACCCGCGAATTTATCGAAGTCACCGACCCGGCCACCCAGGAAGTCCTGGCCCTGGCCCCCAAGGCCACGGCCGAAGAGATCGAGGCGGCCATCGCCAGCGCCAAGACGGCCTTCCTCAGCTGGCGCGAGGTGCCGGTGTCCGAGCGGGCGCGGCTGATGCTGCGCTACCAGCACCTGCTCAAGGAGCACCACGACGAGCTGGCCGAGATACTCGCCGGCGAAACCGGCAAGACCCTGGCCGACGCCAAGGGCGATATCTGGCGCGGCATCGAGGTGGTCGAGCAGGCCTGCAATATCGCCAGCCTGATGATGGGCGAGACCATGGAGAACGTCGCCACGGGCATCGACACCGCCAGCTGGATTCAACCCCTGGGCGTGTGCGTGGGCATCACCCCGTTCAACTTCCCGGCGATGATTCCGCTGTGGATGTTTCCCCTGGCCATCGCCGCCGGCAATACTTTTATCCTCAAGCCTTCCGAGCAGGACCCGCTGACCCCCAACCGCCTGGCCGAGCTGTTTATCCAGGCCGGCGCGCCCAAGGGTGTACTGCAGGTGCTGCATGGCGGCCGCGAGGTGGTCGACAGCCTGCTCACCCACCCGGATATCCGCGCCATCTCCTTCGTCGGTTCGGTGCCGGTGGGCCAGCATATCTACCGCACCGGCACCGCTCATCTGAAGCGCGTGCAGGCCTTCGCCGGGGCGAAGAACCATATGGTGATCATGCCCGACGCCAACAAGGACCAGGTACTGAGCAATCTGGTCGGCGCCAGTTGCGGCGCCGCCGGCCAGCGCTGCATGGCGATCAGCGTGGCGGTGTTCGTCGGCGAGTCGAAGCAGTGGATCGAGGAGCTGCGGGCGCAGATGGCCGAACTGCAACCCGGCCCTTGGCAAGACCCGCATTCGGCCTTCGGCCCGCTGATCAGCCAGCAAGCCAGGCAGCGCGTGCTGCGCCTGATCGCCGAGGGCAAGGCGGAAGGCGCCGAATGCCTGTTGGATGGTTCGCACTGCACGGTGGCGGGCTACCCCAACGGTAACTGGCTGGGCGCCACCCTGTTCCGCGGCGTCACGCCGAAGATGAGCCTGTACCGCGATGAGATCTTCGGCCCGGTGCTGGTGTGCATGGAGGTCGACAGCCTGGAACAGGCCATCGAACTGGTCAACGCCAGCCCCTACGGCAATGGCACCTCGATCTTCACCCGCTCCGGCGGCGCGGCGCGGCATTATCAGCACGCGGTGGAAGTCGGCCAGGTCGGCGTCAACGTGCCGGTGCCGGTGCCACTGCCGTTCTTCTCCTTCACCGGCTGGAAGGGCTCCTTCTACGGCGACCTACACGCCTACGGCAAACAGGGCGTACGCTTCTACAGCGAGACCAAGACGGTCACCAGCCGCTGGTTCGACGAAGACTCGCTGGCCGGCGCCAATATGACCATTCATCTTAAGTAACTGAAGGCCAGGCCGATCACCAGTCGGCCTGGTTCTATTAGCGTGAGAGTCGCGCGGCGACGCCATCTTTATGTCCTTCTCCCTCAGGGAGAAGGTGGCGCGAAGCGACGGATGAGGGAAGCGGGTATGCCCGTCAAGCGGGATCACCCGCCCCGTGATAAGGACTACCAATGGATTTCGAACTTAGCCAAGAACAACGCCTGCTGGTCGACAGCGCCCGCGCCTTTGCCGCCCGGGAGCTGGCACCGCATGCCGCCGACTGGGACCGCGACCATCACTTCCCGGTGGACGTGATCAAGCGCGCCGCCGCCCAGGGCTATCTGGGCCTGTATATAAAGGAAGAGGACGGCGGCCTGGGCCTGTCACGGCTGTCCACCTCGTTGATCTTCGAACAACTGGCGGCGGGCTGCGTGGCCACCACGGCCTATCTGACCATCCACAATATGGCCAGCTGGATGCTCGCCTCCTTCGCCGACCAGGCCTTGAAAGACGCCTGGTTGCCGGGCCTGATCGGCGGCGAGCTGCTGGCCTCCTACTGCCTGACCGAGCCGGACGCCGGCTCCGATGCCGCCCACCTGCGCACCCGCGCCAGGCGCGAGGGCGACGAGTACGTGCTGGACGGCAGCAAATGCTTTATCTCCGGCGCCGGCAGCACCGACGTGCTGATAGTCATGGCGCGCAGCGGCGAGGACAGCGGCGCCAAGGGCATTTCCTGCTTCCTGGTGCCGGCTGACGCCCCCGGCGTGAAGTACGGGCGCAACGAGCTGAAGATGGGCTGGCGCGCCCAACCGACCCGCACCATCGGCTTCGAAGGTGTACGCATCCCGGCCGGCAACCGCATCGGACCCGAAGGCCAGGGCTTCGTCTACGCCATGCAGGGCCTGGACGGCGGGCGCATCAATATCGCCAGCTGCTCCCTGGGCGCGGCCCAGGCGGCGCTGGAGCAGTCGCTGCGCTATGTGGAGGAACGCAAGCAGTTCGGCAAGCCGCTCAGCGAGTTCCAGGCCCTGCAATTCAAGCTGGCCGATATGTTCACCGATCTCACCGCCAGCCGACAGATGGTGCGCCTGGCCGCGCACAAGCTGGACCAGCGGCACGCCGAGGCCAGCCTGTATTGCGCCATGGCCAAGCGCTTCGCCACCGATCAGTGTTTCAACCTGTGCAACGAGGCGCTGCAGCTGCATGGCGGCTACGGTTATCTCAACGACTACCCGCTGGAGCGCTGGGTGCGCGACAGCCGGGTGCACCAGATACTGGAAGGCAGCAACGAAATCATGCGGGTGATCATCGCCCGCCGCCTGCTGGATCAGGGCGGCATGCTCGATCGCCTGCTCTGAGCAAGACATCGAACCTGTAGGAGCCAGCTTGCTGGCGATCAATAGAAAGAAGCATCGCCAGCAAGCTGGCTCCTACACAAGCAGAAATGAGGACATGTATGAGCCACGCCATCGAAGCCTACCAACCCGGCCTATTCGACCTGACCCACAAGCTGACCGTGGAAAAGCACGGGCATACCGCGCTGATCACCATCAACCAGCCACCGGCCAACACCTGGGATCGCGACTCGCTGATCGGCCTCAAGCAGCTGGTCGAGCACCTCAATCACGACGACGACATCTACGCCCTGGTGATCACCGGCCAGGGCGGCAAGTTCTTCAGCGCCGGCGCCGACCTCAAGCTGTTCGCCGATGGCGACAAGGCCCGCGCCCGCGAGATGGCCCGGCGTTTCGGCGAGGCCTTCGAGGCCCTGCGCGACTTCCGTGGAGTGTCGATTGCCGCGATCAACGGCTACGCCATGGGCGGCGGCCTGGAATGCGCCCTGGCCTGCGATATCCGCATTGCCGAGCGCCAGGCGCAGATGGCCCTGCCGGAGGCCACGGTCGGTCTGCTGCCCTGCGCCGGCGGCACCCAGGCCCTGGCCTGGCTGGTGGGCGAGGGTTGGGCCAAGCGCATGATCCTCTGCGGCGAACGTGTGGACGCGGACACCGCCCTGCGCATCGGCCTCATCGAGCAGGTGGTGGACAGCGGCGAAGCCCGCGGCCATGCCCTGCTGCTGGCCGCAAAAGTCGCGCGGCAGAGCCCGGTGGCGGTGCGCACCATCAAGCCGCTGCTGCAGGGCGCCCGCGAACGCGGCCCGAACAGCTGGTTGTCCGAGGAGCGCGAGCGCTTCGTCGACCTGTTCGACGCCGACGACACCCGCGAAGGGGTCAACGCCTTCCTGGAAAAGCGCGAGCCGCAGTGGCGCAATAAATGACCGTATGGACATGGCGCAGCCTTGTCCACCGCTGACCCTGGTGGACAAGCCGCTCCACGGCATGTCCACCCTACGATGGATGTGAGCATGAACGTAGATTTCGAAGAACGCCCCGCCCAGCATGGCTATCGCATCGGCATCGCCAGCCTGGATGCTGCAAGTAGCCTGAACGCCCTGTCGCTGCCGATGATCGAGGCGCTGGACGCCAAGCTCAAGGCCTGGGCGGATGATCCGGCCATCGCCTGCGTGCTGCTGCGCGGCAACGGGCCCAAGGCCTTCTGCGCCGGCGGCGACGTGGTGCAGCTGGTGCAGCAATGCCGCGCCCACCCTGGTGAAGTGCCGCCGTTGGCGCGACGCTTCTTCGCCGATGAATACCGCCTCGACCACCGCATCCACAGCTACCCGAAACCCTTGATCTGCTGGGCCCACGGCCATGTGCTGGGCGGCGGCATGGGCCTGATGCAGGGCGCCGGGCTGCGCATCGTCACCCCCAGCAGCCGCCTGGGCATGCCGGAAATCAATATCGGCCTGTACCCGGATGTCGGCGGCAGCTGGTTCCTCACGCGCCTGCCGGGCAGGCTCGGCCTGTTCCTCGGCCTCACCGCCAGCAGCATCAACGCTCGCGACGCCCTGGATCTGGACCTGGCCGACCGCTTCCTGCTCGACAGCCAGCAGGACGCCCTGATCAAAGGCCTGGTGCAACTGAACTGGCAGGAGCAGCCCCAGCTGCAACTGCACAGCCTGCTCAAGGCCCTGGAAGCAGAAGCCCAGAGCGAACTGCCGGAAGCCCAGTGGCTGCCGCGCCGCGCGCGCATCGACGAACTGCTCGATACGGCCGACCTGCCCCAGGCCTGGCACGCCCTGACGGCCTTGCACAACGACAGCGACCTGCTGCTGGCCCGCGCCGCCAAGACCCTGGCCGGCGGCTGCCCGCTGACCGGGCACCTGGTCTGGCAGCAGATCCAACGCGCCAAGACGCTGTCCCTGGCCCAGGTGTTCCAGATGGAGTACGCCATCAGCCTGAACTGCTGCCGCTACCCGGAGTTCCCCGAAGGCGTGCGCGCCCGTCTGATCGACAAGGAGCACAAGGCCCACTGGCACTGGCCGGATGTGGCGAGCGTCCCGGATGAGGTGATCCAGGCGCACTTCGCACCAACCTGGGAAGGCGAACACCCCCTGGCGGATCTGTAACCACGGGTAGGTGCGGGCCATGCCCGCGACACCGCTTCGCGGGCATGGCCCGTTCCTACAACCTTTCAGCGCGACAGGAGCATCACAATGACCACAATCGCCTTTATCGGCCTCGGCCATATGGGCCTGCCCATGGCCCGCAATCTGCTCAAGGCCGGCTTCAACCTGCAGGTGTTCGACCTGGTGCAGACGGCGATGAACGAGTTGACCCAGGCAGGCGCGCAGCCAGCCAGCAGCGCCCTGCAGGCCGCCCATGATGCCGAGGTGGTGATCAGCATGTTGCCGGCCAGCCAGCATGTCGAAGGCCTGTACCTGGGCGACAAAGGCCTGATCAAGGCGCTTGAACCCGGCACCCTGGTGCTGGAATGTTCGACCATAGCGCCGGAGTCCGCGCGCAAGGTGCATCGAGCCGCCAGCGCGCGCGCCATCGATATGCTCGATGCGCCGGTATCCGGTGGCACCGCCGGTGCGGCGGCGGGCACCCTGACCTTTATGGTCGGCGGCGCGGCGGCCACCCTGGAAAAGGCCCGCGCCATCTTCGCCGCCATGGGCAAGAATATATTCCACGCCGGCCCCGACGGTGCCGGCCAGGTGGCCAAGGTGTGCAACAACCAGGTGCTGGCGGTGCAGATGATCGCCACCGCCGAAGCCATGGCCCTGGGCGTGGCCAACGGCCTGGAGCCGGCGGTGCTGGCCGAGATCATGCGGCAGAGCTCGGGCGGCAACTGGACCCTGGAAAAGTACAACCCCTGGCCCGGGGTGATGGAAAACGCCCCGGCCTCCAAAGGCTACTCCGGCGGCTTTATGGCCGAGCTGATGGCCAAGGACCTGGGCCTGGCCCAGGAAGCCGCGCAGGTCACCGGCAGCAGCACGCCCATGGGCGCCCTGGCCCTGCAGCTGTATCGCCTGCTGCTCAAGCAGGGCAAGGGCAAGCAGGACTTCTCGGTGGTGCAGCAGCTATTTGTCGAATAGACATGTCGTAGGGTGCGCCGTGCGCACCAAGAAAACTCACCAGCACCTGGTGCGCACGGCGCACCCTAGCGCTCGCGCAGCGCCTCGGAACGGGCGCGGATAATCGGCTTGAGCAGGTAACTGAGAATGCTCTTCTTGCCGGTGATGATATCCACCGAAGCCACCATGCCGGGAATGATCAACAGCGGGTTTTCTTCCGTACCCAGGTGGCTCTTGTTGGTGCGCAGCTTGATCACATAGAAGCTGTTGCCCTCGTCGTCGGTGACTGTGTCGGCGCCGATTTGCTCCAGCTCGGCCTTGAGCCCGCCATAGATGGTGTAGTCATAGGCGGTGAACTTGACCATGGCCTCCTGCCCCGGATGCAGGAAGGCGATGTCCTGGGGACGGATGCGCGCCTCCACCAGCAGGTTCTCGCCCAGCGGTACGATTTCCACCAGGTCGCTGCCCGGCTGGATCACCCCACCGATGGTGTTGACCAGCAGCTGCTTGACTATGCCGCGCACCGGCGAGGTCACCAGGGTGCGATTGACCCTATCCTCCAGGGCCTTGCCGGTGGACTGGATCTTGCTCAGCTCGGTGCGCGCCTCGTTAAGCTGGGCCAACGCCTCGCTACGGAAGCGCCCACGGGTTTCGTCGATCTTGCGCTCGACCTCCTTGATTGCCGACTCGGCCCGCGGTATCGCCAATGTGGTGGCTTCCAGCTGGCCACGCGCTTCCACTTCCGCACGCTTGAGGCGCAGCACTTCCACCTGGGAAATTGCGCCCTGGGCCACCAGAGGCTCGGACATCTGGATTTCCTCGCGCAGCAGGCCCAGGCTGTTACGGAACTGCCCCTGCTTGGAGGCGAATTCGCGCAGCTCCTGCTGACGCTGGATCAACTGCTCTTCCAGCCCCGCCACCTCATCGAGCAACTGCTGCTTGCGGCTGTTGAACAGTTCGATCTCGTTATCGGCCTGCCCCGGCGCCTTCTGCCGCACCTCGTCGCTCACCAGCAGCTCGCGATCCTGTACTTCGGCGCTCAGACGCTCCACACGCAGCAGCAAGGCCAGGCGATCGGCCTCGGTCTCGCCGACATTGGAGGCGAAGCGGGTATCGTCCAGGCGCAACAGCGGATCGCCGATCTCGACTATCTGCCCCTCGCGCACGAACAGCTCGGCGACTATGCCGCCTTCCAGGTTCTGGATCTTCTGCAGGCGCGAGGACGGAATCGCCTTGCCATCGCCGCGGGTCACTTCATCGACCACGGCGAAATTGGCCCACAGCAGGCAGAAGGCGACAAAGGCGATCAGGCCCCAGATGGTCAGGCGCACTACCCGTGGCGCATCCTCGATCAGCGCCTTGCTGACCTCGGGCAGAGGCTCATCGCCCATGGCGTCCTGGCTGCCGAAGTAAGCCCTCAGGGTCTGCCGCAGCCCCTTGCCGAATTGTTTAGCTGACACTGATCTGCCCCTTCTTCAGCGCTTCCATCACGCCACCCTTAGGCCCGTCGGCGATGATCTGCCCGCGGTCGATGATGATCAGGCGATCCACCAGGCTGAGCATCGAGGCGCGATGGGTGACCAGCAACAGGGTTTTAGTGCCGATCACCGCCGTCAGACGCTGCTTGAGGCGCTCCTCACCGGTGTTATCCATGGAGCTGGTGGGCTCATCGAGGAGCAGAATCGGTGGGTCGAGCAACAAGGCGCGGGCCAGGGCGACGTTCTGCCGCTGACCGCCGGAGAGGTTCTGTCCGCGCTCGCCGACCTGCAGCTCGTAGCCTTTCGGATGCAGGCGGGCGAACTCGTGCACGCCGGACAACTCCGAGGCCTGCAATACCAGTTCGTCTTCCACATAGCGCGCCCCGGACACCAGGTTGTCGCGCAGAGTACCGCTGAACAGCTGAATGTCCTGGGGCACATAGCCGATGTTGTAACGCAGGTCACTGACATCCAACTGGCGCACATCGATACCGTCAACCAGCAGGCTGCCGGCATCGGGCTGGTAGAGCCCGACTATCAGCTTGGCCAGGGAGCTCTTGCCCGAGCCGCTACGGCCGATGATGCCGATCTTCTCCCCCGGCCTGACCACCAGATTGATCTTGTGCAAGGCCGCCTGCTGCTGATCCGGGTAGTGGAAATCGACCTGGCGGAACTCCACCGCACCCTGCAACGACTGGCGCTTGAGCGGCCGCTCATCTGCATGGCGCTCTTGCGGCAGCTCCATCATCTGGTTGACCGAATCCAGGGTCACCCGGGCCTGCTGATAACGGGTCAGCAGCCCGGAAATCTGCGTCAAGGGGCCCAGCGCGCGGCCGCTGAGCATATAGCAGGCGATCAGCCCGCCCATGCTCAGCTGACCGTCGATGATCTGGTAGACCCCCAGCACTATCACCACCACGCCGGCCAACTGCTGCAGCAGCAGGGTCGCATTCAGCGCCAGGCTGGACAGCATGCGCGCGCGCAGCTCCAGACGGCTGAGGGTGCCGATGGTCTGCTCCCAGATATATTGGCGTTCGCTCTCGGCGTTGTTGACCTTCACCGCATCCAGCCCGGCCAGGCTCTCGATCAGGCTGGACTGGCGCTCGGCGGCCAGCGCCATGGTGCGCTGCATGGTCTCCGCCAGCGGCCGCTGTAAGGCCCAGCCGATCAGCGCCACCAGGGGGAAGGCGAGCAACGGAATCCATACCAGATGACCACCGATCATGGCGATCACCGCCAGGATCAGCAGGGTGAACGGCAGGTCGATCACGCTGGCCAGGGTCAAGGAGGCGAGGAAGTCGCGCAGGCTTTGGAATTCGTGGATGTTCTGCGCGAAGCTGCCGACCCGCGCCGGGCGGACCTTCATGGCCATGCCGATGATGCGTTCGAACAGCGTGGCAGAGATGATCAGGTCGGTCTTCTTGCCGGCCAGGTCCAGGCACAGGCCACGCAGGGTCTTGAGCAACAGGTCGAAGCAGAACACCCCGGTGATGCCGATGGCCAGCACCCACAAGGTGGCTTCGGCCTGGTTGGGCACCACCCGGTCGTACACGTTCATCACGAACAGCGGCGTGCCCAGACCGATCAGGTTGATCAGCAGGCTGGCGGCTATGGCGTCTATATAGAGCCAGCGCGAGCGCTTGAGGGTGTCGCGGAACCAGGAGGTGGCGCGCGGGATCAGCTCGCCGCGATTGAAGTCGAACTTGTGCAGCGGCTGGGCGAAGAACACCTGGCCACTGTAATCCTTGGCCAGCACCTCGGCGCTGACGCGCACCTCGCCGCCCTCGCTCTCGCTGGGCATCAGGCGCGCGCGGCCCTGCTCGTCCCAACCGAGTAGCAAGGCACTGCGCCCCCCCTGCAGCAGCAACAGCGCCGGCATCGCCAGCTCGGGGATCTTATCCAGGCCGCGGCGCAGCCAGCGCCCTTGCAGCCCGGCCCGCGCCGCGGCGCGCGGCAACAGCTCGGCATTCAGGCACTGTTCGGGGAGCGGCAAGCCGGCCGTCAACATGGCGCGGCTGACCGACTTCTGGTGCAGGCTGCACAGCGACAGCAGGCTGTCTAGCAGCGGGTCATCGTGGCGATCTCGCGGATCGCTACGGGTCTGGGGCTGGCTAAGGTCTACTGCCACAAGGTTTTCTCATATACGGCTGGGCTCAATTGAGGCCGGGCAAACTGACCTGGGCCTTGACCTCGTCCAGCGGCGCCGCCGCGACTGGCGCGACCACACCCTGGCTCTTGAGCAGGGAGCCCATGGTGGCCTTGATCCGGTACTGAGTAAACAGTTCGGTGAAGCGCACCTCTTCGAGGCGGCGCGCGGCGGTGAACAGTTCGTTTTCGCTGTCGAGCAGATCCAGCAGGGTGCGGTCGCCCAGGCTGAACTGCTTCTGATAGGACTCCTTCACGCGAGCACTGTGGTCGACATATTGCTGAGCGATGGGCAACTGCTGGCGGGCGTTCTCCAGGGCGTTCCAGGCCAGACCGAGGTCTTCGATGAGCACGCGCAGGGCATTGTTGCGGATGTCCATGGCCTGATTGATCTGGTGCGACTTGGACTGCAGATCGGCCTTGTTGCTACCGCCGGCGAACAGGTTGTAGCGCATGTTGACCATCGCTCGCCACTCATTGCTGTGACCGGCGGTACCGTCCAGGTTGTTATCCATGCCACGGGACAGCTCGGCATCGAAACGCGGGTAGAAGCTCGACTTGGCCGCCTCATACTGCTGCTCGCTGGCCTGCACATCGGACTCGGCCGAACTCAGGTAGGGGTTATTCGCCAGCATTTCTTCGCGGGCCGCCTGCAGGCTGTCCGGCAACTGGCCGAGCAAGCCCTGCGGGATGCTCAGCTCGCTGGCATCGCGGCCCACGGCGCTGAAGTAGTTGACCCGGGCATCGGCCAGGTTGGTCTGCTCGGTGATCAGGTTGTTACGCGCCTGGGCCAGGCGCGCTTCGGCCTGATCCAGGTCGGCCGTGCGCCCCACCCCGCTCTGGCTGCGCAGCGTGATCTGGTCATAGATGCGCTCGTGGCTGCGCAGGTTGTCTTCGGCCAGACGGGCCATCTCCTGGCGCTTGAGCACTTCCAGGTAAACCTGGGCAACGGTCAGCGCCGTGCTCTCGGCAGTCCCCAACAATTCATAGGCCCGGGCATTGACGGTGGCGCGCTGACGCGCGACTTCACTGCGGGTGGCGAAACCGTCGAACAACATCTGCTGCAGACGCAGGCTCGACTCGCCGCGGGTCAGGGTCTCGCTATTATGCGTGGTACCGCGGGTGCCCGGGCTGTCAGTGTACTCACGACCATAGCCCGCCAGCACGTCCACCCGGGGCAGGTAGCCACCTCGGGCGGCTTTCATCTGCTCTTCTACCGACAGCCGCGAATTGATCCCGGCCTGGATCTCTGGATGCACCGCAAGTGCCGCCTGCATGGCCTCATTGAGGCTTTGCCCGTGGGCCGCCAGGGATACCGCCAGGGTCAGGGGAAGCACTACGAGAAAACGCATCGAGACAAATTCCTTTTAGGCAAGGCAGGTGAATAAAAAGAAAGGGCGCGCAAGGCATTTGGAGCGATTCAAGCAGGCTGCAAACAACCCCAAAATCAGGCATCGAACTAAGCGAGGCAAGCATTCAATATCAAAGTGACATCGCGGCGCGCATTCTTTATGATCGCGGGCACGCGGTCAATAGATTGGCATTGCACTAATTCCAAAATGGAATAAGCCAATTTAATGGCGACAAAATATTGTCGCTACGACGCTCAGAATTTGAATTAAACGCATTACTCGCCACGACAAAAATTACACACGAGTACACGGAGCCGTATCTATGAGCACTATCGTCGCCATCGTTAAAAGCCTTGTAGGTCAAGTATTTGCCGTCTCCATCGACGGCCTCAAGCGGCAGATTTTCGAAGGCGAGCGAGTGCTCCAAGGTGAACAGGTACTCACCGCACTGGGCGGTGAAGTGACCCTGCAGCTGGCCAATGGCGAGCTGGTCGATATTGCATCCAGCAGCAACTGGCAGGCCGGTAACCCCGAGGCTGCCGAAGCCGATCAAGCGCCAGCCGCCGGTCTCGAACAAGCCCTGGCCGCCGGCTTCGACCCCACCACCGACCTCGAAGCCCCAGCTGCAGGTCCGGGCACTGGCGGCGGCACTGGCGGTGCAACCGGCGGCGGCCACAGCTTCGTCATCCTGGACGCCACCGGCCAGCAACTGGACCCGACCATCGGCTTTGCGACTGCCGGGCTCGACATTGCGGGGGCACCAGAAACGCTCGAAACCGCCACCGACGCACCCGACCTGGCCAGCACCGACGCCACCCAAGCGGCTGACACCACCCCGCCCGTGATCAGCATCAGCCTCGATCCGATCTCCGCGGACAACACGCTCAACCGCCAAGAACTCGCCGGCGACTTCCTCAGCATTAGCGGCAGCGTCGGCGGCGAAGCCAAGGTGGGCGACAGCGTGACCCTCGATGTGGGCGGCAACCTTTATAGCGGCAACGTGATCCAGCGCCCCGACGGCTCTCTCGGCTTCGAGATCAATGTGGGCACTGGCGATCTACGCGCGGCCGACAGCATCACCGCCACGCTGACCAGCACCGATGCCGCAGGCAACAGCGCAACCGCCAGTGCCGCGCGCGACTACGCCGTCGACACCAGCGCCAACCTCACCGTCAGCCTCGCCGACCTGAACAGCGCCAACGTCGCCAACGCCCCGATCTCCGGCACCTCCGATGTCGGCGCCGGCCGCAC
>Ga0209343_10004134_pt1 | contig 17986 bp, 15 predicted proteins | sample RifCSPlowO2_02_FD_184026 | JGI IMG/M metagenome (GOLD analysis project Ga0209343, IMG submission 184026) | Groundwater microbial communities from Rifle, Colorado - Rifle CSP2_plank lowO2_0.2 (SPAdes) (version 2) | ecosystem: Environmental > Aquatic > Deep subsurface > Groundwater | place... | reverse complement strand
GCCACGACGGCATGATGGGGCCGACGACGCTCACCACGCTCGGATCGGTGCAGCGGGGCAGCGTGGAAGAGGGAGAGATACGCTTCCCCTGGAAGATCCTGAATCTGGAAGCGCGCTCCGACTTCAACGGCGCAGGGCGGTGGCGGGGCGGCGGCGGCATCGACTGGCGGGCGCTGAACGAGGGCAGCGACGGGCGCATGGCCACCGGCAGTTCGGACGGCGACGTGATCCACGTCAAGGGCGCGCAGGGCGGGCGGCCCAACCCCAATGCCCGGACCTTCATCCTACGGGGAAAGGAGAAGATCCGGGTCAAGCCGCACCGGATGTCCGACATCAAGCGCGGCGACATCGTCGTCAAGCTCTCCCCCGGCGGTGCGGGCGTGGGCGATCCGTGGGAGCGCCCCATTGATAAAGTCGTCACCGATGTCCGCAGGGACCTGGTAACCGTGGACGCCGCGCGGCTGATCTACGGGGTGATCATCGATCCGGCCACGCTTGCCGCCGACGAGGCGGCCACCCGCAAGCTGCGCTCGGCGCCTCCGGTCCAGCGCTACGGAGCGGTAATCAACGAGCAGACGCTGGACATCGAGCTCAAGCCGGTGGGCGGACTAGAGGGGGCCGCATAATGAAGAGCCTTACCATCGACGTGGGCGGAACCTTCACCGACTGTCTGGTGCTCGAGGAATCGGGGCAGTTGCAGCGGTTCAAGGCATCCACGACGCCCGAGGACCCCACCCAGGGCTTTTTCGCGGCGGTGGGCAAGGCCGCCAAGCACTACCGGCAGACCCTGGATCAATTCCTGGGCGAGGTGGAGCAGATCGTCCACGGCACCACCCTCGGCACCAACATCCTCATCACCGAGCGCGGCGCCAAGGTCGGCATGATCACCACCAAGGGTTTCCGGGACATCCTCGAGATGCGCCGCGGCATCAGGAATCTGCACGGATCGATGTTCGACATGTTCATCGAGCCCTACAGGCCGCTGGTGCCCCGCGATCTGCGCTTCGGCGTGGAGGAACGCACTCGGCACGACGGCAGGATAGACACGCCGCTCGACGAGATCGAGCTGCGTGCCGCCGCACGCAAACTGCTCGATGAGCGTTGCACCGCGATCGCCATCTGCTTCCTGCACTCCTACGCCAATGGTGAGAACGAGCTCAAGGCGAAGCGCATCGTGCAGAACATGGCCCCCGAGGCGTACGTGACCACCTCGCACGAGACCATGCCGGTATGGCGCGAGTTCGAGCGCTTCTCCACCGCGGTGGTGAGCGCCTATATCGGCCCGGCGGTGACCCGCTACGCGCGCAAGCTGCAGAGTGGCCTCAAGGATCACGGCTGCAAAGGCCGGCTGCTGATGATGCTTGCCAATGGCATGGTGCAGGTGGTGGACGAATGCGTCGACCGCGCCGTGTACCTGCTCAACTCCGGCCCTGCAGCGGCGCCGTCGGCGGCGATCTACCTGGGCGCGCAGCACAGGAAGAACAGTCTGCTGTCCATGGACATGGGCGGCACCAGCTTCGACGTCTGCGTCATCAAGGACGGCGAGATTCCCACGACCTCGGAGTCCTGGGTGGGCGAGCACCGCGTGGCGATCAAGATGGTGGACGTGCCGACCGTGGGGGCCGGAGGCGGCTCGCTGGCGCGCATCGATTCGCTCGGGCTGCTGCGGGTGGGCCCGCAGAGCGCGGGCGCGGACCCCGGTCCGGCGGCCTACGGCAAGGGCGAGGAAGCCGCGGTGACCGATGCGGACCTGGTGCTCGGCTACATTCCCGCCGACTATTTCCTCGGCGGCGACATCAAGCTCGACGTGGCCCGCGCGCATGAGGCGGTGGCGCGGGTGGGCGCCAAGCTGAACATGGATGTGAACCAGGCTGCGCAGGCGATGTTCACGACCATCAATACCGTGATGTCGGACCTCATCACCGAGGTCTGCACCAAGCAGGGACGCGACGTGCGCGATTTCACCCTGGTGGCCGGCGGCGGGGCGGGCGGCATACACGCGGCGGCCATCGCCCGGCAGCTTTCCATTCCGATGGTGATCGTGCCGCGGGTGGCCGCGCTGATGAGCGCCTTCGGCATGTTCGCCATGGACCTCGGGCTCGAGTACGCGCGTTCCTGTGCACGCAGGCAGAGCCAGCTGGATTTCGCCGAGATCGGCGGTCTTTACGCCGACATGCGCCGGCGCGCGCGCGAGGACTTCGAGCGTATCGGTATCCCCGAGTCGCAACTGTCGTTCCAGCCCACCGTGGAAATGCGCTACGTCGGCCAGTACCACGAGGTGGAAATGGATCTGCCCGCCGAGGCGCTCAATGCGGAAAATCTCCCGGTGCTGCTCGAGAATTTCCACGCCAAGTACCACAAGATGTACACCTACTCCATGAAATGGCGGGCGGCGGAGTTCCTCACTTTCCGGCTGAAGGTGACGGCGCCCCCAAGGCCGCTGGTAATGACGGCGGAAAAGAAGGCGGCAGGCAGCGTCGACGCGGCCCGCCGCGGCTCGCGCGCATGCCTGTTCGACGGCAATCCGGCTCGGGTGGACACCCCTGTCTACGATTGGGACAGGATGGAGCCCGGCCACGAACTGACCGGCCCGGCCCTGGTCGACGACAAGACCACCACGGTGCTGGTGGCGCCCGGTTTCAGCTGCGAGGTGGACGAATACCGTAACCTGGTGCTGCGCGCCCGCTGAGCGCAAAAAATGGGGTCAGAGTAACTTTTTCTAGCTTGATAAGCTTGCCTGGTTGATCGTCACGAAAAAGTTACTCTGACCCCATTTTTCGTTCGTTCGATCGGGCGGTCGTCGACCGGCCAGTTCAGGATTGCCGAGACGACGCCCATCGCGATGGTGAGCATCCACATCAACTGATACGACCCGGTCGTGTCGAACAGATAGCCGCCCAGACCCGCCCCGAGGAAGCTGCCGAGCTGGTGAAACACGAAGGCGATGCCGGTCAGCGTCGAAAGATACCGGACGCCGAAGATCTGCGCGATGACGCCGCTCGTAAGCGGCACCGTGGCGAGCCAGAGGAACCCGATCACGGAGCCGAATGCATAGACCGACCCGGGCGTGATGGGTGTGACGATGAATACCGCAATCGCGATGGATCGCGTCAGATACAGAGTGCTGAGCAGGTATTTCTTGGTATAGCGCCCGCCGAGCCAGCCCCACACGTAGCTGCCGAGGATATTGAACAGGCCGATCAGGGCCAGCGCCGTCATGCCGGTCTCGGCGCTCATGTGCTGATCGATCAGGAAGGCGGGGAAATGCAGCGAAATGAACTGCACCTGGAATCCGCACACGGTGTAGGCGATGCAGAGCAGCCAGTAGCCGCGATGACCCAGGGCTTCGCGCAACGCGTCGGGGATCGATTGCTTGGGCTGCCCCGCAAGCTCGGGCGGATGCTTTTCCACCAGCGCCGTCGACAGGGGCAGGATCAACAGCATGGTGACCGCCAGCGTGAGCAGCGCATCGTGCCAGCCGAGCCCGGTGATGAGCGCCTGGCCATAGGGCAGCATCACGAACTGGCCGAACGAGCCTGCGGCGCCCGCGGCTCCGAGCGCGACGCTGCGTTTCTCCGGCGGAAACGCGCGGGCGATGACGCCATAGACGACGCTGAAGCCGCAGCACGAAAGCGCGGTGCCGATCAGTACGCCGGCGCTGAGGCCCAGCTCCCAGCCGGTGGTCGAATGCGCCATCAGCACCAGTCCGAGCGCATAGAACAAGGCGCCCGCCGACATGACGCGCGCGGCGCCGAAGCGGTCGGCGATCATGCCGGAGAACGGCTGCGCGAAGCCATAGAACAGGTTCTGGATCGCGATGGCGAACGAGAACGTCTGGCGGCTCATGCCGAGGTCGGTCGTCATCGGGTGCAGGTACAGCCCCATGTTCTGGCGTGCGCCGATGGCGATGGTGAGGGCCGCGCCGGTTCCCGACCCGTGGAATGAAGGTCTCCATCAAATTGCCTCAGTCGGATAAGCGGGAACGAAAGCCGCTGGTTTTGCCTTTCGTCAGTCTCGTGTTTTGGTGTAGTTGCAGCTTCGCAACTGCACGAAAACACGAGAAGTATACAAAACCAAGTTCTTCGCCGGAATCGTCAACAGTAAAGTTGCAAGTGACTGACTCGGGCTAGTCGGAAAATCCGTACTTCTTCCACTCCTGGCGTACGCGCGCCAGATGCTCCCTGGGCGGCAGCGCAAGCGGCGGGAACTGGTGCTTGCGCGTCGCGTCGATGCCGAGCTTCGATGAGACGCGGCGCGTCGATTCTTCCTGGCGGACCTCCGCGGCGGCCTGCGAAGGGTCCAGTGAAACCGCGGCCGTGCCGGACATGATGAATGCATCGCTCTCGGGCTGGACGCGAAACGACAATGCCCAGTTGACGTCGTCCGGATCGCGCACGTCGATGTCGTCGTCAACGACGACCGTGAATTTCCCGAATTGGGGCGCATAGGCCCAGGCCGCGAACATGACCGTGCGCGGCTGTACCGGGTGGGTTTTCTTGATCGAAATGACCAGGTACGCAGCCGCGCCGCTGTGTTCCAGCAGATGCACGTCGCGCACGGGAAGGCGCAGATCCTCCTTCAGGTGCTTCGCCAGCGTCGATTCGCGGCCGATCGAGCGGATGCAGCTCGATTCGCTCGGCGGCATCTGGCTCAGGAATGCCTGCACGATGGGCCGGTTCCTGTGAGTGATGCAGGTGACATCGACGACGTAGGACATCGCCGCCGGACCCATGTAGCCGGTGTATTCGCCGAAAGGCCCCTCGTTTTCGAGTTCGTTGGCGCGGATGATTCCTTCCATGACCACCTCCGAGGTGGCCGGCACTTCCAGGTCGACTGTCTGGCAGCGAACGACCTGGACCGCCTCGCCTCTCAAGCCTCCGGCCACCGCGAGCTCGTCCATGTCGGCCTGAACCCTGCTCACCGAGACCAGGCCGATCACCGGATCGGTCCCCATGACGATCGCCACCGGCGTCGGTTTGCCCGCCCGGTTGTTCCTCTCGACGTGGTCCCTGCCGCCCTGCAGGTAATTGATGAAAAGCCCGAGTTTTCGCGGACCCTTGATCTGGACGCGATACGTGCCCACGTTCCTGACGCCGGAATCCGGGTCCCGGGTCACCACACATCCGGCGGTGATGTAGGGCGCGGGATCCTCGCCGACCGTCCAGGTTGGAATCGGCAGGCGGGTGATGTCCGCATCGTCTCCCTTGAGTATGTTTTCCTGAACCGGTCCCCTGGTAACCAGCACCGGCGGAATCGGGTGCAGTTCGGCCTCGCTCCATTTCTTCTGCACCTCGCCCAGTTCGCATTCCAGAGAGAGGCAATAGATCGAGCGTGAGGCCCCGTTCACCCCGAGGACCACCGGCATGTCGAAACCCTTCACGTTCTCGAACATCAAGGCGGGCCGCTTCGGCTCCGGTATGGACTGGAAGGCGATGCGCGATACCGCGGCAATCTCCCAGTCCTTGTCCACCTGCTGGGTGATCCGGTGCAGCTTTCCGGCCGCTTCCAGTTTGGTCAGGAACTCCCGCAGGTCGGCGTAGGGCATGAAAACCTCTTGACAGTAGGTAACGGACGGGTAATGGCTAACGGGCTCCGGATTCGAAAAGCCCCGGCGGTTACAGGCGCGCAGTCAGTTCGCTTTCGCGCCGGTGCGACGGATGATGTCTCCCCACTTGGCGGTTTCGGCGCGCACAAACGCCGCAAACTGGTCCGGACCCATCGGTCGCGCCTCGATCCCGATCTTGGAAAGGCGCGCGAGAACTTCCGGCCTCGCGAGCGCGCGCGCTACGGCTTCGTTCAGACGGACGATGATTTCGCGCGGCGTCCCTGCGCGCGCACCGATCCCGAACCACGAGGTCGCCTCGAAGCCGGGCACGCCCGATTCGGCCACCGTCGGAACCTCCGGTGCTGCCGTGATGCGCTTTAACTCGGCGACCGCGATCGCGCGCAGCTTGCCGTTGCGGATGTACCCAATGGTGGTGCTGGTATTGACGAAACTAAGGGGCACGCGCCCCGCCAGCAGATCGGTGGTGGCCGCGGCCGCCGACCCCTTGTAGGGAATGTGGGTCGCTTCGACGCCGGTGAGCGATTTCAGCAACTCCATCGCGAGAAAACCGGTGGAAGCGACGGCCTGCGAGGCATAGTTGACCTTGCCCTCCTGCGAGCGCATCCAGGCGAGCAGTTCCTTGAGGTCTTTCGCCGGGACCGCTGGATTCACGACGAGCAGCAGTGGCGAGACGCCCAACATTGCAACCGGAGCGATGTCGGTACTAGGATTGAAAGACATCGAGGCCATGATGCTCGCGTTGATGCTGAACGGACCCGCAGGCGCCACGAACAGCATGTGTCCGTCCGCCGGCGCCCTCATCACCAATTCGACGCCGATGTTGCCGTTCGCGCCCGGGCGGTTCTCCACGACGAAAGTCTGGCCGAAAGTGTTGGTAAATTCGTCGGCGGCGATGCGCGCGAAAAGGTCCACCGAACCGCCGGGCGGGCTGGTCGAGATGACGTGAACGACACGGTTCGGCCACGGTTGCTCCTGTGCGACTGCTGCGAGCGCCAGCGCCAACGTGGCGGCCAGGGTAAATGCGCGAATTGGGAATTTCATGAACTCCTCCACGGGTTATCGCCGCCTGAGGACTGCGGCGCGCCAAGTTTAGTCGAAACGGACGTTCGGTACAGCTTTAGCGGGCACAGTCTAACTTCGTCCCGCGGAAGCGCCATCGGTCGGTTGACCGATGGGCGGGATAGTCGCAGGTAAGAACTTATCGCAGTAATATGCTGCGCGTGCGAGACTGCACGCGGATTCTTGAAGACGAGCGAGGTTCTCTTTCGCGGCGGTTCGAAGTCCGCGCCGGGATCGCGCAAGATCGGGAGGAACAAGAGATGAAATCCATCAAACAGGTTGCCGCCATCACGCTCGCCGCCACGTTGGCGATGGCGCTGCTGTCCACGGGGGTTGCGCAGGCCCAGGGTTTTCCGAGCAGGATGGTGCGCATCACCTCGCCCTTTCCCGCCGGGCTCACGCCGGATGTCATCATTCGGGTCATCGCCGACAAACTTGCGCGCGGCTGGGGCCAGCAGGTGGTGATCGAGGCGCGCCCGGGCGCGAACGGATTCATCGCCATCGCTGCGGCGAAGAAGGCCGCGCCCGACGGGCACGAACTGCTGCTCCTGCCCAACGCCCAGCTCACGCTCAACCCGCATCTCATCAAGGCGATTCCCTACGACCCGGAAAACGATTTCGTGCCGGTGTCGATGGTGTACCGGACTGCGTTCCTTGTGGCGGTGTCGGCGACCGGGCCCTATCGATCGATGCGCGATCTCATCGCCGCGGCGCGGGCGAATCCCGAGCGCATCACCTACAGCACGCCCTTCGTCGGCAGCGGACCCCATCTGGGCGGCGCACTGCTGGCGTATCTCACGGGCACCAGGATGGTTCCGGTGCATTTCAAGGAAGGCTCGCAGATGTTCACCTCGATCATAAACGGCGACGTCGCTTTCATCGTGTCGACATCGGGCTCGGCGGCGTCGCTGGTCAAGGCCGGCCGGATACGCTACCTCGCGGTCGCCGGGCCCGCGCGGCTGGAAAGCGACCCCGACGTGCCCGCGATCGGGGAAGTCGGTGGACCGGCGGATTTTGAAGTCGATGCCTGGGGCGGCATCGTCGCGCCGCGCGGCACGCCGTCCGAGCTTGTGCGCCGCATCGCCGCTGACATCGCGAAGGCCATGGCGGAACCCGATGTGCGCGGGCGCTACCGCGCCGTTGGTTTCGAAGCGAAGTCGAGCACGCCGGCGGAAATGGGCGCTCTGATCCGGACCGAATTGGGCCGCTACGGCGATCTGGTCAAGCGCATCGGCATCACGTCCGAATAGCCGTCAATCCAACAGACCCTAGACAGCTCCGGACAGGCCGCCGTCGACGTTGATCGCGGTGCCGGTGATGTAGCTGCCCCGCTCCGACGCCAGGAACGCGATGAGGTCAGCGACCTCCTCCGGCTGTCCCATCCGACCCAGCGGAGCGCCCGCTCCACCGCCCCGGTTGGCCATCACCCAGCGCTCGAACTGCGCGGGCGATTCATTCGGTGCCTGCGCCAGGCGCCGGCTTTCCCATTGGCCCGACCAGATGAGCCCGACGCATACCGTGTTGACCAGGATCTTGTGCTCGGCCAGTTCCTTCGACAGCGCCTTGGTGAGCGCGATACCCGCCGCCCGGCTGACCGAGGTGGGGACTGAGCGGGCGCGCGGCTGCTTCGCGCCCACATGGGTGATGTTGACGATGCGCCCTGCGCCGCTCGCCTTAAGGTGCGGCAGGGCGGCCCGGATCGCCCTGATCGCCGCGAACAGCTTCAGATCGAGATCGGCTTGCCAGTCGTCGTCGTTCACGTCATCGAAAGGGAAGGACGCCTCCCGTCCGGCGTTGTTGACGACGATGTCCAGACGTCCGAACCGCTTCACCGTCTCAGCGATGAACCGTTCGGGCTCTCCCCGCTGCTGGATGTCGACCGCCATCGCGTGCACCTCCGCGCCCGTCGCCGTGCGGATCGCCGCAGCCGTCTCCTGCAGCAGGCCTTCCCGGCGCGCGCAAAACGCGACTTTGGCGCCTTCCTGTGCGAGTCTGAGCACGGTCGCCTTGCCGACGCCTTCGCTGCCCCCGGTGACTGCGGCAACCTTGCCTTTTAATCCCAATTCCATCTACATTTCTCCTTGAGGTGATGTCCCACGCTCAGAGGTGATGTCCCAAAATGAGGGGACACATCCCTTCATACTCCCCTATGTCAGCCCGTTGCAAAACTCATTTTGCAACGGTTTCTTATTGAAACGTTACGGCCGGCGGTTGAGCGCGCGTCTCAGTTCGTTTTCGGCAAGGATCTTTCCGCTCCCGATGACGTACCGTGGCGGCTGTTGCAGTCGCAGCACGTGGCGGAAGGTCGGCGCGGCAAGCACGTTGAAGTCCGCGCGACAGCCGACCGCGAGACCGTAGTTCTTCAGGCGCAGCGCCTTTGCAGCGTTGTCGGTTACGAACCCGAACACTGCCTGGATCTCGTCCGGATAGGTCATGTGGCAGCCATGGCACATGAACGAAGCCACTTCCTGCTGGTCGTTGCGCCCGAACGGATAGTAGGGGTCGTTCACGTCGTCCTGGCTGGAGAAGATGTTCACGCCCATGCGCCACATCTGCTTCACGCGCGTGATGCCGCGCCGGATCGGCTCCTGGTCGTAGCGCCCCTGGGCGACGAGGCTGATGTGCGGGTTGGAGGAGATCGAGATGCCGGCTTCCTTTACCAGCGCCATGACCTTGTGTGCGTGCACCTCGTCGTAGGAGGCGAGGGCGCCGCAATGGCTCGCCGACACGCGTCCCTGGAAACCTTCGCGGATCGTTTTCACCGCAAGGTACTCGAGCGAGCGGCTGTTCGGGTTGTCGATGTCGTCGACCAGCATGTGGATGTCCTTGCCGTACTTTTTGGCGAGGTCGAAGCACATGTCGACGTGTGTGCGCGCGTCCTCATCGAGGTGCTCGTGCCAGGGAAGCCCCCCGACCACGTCGGCGCCGAGCTTCATGCCCTGCTCCATGAGCTTGGCCGTGCCGGGGTCGCGGATGATCGCCTCCTGCGGGAAGTTCACCGCCTCGATGTGCACGATACCCTTCCATTTCTCGCGCAGCGCGATGATGCCCTCGAGTGGCCGCACGCCGCCGATGGTGTCGACATCGGCGAACACCCGGAACACCGTCGTGCCGTTCAGGATGCCTTCCTCGATCGCACGGCTCGCGCGCTCGACGATGTCCTCCACCGTATAGGTGCGTTTGTGCTCCCAGGTGATCTCAAGGCACTCCTGGAAGCTGTTCGTCTTGTTCGGACGCATGACATCGCCGAGATTGCACTTGTCCAGGTGCACGTGGCCGTTGACGTAGGTCGGCGCAGCAAGGCGCCCTTCCGCCTCGATCACTTGGCGCGCGTCATCCGGAATGCGGCGCTCGATCGCGGTGATAGTCGCGCCCCGCACGCCGATGTCCCACAGGCCGCTCTTGCCGGCGAGGCGCGCGCGGCGAACGACGAGGTCGAGACCCCGACTCTTCGATGTCCTGGTTGCCATGGTGGCTCCTTGATCCTTCTGGTCGTTGCGGTTAGGGAAACTCTGAAAAAGGAGCCCATGGCTCCCTTTTCCGATTCCTCGTCCCAGTGAAAAACCTCGCACGAGAATGCATCGTGCGAGGTTTTCAGAGGTTCCTCAGGTGCGGGCGCCGAGCCGCTCGGTCAGCCAGTCGGTCATGCGCGGCCGCACGACGTGGTACAGGTTGTGGCAGCAGTGGTCGCCGTCCTCCGGAATATCGAAGGTCACGTCCGGGTTTCCGGCGAGCGCGTTCCTGAGCTTGTCCACCTGCGAGGGAGGGATCAGGTCGTCCTTCGCGCCGTGCAGCGCGTAGACCGGGCAGCGCACCCGCTCGGCCTGGCCGTCGAGGTTGAGAATGCCCTTTAGCACGGGGCCCGCGGGCACGTGGTCATTGAATCCCGCCACGTAAGCGAACCCCAGCCGGCTCGGGTCGCTCATCGTCTCGTAGTACGAGAGGTCGTAGAGCACACCCCATGCCACGCACACCTTGATGCGCGGTTCGTGCGCAGCGCTGTGAACCGCGTAGAAGCCCCCCAGACTGCGACCGAGGATGCCGATCCGGCCGGCGTCCACCTCGGGACGCTTTTCCAGCCAGTCGATGACGGCCGAGGTGAATCGGTGGAAGTCGGGCCGCATTTTCGCCTGAAAGTACATCTCGCCCTGGCCGGGGCCATCGAAGGTGCAGGTCGCCATACCGCGCGCAAGGCAGCGGTTCTCCATCAGGTAGCTCTCTTCTTTGGTGCTTTCGAGTCCGCCCAGGATGATCGCCACCGGCACGCGTCCCGGGTACATGGGCGGCACGCGCAGATAGCCCGGGATGGTGCAGCCGTCGAGAGGCAGGTCGAAACGTTCCGCGGGGATCGCGAACAGCGGCGCTGCTTCGCGGTACAGCGCGACCTTCCGGCGCTGGCCCCCGTCACGGTTCGCAGGATCGTGGAACCAGAGGAACTGCGCGTAATGCCAGCACAGGCACGCGTGCCAGAAGAGTTCGCCCGCGCTCTGGCGGCGACCCTTCGCGAGCGCGTCGCGCGCGAGCGCCTCATAGGCCTCCCCGCGCTTCGCCCAGAAGGGGAACCACTCGCTCCAATCGCGCAGCGTTGCCTTCGCGGTGACCACATCGCCCCCGGGCAGTCCGTCGCCCAGGAACCGGATGGTGCTCGCGTGCCAGACATGTTCGAGGACCGAGCCGCTCATGGCGCCATCCGCAGCCTCGCCGCCGGAATCGATCCGCAAGCCGGCCAGCACGCCAGCACGTCCTCGGCGCTTGCGACCTGGCCGAAGAACTGGTCGATGTTGTTGAGCGTCGTATCGTGCTCGACCTGGGTGAAAGTGGCCGTGCAATCGCTCGTGAATACGACGTAGTAGTCGCGCAGGAACGCCTGCCGCGCCGTCGTTTCGACGCACACGTTGGTCGCGATGCCGGTCATGATGACCGTCCGGATGCCCTGAGAGCGCAGCACCAGGTCGAGATCGGTGCTCTCGAACGCCCCGTAGCGGTGCTTGGTGACGACCGCCTCGTCGGCGCGCGGCCGGATCTGGAAGAAATCGCCGTTCCATTCGCCGGGTTCGCAGACGGGATACTGGACATAGGCCCCCTTCCTGCGGCGCCTCGCCTGCTCCAGCCATACCTCGGAGAGGTACCAGTTCGGGCCGGTGTTGTAGACGTTCTTGATCCACACGCATTTCACGCCCGCGGCGCGCGCGGCGCCGAGGAAGCGCTCGAGGCGCGGGATCATCGCCTGTACCAGCGACAAGTCGCGCCCCTCGCGGTGTATCGCGCCGCCGTCGGCGCAGAAGTCGTTCTGCACGTCCACGAGCAGGACAGCGCAATGCTCGGGCCGCACCTTTTCAGCGAGAGTATTCAGCATGGTGATTTGCTCCGGTGCCTGGGGGGAAAGGAAGGGTCCGGCCCCTTCCTAGCCTACCAAGGGAGGCCCCCCGGCTCTACCGGGAAGGCAGTAGTAGAAGTTTGACATGTACTGGAGTCCTTCCACGAAACTTCCAATCATGAGCCGCCAAGCACACGAAAGGGAGTTCCGCAGATGGACGAGTACGAAAGTCTCTTTATGCACATCCAGCCCCACGTACTTGCTAAACTCTTTCATGACCTGCCCCCTCAATTGCGGCTCTGCGCCTGTGGTTGAACAAACCCCAAGCGTAACCCGCGTCGCTTGAGGTGCGGCAGGTCAATACATAATATCTAAACCGTCGCAATGCCGCGAGTTCATTGCACAACATCGCCCGGCGTCAACTGACTCTGACTCGGCCAAACCCCAATGTTAGGGAGCGCGATTTCGCTGCAGGGACCACGCATCATCGCAAGTTCGTTGATGAACCGGGCGGAATAACCGGAAGCAGCAGGTAGGGCTGCCGGCTGGCGGAAAAATGCAACGTGGTCGTGCCCCGGAAAATATCCGCCGGCCGATTCGCGGGCTCCTGGTGCAGAAAAGGTCCAACTCCCGTCAACGAATGCGGGGCACCCGGCACTTCGAGAGGCGGGCCATCGAAGCGATAGTCCTTGCCCCGGACCGACAATCCGATGCGATAGCCGGCCGGCACCACGATGCAGGTCGGCCAGATCTCGATGTCGAGTTCAACCGGACGGTCCGGAACGAGCGGCCAAAGCTCGTCATGGGTATGAAACGGCTGATAGGGCAAGCTCCGTTTCGGATCGAGTTTGCGATGCGAGGCGCGCAGCCAGCCCTGGCCGACGGGAGTTCGCGGATCCTGTGCGCCCTGGAAAACCACTTCGCTGCCGTCCGGCGCGAACACGCGCAGGATCAAGAAGATGTCGGCGTCATTCGTCGATGACGACACGGTGAGCTTTGCAGCCGAAGGCCCGGTGATCTCCAGCGCCTCCGGCAATGGTGGCGTGAGAAAGGTCAGTCCCTCGCCGATGGCGTCGAATGAAAGTCTCGTATCGGATTTCGCCGGCGAAGGTTGCAGGCTGCGATCGGTGCAGTCCAGATAGAACCGGGTCCATCGGGTACGCGGAATGGGCCAGCTGTCTTCGTGTCTTAATACGAACTTCTCGCCCGGATGGCGAATGTTGAGCTGAACGCGAGGCTGTCGATCCCAGCCGTTCTTTTCGCCTTTGAGGAAATAGCCGAAGAACCGTTTATGCAAGCCCATCCCGTAGTCGGTGTAGAACTCCGTCCAGTGCGTGTCCCCGTGAGCTTCGAGCCATTTGTCCGTCGAAGCCGCGCGCACGAACGCCTCGAAATTGCCACGGGTGTGCAGGCCCTGCCCGCCCCAGTTCGCGGCTGACAGCATAGGCACCTTGACCTTGTTCCAGTCCGGGCTCCGGTCGCGGTGATACCGGTCGTCGAGAGGGTGCAACAGGGCCGCGCGCACGATGTCGCCGCAATTTCGCGCAAGCACTTCGCTGGACAGGGTCTCCGGTCCGGTGACAAGCTCGCCGGTCACGCGACTGCGTCCGCTCCGCTCACCGAGGCCATGCTGCATGGTCATGACCGCGCGCGGATACCAGTTGCTGATGAACTCGGAAAAGATGCCGCCGTGATAGGTGGCGTCACGATAGTGATCGCCGGCGCCTTCCCAAGCGCAAATGGCGCAAAGATGCGGCGGCTGCAGCGCGGCCACCAGGTATTGATTCATGGCGTAGTAAGAGATTCCGCTTAGCCCCACTCTCCCATTGCTCCAGGGTTGAGCTGCGGCCCATTCGATGCAGTCGTAAAGGTCTTTCGTCTCGCGCGGCGACCACGGGTCGATGTAGCCTGGCGAACGCCCCGCCCCGCGCGAATCCACCCGGATGATCACATAGCCGTCGGCGACCCATCTCTCCGGATCGGGCACCTCCCACGCCTGGTACCTGTTGCTGGAGCCGTCCAGGATTTCCGGATGCATCTCGACCTGGCGTTTCCAGGCGTAGGGGCGGCTCTCCTCGAACGACATGCCTTTGGCGTAGGGACCGTAGCTGAGAATGACCGGATACTTGCCGTCGGCGATCGGACGAAACACATCCGCGCGCAAAACCAAGCCGTCGTCCATCGTCACAGGCTCGTCCCACTGGATGCGCATGCCGTCGCGAACGTCCTCTGCCGTGGCGTTGACCGATCGGGCCTGGAAATCCCGTGCGAGCGGCATCGAATCCCGCATCGGGCGCTACGCGCGGGCCGAACGATAGGAAATTCAATTCTGCTCTTTTCGCGCCTCTGGCCGCTGGCGACGGTTTGGCACCAAAAGCATGTTATGCCTGTGCTCGGCCGATTGCAATGCCGGTTACGTCACGGGCCCTGGCTCATGTCTGTTCCTCAAAATTAATGGAGTATATTGGCGTTAAGTTGACGGAACCCCGAGAAATCCGAATAAACCAAGGGAGGAAAAGCATGATCAAAGCAATCATTCACGCGGGCCGCAGTTTCGTATTGGGGCTCGCGGTGTCGCTCTGTTTCGCGGCCGGCGCCGGGGCGCAGCAGAAAATCGAAATGAAGATCGCCTATTTCATGCCGGACCAGCACGTCATGGGGCAGTGGTTTGTCAAGTGGTCGGAGCAGCTCGAGAAGGGTTCGGGCGGCCGCATCGTCGTGAAGCGCTTCCCCAACGCGCAAATCGGCCCGGCACCCGGCCATTACGACTTCGTCCGCACCGGCCAGGCCGACGTCGTCTGGTTCCTGCACGGCCTCACACCCGGGCGCTTCCCGCTCACCGAGATTATCAACCTGCCGTTCATGGTCGGGAGCGCCGAGATGGGCATCAAGATGATCAACGACACGGAGCTGCGCGCCAAGTACCTCGATGCCGAGCACCGGGGCGTGAAGGTACTGATGCTGCTCACCCAAACGCCGGGCGGCGTGCATACCACCAGGAAACCGATCCGCACGCTGGATGACTTCAAGGGCCTGCGCCTGCGCTTCGCCTCGCCGATGGTACGCGATTTCGCGCAGGCGCTCGGCGCAACGCCGGTGGGCCTGCCGCCGACCGAGATCGCCGAGCAACTGCAGAAAGGGACGATCGACGGCACCTTCATCGAATACTCCGCCGCCGCCACGGCCTTCAGGCTCGCCGGCATCGTCAAGCACTCAACCGATATGTATGCGTACACGGCGAGTTTCGGCGTGGCAATGAACGAGGATTTCTGGAACAAGCTGCCGCCGGATCTGAAGAAGCTCGTTGTCGACACCTTCACCGGCAAGGAGAAGGAGGTGGGCGAGGCCTGGGACGCGATCGACGTTCCGGGCAAGAAGCTGCTCATGGACGCCGGCGGCGAGGCGATCCAGCTCTCCGCCGGGGATAACGCCAGGTTGCGCAAGATCGGCGCCGAGGTCTCGGAGGCGAAGCTCAAGGAACTCGAGGGCAAGGGACTGCCGGCGCGCGCGGTGTACAACATGATGCGAGCGCTCGCCGAAAAACACTCGAAGACGTCGAAGAACTTCTGGAAATAATCGTGTGGCTTCCCCGCCTCGCGCGCGAGGGGGGTGCGTGACGCGCCTTCGCGCCTTCGCGGCGAAGCTCTGCGGCTGGGTCGCGGGCGCGTGCGTCGCGGCGATGATGCTACTTACCGTCGTCGACATCGTGCTGCGCGCGCTCGCGAGCAAGCCGATTCCCGGCGTGTTCGAGATCGTCGAGTTGCTGCTTGCCTGCAGCTTTTTCCTCGCGCTGCCCGCGACCTTCCTGCGCGATGAGCATATCGTCGTCGACATGATCGACGGCATGGCGCCGCGCCAGGTGCCGTTGCTCAAGCGCATCTCCGCGGCGCTAGGCGTGGCGGTGCTCGCGCTGATGGCCTGGCAGGGCTGGATTGCGGCGAAGGACTCGCTCATCTTCGGCGACGTCACCTTCGACCTTTCGCTGTCGCGGATCATCTACTGGATCCCGGTACTCGCCGGAATGATAGTCGCTGCGCTCGCCGCGCTCGTCATGGCGGCGAGCAGCGATGCCGATCGCCGGAAGGATGACGCATGAGTGTCGCCGCAATCACGATCCTGTGCGTTGCCGGGCTGCTCGCGCTCATCTTCGCGCGCGTGCCGATCGCGATCGCGCTCGCCGGGACGGGGCTTCTCGGCTACGCGGCGCTCGACGGCTGGGCCAAGGCGTTGAAGATGTTCGGCGTCGTTCCGTTTCAGCTGGCGAGCGCCTATTCGCTCTCGGTCGTGCCGCTGTTCATCCTGATGGGCGCGGTCGCCTCACGCGGCAACATGGCGAAGGAACTGTTCGAGGCTTCGAACGCTGTGTTCTCCGGCATCCGGGGCGCGCTCGCCAACGCCACAATCGGGTCCTGCGCGATGTTCGGCGCGATCTGCGGCTCCTCCATCGCGACCGCGGCGACGTTCTCCAAGGTGGCGATCCCCGAGATGCGCCGCCACGGCTACGATTCGGCATTCGCCGCGGGCGCGGTGGCCTCGGCCGGAACGCTCGCCGTGCTCATCCCGCCCTCGGTGTTGCTGGCGATCTACTCCATCGTCGCCGAGGAGTCGCTGCCCAAGCTCTACGCAGCGGCGTTCGTGCCTGGGATCCTGCTCGCCGCGCTCCACGTGGTCGCTGTGTTCGTGGTCGCCCGGGTGCGGCCGGACCGGGTGCCGCGCGTCGCCGCCATGAAACTCGCCGCACGGCTGCGCGCCGCGGTCGGAATGTGGAAGCTCGGCATTCTGTTCTTTTTCGCGGTGTTCGGGATCTACCTCGGCTGGTTTTCGCCCACCGAGGCGGCGGCGGCGGCCGCGTTCGTCGCGATCGTGATCGCCTTCGCCACCGGCGCGATGGGCTGGCGCGAGCTGGTGGACGCGCTCCTCGAAACGGCGTACACGACCGCGGCGATTTTCTTCATCGTCGTCGGGGCATTCATCTTCTCGCGCTTCATCGTGCTCACCCAGTTCCCGAACGTACTCGCCCAATGGGTGCTGGCGGCCGGCGTCAGGCCGGTGTCGATCATGCTCGTGGTGATCGCACTGTATTTCCTGCTCGGGACTTTCCTCGACGAAGTAAGCACCATCCTCATCACCGTGCCGGTGACACTGCCGATGGTGAACGGGATCGGGTTCGACGGGATCTGGTTCGGCATCTTCGTCACCGTGATGTGCACCATCGGCCTGATCAGCCCGCCGACCGGGATGACGGTGTTCGCGATCCAGGCGCAGCACCCGGAGATCCCGGTGACGCGGATCTATCTGGGCACTCTGCCGTTTCTTGCCGCCGACTTCGTGCTGGTCGGACTGCTGATTGCGGCGCCGAGCTTGGTCGCCTGGCTGCCTTCGCTGCTTGGAATGTAACTACGCTGATGACCGGTTGAGGCGAAAACAACGTCCGCACCCGCTCGATTTCCTGGCAAGCTAAGAAACTCAACCTCTCGATCAGGTTGGTACAGAAACTTCGGGCAGGTCACAGCGTCGTCGTCGCGGCGAAAGCCGGCGACAGGAAAACCATAGGGAGCCTGAAATGAGCGCGGAACAGCCAGTGCAGGAAGGGGATGTGTTCGAGGGACCGTCAAAAACGCTGACCGACGCGCATTTCCTGTTCTTCTCGGCGCTGACCGGCGACGTCCACCCGATGCACTACGACGTCGAGTACGCGAAGACCACGCCCGTCGGCAAGCCGACTGCGCATGCACTGCTGCTCAATTCCCTCACTGCGCTGGGCGCCCTGAAAGGGCGCGATCGCATCGGACGGCTGCTTTTCATCGAGCAGGGCTCGCGCCTCATCGCCCCTGCCCTGGTGGGCGACACGGTGCGGCCGGTGACGGTGCTGGAACGCATATGGCGCGACAAGGGCGAGCTCTACTATCGTTTCAAGACCAGCGTCGTCAACCAGCGCGGCGAGACCGTGATGGATGGGTTTCACATTTACCGGGCGTTCGAACACTGAGCGAACGCCGGCGGCGGTTTCGTCCGTTTCGATCGGCACCCAGGTAGTTCATAGG
>Ga0209343_10004133_pt1 | contig 17989 bp, 18 predicted proteins | sample RifCSPlowO2_02_FD_184026 | JGI IMG/M metagenome (GOLD analysis project Ga0209343, IMG submission 184026) | Groundwater microbial communities from Rifle, Colorado - Rifle CSP2_plank lowO2_0.2 (SPAdes) (version 2) | ecosystem: Environmental > Aquatic > Deep subsurface > Groundwater | place... | reverse complement strand
TGCTAGTGTAATCATACGCAACAGATTATTGCGTTTAACTTCTTCTAGCAAGCTATCAATACTATTAAAAGAACCTTTCTTTTTCATGCCTTTCTACTGTCAACTGTACACTAACCCAGTGCATTGGTTTGACTTTTAGTACCAGATAGTGTAATATAAAAGTTAGATTTAAACTCATCGTGAGCTTAAACAGCACATTTAAAATATAACCCACAAGGAGGTCACATAAATGAAGACTCTTTATGTATTTGACAATGATGGTACACTTTACGATGATGCGGGCACTCAAAAGCAATTTATGGAAATTTTCTATAGATACGCTTCTGGGTTGCTTGCAACATCTCAAGAGAATGTAGCGACGATAATACATTCTCTTAAAACTAAGCATGGTACTGAATTTTCCTTGATAGCACTCATGAGGGAATTCAATATCAATTATGAAGATATGGTCAATAACACATATCTTCAAGTGACACTTGGTGAATGTGGTATTGTTTCACCAGACATTGTCCGATATCAAACATTAAGTCAAATCATTGGACCGAAAGTTGTATTTACTAACAATCCCTCTGCCTTTGCCAAGAAAGTCCTTTCTTATACTGGACTTACCGAGCTGTTCAGTGACTTTATTGGCATGGAAGAGCTGGAATTTTCTGGTAAACCAAGTATTCGTTCCTTTGAAATTATTGAGAATCATCATCGTGGATTTGATCAGATCATCTTTGTTGATGATTTGGTTAAAAACCTTGATGTTGCAAAGCAGCGAGGCTGGAAGACAGTTTGGTACAATCCAATCGGCGTCAGTACAGAATTGGAACATAGGCATTTGTTCATCAGTTCTTTCGGGGAACTTTTGAAAGTTACTTGATAATAATTATGGGAGGTGGTAACACCTCCCTTTTTTTATAATTAGTGTATAATTGGTAATGTGTTAAAAAAATCATATGTTAAAAAATAATTTTAATAATTCAAAACTTATTATTTTTGATTTAGATGGTACTATACTGCATAATCCTGCGTTTTATCAAAATGCGTATTCTGAATCTCTTGAAATGTTGGTAGCAGAAAAAAGAGGTGATTATGGGGTAGAAATATTAAATCAGTGCAGAAAAAATCTTGAAGGCAAAGGTGAACTGTCTTTGTTTTTACTAAATATTCCTTTTATAGATTGGGTAGAAAAACTAACGGAAACAAATTTAGAAATGATAACCCCTGATCTAGAATTGGTAGAAAAAATGAGAAAAATAGATGCTATAAAAGTTATTTATACGGGGTCACCTCTTGTAATGGCTCATCGTATTATTGAAAAAATGGGATTTTCTATTGACGATTTTAATCTCATAATCGGCTGGGAAGAGCCAGAATTTTTTCCAACCAAATGGACTTCTTCTCCCTTGATATTTAAAAAAATTATGAATCAATTTGCTTGCAGTCCAAAGGAAACTTTGGCGGTGGGGGATGTATGGAGTACGGATTTATTACCAGCCCAATCTATTGGTATCAAAACCGTACAAATTAATACGAAGACCAGTAATTCTGATTTTCACTTTAAAACGATTGAAGAATTTTTAAATTTCTGTACAACAACACCTTGAAATAATTAAGTAAATATGGTATACTTTGTCAAAGTTAGTACATTTAAATTACACCACTAGAAAAGGAGATCGATAATATGTTGGATCGCTTCTTAGAAGAAAATCGTTTAGTCATCGAAAAACAGTTCACTGAAGGAAGTCGATGCCAAGGAGTCTACTTGGTAAAAAAAGACCACACGCCGATGATCCTGAAGATTTCTGATATTCCTTCAGAAATGGCGGAAATTGAAAGAAATCTTACCGGCTATCGATCCACGCAAGAGCTCGGACTGGACTTTTTTGTGCCAGAAATGTTTCTTGCTGGTCAACAGGGAAAATTTACCTTTATTCTCATGGAATATTTGGGTGAGAATTTCAAATCTTTTATGTTGCGAGCTGGTGGCATAAAAGATTATATGGTACTTATCAATTGTCTAAGGAGGGTTTACCAAAAATCGATACACAAGATAAACCATGAGGTCTTAGCAAACCAATTGGATATTTTCCGGGAGTTGTTAAAAACATCCAAGCATGATTCGATGGCCAACTATCCAATTAGAGAAATCGACCTTGAGAGATTGATTCACATGTTCGATTTCACGCTGAGGCAATTTGCTTTTTCGTGTTGGGATTTCCAGCCCGATAACCTTTTTTTAAAAAATGGTGTGTTAAAGCATGCTGATCCTCAAGATAAGGTGATTGGTATTCCAGTTGTTGATATTGGCATTATTGCTGGAATAATTCGCGATGTTGAGAAGTTGCCGAAGGGTGATTCTGGATATGAACTTCTTTTTGGATTTGCAATCGCCGAAGTTGGACAGTTGCTTGAGTTGTCATATAATCAATCTCAAGCATTTTTCCATTTGGCTCGCTTGTTGCAGTTACTCAAAGGCGTAAAATACCGTCACCTCGAGGCGAGGTTCGAACTTGCGAATAGATTTGCGTACATGGCGCAAGAGAGGTTTCAACTTCTCTGTAGCTTGCTTTCATAGCGAGAACTAATCCACTTTTGTGTGAATCTTAGGAGGGAATTAAAAACTCCCTCCTTTTTATTTCTTTCTAAAAATATTATAATCAAGAAAATGAGTTTTAATAAAAAAATTACTGTTTTATCTACATTTACTGAAGACAAAGTAATTGATGATATAAATAAAATAGCCAAAACTCAAAAAGGTGGGCCAGCTTTTTATATTGCCAATGTGTTTAAGCATGAAAAATTAGCTTTTGATGTTGTAAAAACCCCGACTGTAAAAATAGAAATTAAATTAAAAAAAAATTTAGAAATTGGTAAAGTGAAAACAATGCCTAAAACAAAAAAAGTTGATTTTGATAAAATGAACAGTGAATTTATGGTGATTTCTACTATTTTGAAAGAATTTAATTTAAGCGGTATCTCTAAATATAAAGGCAAAGTTTTTCTTGATATTCAGGGGTACGTAAGAGATAGGAAAAATTTTGTAGGCAAAATATTATTTCATTCAAGTAGTGAGATTGCTACTTCAATTTTCTGTCTGAAAGGTACAGAGGAAGAAGTTGGCTATTTACCAAAAGATTTCATAAAAACTCAAAAAAAGAAAATCCTCATTGTAACAAAAGGAAGCAAAGGGTGCGAAGCATTTATTCTTGGAAAAAAGTATGTTATCAAACCAAAAAGAATATCGAATCCCAAAAATACTATCGGAGCAGGAGATACTTTTTTTGCTCATTTTATAGCATATTTATGCAAGGACAACGACTTCGTAGAGGGGCTACGGTATGCCACAGAAAAAACTTCAATTTTTTTGGAGAGAAAAGTTTGATATAATCAAATCTATGCAAAATAAACTACAAAAAATCTTTAAAAAGAAAAATAAAATTGTTATCGGGGCATTGCATTTTTCCCACTTACTCGGCTATCCTAAATTTGCTGGATTTAAAAAAATACTTAAAGACGCAGTGAGTGATTTACGTGCGTTGGAAAACGGTGGTGTGGATGGTATTATTTTGGAAAATAATTATGGTCTATCGCCAGAATTTGTTGATACTCCAGTTGCGATATCAATGGGCTATTTGATAGGAGAGATAAAGAAAATGACAAAACTGTCATTAGGAGTTGATGTTTTATGGAATGATTACAAAACTGCTTTTGCTCTTGCGAAAACCTATGACCTGCAATTTATTCGTGTACCAGTATTTGTTGATACGGTAAAACCGTATTGTGGAAAAATCGTTGGTGATGCTAAAAAAGTTTTAGAAACTAGGAAAATGCTCGGCGCGGAATCAGTTGCAATCTTTGCCGATATTCACGTAAAGCACGCCAAGCTTTTGTCGAAAGATAGCCTAAGTGTTTCAGCGAAAAAAGCGGTAAAAGCAGGTGCTGATGCTGTAATCGTTACGGGCACATGGACTGGTAAAAAACCAAGTGAAGAAGATTTAATAATTGTCCGAAAAGCTATCGGTAATCATTCGATAATGGTTGGTAGTGGTGCGGATAAAGATAATATTTCTGACTTATTCAAAATTGCAGATGGTGTGATTGTTAGCACTTCTCTCAAGAAAGGTGGTGTCAAAAAGGGCGTGAGAAATGTAAAATCACACACACAAAGATTGGATGTTAAGAAAGTTAAGGAATTTATGACTAAAGTTAAAAAATAAAACCTACCTAAAGAACGGAAATAGTACTAAATACCCATATCCTCACGAAATTTGGATTAAAAAGATCGTTGTGGCATAATTCTTTTAGAAGAAATCCACAAGAATTTCTCAAGATCGTTCATTCACAAACAAAAGGAGAAAACATGTACACACTGTCAGAATTAAAAGAAGAGTATTACTCCATCTGCAACTCTCTAGAATTTGGGGTTAAGGGCATAGTTGCGTTTGATTCGGGGGTGGCCGGTCCCTGTGTCGGTGTTACTATGATGACACATGGCAACGAACCGTCCGGATTAGCTGCACTGAGGCATTTTAGAGCGAGTGACATGATTCGCAAACTCCAGAAAGGGAAGGTGATATTCGTCTTAAACAATGTTGCAGCCGCAGAGAAATATTTTGCAGCTTTGGACATTGTTGGCCAAACCGAAGGAGCACGGGTAAGACTATCTGCCAGATTCTTGGATGTCAACATGAACAGATTACCTGCAGATATGCCTGAACGGGTAAACGATTCTCGTTACGAGATTATTCGTTCTAGGGAATTATTGCCTGTCTGGAAACGTTTCAATATTGGTCTAGATATCCACACCACAATATCAATAACAGAACCAATGATCATTGCTATTGGTAATGTTTCAAATGACCTGTATCGAGGATTTCCGGCCGATATCGTAATTCGCAATATTGAAAATGTGCAAACTGGGAAACCAGCATCAGCCTTCTACGGACAGCCGAACACAGTATCGGTGCTTGGTGTAGAAGCTGGCACTCATGAGGATCCACGTTCTTGCAATATTGCTATTACACTGGTGAAATCATTATTGCAAAATCTTGGAATGATCCAAGGAGAGGGACTGCCAGAGCTGGAACTCCGAAAGGAATACAATATTTCTGGTTCTGTTTTCTTCCCAAACGCCTCATATCGATTAGTGAAGAAGTTCACACCTTTTGAGTTTGTGGAAGCAGGTAGCATAATCGCTGAGGGAGATGGAGAACCTATCCGAGTTGCGACAGTATGCCATATCATACTACCACGACCCGGAATAGAAGCGACCGGCCCACTGAATGATGAAGTGATGTTCTTGTCCTCTCCAGTCAAAACTGTTGAGAGTTGAAAACTAGGTGTTGGTGCAATATAGCACCAACACCTTTTCTTTATCCTAAAAGAAAAAGCGTACAGGAGGTTGTCCTGCACACTTTGAGTGTGCTGCCTGAGCGCATTATACCTTCTGCCCAGAAACGATAATGTAAGCTCCCATTGACGAATCGACGAGTGCCTCATCAATCGCTATGACGGATTCCTGAACATCCGGCTGGTTGATGAATAGCTCGTGAGGCAGAATGGCGCTGACGGTTGGATATGTGACTAACGACACATCAACTCCTCGCAGAGTGAACAAGGAAGTTACTTCATCACGAGTATATGCTCGCGCATAGACGTGGATGATTTCCTCCTTTGAATCCTCGTCTCTTGAGTGAACGTCGAGCGAATCACGATGGATGTTGATTGATGCAGCCAATCCTGTTTCCCATGGTAGGAATTCCCAACGATAAGCGAGAGCATCTCGGTTATAGAAGGAGAAGAGAAATCGGCCTCCATGTTTAAGTACCCGAAGCGTTTCGTCCACCACCTTACCGATACTTCGCACATCGCTGGCCGTTCCAAGGTTCATGACAACGAACGACGTGGAAGCATCAGGCATCGGGATACCATCCTCTAGATCGACACATTCGAAGATGATCTTCGAATCCAAGCTACGATTCATTGCAAGTCCATTTGCATGGGTTTGCATGTGCTGGCTGATGTCGTATCCCACAATGCGCGCGAACGTATCGTGGAATTGGAACGCAATTCTGCCTGTTGCGCATCCCAGGTCGAGCATAAGCTCTGTATCGGTCAACTTTTGAATTTCCCGAGTAAGTAGCTCGTGCTCGTACTGCAAGTATGCTTTCGTCGCGAAGTAGCTGTTTTCGTAACTTGCGTCGTAGGTGGTATACCATCGCTCGGTAAGAACGAGGAGGTTTCGCTTGAGTTTCTTATACCATTGATCTTCAGACTGAGGCTCATCTGATTCCAGTGCTTCTTCCTGGAGCTGGACCATTTGCAGTTTGCACGACTCGTTGATGAGCGCGTACAAGATCGATTCGGCAAGATGCTGGTTGAGGCCGTGAACCGATGCCCATTTCCTAATCGCATCGATTCTCCTATCCTCGATGTCTGCCCGGAAAATCCTCTCCCTCTTTCGGCGTTTGTATTTTCCTACCTGCTCGGCGAGCTCCATGCGGCGCATTACGAGTTGCATGATCATTGTGTCAACAGTCGCCAGTCGACTACCGAGTTCTTCAAGATTCAAGAGCTTTTCCATGTCTGTCTCCTTTTGTTTGTGAATGAACTATTTCGAGAAATCCTTGTTGGATTCCTCTTGTTCACACTTATACCACATTTCTGATTTATATGCAAACCCGCTTTAGACCGCAGTGGGGACGCTTTAAGCGGTTTAACTGAAAAATACATTCAATAGAAAAGACGCCACATCCGAAAATGTAGCGTCATTGAGTTTTGCTTGTGCAAATCAAGAGATAATTTTCTTGATTGCATGGAGCGTTTCGTGTTGGCTTTGCGGAAGCACATTGCCAATCACGTTGTTGAGAACGGTCACGACACCTTGGGGCTGAACTCCGATGGTGTCCACAACGAGCGTCATGCCTTTAGTGAAATGTTTGACTTTGATTGAGAACTCGTCAGAATCAAACACGCTTTGGACAAGCTCGTGTATTCCTTTCGGTGTGTACCAGTGAGACAAGAAGAACCCTTCTCGTCCATTCGTCTGCCCGACAATTTGCAGGGCGGAAACCGAGGGAATATGTCCGTCTGTTACGACTCTCTGCATTGCGGCAAGCGAGTCTCTCACGAAGTTTTTCACCACCACTTCTTCATGGGCAGATACTTTGGCTCGAATACCTGCTGGTTGGAGTTCTCCTTTTGAGAGACCCACCCAATCAAACAAGAATTCTTCGCCGAGAATCCGGCTATTTCTGAGATACTCATCGTACCCACAGAAAGGATACCCAGATTCCGGTTCCGCTTTGAAGAAACTCCAGCAGTTATAGACACCGAGTACAAGACGACGAGGCCTGTTCGTGATTTTCTGGCAAATGCCAGAAATCTCGCCAGGCAGAAAAGTCATCTCCACACCCTGATCGATAAACGGCTTTAGGATTGAAGTCCTTGCCCGTTCCACCTGTTGGGGTGCAAGGTCGTTGAAAACAACTTTGGGAATACGAGTGATTTTCCTGGAGAACATATCCTCCAGAATAATCTTGGGGTCACGGCAACCGACGGCACCGCCGAGAGTTATGATATCTTCGCAGTCGATTTCTCGACACGCCGCAAGAGTCTCATTGATCTCTCCTTGGTTATCTGTTGTCATTTCCTCAGTCTCGTATGTACTGGACTGAGCGTCCCAGAAGGATCGTTGACCTTCGACTGTAAGGTTTGGCTTACGCCAACCATCTTCTCCTGACTTACTCATCTGATCCTCCTTTGTTTTGAGAGATGTCCGCGATCGTGGCATGGGTAGCTTTCACCATGTCCTTAGGATCGATCACGATTGTTTTTTGAGGATCACCAGATCCACAAAAAACAGTTTGTTGGTCGAGAAGTGTCGTGTCGACGATCACCTTCGAGAAAAACTCGTAGAAGGGGCACATATCCCCGGGACTCAGGCCAAGATTCTTCAGTATCTCTTGATCGGCCAATGTAACCGACTTGCGTGACACATGAAGAATTTTGACAACTTTTGCGTAGTCAACTCGGCTCATTCCAGCAAGGACGATAGCAATTAAGCCGATCTCCTTGTTGAAAAGAAGAATCGTTTTTGCCATTTGGTCGGTAGGGATTTGTAGCACACGAACCACATCATTTATGGTGATGACCGGCTCATGTTCTAGCACCTTCACCGAGAATCCCTGATTTCGTAGTTTTGTTGTTATTTTTTCCGTTGGTGTCTCCATATTTATCTCCTTTTGTTTGTGAATGAACTATTTCGAGAAACCTACTCTAGATTTCTTTTGCCCTAATTCATACCACAACTTTGATCTCTACGCAAGCCCAAGTCTTCAAGGTAACCGCTCATATGACCAAATAACCTTTTAATCGCAACGTCTTTTCTTTTCTGCCATTTCCACAAAGGCAGGAATCCAGATCAAAATACGGCCTAGATTAACGCCTTCGTAGAATGGCAGCCATCATGGTGTGAGATGGATAGGGCTTTAGTCCCTATCTGGGATTATGTTTTTCAATTGTTCTCAAACGATCAATAAATAACTGCCAACGATAATGATGACAATGGCAATGAACTTTTGGCCTAAATGCTGAACTGATAGTTTTTCCTTAATAATCTTTGGAAAAAACAATGTCAGCATAATGCCAAGAATAAGCACGATGAGGGGTTGATAACTGCCCACGATCATAACCAGCGCGGCTGGCGCTAGGAGAAGCGCGTAAAGTATTCCGATGTCGCCTACTATAGTCATAAATTCATTAAGACAATTCATAACAAGCACGGTTTTGCCTGCACGAAATGTGTTAATAAATTGGGCTCTGTAATTACGTGAAATTATATATAAAAATATGCCGAAAATTGCAAATCCACTAAAACTCCAAAAGATTGATGCAACGAATGACTCGCCAATAGCAGCTTGTTTGTACATTACTTGAGCAAGAGCCGTTAATAGTGGCGCGATAAACATTAAATAAAATAGTTTTGTCTTAAATTTGATTTTCTCACTGGCTCCGAAATTCAATGACAACAATACTGAACCGAATATTATGAATATTCCGGCTAATATCTGATTGACCGATAATGATTCATGCAGAATGAAATAACCCAAGGAATAACCAAACACGGGGATAAGCTGGAGGAAAGGAACTACCGTTGACGTATCGTTCACAGACAACGCTTTAAGATATAGAAGTATTGAGATTGAAGCAATTATGCCGCCAGAAAGCAGAACGGCAATACTTGACACAGAAACTGATAGCACATTTGGCTCAATGATAAATATAAAAGGCAGAATTACTAACGTAAACAAAGTAGAGTATAAAATTAGCGCACCTTCTCCTTTTTCAGGAAAATGCTTAGATAGTAAATATTTATCTACATAATTACTAACACTGAATATAAAGGTGGCCAAGAAAGCAATTAAAAACCATGTCATACAATAAATTTTATTATTTCATACTACTATAAATAAAGAATACCCCGAGAAAGCTCGCGGGGATAAATTCCGTTAGAGATACTGCTCTAACAAGATGAACGCGGGATTTATTAAAATATGCCGAGTCATGAACTCGGCACTTTCTGAATGGCGAGACGTTCAGATATCGAATTCGCCATTTTTGATTCCCCTGACGAAGATACCCCATTCGCGACGATTAAAGAACAGGGTCTTTTCGTCGTTGTCTTTTGAATCTCGAACAGCGACCCCCTGCCTCTTGATTGCTACTTGCACACAGATTTTTTGTGCCGGTAGCCTTTTTGAAGTCGCCATCCTCGACTGGAAACGATTTGTCGAGGAACTGTGTACTATTGCTTGACTTGTTCATTTATCATTTATCTACTGTTTTGGTCTTTTACCACTGCAATCATTTTCCTTAATGAATTTACATCAGGCATTGCTAGCAAAAGAGTATTCATCTACAGTCAGATTGTCAAGATTGACAAATATATTCACTAATCTTAAGACCCAAACCCCAAAATCAATTCATCAACCTGCCACGTTGACGTCAATGCTTTTCGGATTTTCGCGGGTGTGATTTTTTCTAAAATGGAAAGGACATTTTTCTTTCGGGGTTATGCCCTCCAAGTATTCGGGCAAGTGGCGAAACAATGCGGACGAAGTTTTGCGGAAACAATTTTCTGGGGAAAGGATTCCGCAAAACTTCGGCCGATTTGTTTTTGGGGAATTCGGGGCGGACATGTATGCATTATACTGCACCTTTGCAAGATAATGCAAGTCTTGGTATTATATAGTCATGACAACAGGTAAAAAACTTGGGGGGAACCTAAGAAAGCTACGCTTGAAAAAGAATATGTCGCAAGGAGACCTTGCGACTGTTTTGGGTGTTGATCGAGCGTATATCAGCAATATTGAGAATGGTCGAATGAACCCTACTCTTTCGACATTGGAAAAGGTTGCTAAAGCGTTGAGGATTTCTAGTAGTGAGCTTTTAAGATAAAAACCACATAATGAGGAAAAATTTGATAATAACTGGGTATGCACGTGCTGGAATTACAATTCTAAATAGATGCCTTGCTTCTGATGAAAGACTAGTTTGTCTTTCAGAGATTAACACTAAATATATCTGTCCCACACAACCAAATACACCACATCAACAAGTTAAAGATTGGTATAATATTGATATTTCAGAAACAAATACCCTAGAAGAAGTTTCTGAAATCTTTGGATATTGTGAGACACATTCAAAAATATTGATAGTGCGGGATTGGAGTTTCGGAAGTTTTGTTCCATTAAGATACAATGAATTTAAGCCCACTAATACACTTAACACCGTTGATGATATTTTAAATAAATTTCCTAACAAGTTTGAAGTAATATGTATGGTTAGAAATCCAATGGATATTTGGCTTTCTATGAGATACTCTGAAAAAACTTTTTATGATAAAAAACTAGATTTTTTACTGAAGTTTACAGAAGATGTACTAAACAGAAAATTAGAGATAATCAAGTACGAAGACTTTTGTGATAATCCAATAGGTGTATTAGAAAAAATTTATAAGAAAATAGGAATTAGTACACCTGAGAAATTGAAGCTATCAAACAAGGTAATTGGAGATACAAACTACCCATCTTCATCTAGAGGCTCAGAACTTGCGTATGTCTCTTGTTTAGAAAGAAGAGAAGTAACCGATGAAGATTTTATTTTCTTAAAAGAAGAAACGAGACTTAATGATATTACCACACTGTTAAACTACGAGAAAATTTGATCTATGTTCTAATTATTAATTCGTAATATTTTGGATAAGTTTTTTGCTCATCTTCTGAATCAAAAAAACTGGACACAAATACCCTACCATATTTTTTTGATAACTCCTCGTATGAATCAAATTTCATAATATCCCTTGGTGAAATAACTTTTATAAATGTAATTTCAGACCCACAAATATTATCAGCTTTTATTTTCTTACCACTAATTTTACAGACACTATAATATTTATTTCCCGATTCTCTTAATTTTTTTAACATTTTGTTGGAATTGTCGTCACCTAAGAATCTCTGAATCTCTTCCTTAACATTTGAGAAAATTTGATTCTTCCAATGTTCTAACTCCATTTTAATTTTACAGCGTTTTCTTTAACATCGCTATCATCAATAACCAAAGCTCCATCTTTTAGAATCAAAAAATCAGGTGGTGGCAGGTATTTAATTAGATCATTTGGTGAAATAAAAGAATCTTTATATTCTTCAAATCTTCCAGGAGCAAAAATATCATATCTGTTATGCGCTTTTGAATAGGTTGAATAAAGAAAATCTTGCCTCAAAATTTGAACTTCTTTATAGATTAATTTTTCAAACTCTGCAACCAAATCTGAGACATATCCATTTTTATCATAAAATACTTGTGCTGTCCAACCAAAGAGCGAAATTGGTGGTAGGGCAGAAACTCAAGAAGCTGAGTGAAAATGGTGCTACAATTTATCATACGAAAAAGCCCTATGGCATATTTAGTGAATAATGAGTCCGACAGACATATTATCCACCCGCCATTGGGCTTTTTCTAGTTTATTGATTTTTTAGTTGGACTGTAGTGAGCTAATCTGATTTTTCTTGTCATGTGAACAGGAATAGGTTCTAGTAGAAAGTGAGTCAATAATCTTCTGCATAGTGTTGTCTTTCCTGTTCCTGAACCACCAGTAATAACAACTGATTTTGTTAATTTATTTGCTATCATATTTATTAATTCTATTTTCAGCATTTCTATCTTGTGAGATACTTATACTCGCCAATCCACCGACCTCCTTTATTATCTTATCTAGGCTAGCAAGTAAAGATTCTTCTGTTGGATCAATGATTAGATCGGGGTTCTCAGGTACTTCATACGGCATATCTTTCCCAATCTTTCCACCCTTAACATAAATCCAGTAGGGCTTGATGATCTCTGTTATTTTATTGCGCGTTGATTGAAACGGTGCTATGACTGAAACGACAACATTAAAACTTTGGCTATTTAAGACCTTGGCCAAACGCGCAACGCGCATGTTATGTTCATCCCTATCTTCTTTACTGAACCCCAAATCTGTTGAAATTGAAGCTCGGAGTTCATCGCCGTCTAGTACTACTGCGTTTAATCTCTCTTTTAATAAATACGCTAAAGAGGTTTTTCCAGCACCAACGTTACCGGTTAACCATATTACCCCTTTCTGACTATTTCTGATTTTAGTGGCAGAGATGTCTTCTATTTGTTTTTCTAGACGAATTCTCCTAATTCCCCAGCCAACATTGCGACCATAGCAAACTTCTTTAATATCTGGAATGCGTATCACTTCTACATTAGCATTATCCTTATACTCATTTTTTATACGATTAACTCGTTCCTCAGTGGGGTATGGATTACTCTCAGAAATCGGTGTGTCTCTAACAGCAATAACAACCTTACCGCCTTCCTCCAAGACAACATTAATAAGCTCTTTATGTCCCGGGTGAAATGGTTGCCAACGTCCAATAAATAATGATTTGCTCATATTATTAATTCTATTGCAAACTCCCCAGTTTCAAAATAGAAGTTTCTTATAGAAGATTGTTCCGACAACATTTTCTTATTTTTATCTATTATGCCCCTTTCCTCATTACTTACAAAAAACTTAACGTCTACATATTGACCGACTTTTAGTTTTGAATTTTTACGAGCTTCTTGGATAGCTCTTATCATCATTCTAAGTTTACCTTCTTCAATCAATTCATCTGTTAGTCTAGTATCGAAAATTAATTCTGCAGTTAAATTTTGATCAAAAATAACCAATTTAACATTCAATTCAGCAGAAATAATCTCTTTTAGAGAATCCGACAAATTTTGATGTTTAAAAGAAATTGAAGCTAAAGGTTGTCTAACGGGTAAATTTAAATTATGCCTGGTTTCTAGGGCTTTGGAAATTAAAGCTCTTACCGAAGTCATTTCTTCGAGAATAGAAAGGTCAAACTTCTGAACTTCACTCCATTCAGTCAAATGAACACTTTCTTTTTCATCTGAATTTTTTAATACTCCCCATAGCCATTCCGAATGAAATGGTGCGAATGGTGCGAGCATTTTAGATAGTTCCTTCAAAACCCAAAGTGTAGTTTCTAGCGACTTAACATCACCATCTTTCATTCTAGATCTTGTTCTTCTAATATACCAAATAGACAAATCCTCGACAAAATCCCCAAACTTTCTTGTCGCTTTATCTAATTCATAATTATTTATAGAAGATGTAATTTCAGAATGCAATTGCTTAGTTTTTGATAGTATCCATTTATCCAGTAAATTATCACTTTTGTCATTAGCTATGTGTCCTCTTGAATTTTTATATAATGAGTAGAACTCATAGACATTAACTAGTCTACCTAAAGTTTTATTTGCTGCACTTACAACTTCTTTATCACTGAATTCTATATCTTCTCCCCTCATAAGTGGTGTAGAAAGTAAATAAAGCCGGAGAGCATCAACACCGTAAGTATCAAATATACCCTGAGGATCAGGATAATTTTTCAAACTTTTACTCATTTTTTTTCCATCGGAAGCTAAAACACTTCCAGTTGTTATTACATTTAGATATGAAGTATCGTCAAACAGCATAGTTGAAACCGCAAGCATGTAGTAAAACCAAGTGCGAGTTTGCGGAATATACTCAGCAATAAAATCTGCAGGAAAACCAATTTTTTTAATTGGATCAAACAAACTATTTTTATTGAATGGATAGTGTTGACTAGCAAAGGGCATTACTCCAGATTCAAACCAACAATCAAAAACTTCTGGGATACGGCGCATTGTTCCATTACAAAAATCACAATCAATAGTAAAACCATCAATATATGGTCGATGTAAATCCATATTTTCAATGTCAGGGACTTCTTGGTTAGATAAATCTCTTAATTCCATTACGCTTCCAATTACCTTATATTTTCCGCATCCACATTTCCAAATAGGTAGCGGTGATGCCCAGTATCTGTTTCTTGAAATATTCCAATCTGGGGCGGTATCAAGGACATGTTTAAATCTACCCTGCTTTAAGTGAGAGGGAACCCAGTTAATTTTTTCATTTAATTTGATCATTCTATCTTTAACCTTCTGAATATTTAAAAACCAAGCTGGTATAGCATAATAGTAAAGTGGTGTCTCGCAACGATAACAATGAGGATAGGAGTGGTCAATTTTAAATTTGCTAAATAATCTACCGGAATGAGCTAAATATTTTATAATTAGAATATCCCCGGACTGGTGATCTCCTTTTGGTTTCACTTTTACACCCGCAAATTCCTTTACTAAATCAACAAATTCCCCTGCACCATTTACATGTTTTACCATTGGTAATGGTACAGATTTTGCAAAATTCATATCGTCTTCTCCAAAAGCCGGAGCAATATGTACAATTCCTGTACCGTCTGTAGTGGTAACAAAATCTGCAGAATATATTTTCCACCCATTCTCGTAATTCTTTATTTCTTTATCATGTATGTAATAGTTAAATGGTGGTAAATAACTTTTACCAATCAACTCAGCCCCTTTAAAATGTGATAAAACCTGATACTTTTTATCACCAAATACTTTCTCAAGCAATTCTTTTGCACAAACATATTTTTCTATTTTAGGTGCTTGCTGAAGTGTAATTGGCTCGCCTTCTTTTTTTTCAAAGGTCTGCAAAATTGCCTCAGATTGTACCAAAACATAATCCACGTCTTCTCCAACTGCTAAAGCAACATTACTAGGAAGAGTCCAAGGTGTAGTAGTCCAAGCCAAAACATATGTGTCAGGTTCCTTTTTTAGCGGAAATTTAACAATGGCCGATATATCTTTTATATCTTTATAACTGTTATCCATAGCAATTTCTGAATTTGAGATTGGAGTTTCGCAACGAGGGCAATACGGTAAAACTCTCTCATCAGCATATAAGAGTCCTTTTTTATCTAATTCTTTTAACGTCCACCAAACACTTTCAATATATGAATTATCCATTGTCTTGTAGGAACCATCAAAATTAACCCACCTTCCAGTTCTAGCCACCGTGTCTCTCCAAGCTCCGACAAAACCTAGAACACTTTGCCTTGCAAAGTCATTAAACTTATCAATACCTATTTCTTCAATTTTATCCCTACCTGAAATCCCAAGTCCTTTTTCTGCAATATTCTCAATTGGCAATCCATGACAATCCCAACCCCATTTTCGGGGAACATGATAACCGCACATTGTCTTGTACCGACCGACAACATCTTTCACAGTAGATCCAATTATGTGACCATAATGAGGTGTGCCTGTAGCGAAAGGAGGTCCATCATAAAAAATGAATTCTCCCTTTGGGGAATCTTTATTTAAAGATTTTTCAAACAAATTATTTTCATTCCAAAATCTTAAAATATTTTCTTCTCTTTGAGCTATAGCTGTTTTTTTATTTGTTTCCATAATGTTTAATGATTGATATATCCCATAATCTGAGTAAGGTATTATATTTAATAATTCGCTCTCTTGCGGGTGCTCCAGCTTTGATAAAACTACTCCCAAGTCCAACTGATAGGTGAGAAATGGCGTCGCTATCAGTCTCACCACTTCTTTGTGAAATAATAGTTTTTATATTATTAGCTTCACAAAAATTATAAGCTTCCAACATATCTGTTACGGTACCAACTTGGTTAATTTTGAGTATACAAGCATTTATGCAATCTTTATATTTTTCTAAATATTTTATATTTGTTACAGTTAGATCATCTCCGACAATCATAATTCTGTCTCCTAATGTATTTTTAGCATGTCTCCAAGTCTCAATATCTTGCTCATGGAATAAGTCTTCCAAGTAAGTTATTTCCGGGAACTTTGTAATCAATTTTTGATAATATTCAATCATTTCTTGAGAAGAAAAACTCTCTCCGTTTATCTTATATTCAAAACTTTCACCTAATTCAGAAATTATTTTTTTAGAAAAGTTATTCGCAGCTACATCGATAGCTATTTTACAGTTACCGAAATTTCTTAAGTTAATTGCTTGTTTGATTAAAGTTAGTGTAAATTCAATATCGGATATATCAGGTGCGAACCCACCTTCTCTGCCAACTAATGTATGTTTTTTGCCAAGTTCTTTTTTTAGTATCTTTTTAAGATCTAAGTAAATTTCGGAAGCTATTTTTATATTATCTCCAATATCTTTTCCTTTTGGAATAATCATAAATTCACAGAAATCTAATTTATTACCCGCGTGCATTCCACCATTTAATATATTGAATACGGGACTTGGAAAATTTATTTTTTTGAAATATTTTTCAGAAATGTATTTGTACAAATTTTGACCTGTAAATTTAGCCTTATACGCGAGATACTTCATAAACACAAGTGACAGAGCTGTACTTATTTGAGAAGTAAATTTTGATGCGATATTATTATCAAAATCTTCTTGTGTTAAATCAAAAATACTTAAATCACTTAAAATAGCATTATCAGTAGTTTTATCCTTAGTTAAAATACTAGCTTCATTTAAACCCAATGTCATGCCCTGTGGAGCTGTCTCAAAAATCTGTTCTGTTCCAAGGTCAATAACCGCCTCTTCTGTAAATTCTCCAGAGGACATCAGTGATTTTCTCAAATATACTTTTTTAGTGGTCTGATTTTGCATACTTATTTTACTTCTTCCCAAGTAATCACATCACCAATTTTAATATTCATCTCTTTAAAACCCTCTTTATGCCTTACCGCACCAACTTCTGGTAAACCATGCAATGAACTACCTGCATACAGTACCCAAATTTTATCCTCTTTACTCATCATTCTATTTGAAAATACAGCATCAAACTTGTATTCATCATTTACAATTATTTTAAACTTTTGGTTTTCTTCATATTTTGGAGTATCTCCCATGATTTTCATTAAACCAAAGTTGTCAATGTGCACCACTGTTCCTTTTGGAATCTCCAAAATTGAAAGCTGATCGACTGGGAATTTTTTACCAAAACTATCAAATGAAATACCCGCAACCAGTTTAGCAACATTTGGAGCATGAACATATTTACCGCCGAAGGAAATAAATCCAGGATCGTTTACTTCATACAATTCTTCAACACCGAAATCCTTCAAAAACCAATTAAAGGATCCCGTATTTGCACCAAAAAATAAAATTCCATTTTTGGTTTTCCCATAGATACGAGCCGACCTGTGTTTTTGTGGATTAATTACTAGAGAAAATATAGTACCTGGTAGGCATTGTTCTGCCATTAGCCTGACCAAAAAAGATGCATTTATAACTGAAAATTCACTCACCGAAACAAGTTCAATGTTTGGATCTTCAACACCTAGTTTTGAACATTCTTGGCGAATAATCCAGGCCATTTCATTGAAAGCAACATCTTTACAGTCAGTAATTACAACAACGTGTTTCTTCTCCATAATTAATTTATTTCAAAAGCTCACTACTAGAAATCCTCAACGCTTTAGCAACCTTTTCCAATGTCGAAAGAGTAGGGTTCATTCGACCATTCTCAATATTGCTGATATACGCTCGATCAACACCCAAAACAGTCGC
>Ga0209343_10004126_pt1 | contig 18007 bp, 17 predicted proteins | sample RifCSPlowO2_02_FD_184026 | JGI IMG/M metagenome (GOLD analysis project Ga0209343, IMG submission 184026) | Groundwater microbial communities from Rifle, Colorado - Rifle CSP2_plank lowO2_0.2 (SPAdes) (version 2) | ecosystem: Environmental > Aquatic > Deep subsurface > Groundwater | place... | reverse complement strand
CCCGAAACCCCTTGGGATAACCCGGGACGTTGTCAAACAAAAGCACCGACGACTTCTCCCGCCCGCGACGCTTCTCCATTTCGGTGATCGCGCCTATCTCCAGGTCCCAGCTCGCGCCATCGATCCGCTTCAACAGCCGCAGTTGCGCGGCGATCTCCAGCCATTCGCGCAGATCCGTGTAATCGTGCAGCCTGCCTGCTCCCTGTTCCATATCGCTTCCTCACATCGATTAAAAGGGATAGGAAAGTCAATCCGGCCGCAAAGTCTGAACGGCTTGCCGGCGCGCCGCAATTGCGTGCTTGAACCTCCCCGAACGACGCACATTGCATCTTATGTTAATTTCGCTCCCCTCCGCACCCCCCGCAGGGGAGCGATCGGCGCAGTTTTGTGTCAGCGCACGAACTGGTCGTTGATGACCGAGTCCAGGGGCGGGACCTCCTCCGCCTTCATCAATCCGTACTCGACCATGAAGTTCGAAAGGTTGGTCACGGCCTGCCGCTCGATCTTTCCGTCCTGGCTGAGCGCCAGCGTGGCATAGACGAGCTCCGCGCCCTCGGCCGAGTAGTTGCTGATCTGGCGCATCTTGGCGATCGTCCACGCCTTGCCTTCCTTGCTCATCACGAAGCGGTTCGCCTCCACGATCGAGCGCACGATGCGCCGCACGGTATCGGGCTCCTTCTGGACGAAGTCCCTGCGCGCCACCACGGTGTACGACGCCCACGGCTTCGGAAGGTAGTTGATCACCTCGAGCACCTCCTTCACCCGGCCCTGGAGCTTCAGTTCGATCATCTGCCCCGGGGTGAGCACCACGCCGTCGATGCTGCCGGTGACGAGCACCGCCAGGCTCTCTTTTATTCCGCCGGTCGAGATGAACTGCACGTCCTTGGGGAAGCCGACCTGCTTCGCCACCAGCTGCCCGTAGGCATGCTCCAGGCCGCCGAAGCGGGACACGCCGAGCTTTGCGCCCTTGAGGTCCTGGGGCTTCTGGATGCGGCCCTTGGGGTTCACCCAGACCGCGAAGTCGTCGGTTGCCTGCAGGCTCGCCAGGATGACGATCGGGACGCCGCGGCCGATGGAGAGAATGTCCGCGCCGGCGGACGAGGACGCGATGGTGACGGCGTTCGCGGCGAACGCGCGCTGCAAGTCGGTGCCGCTGTTCGACGGGAACCATTCGACGTTGACCCCGTTCCTCTTGAATATGCCCCGCTCCTCGGCGGCGGCCACCGGCAGGTAGTACTGCGGCGAGAACTTGACCGCGCTTCCGTACTTGAGCTTTTCCTGGGCCTGGACACAAGTGGCCGATAGGGCCAGGACTGCCGCCATGAGGCTGAAGAAGTGCTTCATCGTTCCCTCCGTTGGTTGAAATCGCGCATTGAAACCACCTTACGCGCGCCACCGGCTGTAGTGGCGCGCCGCGTACCACAGCGCCATGTTGATTGCGACCGTGATCGCCGCCGTGAGGATCACCGCCGCGTACAACTCCGCCGTCCTGAAAGTCACCGCGAGGTCGTGCACCAGAGCGCCCATGCCGAAGCGCGACAGCGCCAGCTCAACGATGAACACCCCCATGAGCGCGGCGTTGCATGCGTAGAAGCACCCCGAAGAAAGCACCGGCAGCATCGCCGGAAAAATCACCTTCGTGAAGGTCTGGAGCTTCCCGCAGCCCATCGCCTTCGCGAGCACGACCTGGTTCGGCTTGACCTCGAGGCTCGCGGCCATGACGTTGATGATCATGGGGAAGAACGCCGACAGCGCCCCGTAGACGATGATAGTCGTTTTTTCGATTCCGAACCAAAGGACGAACAGCGGCAGGAGCGTTACCTTGGGAACGGTAACCCCGAGCACGAGCAGGGGCATGAACACCTTGTAGCTGTAGCCGGACAGGCTGATCGCGAAGCCGGCCACCGCCGCGAGCAGCACGCCCGAGACGAATGCCACCGTGAAGGCGGTCAGCGTTGCGTACAGGTGCGGCAGCGCGATTCGCGTCGTGGCCGCGAACTTTTCGGCGGTGTGGACCGGGCTCGCGAGGAACAGCGAGTCGATCCATCCGAACCGGACGGAAAAATCCCACACGAGGACCACCAGGACGATGAAAGCCGTCCGGATCGCGAGGGGCAGGTGATTCTTCGGCATCAGCGCACCCAGCGGCGCTCCAGCACGCTGAACAGGCCGTTGCCGACCACGCCGACGCACAGGGTGATGATGATCAGCGCGTAGAGCTGCGGGGTGAAATAGTTGAACGAGGCCCAGTCGATCAGGAACCCGAGCCCGGCGTTCACCACCAGCAGCTCCGCGGTGATGATGCCGATGATGGTGTAGCCGAATCCGAGCCGCAGCCCCGCCAGGATGGTCGGCGCCGCGGCGGGCAGCACCACCTTGAAGAAGATCTCTCCCTTCGAGTATCCGAGCGAGCGCGCGAGTCCCACGTACATCGGCTCGACTTGGCGCAGGCCGGCCGCGGTGTTGAAGACAACCACGAAGATCCCGACCATCACCCCGAAGACGATCTTCGGGACCATGCCGATGCCGAGCACGAGCACGATCAGCGGATAGAGAATGACCTTCGGGATCGCGTAGAGCACGAGCACGATTGGCTCGAAGGCGTCGCCTATGAGCTTCGAGCCCGCGAACAGCGCGCCGATCAGCACGCCGAGCGATGCGGTGATCGCATAAGCGACCAGCAGCTCCCAGAGCGTCACCCACATGTGCGGGTAGAAATCGGGAACGTCGCTTGAGGTCGCGAAGATCCGCACGATTTGCCACAGCACCTCGCTCGGCGGCGCGATCAGGATCTTGTTCACCCCGGCGAGCCGCGCGAATGCCTCCCATGCTATGAGGACCAGGACGACGACGCCGGAGCGAGCGGCGCCGGGGCTGACGAGGGCTTTCATTCCTTCGGCAGGGCGACCTGCTCCTCGATCGCCTTCTCCCGCATAAGCGCGAGCAGCGATTCCTCTTTCAAGTGGCCCCACAGCGTGTCGACCACGCCGTTGAACTCGGCGCTGCCGATCGACCGGGGCCGGGGCAGCGGGTTTTCGATCACCGCCTTGATCCGGCCGGGCCGGGCGGTGAACACCACGATGCGCTGCCCCAAGTACACCGCCTCGGTCAGGCTGTGGGTCACGAACACGACGGTGCGGCGGACCTTGCGCCAGATTTCCACCAGTTCATCCCCGAGGATGATGCGCGACTGCTCATCGAGCGCTCCGAACGGCTCGTCCATGAGGACGATGTCGGTCTCCAGCGCCAGCGACCGGCACAGGGCGACCCTCTGGCACATGCCGCCCGAGAGTTGGCGCGGATAGTAGTCCGCGAAGCCTTCCAGCCCCACCATCCGCAGGTACTTCAGCGCGCGTTCCCTGCCCTCTTCCTTGTCCACCCGCTGGGCCTCCAGTCCGAACTCCACATTCTTTTGCACTGTCCGCCAGGGGTACAGGACGGGATCCTGGAACATGTACGCCATCAGCTTGGGATTGGGCCCCGTGACGCGCCGGCCCTGGACGAGGACTTCGCCTCCGTCATCGTGGGGAACCAGGCCTGCAATGATGTTGAGGAGCGTCGACTTGCCGCAACCGCTGGGACCCAGCAGAACCAGAAAGTCGTTGTCGGTTGCAGACAGCCTGATGTTTTCCAGCGTGCGGGTTTCGCGGCCGCTCGCGGGGTCGCGGTAGGTCTTGTTGACGCCCTTGATCTCTATTACCGCCATATTCCTATTCGTGATCGCCGCCTGTTTCCGTTGACAGTATATACACGACCTGAACACAATTCGGCGCAGCTGCTGCAGATTTCAATCGGAGGAGAGCGTGACAACAACGGCAGATGATATCGTCGCGAAGATAAGCAGGGACGAGCTCGTCCAGCTCGCGCTGGACGTGTGCAACATCGACAGCGCCGGCCCCACCGAAGCGGCGGTGGCCCGGTTCGTCGGCGACTGGCTGCAGAAGGAAGGATTCAAGGTGCGCCAGGTCGGACTGCTCGCGGATCGCCCCAACGTGCTTGCGCGGCTGCCGGGCACCGGGGGCGGCTACAGCCTGATCCTCAACAGCCACATGGACACCTCGGTGCGCGCGACGGATATCTGGTCGCGAACGGACCCCGAGGCCGACATCCATCACAAGGCGTGGATCGACGGGGATGAGCTGGTCGGCGAAGGAATCGTGAACGACAAGGGGCCCATGGCCGCCTTCCTGATCGCCGCGAAGGCGATCAAGAGTGCGGGAGTGCGGCTCAAGGGCGACCTGCTGCTCTCCGCGGTGGTCGGCGAGACCAGCCATGAGCCGAGCGACGGACCGCCCGGCGCGCTGGTGGAGACCAAGGACCTGGGCGCGCGGTTCCTCGCCACGCACGGCGGCGTGGCGGACTACGCGCTGATCGCCGAGGGCACGGGGTTCAGCATCGTGACCGTGGAAGCGGGCATGGCGTGGTACAAGGTCACCTGGGCGTCCGACCAGCCCGGTTTCTACACGCCATATCTGCCCGACCGCACCACGATGGCCGAGAGCCCGAACATGATCGTGCGCGCGGCGGTGGGGATTGAAGCGCTCGAGGACTGGGCAGTCGCTTATCAGAAGCGCTACACCTACCAGAGCTCGTGCGGGCTGGTGGTGCCGAAGGCGCAGATCGGGGCCATGCGCAGCGGTGATTCGGCGGCTCTCTCGTCGACGCCGCAGATCTGCAGCCTGTATGTGGGCGCGTTCATAGTGCCGGGGCAGGATCCGCTTGCCCTGAAGTGCGAAATCGAAGAGGCCCTGGCCGCAGCGCGTGTCCCCGCCAGCGACGTGGAACTGTACCTGTTTCATCCCGGTTACGAAGCAAAGAACGCGGAGCGCATCACGACGGCGGTGCGCCGTGCGCACGAGCAGACCTTCGGCAGCGCCCCGCCGGCACCGAACCCCGCCACCTGCAGCATGTGGCGCGACATTAACAGCTTCAACGAGCTGGGCATCCCGGCCATCACCTACGGGCCGCGCTCGGAGCGGCATTCCTACCGCAGGTCATTCACCATCGACGCGCTATACCGGGCGGCCTGCGTCTACGCGCGCACCATGGTCGACGTTTGCAACCAGGAAAAACCGCGCACCGGCTGAGCGGCGGCTAGGCCGCCTGCGGCGCGGCGAGCGGCCCGGCCTTCGGCAGCTCGAACAGGTTTTTCGGCAGCGTGCCGATGAAGCCGACGACTTCCTCGAGCTTCGCCACGTCGGCGTATTTCGCGTGCATGTCGCACAGGCTCAAAGCGTGGCTCGCCTGCGAGCGATCGAAGCACCCCTCCTCGACCACCGTGACGCGGTAGTTGTCCGAGAAGGCGTCGACCACCGAAGCGCGCACACATCCACTGGTGGTGGTGCCCGCAACGATCAGGCTGTCGGCGCCGAACAGGGTGAGAAAGCTCGCGAGCGGCGTGCCGTGGAACGCGCTCGGCTTGTGCTTCGCGATCACCACGTCGCGCGGCTCCGGGGCGATGTCCGGGATGATGGTGTCGCCGGACAGATGGGTCACCGGCGTGGTCACACGCTCGCCGCTGCGGCTGTTCTTCCAGGCCCACGAGCCAGCGTCCCAGCCGTCCGGGCGCCGAATGCCGGTGGTGTAGATCACCGGCAGGTCTTTGGCGCGTGCAGCCGCGAGCAGGCGCCGGATGGCACGTATGCCTTCCCAGGCATCTTCGCCGCAGGAATTGCGCCAGCGCTTGATGGACTGCAGGATCGGCTCGGACCGGTCTCCGCAGAAATTGTAATTGACGTCGATGATCAGTAGCGCCGGCCGCTTGCCGAAACCCTGGCGCGCGCCGTAGCCGCTGGCCGCGAACACCTGCCTGTCGCGCTCGGTCAGAAACTCGTTCCAACTCGGTTCGCTCATCGGGACTCTCCTTATAATGTGCTTCAGCTCCAGCCCGCGGCCAGTTCTTTCCCGGCCCGGTCCATCAGGTCGCTCCACATGCTGCCGCCCGTATTCACCTTGCCGACCTTGGCGATTGCCTCCTGGAAGTGCGGCTCCGCGAGCGGCTTCCACTGAAGGAACTCCTCGATCAGCGCATCGGGGATCTGAGCGTGGCCGGGACCGGCGATGGAGCGGGCGTAATAGTTCATCTGCGCCTGGTGCTCGAGCTGCCACATGTTCATCACCGCATCTTCCATGCTCTTGCCCACGGTCGTCGCGCCGTGGCCGAGCAGGTGGACCGCACTCGCCTTGCCCAGGGACTTGACCATGTCCCGGCCGTGCTCCACCGACGTGATCAGAGCAGTGCGTGGATAGACCGGGAGAGGCTCGCGCACCAGCCGCACCCCTTCGAGCACCATCGGCACGATCGGGATCCCCAGCACCGTCAGCATCACGCTGAACGGAGGATGCACGTGGACCACGGACTGGACTTCAGGCCGGGCCTTGAACACGCAGGCATGGATCATGACCTCGTTGCACTGGACCACGCCGGGCGGGCCGTTCAGCAATCGGCCGTCGAGGTCGCACACCACCATGTTCTCGGGCCGCATGCGATTGAGCACGTCGATCGGGTAGCCGCGGCCCTTCACGACGAAGCGGCCGGGATCGTTCGGGTCGCGCAGGCTGACGTGGCCCATGGAAGAACGAATGCCGGCGGCGAGTCCGGTGAGGGCGAGGATGCGGCTGCCGAGCGCCACTTCGTACTTGACTTCGTCCAGGGTCACGCATCCATCTCCCGTGGGAAAGCAATTTCAGCCGAGTATACCCTAGGCGATCCCCCAAGCCGCTTCCGAAGCGAGTACGATTATAACCAGGGGGAGATCGACGAATCTACGGCCTGCCGAATTGAGCGAACGGGGGACATTATTGCCCTGCCACCCGAACAAACAATGTGAGGAGCCACGATGGGACGTGAAATAAAAGAACTAGATGACGAAACCATTCAAGAGCTATTCGGTGCAGAGGCTGCGGAGGATGAGAACTTAGATCGGCTCAAACAATACTATTTTAAGAGCGAAATTTACAAGAACATTACATCAGATCTTCCGCTCCGTATCGTCGTTGGCCACAAAGGAATTGGAAAATCCGCGCTTATTACCATTGCTATCCATGAAGATCTGGAAAAGGGGCGCGTTCCCGTCTTAATTAAACCCAATGACATCTCGGCCTTGGCCCTAGATTCGACCGATTTTCTCAAGATTATTAATGAATGGAAAGTTGGTCTAAACGAAATAATCGCCCGCAAAGCCCTTCAATCTCTTGGCGTAAACGATCCTCCAAATATTACGTCGCTACTCAAGCGATATGGCGGCAAACTCGTCAATCTTGTACTCGATACGGTAAGACCTATGCTAGAGAAGGGCCTCAACCTCTCTGCATCCGAGGATTTACTATTCAAAAATCTATTCAGCTCCCAAAGCATCAATGTTTACCTAGACGACCTAGACCGCGGATGGCAGGGCAAACGAGAAGACATTACGCGTATTTCCGCACTTCTCAACGCGGTCAGAGACATCAATAACGAGAATAAGAATATTCGATTTAAGATAGCGCTACGATCTGACGTTTACTTTTTGGTCAGAACGTCTGATGAATCCACCGACAAAACAGAAGGCGCAGTGGTTTGGTATAGCTGGACGAATCATGAAATATTGGCGCTATTGGTAAAGCGAGTGGAGACCTTTTTTGGACGTATTGCGAATGAGGCTACGCTAATTGCGAAGCGCCAGCAGCAATTGGCACGGCATCTTGACCCTATTATGGAACATCGTTTTAAAGGGCGCGGCAAATGGGCCGACGTCCCGATGCACCAGGTCCTGATGTCATTAATCAGAAAGCGCCCAAGGGATTTAGTGAAGCTGTGCACACTCGCAGCCAAGAGCGCTCAGAAACGAAAGAGCACGCACATTAAGACAGAAGATTTCCAAGGTATCTTTGAAGAGTATTCGCAGGGAAGAGTCCAGGATACGATTAACGAATATCGGTCCGAACTCCCCGCTATCGAACGACTAATTATGGGAATGAAGCCCGCAAAAAAAGAGCGTCAAACCGCGGCCGGGTACGTATACTCGACCGACGCCTTGATTAAGAAGCTCGCCGCCATAAGTGAACAAGGCAAGTTCACGTTTCAAGACAAGGAGATCAGGTCTGAAAGGGACCTTGCCCATTTTCTGTATAAAATTAATTTTTTGACTGCGCGAAAAGAGCTCCAGGGTGGAGAAATTCTACGAAAATATTTCGAAGAAAATAGATATCTCTCCGGGAAATTTGTGGATTTTGGTTTTATGTGGGAAATCCATCCCGCTTACCGCTGGGCACTTCAACCCGACGATCTCAACTCAATATTTGATAGCTTGGCATTAACCTCCGACGACAGTTGATCAGCATTTTTGTAGGCGCTTAGCGACGAACCATGCTCGCGGTCTCCCACCTCCCGCAGCACTTGCGTGCAATGGGCTGCGCGGCCGCGGGGCCCTCCTGTGGATTTGTGCTCGCATATCCGACATCAGCAAGCCTAGTAACGACGGACTGCCTAGGCGCAGCGATTGCCTTCTTCGAGCTGCCCTGTTTCACGTCATAGAACCGTTTCGAGTAAAGCTTCCCCCGCCGCCGAAAGTGCACAACCCAGTACCAGGCATTGAGCGCCGCTTTCCGACGAGTGATTGCGTACATGAGTCGCGTATGATTGAGCGATGCTCAGAATAGCAGCATTGGCCCTTGCCCTGATGTTTCCGCTCCTGCCGGTCGTAGCTTTGGCGGAAACCCTTCACGGCCGTGTCGTCGGGGTCGCCGACGGCGATACCCTCACGATTCTCGCAGCCGGAAACATCCAGCACAAAATCAGGTTGGCCGGAATTGACGCCCCCGAGAAGCGTCAGCCGTTCGGCGAGCGCTCCCGCCAGCACCTGGGGCATCTAGCCCACGGGAAGGACGCTGCCGCGCTGTGCAACAAGATCGACCGTTACCGGCGCCGGGTGTGCAAGGTATTGGTGCAGTCACCCGACTGCCCGACGTGCGAAAAGACGCTGGACGTGGGACTTGCCCAGGTCGCGGTGGGCGCTGCGTGGTGGTATCGGGAGTATGCGAAGGAGCAGTCGCCAGAAGACCGGGCGCGCTATGAATCTGCCGAGCAAGAAGCGCGAACCAAGCGTGTTGGGTTGTGGGTAGACAAGAATCCGGTGCCGCCGTGGGAGTGGCGAGCCGCGAGACGAGGTCGGTCCGCATCAAGACGAATTCGCAAGACCCACTAGGAATCTCGACGCCCGAGTCTTGTGCATCGAAGCGCGTGTTAGTGGCAGAGTCAGTTGACTCCGGACCAATGGTAGAAATGATCCTGAATTCCCCGATAGTCCCTAAAGCGTGCGGGATTCATCTCCGAGCGCTTCCCATAGATCCGAACAAAATGACGACACGGCACCTTCTTTGAATCATCAAAGATGCCTTGCGTCTTTTCGTTAAACTCCTCTAGCGTCACAGTGCGCCCCACCAACGACCCTGCCTCACGATGCTTCTCCATTTCCTGGCTTCGCTCCTCCGGCCACGCACGCGCCACTTCTATTCCCCCGGCAACTAGAGTCGTGTTGAACATATATTGAATCTGACCGCCCTCGTCACGCCAACAGGCCACGAATTCTTCGCCCTTTCCACCACAGCGACGCACCTTGTCCATCGCCTCACGGATTCGCTGTTCGGCGTCTCTCTCTGTAAGATTTCGGCCCCCACGCTCCTGCTCTAGCTCCCGCGTTAATTGCCCCACTTTCTCCTGCGCCTCGCCACAAGTCGCAAGCTTACCCAAATCCTTCAGTTCGTCATCCTTAATTTTTTCTAGTGGCAATCCTTGCTTTAGTTTGAGAGCCAACTGTTCGTATGCCTTGATCCTGTTCTCCAAATCTGTTAGCTCCTGCCCTTTTGCCGCCAAAGCGAACTCAAGCTGCGATAGCGACACTAGGACCTTCTGGACTTCACTTCTTTGATCAAGACGTACCCCTGCCAAGATTACGTTTAGCTTCGTCTCTAAGTCCTTTACTTGTTGCTCCAGCACGTGCTTTTCTTCCGTTAATTTCTTCTCACGCAAAGAAGCGTCATGCCTCTCGGTCGCTTGCTGCGCCAAGAAGAACGTCAGTAGCAGGAGCAGAAGAAAAAACAGTAAGAGAATAATTTCAGTGATACTTGTATTTAGAACAAAGCTCCGCCTCTCGTTCGCTGACAGATCGCCGTTACCCACCTTGGTCACCGGGCAATACCGGCTCGATTCGAGAATTCGACTGCCATAGTTACCGATTGGTCAGCGACGAAACACCCGACTGAAAAAATCTGGCTTGTGGACTACCGCTTGATCCAGGGCTGTGGAAATCTTAGTAAGGACCTCAAGCGACTGGTGAGATGTAGACGACAGCTCTCTCAATTGCTCTCTAAGTGCCGTTTGCGAGGCTAAGCTCTTTTCGCTTAGAGAGTCCATCTTGCTACCCAGCCCTTCCGCCTTCTGGTTAAGCTGCTTTTCGGATTCCCGCACTTCGGATAGCTGTTTCCCAAGACTATTCTCCAGACTACCTGCAGATGTCGCGATTGTGCGCAGATGCTCATCAAGCGCCCGCAGCTGCTCGTTAATGCCAGCCAAGGTTCCAGTCGTTTGTTGAAGGGACAACATCGATTGCCCGAGTTTTTCGACATGAGCAGCGAGCGTGTCAAGCGTCTTTAAGGACATCCCGATAATCTCCTGGAGTTCATTACTTCTAGATAGTTCAGAAAGACGATTAAAGCCGGCCTCTAGCTGCAGACTATGTCTCTCAAGGCCCGCGAGAGCCCCTGACACCTTTTCCAGTATTTCACGTGAATCCCGAAAGTGCGCCAACTCTTCGCTCTGCTGCGCCAGAAGTACCTTTGTGTTTGCGATTGCACTTCCTAAAGTGTTAGTACTTTCAGTTAGCGCACTTGCGGTTCTCGAGAAGCCGTCCGCGGTGGCCCTAGAAGCATTAGTTTGAAGTTTTATCGTGGCTGTAAGGCTGGTCACCTCTTCCCGTAACTCGGCTAGCGCGGGCCGCACCTGCGCGGTTACGAGGTCAGAAGGGATATCTATTGACTCCAGTTTTTCTCGAACGTTGCCTACACCACTCATCAGGGCGTTCTTAGTAGCCACCGCTCCTTCTGTGATCGCGCTGCTGCTAGCTTCTGCTGCCCTCGCCAGCGACTCCGCGGACGCCTTTTGCGCTGCATTAAGCAAATCCGTATTCGAAATTACTTGATCCCGAAACCGCTGAACCGCTTGGGTCAATTCCAGTTCTGCAGTCTCCCTACTGTCAGAGAGACTAGCCCCTCCCTGAAGAAGAACGATCCGCGTGCCCAGACCGACTATGGTCGATATCAATGCGGTCCCGAAACCCCTCACCACCTCCTCGACAGAAATGTGGCCGGTTTGGAGAAAGATGAGTGTGGCCGAGAGACTTACGAGAAAAAACAGGAACCCAAGAAAATAGCAGTTGTCGCCAGTTTGGCCTCGGGACGAATTAATGTAATTGGCCTTCCAGTTAATTGCCGCATAACCCAATATGCAGACAACGGGAAGCACTATTGCCAGCGGGATATGAAGCAGCGGGAAGGCACGACCTATCGCGATCGCGGTGGCACCGATCACAAGAAAAAGAGCGAAAAGAAGCCGAGGGTTAGTCACTACCCGCTGTGCGAAGTGCACACCGGGAAGCGTAGATTCTGAAACGCGCCCCTCAATCATAGATGGAACTCCTGGTCACTTGGCCCAAGCAGCCCCCTCGATAGGAATCTCAACAAAGGACCTCGCTCCAAGGCGCTCGAAATATTTCTTCCAGAATTGAACGTGGTGTTCGGGCTGCTTGTTTCTTCCCTGTAGGCGCTTGATGTACAGTATGCGAACATCAATACCAGCTAGATCCGTCGCAACTTTCTTGAAAAATGCACCATCAAAGAAGGCCTGTTCACCTAACCCCTGGTAATGCGAATATTCCCTGGAATGCTGCATCAAATCCGAAACAATAATCAATCTTCTTGGGATGTTGCTCGTTCCATGTTTTAGATTCTCTACCACAGCAGCTTGCACCAATTCCATGATCGGCGAATCCGCCTGCGGTGCGATAACGAGCATTTCGCGCAATATCCTGTCGAGACCATTCAGAAATTTTTCCTGAAATAATCTCTCTGATACTGGATTGCGGGACATTTTGTCCTCGATGGTGTCGCTCCTTGCACCCCCAGGATTACACAGGACAATACGCGGAGTGGCGCTCAGGTTCGCAGCCTGGCCAATCTCATAGACAGCAATCTTTTCGCTTACAACCGACTGTCGTGCGAATGAATTAAGGTGCTTTCGAATGTCCGACGCTTCAATTTCCGTAATGGGGTCAGTCCTATCAATCAGGATAAGGTTCACCGCGCTCACACTTTCTACGCCCGCACGCGTTGGGCACATCGTTTCCGGGTGAATCGGTATTGGCCCAGAAGTGCCGAACAGCTCCCAACCGATCCACCCAGCCACAGCTACAAGAAAGATGTAAGCGAGCCAGTGAAAGATGCTTGTCTCAGTGCGACGAAGAGTCATTTCCGGGATGCAGATCGCGGTTGGGTATATGCGCACTTAGCGCGATCCACTGTTGATGAATCTCAGATTGAGCTTTGCCTAGATGGATTGTCAGTTGCTTAGCTATTTCCTGGTAAGCCTGAATAACCGCTTCATCCTGCGATAAATCGGCCTTCAGCCCCGGAATAGCTAAGCTTACAGGTGGCTGCGAAAAGTACGCGGGCGATGAACCATCCATTCTGGCAAGCCTATTTTCAGCACGATACGTCTGAATCAACGCTTCATACGCGCTACAGTAATCAGTACATTGCTTCTCATATACATTCGCTACGATTTCGCACAACGAGTGGTAATTCGTGAAGGCGCGATAGCTTTCAGCAAACTCGTTTTGCACAGCTGCAAGCGCGTTAAGTGCACTATCTTTCTGCTGATTTAGCTGGGTATAAAACCTCTCGTTGACTTCCTTGATGAGCTCTCGAATCTGCTCCATTCTCCTATGGAGCTTTGATAGACCAGGTACCGGGTCGTCAGACTTGTAGCCATCGGTCGCCGCAAGAGCCGCAAACGCGACACCCAATATCAACAAACCCACAGACTCAGTTGACTCTAGGCGGAACGGGCTGTGGAGAAACCTTTCGACGGCATCCGGAAACAGGTGCTTCTGGCGCTCAATTGCCTGTTCCAACGTCATAAGGTGAATATCTTGCAGCGCGAACGCCGCGTCTCGGAAACGCGCTACGAACAAGTTAAGAGGGAAATATAGTAAGAGTAGAACCCCACACAAAAATCCGACGCTTTTCCAATACCATTCGTAGCGATTGATGTAGCGGAGGGATCTGCCAAGCAGTCCGCTAACCACGATATTGACTAGAGCTAGGATGAGCGCGATCTTGATCCCGCCCCGAAGTCCCTCTGTTGCGGTAGAGAAAACGAAAGCATTGAACAGCACGTCAAATGCCAATAGCACAGCGGGAACGGCGAAAAATATCACATGGCTATCCGGATAATCAGGCTCGCGGTCAACGCGATTTGCCTTCCTGAATAACTGGTAATCGTGCTGTGCCGACGCTAACGCGTCGTCAGAAAGCTCTTTCAGTTGCGACTGATGGTTCGCTACCTCAAAGGCGGCTGTTTGAGAAAATTCGCTTGGAGTCGAGCGAATTCTGGCGACATAGGTGTCCGGATGTATCGACGGTCGGAGAGCCTTGTACTCCTGTAATCGCTTTAGGGCTCGCGGGTGAAGTGCTAGGGCTAATTGATGAAAATGAGCGTAGATAGCCTTATGCCCTGCGTCAGGCTCGGCGTCTGTTAGTGAGGGAAGGTTTCGCGTGGCCCATCGAGCCGCCTGCTTCGAGAAGCCATAGTTGTCGTCTACCTCGCGGATATTCGTGGGGACGAATACTGGCTCCCATATCGTTTGTCTTGTGCCGATAACAGAGAAGACCGCCCTAAACCAATTTCTTATGGCTTGAAGCATTGCTTCGCCACCCCCTCTGGCCAGATTCCAGATTCCTCGCGCCAATGGCCTCGGTATGGTACTGGAAATATCGATCCGAGTAGGAAATATCGCATCGCAATTGCAGAAACGCTATCTGTTCTCGTTAGCCTCTGCAACGCCTTAAATAGCCGACCCTAGTCGTACCGGCACTTGGGGCAATAGATTCGCACGAACCCGTGGTGCGGATCTCCGCATTTCAGAAAGCGATCGATGACGCGCTCTTCGAGCTGCAAGCGCCACTCGGATCGCAGTTCCGCCATGTGGCGATCGGCGCATTGGTAGAGCGGGCTCGCGCGGGGGTTGCGCGGGCGATACATCAATAAGCTGACGAGGAACCGCGATAACTGAACACGCCCAGGCTCATTGCAGACGCTACCGGTACGACGATGTGGCGGTGGGATCAAGGCGAACCGTTCGGGAACGACGTGCCGAACGCCGATCCGGGAAAAGGGGTCAGAAAGACCCAAACGGTCAGTGACGCATTTGAGACCGGATCGTCACTGCGACGCCCGGCCTTCACGCTGGGCGTTGTTTTTTTGGCCGCTACTATTCGTACGTAACCGTCCGGCGAACTGTGCGGAGTTACTTGATGGTTTCGATGATTTCGATTTCGCGCTTGAGAAGGTCGTTAACGAGATCAGAGAGTTCGATGCCTTTTCTCTCGGCGTGGGCGGCGAGCCAAGCCTGCACTGACTCCTCGAGGTAGACGGGCAGCTTGAACACGGCGCCCGGTTTGTAGAACTTGCCGCGCTCGCCTTTACTGAAATCGTATTCGCGTTTCATATCGTCACCTTGGCTTAGTGCCGCTAGCGCGGCGTCTGCTCGTAATCCCGGACTTCGTGCTTGGTTGCCTTGCGCGCCGAAATGACGCGGATGGCGGCGTGGATCGGGCTCGCAAATAGTGGATCGGAGTGGAATTTCCTGTACCACGTCGGCCGTCCTGCGCGCAGGTTGAAAAAAATAGTGCAACACCCGGTTCTGGGCGAGATCCCTGCCTTACCCGCCGACTTCCGGCCCCGCGGCTCCCCTGCGACGCCAGCGGCACGTTCCAGACTGAATCGCGACCTTGCGGCTCGAACTGGCCGCCGTACTGATCGCTCGACTCGCGTACTGCCCATGCTGCGGAAAACGGGTTGAATAATTATTATCACAGTAAAACTAAGGCATGCGAACCACGATCTTGCCCAGGTGCGCGTCGGACTCCATGTAAGCCTTCGCCGCGGGCAATTCATCGAACGGGAACACCCGGTCGATCGCCGGCCGCAGGCGCCCGTCGGCGATCATCGGCAACAGATCCGCGACGAAGCCGCGCACGGTCGCGGCGCGCTGCTCGGCATTGCGCAGCTTGTTGGAGACGCCAAAGAGCGTCAGGCGCTTCGAGTGCAGCGCGTCGATATCCATTTCCGCCTTCATGACTCCGTCCACATAGCCGACGGTGGCGAGCCTGCCCTCGAACGCGAGCGCGCGCACGCACTCCGCGAACACCGTGCCACCGACGTTGTTGACGATGAGGTTCGCCCCGCGGCCGCCGCTCGCCTGCATCACGGCATCGCAAAAATCGGCCGTGCGTGTGCGCAGTCCGACGTCCAGACCGAGAGCCTTGAGTTTCTCGAGCTTTTCGGCCGAACCGGAAGTGCCGATCACCCTGGCACCCAGCACTTTCGCGGTCTTCAGCGCCGCAACGCCGACGCCCGATGAAATGCCGGTAACCAGCAGCCATTCCCACGCCGCGAGCTTGCCCTGAGCGATCAGCATGTCGTGCGCGGTCATGAACGTTAGCGGCACCGCCGCGGCCTCTTCCCACGACAGGCCGGGCGGCATTGCGATGGCCTCGCGCGCGTCCATGAGTGCGTACTCGGAGAATGCGCCCGCGCAGCGTCCCATGACGCACTCACCGACCTTCAGGTGCGCGACGCCCGTGCCGACCGCCACGATTTCGCCCGCGCCCTCCGCGCCGGCCGGTTTCGGCGCGCCGGACTTCGCATGCAGGCCGTGCGCGGCGATGAATTCGCCGCGGTTCAGACCGGCCGCATGCAGGCGCACGAGCACCTGACCCGCCCCCGCAACAGGCACCGGCGCCTCGCGCGGCTCAAGCACCGTGCTCCCGGCTTGCACCTGTATCGTGTATGACTTCATTGTCGGCTCCCGTTGTCGACTCTTTATCCGCAATTATCCCACTCGCTGTAATATTCGGGACGACAGCGTTCTGACACCTATCATTCCGTATTACCGGCTGCACAACCATGCCACATCTGCCTGCGTCGAGCGCGCTTGCGAAATTCCGCATCCTCGATCTGTCGCGCGTGCGCGCCGGCCCCACCTGCGTGAAGCAGTTCGCCGACTTCGGCGCGGACGTGATCAAGATCGAGTCGCCGCCCGGTGTGGATCCCAACGAGAGCATGAGCGGGCCGCGCCACGGGTTCGACATGCAGAATCTACACCGCAACAAACGCTCGATGACGCTCAACCTCAAGCTGCCGGAAGGCCGGGACGTTTTTACGCGACTGGCAAAGACCGCCGACGTGGTGGTGGAGAACTACCGGCCGGACGTCAAATACCGCTTGGGGCTGGACTACGAGTCGCTCGAACGCATCAATCCGCGCATCGTTCTCGCGAGCATCTCGGGTTTCGGCCAGGATGGCCCCTACCGCGAGCGGCCGGGGTTCGACCAGATCGCCCAGGGAATGAGCGGCCTCATGTCCGTTACCGGCGCCCTCGGCCAGGGTCCGATGCGCACCGGCACGGCGATTGCCGACATCGCCGCCGGAATGTACGCGGCGCTCGGCATCATGACCGCGCTGCTCGAGCGCGAGCAGTCGGGCAAGGGGCAGTGGGTACAGTCTTCGCTCCTGCAGTCGGGCATTGCGCTGCTCGACTTCCAGGCGGCGCGCTACCTCATGGCCGGCGAAGTGCCGCAGCAGGTCGGCAACGACCATCCGACCAGCATGCCCACATCCGCCTACAAGACTGCGGACGGCTACATCAACGTGGGTGCCACCGGAGAGGGGATGTGGGTGCGGCTGTGCAACGCGCTCGGTCGAGATGACCTGCTCGAGCGCGCCGAGTTCAAGGGCCAGCCGAGTCGCGCGACGAACCGGACGCCGCTGAACGCGGAACTGAATGCGTCCTTCGCCGCGAAGACGAGCGGCCAATGGATCGAGGCGCTCAATGCCGCCGGCGTGCCGTGCGGACCGATCTACACCATCGATCAGGTGTTCGCCGACCCGCAGGTGCGGCACCTCGGCATAGCGGCGCCGGTCGATCACCCGACCCTTGGCAAGATCCGCCTGGTGAATCAGGCGGTGACGCTGTCGCGCACCCCTGCATCGATGGCCACGGCGACGCCCGAGTTGGGCGCGCACACCGACGAGGTGCTCAGCGAGATCGGATACGGCAAGACCGAGATCGCCGGCCTGCACGAGCGCGGCGTGGTTTGAGCCGCATCGGGACCGATAGAACAGTGAGGGATGTCCTTTGTGTATGTCCTAAGCCGACATGGCAGTAACCACCCAGGTCGGGTCGCATTACTATCCTGTTTACGGCGCCTGCGTACTGGCGCATGCCACCGTCAGACCTGCGCGCTGCGCGCGCCAACCGTGTTTACTGCACGGATAAACGGCATCCGTGCAGTAAACACGGTTTTGGTTAACAGCAAGGACGGCATTGGGTTTTATGCAAGATCGTCGATCGCGTACGGATAGTTTTGTCGTCCGTGCGCGATCGATGATCCGCGCGGACGGCTTCTCGTCCGCGCAACTCCAGGACGCCCGATTTAAGTCGCCACGTATAGATCTCCTGATCTTTTCATCAGATCTGTCAACACTCAACAGGTAAGAGACAAAAAATGCTGCGCCGCGAAGACGAACGCTATCTGACGGGCAAGGGCTGCTACACCGCCGACTGGAATCTCCCGGGCCAGCTTTACGCCTATGTACTGCGCGCCGATCGCGCGCATGCGAAGATCATCGGAATCGACGCCGCTGCAGCGGGGAAGCGGTCCGGCGTGCGCCTGGTCCTGACCGGTGCCG
>Ga0209343_10004121_pt1 | contig 18016 bp, 18 predicted proteins | sample RifCSPlowO2_02_FD_184026 | JGI IMG/M metagenome (GOLD analysis project Ga0209343, IMG submission 184026) | Groundwater microbial communities from Rifle, Colorado - Rifle CSP2_plank lowO2_0.2 (SPAdes) (version 2) | ecosystem: Environmental > Aquatic > Deep subsurface > Groundwater | place... | reverse complement strand
CGCCTTGAGCAGGGTGAGGTAATCCCCCGGAAAGCAGCGCACCGTATGCGCGATCCCGGTCAGCCGCATCCCGCGGGTCACCGGTTTGATGGCCGCGGCCATGGTTCCCAGGCGACCCAGGGCGTCAGACAAGACGGCGGTGGGAATGCGGGCGATGCGGCGGAGGGGGTCACTCACGGCTGTGCCTCGGGAACCGCAGACTGCACGCGAGCGGACGGGAGATCGTGGACACCACCGGCCGACGCCAAGATCTCGCCCCCTCACGCGCCACGTGTCGCGGTCGGGATTTCAAGGTAAGATAGCGATCACTCGTGCCGGCGCCGACCCGGCCTCGATCCGCAGCGGCGCGACCAGCAGCTTGGCGCCCTTGGCCGGGAGGCGGTCCAGGTTGGTGAGATTCACGAGCTGCCACTTCCCGGCCTGCAGGAGGGGGCGCATCCCGTCGTCACCGCCATGGGTTCCCGGAGGGACCCCGGGGCCCCAGGTATCCAGACCCACGCCACGGATATCCCGCTCACTGACGAGGAAGGCGGTGGCCCCCGGGGAGAACCCGGGCACCCGCGGCACTCCCTGCGCGTCCAGATTCAGATAGTGGGCCGGGTCGCTCCACCGGCGGGACCAGCCGGTGTAGAGCAGGACGACGCTGCCCTTGGGGATGCGGCCGTTCCGGCGCTCCCACGCCTGCAGGTCCTCCACCGTCGCCCGATAATCCTGCGTCTGCGCGACCTTGGCGCCGATGTCCACCAGCACGGCGTGGACGAGGAACTCGCGGGCCGGCACCTGGGCCACGGTGGGCTTGCCCTTCACGATACTCGCCGGCAGGTTCAGGTGGGTGGTCAGGTCCGCCGACAGCGGAAGGCGCTCTGCCGTACTGTTCCGATCCCCTTCGGCCAGGACCTCGGGCCGGGGGTGATCCTGCCCTCCCCCGGTGGGGGCACGCTCACTCACGACGTGGGTCAGGTCCACCACCGTGGACTTGCCCAGCATGGCGCGCTCGAGGGCCCCGGCTCTCACCTGCTCCACCTGAACGGGAAGCAGAAGCAAAACCAGCGGCAGGGCCCATACCCTGGCCTGCCGGCCCCCACGACGCCGTGTCCGGGTATTCATGAATAAAAAAGCGGGGCCAAGCCGTGATGCCAACCCTGCCCCCAAAGCCTCCGCACCTCTGCCTTTCCGGAAGGCAGGCGGACCATACCATAGGCGCAAATGGCTGTCAACGCGCGCAGGGGCCGCTTCGCCGCGCTCCGGATGCTGATGCGTGCCCGCAGGGGAGACCCCAGCCAATTGAAACCTCAAGATCCGGGGCTCCTGGGGGGCGGCGCCCGGCTTGACGTTGCAGGAGACCTGGACTAAGCTCATCTGGCACTGGAGGGGGAAAGGAGGCGTCCTCATGGCCGAGGACACACCGGCCGGCCGCGACATCCGATTCTGCCCCTATTGCTTCCAACAGCAGTTCGACGTCTCCGGGATTCGAGGCGACCGGGTCTACTGCGAGATCTGTGGCATAGACGTGGAAGTCAAGGAGTTGGTCAAGCAATGAAGGGGCGTTGTCTGCCAGCTTTTGCGAAGGGCGTCCCCTTCGCGTTGCTTCTGCTCTGGCTGTCCGTGATCCCCGGCCGGGTGGGCGCGCAGGCGCCTCCGAACCTGGGGTGGCTGGGCATCTCCATCTCGGACGTCGGGGAGGAGCTGGCCGATCGCCTGGGCCAGACCTTCGGTCCTGCGGCGGGCACGGGCGTAGTGGTGGTGGATGTGCTGAAAGGCGGCCCGGCCGAACACGCTCCCCTGAAGCGCGGGGACGTCATCGTCCGGGTGGACGCACAGCCGATCTGGGACGTCCGGCAGCTCCAGCGGACGATTCGATCCCAACCGATCAACCAGCGCGTGGTCGTCACGGTCTTGCGCGAGTCCTCTCGCCTGACCCTGCCCGTCACCATCGGCGCCATGCCCGTGGAGGCGCGCGCCCAGCTCGCCGGCGAGCGCTTCGGGTTCCTGGTCCGAGCCGAGGACGAGCGCGATCCACGGCGCGTGCAGACCGCGACGCCATCCCGCCTCGTCGTCGCCTTCGTGGACACGGATTCGCCCGCCGCCCGTGCGGGCCTGCGCCCCCAGGACGTGATCCTGCAGGCCAACGACCAGCCGATCCAGAGCCTCGAGGACTTCGACCGGGCGATGCGAGGCAAGGATCGGTCCGCGTCCCTGCTCGTCGAGCGCCGCGATACGCAGGCGCGTCTCGCCCTGACCCTGGAACTCCCCGTCCGGTAGGTTCCCGTCGCAATCCGTCATTTCTCCGAAGCGAGGTGGCGCGTCTGAGGGTCATCAATATCGGCAGAATCTATTTGTCTCATAATCCCAACTGTGCTATCCGTGACTTGGCGGAGAGGTTGCCAGCCCGACGGCGCGACGCCGCCCGGGGGATCGAATCGAGTTCGACGATCGCCGCATCGAAAGGAGCAGGCCCCCCGGCCGGAATGAATTCTGGGCAGCCGGGGAACGGAGGAGGATCATGGGCGTGCAGGACAGTCTCGTTGCCCCCACGGGCAAGGAGATTCGACTCACCGAATACGCGGCCTGTGCCGGTTGAGCCTCCAAGCTGGGTCCGGCGGACCTGCACGAGCTGGTGGATCACCTGACCAAGCACGAACATCCCGACCTCCTGGTGGGCCTCACCAAGAGTGACGATGCGGCGGTCTATCGGCTGAACGACCGGCAAGCCATCATCCAGACGGTGGACTTCTTCCCCCCCATCGTGGATGACCCGTACGCCTACGGGGCGGTGGCGGCCGCCAACTCCATGAGCGACGTGTACGCCATGGGGGGACAGGTCCTCCTGGCCCTGAACGTGGCCGGCTTCCCCAAGGAGTTTCCCCGGAGCGCCATCCGCCAGATCTTCCAGGGCGGGGCGGACAAGGTGGCCGAGGCCGGTGGGGTCATCGCCGGAGGCCACACCGTGGTGGACAAGGAGCCGAAGTACGGCCTCTGCGTCACCGGCCTCGTGCATCCCGAGAAGGTGACGATCAAGGGCGGCCTCCGGCCCGGCCACCGGCTCTTCCTCAGCAAGCCGCTCGGCACCGGCGTCATCGCCACGGCGGGGAAGGCCGAGCGGGTCCAGGCGGCTCACCTGGAGGCGGCCATCCAGAGCATGACTCGATTGAACCGGGGCGCCGCCGAGGTGTTGGCAGAGATGGAGATCCGGGGTTGCACCGACGTGACCGGCTTCGGGTTGCTCGCCCATGGCGGCGAGATGGCCCTGGCCAGCGGGTGCGGGTTCCGCCTCCGCGCGGGGGCCGTGCCCCTGCTGCCCGGGGCCATGAGCTATGCGGAGGGCGGATTCTTCGCCGGGGGCATGGGCCGCAACCGGAGCTTCCTCGAAGGCCTGGCCAAGGAAGGGAAGCTGGCCCTGCGGATCGCGCCCGGCCTCTCTACCGAACAGGTCGGCCTCCTGTGCGACTCGGAGACGTCCGGCGGCCTGCTCTTCTCCGCCCCCGCGGAGCGGGCCCAAGAAATCCGCGATCGGTTCGCAGCCAAGGGGGAGCCCGTCTGGGAGATCGGCGAGGTCATCGCCGAACAGGCCATCGAGGTCGCATGAGCGGGCGCCCTGGTAGACCCATCTCCCACAGGGGCAACAGGGCAGAAGAACTCAGCGCATGACCGATCCTCACGGGCAGCAGGCTGCCACACCGGCCGGCACGGACCCCTCCGTGCCGGCCGGTGGTTTTCTGGCCACGGCAAAGGCCGGTGCACTCCTGGTCTTGCTGCTCCTGGCCTTCCTCGGCCTCCGGTACACCGAGGCGGGCACCTATCTCTCCAGGGAGCGCATCCAATTCTTGATCAGCGGGTTCGGCCTGCTGGCTCCGGCAGTGCATGTGCTGGTATTCGCCGTGGGCACCACGGCGTTGGTGCCTGCCACGATATTCACTGTGATGGGGGCCGTGGTGTTCGGGAAGTTCCTGGGAAGCATCTATAACCTTGCCGGGGCCACCGGCGGTGCCGTCCTGTCATTCCTCACTGCGCGGTACCTCGGGCGAGACTTTGCCGCGCACTGGATGACGGGAAGACTGCGAGACCTGGATGCCAAGGCCGAACAGCACGGGTTTCTCCTGATTTCCTACCTTCGTCTGGCCTACATCCCCTTTGCCCCGCTGAACTACGCGGCCGGGCTGACGCGGATCCGGTTTCTGGACTACCTCTTCGGGACAGTCCTGGGCATGCTCCCCGGGATATTCATCATCACCTACCTCGTGGACGAGGTGATGAATCTGAGATCGCCGGCCGATCTGCTGGCCACCCGGTTTCTTGCGCCCCTGCTTCTCTTCGTCGCCTCGTGCTTTCTCCCGATGGTGGTCAAGCGGTTGGCACCGTCGCTGAACTCCACACTGCCGCCTCGCGAAGGTCCTGAGTCCACTGTCGCCTGACTCTCCGCGATCTGCGCAGCAGGCAGCGCCTGTTCCTCCCCTGTAAATTGCGCGAACCCTCCCCGATCGACGCCCCATCACAAGCGTGAGCCTCTGCCCCGGACGAAGCCAGGTTCATCCAGACCCCCGATGCCCCCGGACAAGTCCATTGAGATATCCTATTTGTCGTATTGGTGATTAGTCGGCTACATTACAGTCTCGCTTTGCATCCCTGGGGGAGAATCGCGGACACAAGACCCATGACCAGGCGCCGGGATGGCAGGCGGGCCAACCCAAAATCCGCCATGGAGGGGAGGATGAAGAGAGCGCTTGCGGCTCTGATACTCATCGGCATGACCGTGCTGGGTGCGGCGATTTCTTATTCGGCGGAGCCGCTTCAGGAGCTTCGCGTGTCGGCCATCCCGGATGAGAATCCGAACGAGCTCATGCGGATCTACACCCCCTTTTCCGAGTACCTGTCCAAGGAACTGAAGATGAAGGTGACCTACACCAACGTCGTGGATTACGCGGCGACGGTGGAGGGCCTGGCGGCCAAGAAGCTGGACATGGTCTGGTACGGCGGGTTCACCTACGTCCAGGCTCGCAAGCGCACGGGCGACGCGGTGCCCCTGGTCAGCCGCGAGGAGGACCTCAACTTCCACAGCAAGTTCATCACCCGCAAGGACACGGGCATCACGAAGCTGGCCGAATTGAAGGGCAAGATTTTCTCCTTCGGCAGCGTGAGCTCCACCTCGGGCCACTTGATGCCCCGGTACTTTCTCTTGCAGAACGGCATCGATCCGGAGCGGGATTTCGCCAAGTTCAGTTTCAGCGGCGCCCACGACGCCACGGCCCTGTGGGTCGAGAGCGGCAAGGTGGATGCCGGTGCCCTGAACGAGGCCGTCTGGGACAAGCTGGTCCAGACCAAGAAGGTGGACACCAGCAAGGTCGTGGTGTTCTGGACAACGCCGCCCTACGTGGATTACGTCTGGACCGTGCGGGGCGACCTGGACAAGGGCCTCCAGGAGCGGATCGCCTCGGCCCTGGTGAAGCTGGATTACCGGAATCCCGAGGACAAGCGCCTGCTGGATCTCCACCGCACCAAGAAGTACGTCCGGGTCAAGCCCGAGGATTTCAAGCCGACGGAGGAGGCCGCCATCGCGGCGGGGCTCTTGAAGTAACGCGGTCAATCTGTCGATTCGTCGATTGGTTATGCAGGAGTTACTCGACGGCTGGGGCTTCCCCGCAAGTTGACCATTCGACCAGTTGACCATTTGACAGCATTCGACGTGCTCACGGTCTAGGGAGACTTCAAGGTGGGTATATCGGCGGCGACCGGAGGGGCGTGGACTGGGACGATGTCGGAACCCGTGTACCGCCTGGAGGTCCTCACCAAGATCTTCGATGGGACGCTGACCGCCGTCAACGGCGTGGACCTGACGGTCCGTCCAGGGGAGAAGGTCGCGGTCATCGGCCCCAGCGGAGCGGGAAAGACCACCCTCTTCCGCCTGCTGAATCTGACGGTCCGGCAGACGGCCGGGAGACTCTGGATCGCCGGCCAGGAGATCGGCGATCTGCATGGCGCCCGCCTCCGGGAGATGCGCCGGAAGATCGGCACGGTCTACCAGCAGCACAACCTGGTCCCCCGCCTGCGGGTCACCCACAACGTCCTGGCGGGGCGCCTGGGGACCTGGTCGCTGCCCCAGGCCCTCCGATCGCTGGTCCGGCCCCGCGAGGAAGACCTGCGGGCCGCGCACCGGGCGCTGTCCCAGGTCGGGATCCCGGAGAAGCTGTGGGCCCGCACCGACGAGCTGTCGGGGGGGCAGCAGCAGCGCGTGGCCATCGCGCGGGTCCTGCTCCAGAATCCCGAGGTCATCCTAGCGGACGAGCCCGTCTCGTCCGTGGACCCGACGCTGGCTCACGGCATCGTCAAGCTTCTGGTGGAGCTGTGCAGCACCTTCCACAAGACCCTGGTCATGAACCTGCACAGCGTGGACCTGGCCCTGGCCTATTTCCCGCGGGTCATCGGCTTCCGGGACGGCCAGGTGGCCTTCGATCGGTCGCCCGATGAGATCTCGGATGACCTCCTGACGGACCTGTATGCCGGGCGGCTCACCAGTGTCTCGGCCGAGGATTCCCCCGATGCCGTACCCGAAACCATCCGAAGCGGCACTCCCCTCCTCCGACCACAGTAGATCCCTGTTTCCGATCCTCTTCGGAATCTGCTTCGCCGCGGCCTTCGTGGGGAGCTGGCAGCTCGCCCAGATCCAGCCCGGGCTCCTCTTCGAGGCCGAGGGGCGGCGGAACATGGCCCGGTTCATCACCGGCATGTTCCCGCCGGACCTGTCCCTGAATTTCCTGCGCTTCCTGGTGGTGCCCTTCTTCGAGACCATCCAGATCTCCGTGATGGGCACCGTGCTGGCCATCGCCATCGGTTTTCCCCTCAGCCTCCTGGGGACCGCCTCGCTCGCGCACGCCGGGATCCTGAACGATCTGGAAATCGCGGGCTCCCCGGGTCGTCGGCTCGCCCGCACCCTCCCTTATGTCCTGGCGCGGACCGTCATGAGCGCCTTCCGTTGCATCCCTGAGTTCGTCTGGGCCTTCATGTTCGTGCGCGCGGTGGGCCTGGGGCCCTTCCCCGGGGTGCTGGCCATCGGCGTCTCCTACGGCGGGATGCTGGGGAAGGTCTATTCCGAGATCCTGGAAAACCTGGAGACACAGCCCAGCGAGGCCCTTCAGGCCACAGGCGCTTCACGCTGGAAGATCCTGATCTATGGAATGCTCCCCCAGGCGCTGCCGCAACTCGTGTCCTATACCCTCTACCGGTGGGAGTGCGCGGTCCGCGCCTCTGCGATCCTGGGATTCATCGGCGCAGGCGGTCTCGGGCAGCAGATCGAGCTGTCCATGCGGATGTTCAACTTCCACGAGGTCGTGACGCTGATCCTGATCCTCTTCCTGCTCGTCGCGGCCGTGGACTTCCTGAGCGCCCGGGCGCGCAAGGCGATCGTCTGAGATGACTGGTCAAACCGCTCCCGCAACAACAATCTTGCCGTTGCCGCCCCGGAGCGGCGTGCGACCCGCCACCCTCCTGGTGCCGGCGGGCATCCTGGCGCTGATCCTCTGGAGCTGGCACGGGACGCGATTCGATCTGATCGGCCTGCTGAGTGCGGACGGCCGCGCCCAGATGCTCACATATGTCCAAAGGCTGTTTCCCCCCGACCTTTCGCCCGATCTCCTCCGCAAGGTCGCGTACTGGTCGCTGGAGACCTTCGCCATCTCCTTCATGGGGACGCTGCTCTCGGTGGCGGTCGCCCTGGCCCTGGTGTTCTTCGCCAGCCGCAATCTGGTCTTCACCGGTGTGCTCTTCGAAGTGGACGAGGCGGGACGGCCGATCCGGATCGCGCGGATCGGCCTTTACGTGGTGGCCAGGGCGTTGCTCAATCTCCTCAGGACCGTCCCCCACATCGTCTGGGCCCTGATCTTCGTGTTTGCCGTGGGCCTTGGACCGTTCCCTGGGGTCCTGGCTCTTGGCCTGCACACGGGCGGCGTCCTGGGGAAGCTCTTCGCTGAGGTGGTGGAGGACATCGAGACCCAGCCGCTGGAGGCGTTGCAGGCCGCCGGGGCCAGCCGCCTGCAGATCTTTTTTTACGGGGTCCTGCCCCGGGTCCTGCCCCAGTTCCTGGCCTACAGCCTGTACCGCTGGGAGGTGAACATCCGGGAGGCGATCATCCTGGGGTACGTCGGCGCCGGCGGCCTGGGCCAGCAGATCCAGATCGCCATCAGCCTGTTCCTGGAGAACAAGCTGCTCACCCTGATCCTGGCCATCTACCTGATGGTCACGATGGTGGATTACTCCTCCGCATACCTCCGCCGCCGACTCCTGTAACCTCCCATCCTCACCTATGCATTTGCCGCTTACCCAGGTACACTTCGTTGCGCAAGTCACCCTGTCACCAGCAAGCCCACCTGGAATAGGTGGGCGTCGAGGGACATCCCCTATTGGTCATTGGGCATTGGACATTGGTCATTCCCTTGGAGGGTCGTGATGGGCGCGAAAGCTCTCGGACATGCGGTCCTGCGGGTGCGGGACCTGGAGCGGTCACTCGCTTTTTATCGGGATACCCTCGGCCTGAAGGAGGTGGCGCGGTACGGGGGGCGCATGGTCTTCCTGTCGTGCGGGGAGAATCACCACGACCTGGCGCTCCAGGAGATCGGACGAGGGGCTCCCAGCCCCAACCCGGCGGCGGTGGGGCTGTATCACCTGGCGTTCAAGGTTGGGGACAACCTGCGGGACCTCATCGAGATGAAGGCGAAACTGGAGGGGGCCGGCGTCCAGATCGTGGGCACCTCGGATCACACCGTCTCGAAGTCCCTCTACATGCTGGACCCCGACGGCATCGAGATCGAGCTATACATTGATGAGGACCCAGCCATCTGGAAAACGAATCCCCAGGCCGTGGCGACCATAAAACCGTTCGCGATCTGACGCTCAGAATTCGTCCGTCACATTTGTTCGGAACGGGTAGGGCAGGAAAGCGGGCTTCGGGTTGTTGGCCAAACGTGTAACTCCCGGCGTGATGTCTTTGCTGCCGGACTACTCACCCAGCTTTCACGACGGCCTTGCGCATTGTTTAGCATTCCATGAACAGGCACTCTGGCCTGAACACCAGTTTAAGGCTCACCAGGCAACCAGTCCCGCCTCATCGCCTCTTCGTCAGTGCCCTTAAGAACTCCTGGAGCAAACCGAACACGCGGAGACGCAAAACATCCGGGCTTGCTTCACGACGCGCCCGGGCTGACGCCTGCCGGACCACTCCGAGCACGCCTGCCGCATCCGCTGCGACGAACGCTTTGGAGAGGTTCCCTCTGAACCGGGACATCCACCCCGCAGGGTGATCACGTCCAATCTTGATAACCTTCTCGGCCATGCCCGGAGCGCCTTCGGGAACGCTGTCGAGGATCTCATACATATAGTAAAAGTCTTTTTCTTGCTTGGCAGAGCTCCCCCGTTCCCGACATGCTAGTCCTTTCTGGAAGAAAAATGCCGCAAGCTCTGGAACACGGACTCGCAGACGTGTGGATGGGAGAACAAGGGTAGTTGTGTGCTCGAGGAGAACTTCAACGTACCGTAACGCCTGAGCCGGTAAATCACGCTGCACCAGCACCACCCGTTGGCTTCCGTCACCCCGCATGGGCGCGAGGATGTCGATTTGGAGATTGTCCCCAGATACGTATTTCCGACAGTGTGGAGGACCTTCCGGCGACAATTCTGGGACGAAGCCAGCTCTTGTCAACAGTCGATCGAGGGTCATCCCCCGGACGGGAAGGCTCAGAGGCGCCGCGAGATCAACATCCCGCGTCCCCAAGGGATCGGCGGGGTATGCTTCCGGGAGGCAATGACGGTAAAGAATGGGGACCCAGCCGCCGACGACCACGACATAGGGCAAGTACGAGCGGATTGGTTGTAGGACGCGTAAGAGAGGATCCAGCTCTCTGTCCATGAACGCTTCTACTCGAACCGCGGCAGGATAGCCTTCTGCAGGACGTGTTCGGCCTGTTCCTCACCGCGGGCGGGGAACGCCCGAAGGTCAAGGTAAAGTTGAACGTCAGAGACAACCTCCAGGCCCCGGATCTTCCGGGCTCCAAAGAGTGCTGAATGGCGATACGACGGGATTCGCAAGAACACGTTAGCTCCTCTCTCAACAGGGCTCAGACCGAGAGCTTTCTGCCAGTAATGAACCGCTGCCTCCGGACCTCGAGCCCCCTCCACGTATGCATGCATGCCCTGGAAGTTGGAAAATGGTGCTACCAGCCGGGCTCCCGCATGCACCGAGAGGACCAAACGCATCCCGCGCGGCGCCTTATGGGATCGCAGAAAGGAAAACATTTCCTCGAGGTCACGGCGGTGCCAGTAGAACGACAGCTCCTGCTGCCGTTTCATACGATAGAAACTTACCCAGTCCTCCAAGAGTTCTCGGTATCGGACAAGCTTCGCACGAGCCTTGTCATCTCTCACAATGTAGCCCAGTCGCTCAAGCTCCCCAAATACAAGAGACACGGCCCCCGGGCTGACGCCACAAAGTTTGGCAACTTCCCGAACGCCTGCGTATTTTCTCGGATGTTCGAACAAGTATCGCGCCACGAGGCTGGACTTGTCTGCGAACGGCCCGGGAGATCTTCGCCCCCCCTTAAACTGATTCGCCCTCCCCTCACGCTCCACATACAGCCCTGGGAGGTTCAGATAAACGTTGCCCGACAGATCCATGAAGAAGACTTCGCCTTCCTTGAGACGCTTCCGAAAGTCGTCTGAGATATAGGGGGCAACCAAGCAGGGGAACGCTCGATTCAAGCCTTTTCGGGAGGGCTTAAGTCGGTCAAGAGCATCCTGTATAGAGATTGACCTGATTTGAGCCTTGATGTCGCACAGTAGTACAACCGGCTTGCCTCGATAGACTAAGTCTAGTCGGAGGTCGACTGCCGGATTTCCGCCACGTGGTTCCGCCACGCGATTCTTCAGTCGCAACCCAGGAATCGGGAGGATTTCGGAAAATCGCTTCAGGAGTTCGCGCCGGATTCTGGATTCATTCATGTCGTTCAAGTCTTCATATCTGTTTGCGTTTTGTCAAACATATTAAAATGGTTAGACAATTGTGTCAAGCGGGCATAGGCCAATTATCGCGATGTCGTTTTCTTTTCGAGTTTCTACTCCTGGCGAGCCAGAATATTCTGTCAGGCCTCACGCAGGAAAAAGTTCGTAGCACCAGAATCTCGCCGCCTCAATCAGGACCGATGGCTGGCCCTTTCACCAGGCGACATCTCGGCATGGCCCCCTTCGTCCACCAGGACGGCAAGCGGTGGATTCCCGTGCGCAAGGGTATAGGGGGAACATCGGAAACCTTATATGCATATAAGGGTTGATCCCCATGCGCAAGGGTATAGGGCTTATGCCAGGCATAAGCTCCTAACCCCAACGGTTGGTCCCATGGAGTCACCCGAGATTCTCCTATTCCCCGGTTCGCAAGGCGCAGGATCGGCACTACCCCTGCAGAGCTTCGACTGGAAAAACCCTGGTACCGCCCTTTCCCCGGAGTTTGATAAGGCGAGAGCGGGAATATGGCTATGCACCGGGAATGCCTGCACCGTCTGAGCGACTAGCCTGGCGTTACTCCCGGGTATCTCGTTGTCAGGAAGCCAGACATAGTCGCCTCAACCCATCGGCACTTATTTCCCGGTAAGGCAATTGGCGGAGCTACCAGCTCAGAGATCAATCGCCTCCCGGATCGCCACGCGCGATCAAGGCTGGACTGTCCTCACCAGCCGAGGGCATAGCCGTCCCGGCGCGGGTCGGCGCCGCCGGCCAAGGCCCCGCTCACCGGGTCCACCCAGACCCCTTGCCCTCCCCCGACGACCCACGACCACTCCGGCAGCTCGCGGATCACGTGGCCACGCGCCGTGAGCGCGGCTCGGACCTCGGCCGGGATGCGGGCCTCGGCATCCACGGTCCGGTCCCGGTAGACGCGGATCCGCGGGGCCTCGATGGCCGCCTGGATGTTCATCCCGTACTCCAGGAGGTTCAGGAGCATCTGGGGCGTGGTCTGCGGGATCCCGTAGCTGCCGGGCGTGCCGATGGCGACGAGGACCCGTCCGTCCCGGATCACCTGGGTCGGGGCCATCCGGGTCTCCACGGCACGGTGCGGACCCAGCGCGTTCGGACTCCGGGGATCCAGATCATTCCACATCAGCAGATTGTTGAGAAGGATGCCGGTGTCGCCGGCGAGAAATCCTGCTCCGAAGGGACTGCCGAGGGTCTGGGTGATGGAAGCGGCGTTCCCCTCGGCGTCCACCACGCTGAGATGGGTGGTGTGCTCACGCCCATAGCCGTAGGGATCGCCGGGCGTGACCTCGCCCGGCAGGCTCTCGGCGGCGAACCGCTCGCCCCCGCTGACCGAGGCCCGCGCCGGGTCAATGCGGGCCCGTTGGACCGCGGCGTACTTCTTGCTCACCAGACCGGCCGTCGGCGGCTCCGGCAGCGCCTGGAACGCAACGCGGTCCGCCATGGCCAGCTTCACCGCCTCGATGATCAGGTGGAGGGCGTCCACGCTGTTATGGCCGAGGGGCTTGAGGTCGAACCCTTCCAGGATGTTCAGCGTCTCCAGGACCTGCGTCCCGGCGGCGGGCGGAGGGACACCCACTATCTCGTCTCCGCGGAAGGTCGAGATGACGGGATCAGTCCACTCCATCCGGAACGCGGCAAGGTCCTCTGGTGTCAACCAGCCACCGGCTTCCTGGACCGCATCGCACACGCGCCGGCCCAGGTCCCCCCGGTAGAGCGGGTCGGGCCCTTCGGCCGTCAGCCGGCGCAATGTCCCGGCCAGCTCCTTGTGGGTGAGGACCGTTCCGGGGCGGGGCACCTCCCCACCGGGGCAGAACACGGCGGCCGCCGCCGGGGTCAGGCGCGCGCGGTGCTCGGCAAAGAAGGCGGCCCCGCGGTGGGTGAGCGGGAACCCCTCCTCCGCGTGGCGGATGGCCTGGGCGAAGACGACCTCGGGCTGGAGGTGTCCGTGCGCACGCAGCGCCTCCCACCAGCCTGCGAAGTTTCCCGGCACCAGGCAGGATCGGGGTCCTTTTTGCAGTTCCGCTTCGGTGCACCCCTCCGGGCGCGCGGCATACGGGGTCCGGCCCATGAAGTTGAGCACCTTCCGCTGGCGCGATCGGCCCAGAAACAGGAGCAGCATCCCGTCCCCGCCGATGCCGGACATGAACGGCTCGACGACGTTCAGCGTGGCCGCGGCGGCGATCGCGGCGTCCACGGCGTTTCCCCCTCGCCACAGCATCTCCAGCCCGGCCGCGCTGGCGAGCGGATGAGCCGTGGCTACCATCCCCCGCATCCCCATGACGGCCGGGCGGTACGTCTCGCGTTCGCTCATCGTCCCTCCTCTTTGCCCCGGCAACCTCCTCGTACCTCGCCGAGTGGGGGTAAGACGCACGGCTTGTATATCATAAAGTTGGAAGGGCTCTCACCTCATTTGCACAACAGGTTCCTCCGTGCGACGCACCTGCGGTTCGGAGGTTAGCGTTTCCGCGTCCTCTTTCGTTGACGGAGTGTCGCGGAAGTGCTAAACGTACAGAAGAGTGAAAAGGAGGTGGACGCAGATGCCAAGTACCCTGCCGAGGATCTCTACCGTTGTCGAGCGGCGGATCTATCAGGCGATCGCCACGTTAGCGAAGAAGGATGGGATGTCTCTCTCCCAAAAAGCCAGGGATCTTCTACTTGAGGCTTTGGAACTCACGGAAGATGCCGGCCTTGAGGCGATTGTGGAGCGGCGCCGCAGGAACAGAGCGCCCTCGATCCCTCACGGGGAACTGAAGAGACGACTCAGAATGAAGCTCCTCGCGGCAAGCCGCGAGGTATCTACCGGAACCATCCGAATACCTTGAGTACCATAGGAGATTGTGTTGTCGAAGCTCGGAGTACCCGATCCATCACGGTTGAGTCTCTGCGGATCCCTGGCGTCCTCGGAGCGCGGCAAGCCGCTGGGTATGAACCCCGAAGGGAATCAACTCTTGCGCAGTCGTGCTAGTCTTGTCGCCCGTTCGGCGTTCACCGCGCCTTTGGGCACCTTGCCCTTGAGAATTTCGGCCACCTGCGCGACGGTCTCAAGCGATTGATACTCGATCGCCGGCGGCGTCAACCCGCCCAGATGCGGTGTGGCGATTATCTTCGGATGTTGTGCGAGCGCCAGCATCGGCATCTGGTCTGGTGCGCGGCCAACATCCATGGCGCAGCCGGCGATTTGTCCTGCATCCAGCGCATGTGCGAGCGCAGTTTCATCCACCAAATTGCCGCGCGAAGGATTGATGAAAAATGCCGTCGGCTTCATGCACGCGAACATCTCGGCGCACATCAGGCCTTCGGTCTTTTCGTTGGCGACGGCCAGGCACACGACATAATCCGCGGCACCCAGAAGCTGCGGCAATTCAAGCTGCGTGAGCGCCGGGTTTCCCACCTTGGCGTAAGGATCGGAGACCACCACGCGCATGCCAAACGCCAGCCCCAGATTGCAGAGGTAACGGCTGATCTGCCCATAACCGATCACGCCCAGCGTCGATCCCCTTAGTTCACGCCCCATTGCGGCAACAGGTATTTTGCCGGCATGATAGGACTCGGTCGAGGCGCTGATTTGCCGGCTCAGATCGATCATGACGCCGATCGTCCACTCGGACACCGAAGCGATGAAACCTGCGCTTGCCTGCGTGACCATAATTCCTTCCCTGCTCGCAGCATCGACATCCACGTTACGGATATCGATGGCACAGCGCGAGAAGGCCACGAGATCGGGCAAGTTGCGGAACAGGTCCGCCTCACCCGGTGTCTGGCGACAGGAAACGATAACCTCGCAGCCGCTCGCCGCTTCGATCAGCTCGCTGTTGGTCAGTTCTCGCCCGGTCGTATTGAAAAGCACCTCGCCAAGCGCCTTGAGTCCGGCTACTGCCTTCTCGCCGTAGTAATTCATAAGTGCTTCATGCGGATGCGTCAGAAATATTCTCGCCATGCAATTATGATGTCCCCGTAAACAGTCGCCAAACAGCCCCTTTCGAAAAGTTGCAGCCAACGAATTCAAGCAAGAGGGTATGCACTGCGGCGTGGTCCTTGTTCATCAACCGAGGAAGTAATGGGGAATCCACGAGGCGAGGTCGGCCCAGAAGACCACGAGGAGCAGCACCGTCACCTCGGCAACGATAAAGCCCCAGCAGTAGCGAATGGTTTCGCTGTATTTACAGCCGACCATGCTCGTTGCGACGAACAGCAGCGCCGCGAGCGGCGGCGTTGTGGCACCGATCTGCGTTGCCATCACCATCAGGATCCCGAGCTGGAACTCATCGATGCTGAAATTGCGGCCGATGACGACGGCGACCGGGATGAAGACGATCAGGATCGCCAGCGTGTCCACAAACATCGTCAGCAACAGCATCGTGCCTAACAGCAGCAGCATGGCGGAGATCTTTCCGCCTGCGATGTATGTGATCCCGGACAGCGCGATGTCGTTGAAGTTGAGAAATGAGAGTAGCCAACCGAACCCGCCCGCCATCCCGAGGATCCCGGAGACCATCGCCGTCGTGATGGCGGCACGAATGAAGATCTTCGGCAGGTCGCGCAGTTTCAGGACCCGATATATGAAGAAACCGACGAAGAACCCGTAGAAGCAGGCGACGGCGCCAGCCTCCGTGGCCGTGAATGCACCGGTCAGGATGCCGCCGAGCACGAGGATGGGCGCGAGCAGCGCGGTCCAGACGCTGATCGCAGCGCGCATGACCTTCCCGAAGGCGAATGTGCCGCTCGTGCGACGCAGCTCGGGATACGCGGGGAACCGCGAGTAGATGTAAATCACGATCATGAGTCCGATGCCGACCATGATCCCCGGGATGATGCCGCCTAGGAACAGGCTGCCGATCGACACATTGGCCATCGAGCCATAGACGATCATCGTCATGCTGGGCGGGATGATCGCGCCGATCGTGCCCGCGCACGCGAGCAGCGCCGCCGCGAATCCCGGCTTGTACCCTTGTTCCTTCATCGCCGGCAGGATAATCGAGCCAATGGCCGACGTATCGGCCACGGACGAGCCTGACACACCGGCGAAGATCATGCACGACACGACGGACGCGTGGCCGAGTCCGGAGCGCCAGTGATTGACCAGGGTTTCCGAGAACTTCACGAGGCGAGTGGAGATACCGCCCGCGGAGATCAGTTCGCCGGCGAGAATGAAATACGGCAGCGCGAGCAGGCTGAAATTGTCCAGCATCGCGAATATCTTTTGCGGGAACAATGCGGGCACCAGTTCCGGGGTCAGGACGATGCCCGCAAAGCCGACGATCCCCATCACCAGCAGAATGGGAACGCCCAGCGCAATCAGCGCCAGCAGCAGGACGAAGACTTCTATCAGCATCAGTGGCTCGCCAGGCTATCCGGCGCGGGCTCGGTCCAGCCAAAATGCGTGGCGATCCGACGCAGCGCGACAAATGCGATATAGACGCTGCCGATCACCATCCCCATATAGACCCAATCCATCGGAATGCCAAGGCCCGCGCTGTCCTGGGTCTTCGCGATCTGCATTATCACGAGCGTGTAACGGCCTATCACCAGCGCGAGGACCAGCCACAGAACTTCGGTCACCAGGCCCACGGTACGCTGCGCGCCTGCGGGCAGCAGGAGCAGCAGCACGTCCATGCCGAGGTGCGCGCCCCGGCGATACGCGACGGGAATCGCGAGCATCACCATCCAGACGTGCCCGAACTTCTGGAACTCCTCGCTCCAGCTCAACGGCAGGCCCAACACGAAGCGGTTGAAGACCTGCAGGCCGCCAACCAGCGTGAATGCAAGAAAAAACAGGAACAGCGTGTACTCGACCGTCCGGTCGATGGTTCGGAACACACTCGCCACCACGCGCAGCCTCCGGCACCAGCGGCAGCGGGCATGCCTCCCGCCGCCGCCACGCCCGTTGTTATTTCGTCTCGCGGATAATCTTCAGCAGATCCTCCGCGCCAAGGCCCTTGGCGAGTTGGTCCTGCAGCGGGCCCGCCGCGCGGAAGAATGCAGTCTTGTCGATCGGATTAATGACCATGCCTTTGGCCTTGAGCTTTTTCAGCGACTCCGCGTCGCGCTGTACGGACAGGCTCCGGTTGACGTCCTGCGCGAGTTTCGCCGCCGCCGCCACGACCTGCTTTTCCTTTTCGGTGTAACCGTCCCACTCTTTCTTGGAAATCACCGAAACAATGGGTCCGAACAGGTGCTCGGTGAGCGTGATGTATTTACTGACCTCGTAGTACTTGCCGGTTAAGACCATGGCCGACGAGTGCTCGAAGCCATCGAGCACGCCCGTCTGCAGCGACGTGTATACCTCGCCGAACGCCATCGGCGTCGCGCTCGCGCCCATCACGTTCAGCGCCGCGATGTAGGTCGGCGTCTGGATCGTGCGGATCTTGAGGCCATTCAAGTCCGCGGGCTTCTTGACCGCCTTCTTGGTCGTGACGACGTTGCGGTAGCCCCAGCTGTCATTCCAACCGAGCACCTTGAGCCCCAGCTTTTCGTGTTCGGCGGCCAGCGTCTCGCCCACCTTGCCGTCCATTACCTTGTGGTAATGATCGTAGTTGCGCCACATGAACGGCAGGTCGAGCACGCCCATCCGCTTGTTGAAGTTGTTGTGGATGGCGGTGCCGCCGACAAACATCGTCGCGCCTGCGCCCAGTTGCATGCCCTCGACCACCGTACGTTCATCGCCAAGCGCACTGGCCGGGTAGAGCTGGGCCTTCAGCGTGTCGGAATTGCTGTTGATGTAAGTGGCGATGATCCACGACACCATGTAGTTTTCGTTCCCCACGTCGGCGGCCGCGGCGGTGGAGATCTTCACCTGCTTCGTGGTCTGCGCACCGGCGTCCGGCAGGGCGGACATCGCCACCGCCGCAGCCACCGCCAGGCACAGGGCGAACTTGTGCAGCATGGTCCCAATCTTCATGGTCGTTCCTCCTTTAGGGTCATTGCCGCTAAGTTAATTATGTTTCCGCTGCAACTGTCTGGATTTGCTATACTGAGGGCCCATAGACCTTCTCACGGAAGGAGGGACTAT
>Ga0209343_10004118_pt1 | contig 18023 bp, 17 predicted proteins | sample RifCSPlowO2_02_FD_184026 | JGI IMG/M metagenome (GOLD analysis project Ga0209343, IMG submission 184026) | Groundwater microbial communities from Rifle, Colorado - Rifle CSP2_plank lowO2_0.2 (SPAdes) (version 2) | ecosystem: Environmental > Aquatic > Deep subsurface > Groundwater | place... | reverse complement strand
CGCGCCGGCCGCTCGTTCTTCTCGCCCGCGTCGCTGCCCATGACGAAGGCGCCGGCGGGGACATAGACCAGGACGGCTCCGTCCGTCTGAGACACTTGGGTGCGGATCGCTCCGCCCGCGGCCGGAGGGGCGGCCCCCCACCCGAGCGCGAGCGACACGACCGCCCACGCTACGAGGCTCTCAGCTCTCAACGCAGGGCTCCTGAGGGCGGAAGATGGGACGCTCTGTCAGTCCCGTAGGGGATCCCGCGGATCGTCCACGAAGGTGGTCCCGGCGGCGTCCTTGTTCGGCATGCCCCCGTAAGTGAAGATGAGCTCGGCGGGATCGGTCCCGCTGGGATTCTCCTGCCCGTGGATGCAGCCGCAGGGGAAGTATACGAAATGCCCCGCCCTGACCTCCCGCCGCTTGATATCCCCGCCTTCCTTCCAATAGATATTGATCGGCCCCCTCACCACATAAATGGTCGTGTCGCAGTTCTTGTGGTAGTGGAGGCGGTTGCGGCCGCGCGGGGGGATGATGGTGCGGCCCATGGTGATGGTCTGGGTGCCGGTGCTCTCCCGGTCCACCCCCCACCGGATGGCGTAGGGCGGCTCGTATGCTTTGTCCTCCGACACGTCAAGGGAGTTGACCACCTTGGGAACGGGCAAATCAGGCATGCCATGACCCCTTCTTGGATTTAACGCATTCCGGCCGCGCCCATCCTACGGCAAGCGGCCGCGGGCAACAAGGGTTCAGTCTTGGGGCGAGCCGAGCCGCCGTGACACGGCCCCCCCGAATGTGCGATACTTGCCTGGCAGCGATACGGTACGGGAGAAAGCGTCTTCTTCGGCGGGACGATGCGAAAATTCCTGGGCCGCTTCTTGCAGATCAACAGCACAACGGTGGGCCTGCTGCTCACCGCCGTTATGTCCCTCGTTTTCATGACCGAGCCGGCGATCATCCAGCGCATGGACCTCCTCATCTCCGACCTCCGGTTCCTCGCCCGCGGGCGCAAGAAGGCCGCTCCCGACATCGTCATCGCCACCATCGACGAGAAGAGCATTGACCAACTGGGGCGCTGGCCCTGGCCCTACACGGTGCAGGCCAAGCTCGTGGACAGGCTCTCCTCCTACGGGGCCCGGGTGATCGCCTACGACGTGGTCTTCTCGTCCTCCGACACCTCGGGCGGGGGGGAAAGTCTCCGCGCCCTCAAGGCGAAGCTCGCGGCGGGAAGCACCCCGCCGGCGCCGGAGACTGTCGCGGCGATCGATAAGGCCATCGCCGACTCCGACCACGATCGGATCTTCGCCGAAGCCCTCAAGCGCTCCCGAAGGACCGTCCTGGGGTACTTCTTCCACTTCTCGGCCGACTCCATCAAGCATCTCACCGAAGCCGAGATGCAGAGCTACCTCAACAACATCCGGGGCTCGAAGTACGGCGGGATCAAGAAGGCCCCCGGGGCCAGCCTCAAGAACATCTGGCTCCCGAAAGCGTGGGCCGTTGAGTCGAACCTGCCGGCCCTCTCGGCGGCCGCAAGGGGCAACGGCTTCTTCAGCCTCCAGCCCGACGTCGACGGCGCTGTCCGCCGCTTCCCGCTCATCGTCAAGTACCGGGACTTGGTGGAAATCCCGGGGGAGCAAGACTTCTTGTTCGGCTCGCTGTCGGTGCTCACCCTGGAGCGCTACCTGCGGGGGCGCGCCGTCTTCTGGATCGACACCTTCGGCGTGGAGAAGGTGGCCTTCCAGGGCCGCAAGCGCTTCTTCGTCCCCACCAACTCCCAGGGGGAGATGTTCGTCAACTACATCGGCAGCGTCGACGCCTTCCCGACGTACTCTATCGTGGACATCGTAGAAGGGCGGAAGGAGCTGGCGCCGCCCGAGGCCTTCCGTGACAAGATCATCCTGATCGGCCCCACCGCCATCGCGCTCGCGGACCTCCGGGTCACCCCGTTCGACAAGGCCATCCCCGGGGTCGCGATCCACGCGACCGTCCTCGACAATATGCTCCGAAACGATTTTCTCTCCGAGCCCTGGTGGACGCACATGTTCACTGGCTCGAGCGTCCTCCTGCTGGGGCTGCTGGGCACCCTGCTCCTCCCCATGACCGGCGCGGTCGGGGGGGGCATCGCCGCTACCATCGTCCTGGCCGGGGTGGTGGGGCTGAACCAGTTCCTCTTCTCCAGCTACGGCTGGTGGCTGAGCGCGGCCTACCCCGCCCTCACGGTGATCGTTCTCTACGGCGGGATGACGCTGTACCACTACGTCGTCGAGGAGCAGCAGAAGCGCTTCATCCAATCGGCGTTCGGGACCTACCTCTCGCCCAAGGTGGTGGCCGAGATCGTCTCCAACCCGGGCATCCTCAGGCTCGGGGGCGAGCGCAAGGAGATCACCGCCTTCTTCTCTGATGTGGCCGGCTTCACCTCCGTGTCGGAGTCCATGAGCCCGGAGGACCTGGTTTCCCTCTTGAACGAGTACCTCTCCGAGATGACGGATATCCTCCTCCGCTACGATGGGACCGTGGACAAGTATGAGGGGGACGCGATCGTCGCCTTCCTGGGCGCCCCCCATCCGATGCCAGACCATGCGGTCCGCGCCTGCCTCGTCGGCCTGGAGATGCAGGAAACGATGATCCGGCTGCGGGCCGCCTGGCGCGAGCGGGGGTCGAAGGAGCTTTACATGCGGATCGGCCTCAACACGGGGCCCGCCGTCGTGGGCAACATGGGCTCACGGACCCGGATGGACTACACCATGATGGGCGACACGGTGAACACCGCGTCCCGTCTCGAGGGGGCGAACAAGGAGTACGGGAGCGCAATCATGATCGGCGCTGTGACCTACGAGCAGAGTAAGCACGCCATCGAAGCCCGCGAGCTCGACCTCATCAACGTCGTGGGGAAGAAGGAGCCGGTCCCCATCTACGAGCTTCTCGGCAAGAAGGGGGAACTGCCTCCCCAAAAGATGAAGGCGGTGGAGCTGTACCATCGGGGGCTGGTCAGCTACCGCAACCGGCGCTTTGACGAAGCGATGGGTCTCTTCGGCGAGGGCCTCGTGGCGGAAAAGAGCGACAATCCCTGCAAGTCCCTGGTGAAGCGATGCGAGCGCTACATGGTCGATCCTCCCCCCAAGAACTGGAACGGCGCCTTCATAATGACCTCGAAGTAGCATCGCTGGAAATACGCCGCTTCCGCCGGTGCGCCGCGGCCGGCGCGCTGGCCGCCGTCCTCCTCGCCGGGTGCAGCGCGGAGTCTCCCACGCCGGCGTCCCCCATCCCGGAAGGCTCGCCCGCCCAGAGGCGCTACTGGGAGGGCCAGCTCGCTATCCGGAAGGGGGACCTCACGGAAGCCATGGAGAGGTTCCAGGCCTCCCGCGAGCTCGCCGAAAAGGAAGGAAACCAGGAAGGCGTGGCCTCCAGCCTGCACGCCATCGCCCTCCTTCATGCGCAGGAAGGGCGCCTGCGCGAGGCACTCGAGTCCATGCTCCGGGTTCTGTCTTCGGACCGGAAAGCGCTCGAAGAGGCGAAGCGGGCGGGCGCGTCGGAGGCCGTGCTCCGCACGCTGGAGGCGAAGATCGCGAACGTCCTCTACGACATCGCCCGGATCCACCAGCGGCAGGGAGAGCCCGACAACACGCTGAGGCGGCTCCGCGAGGCTCTTGCGATCGATCTCCGCCTCGGGCGGGAGCGGGGGGCCGCGATCACCCATAACAACATCGGCCGCCTCCTCCTCGCCCTCGACCGCCTCGACGAGGCGGAGACGCACTACAAGGCGGCTCTCGCGCTCTTCGTGAAGCTCAAGGACGAGGGCAGGGCCCGGGAGGTGCGAAACAACTTGGAGTTCCTCGAAACGGTGCGGCGCCGGACGGGAAGGACCCGCTAGAAGCGGTACTGAAGCCCCAGGCCGAGGCTGTTGATGTCATAGTTGTAGCGGTATAGAGTCAATCCCATCTTTAGTTGAATTTAAGGCGGCGCCGTCCCGTGGCATGTCAGGCCGCCTCCTCTGAAGCGGCATGTTCCTTTCCGATTTTCAGCTCCCGCTGAAGCGCCTCGCGCAGCTTGGGCAGGTGACGGTAGCCCTTGATGCGTCTCAGCCTGGGCTCGATGTCGAGAAGGGAGGCCGCAAGCCAGCGGTGCTTCTGGCGGGAATTCGTCCAGGCGTCCACCTTCGCGCAGCGCTCCTCGACCAGGGAGAGGACCGACTCGATGACGTTGGTGGTCTTGAGGCTGCGGCCCAGAAGAGCGAACACCCCCAGGCGGTGCAGCGTGAGCGTCTCCTCAAAACCCTCCTCCAGGCTTCCCGCCGCCGAGAGGTTGCGCTCCTCAAGCTCTGTGTGGAGCCGGAGCAGCGCCGAGCGGGCCTCCCCGTAGGTGGGCCGCTCCCAGGCCAGAGCGAGGCGCTTGCGCCACATCTTCTGCTCGCCCTTGGGCAAGGGCTTCACCACGTTCTCGCGCTTGTGCCACTGACAGCGCTGAACCAGCGCCCGCCTGGCCCCCCGGTTGAAGGCCAGCTCCACCGCCTTGCGCAGCCCCTTGCCCCCGTCGACCACCACCAGGATCCCGGCCGAGATGTCCAGACCCCGCTCAAGCAGGCTCCTGAGGAAGGGGGCCAGCACCTGGGAGCTCTCCGTGTCCGACTGGACGAACCCCAGGAGGCGCTTCTGGCCCCCCGCCGTCACCCCCAGGGCGATGACCATCTCATCCTCCGCGAAGCTCTTCCCGTCCAGGAAGAGCACCACGAAGTCCTCCCCCGAGAGGTCCCGCTCCTGGAACGCCCGCAGCCTGGCCGCGCTCGCCTCCACGAAGGCGCGTGACACCGAGGACTTTGTGAGCCCCAGGGCCCCAGGAACCTCCAGCGCCGCCCGCTCGTAGTTGCGGCAGCTGAGCCCGTAGAGCACGCTCCTCAGGAGCCGCTCGTCCGCCGCCCCATCTCGCTCGCGCAAGGCCCGGTAGCTCCGAAGGGGGACCTCGACCCCTTCTCCCCGCACCCGGGGAACCCGGACCGGCACCCACTGGCCCGCCAGCCGCACCGAACCCCGATTGGACCCGTGACGGCGGAGCCCACCGGCCTTCCTCGCCCAGCGCGCCCCGGCCAGTTCCTCCACGTCCGCCTCCAGCATCTCCCCCACCTGGAGCAGCCCCAGCGGGATGAGCGCCCGGATGAGCTCGACGCGCCCGTCGAGGCCCAGGCCCTCCACCTCATCCCGGCTCACGACCCGAGGCTCCCCCATCCGGCGGCTCTTCTTGCGCCTTGCAGCTTGCTGTAAAATGCCCATCGCGTGGTTCCTCCCCTTTGGGTGGATGGTGTCTGGCGACTCCAGACAACCATGGGGGATGGAACCACCTCAAATCTCAACTAAGATTGGGACACACTCGCGGTATACGCGCTCGTCCTGGAAGTTCGAGCGGACGCGGTTCTTCTTGGCCTCCAGCAGAAGCGCCCAATTCTTGCGGAACTGGTACACGATGCGGGGGGCGAACGTATGGGTCACGTCCGCCTCGTTCGCGTCCTTACCACCCAGCCCAGCGTCCCGGAAGCCGCCGTCCTTGTCCTTCGCCTCGCGGTCGCGGTAGGCACGCCGGTCGTATGAGTAGCTGAAGGACAGCGTCAGAATGCCCTTTATCGGCAGGCCGAACAGCTGAAGATCCAGCTCCTGGGTGTAAGCCAAGTCCGGATCGAGGCGGAAGCTCCAGTAGTCGTAATAGTGCTCGCTGAAGACCCCGGCAGCCGGGAGGGGCGAGAGGGTGTCATTGAAGCCCGAGGTGCTCCGGTTGTTGCTCCAGGAGCCGCCCAAGCCCACGACGAGCCCCTTCACGAGGGGGATGCCGTAGGTCATCCTCCCCTCCACGGTGTCGGTGATGTCCCGCCGCCTCTCCCCGGGCACCCCGGCTTCGACAAGTGGATCTATCCTGGCCCGGTCCTCGGTGAAGTAGCGGTTGAGCTGGGAGTACCCCAGCCGCAGGGAAGTGCCGCCCGGCGCCTGAAACTCGTAGGCCGCGCGGGTCAGGACGCCGACGTAGTCTTTCTCGAACTTCGGCTCGGGCGAGGCGGGGTCCAGCTGACGGGCGAGCGAGGTGAAATTGCGGTAATGGCGGAGGTAGCTCTGCACGGAGGCGGAAAGGGTGTGCTTCCGCTCTCCCTCCCGCTCGTGCAGGAGCTTCACCTCGATGCCCGCGCCGCGGTCCCAGTAGTCATAGAGCCCCTTGAACTTCTGGACCCCCCCAAGGGGGATGCCGTTCCTCCATTCCTCCGAGGCGGTCTGGCGGGTGAAGGCGTAGGTTTGGAAGACGGAGGGGCTCAGGGTCAGGCGGTTGATGAAGGAGATGCCCAGGGGCTTGACGAAATCCTGGGACAAGAGCGCGATGAACTCGTGGCGCTGTTCCTCGCTCCGGCGGCGGGGCCCCTCGTCTTCCCGGAAGACCTGGAGGTCGCGGTTGTAGGAGGCGTTGTAGACGAAGACAAGGGCGCTGTCCTCGGCCAAGCGGATGCCGGGAGCGATGACGCCCGAGAACCGGCCCCCCTCCTGAGGCCCCGCGTTGCTGCCCGTCTGGAACTCGGAAGCGGTGAAAACCCCCTCCACGTTGAAGCGGACGAGCTGGACCCGCTCCTCGAACCACTTGAACACCGACCCCCAGTTCGAGGGCGCGAAGCCCGGCGCCGGGGGAGGCGTGACGCCCGGCGCCGTCGGGGGCGTCTGGCCCCGGCCAGGGGAGGTGGGCGGGTCCGCCCTCCGATCCTGCTGGGCCTGGGCCACCGTGTGATGCTGGCGGTCCAAGGAGATGACGGCGAGGGCCGGCTTCGTCCCCCCTGCTTTCCAATTCCAGGTTCCCTCCGGGCGTACCCGGAAGAGGGGCCCCTCAAACGCATAGGCGGGGAAACCGGGGAGACTGAGGACCACCCCCAGCGCGGCGGCGGCAAGACGGAACCGCATGCTCTCCCCCGAGGTCTCTGGGCCGGACCTCCCCCCAGATCGGACTCGGTGGTCTTTTATCCAACCATTATACTAAAAATTGCTTTCGCCGCGCCAGATCATACGGGAGAAGGTGAGGAAGGCCGTCCGGATGGCGGACGAGAACGGATCCCGGCCCGTCACCTGCAAACGGCCAGGGAGCGGGACGCCCAGAAAGTTCGGCCGATGTTGATGGAAGGAAGCCCTGCGGGTTCTGGCTGGAGCTCATGCCCACTCGGAAAGCGTCCCGGATGGTGCCGAGCCGGAGGCATGCGGCGGGGACCTCTTTTGCTCTGCCTGTCGGCCCTCCTCCCCGCAATGACCTTCGTCACAAGGCGGAACTGACAAAATCCTCGTAAAAAGGCAAATAATCAACCCCATCCCCCGGCAATCCCACAATGCCCGATTCCACGGCCCAGGTCCCCCCGGGCAATTTTTGCCCTCTGGATCCCCGGAACGCACAAACACCGGCTCCGCTTCGGATTCTGAATCCCCTGGCTCTATCTCCGGCCGGTTGGTTCGTTCCAGTCAACCACACCCCTCGCCCGGAGACTTTCCAGCTCCTCGGCGCGCAGGCCCGCCAAACCGCAGAGCACCTCCCGCGTGTGCTCCCCCAGGTAGGGGGCGCGGACCCAGCGCATCCGGGCGCCAGGGATTTTGATCGGGCAGCCGAGCATCTGAATGGTCCCGGCGCTGGGGTGCTCCACTTCGACGATCATTTCCCGCGCGCTCACCTGGGGATCGTCAAGCGCCTGGGCGACCGTGTTGACGGGAGCGAAGGGAACATGGCCGGTCAGGAGAATGGCCCACTCGGCGTTGGTCTTCTTAAGGAATTCCTGGGAGAGAATATCGAGCAAAGCTTCCCGATTATCATATCGGTCCTTGGGGGTGCGGAACCTGGGGTCGTCGGCCAGCTCAGGCCGTCCCATCTTCTCCACCAGAATGGGGTAGAACTTGTGCTTCATGCACAGGACGCTCACCCAGCCGTCCTTGGTCGCGAAGTTCTGTGACGGGACGAGCGAAGGATGGGCGCTGTGAGCGAATTTCCGGGGCACGTGCCCGCAGTTGAGCGCCCAGGTGGCGAGGTAGCCCAACTGATAAGCGGCCCCATCGAGGAGGGCGACGTCGATGTCCCGCCCCTTGCCCGTGCGGTTCGCCTCCCACAGGCCGGTCAGGAGGCCGAGCATGCCGAGAAAGCCGCCAGAATAGTCCACAAAGCTGACCCCGGCCTTCGCAGGAGGCCCCCCGGGCTCGCCGGTGAGGCTCATGATCCCCGCGTAGGCCTGCATGAGATAGTCATAGGCGGGCTCAGAAGAGCGGGGGCCTGACATTCCGAATCCCGAGAGGAAGCAGCAGACGAGCTTTTTGTTATACGGGCTCAGGTGCCGGTAGGTGATCTTCAGCTTCTCCGGGTCGGTCCCCTTGCAATTGGAGAAAAGCGCGTCCGCGCGGGCCACCAGCTTGTGGAGGATCGCGCGGCCCTCGGGCGTCGTGATTTGCAGGGCTACGCTCTTCTTGTTCCGGTTGAAGGTCTGGAAATAGTAGCTGTCGTTGTTCGGGAGCGGGTACGGGGGAACGGGGCGGGCCGAATCGCCCTGCACGGCGGGGTTCTCGATCTTGATGACCTCCGCCCCCAGGTCGGCCAGGATCATGGTGCCCAAGGGGCCCGCTCCGAATTGTTCAATCGCGATGACGCGAAGCCCCTCCAAGGGCAGCGGCCCGCCGGCCAAGGCGCTTCCTCCTCTTCCGGAAAAATCGGCGTCTGGCTTCAATTTGGGGGGGGAACGGAGCCCTGTCAAATCGCCAGGATCGGAGCCTTCCCCCTCTCAACCGCCCAGGAGAAATAACCGGGCGGCTTCCTCGAGGCGGTTGCCCGCGCCCCCACCGGGCATTCCCTCCACTTTTAAACGTTGGAACTTTTCAGTATAATTACGCCTTCGTTCTATGAGATTACGAGCCTCCGGCAGGGGATCGGAGGAATTGTCACTTGGCCGGTTCAATTTAGGAGATTTCCGATGAGTGGGAGGATGCGCGCGGCACTTCTGGGGGCAGCCCTCGCTGTGGTCGCCGGTTGGGTTCTTATGGGTGGGTGGTCCGCTCTCGAAGCGGCCCCCGAAAAGGATAGCAAAGCGGTCGCCGCCCGCAAGAAGCTGATGCAAGGGAACGCGAAGTCGATGAAGGCCCTCAACGCCGCTGTCAAGGCGGGAGAGTTCCCCAAAGCAGCGCTCTTCGCGAGCGAAGTCGGCGAATTCGCCCTCGGCATCGCCGAGGCGTTCGAGAAGAAGGACATGGCCGGAAAGACGACCGCCCTGGCCAATATCTGGGACGAGAAGGCCAAATTCGGGCAGATAGCCTCGAAGCTGCTGAACGACTCGCGGGCCGTGATAGAAGCCGCGAGAGAAAAGGACAAGGCGAAAGTCGAGGCGGCCGTCAAGGTGGTGGGTGCCAACTGCGCGGCCTGCCACAAGGCGTACCGGGTGCCGCCGAAGAAGAGCTGAGGGACATGTCCCCCCCTCTCCGCCCCTCATCGGCCGGGGAGGGGGGCCTTTCTTGGCCTCGCTCAATCTGCATGAAACGCGTGCCGCCTGGAAAACGGATATGCTGGTCCTTTAAGTGATATTTATGCTTGTCTGCCCAGAAATATTTGTTACTATCGATGGATTAATCAGAGATGAAGAGGAGTTTCTGTCCCCGTCCCCAGCATAGGGAGAATGGGTAAGCCGATGGTGGCCAAGATCCAGATCCGGAATCTGCGCAAGGTCTACGACACTCCCGAGCGCCGCGTCCACGCCCTTGAGAACGTGAATCTCGATATCCAAGACGGAGAGTTCCTCTGCCTGGTGGGGCTTTCCGGCTGCGGGAAAACCACCCTCCTCAACATGCTGGCTGGCTTCGTCGAAATCACGGCCGGCGACATCCTGATGGACGGCAAGACCCTCACCGAGGACTACGACAAGGGGGTGGTCTTCCAGGAATACGCTCTCTTCCCGTGGCGGACCGCCCGGAGGAACGTGGAGTACGGCCTCGAAATCCGGAACGTGGCCCCCGAGGAGCGCAAGCGCATCGCGCTGGAGCACCTTCGTCTCGTCCGGCTCGAGGAATTCGCGGACTTCTACCCCCACAACCTCTCCGGCGGCATGCGGCAGCGGGTGGCAGTGGCCCGCGCCCTCGCCTTCGACCCTCAGGTCCTGCTCATGGATGAGCCCTTTGGCGCTCTGGACGCCCAGACCCGCGAGGAGCTTCAGGAACTGACGGTGGACGTGTGGCAAAAGACGAAGAAAACCGTCGTCTATGTGACCCACAACCTGAGCGAGGCCGTCTACCTGGGGAATCGGATCGTGGTCTTCATCCCCCGTCCCGGCCGGATCCGCGAGGTCATCACGGTGAACATTCCTCGTCCTCGTGATCCGCTTTCGTCGGCCTTCATCGAGATACAGAGGGAAATCGACCGCCTGATTCGAACCTGAGGAAGGATCACGCCATGCAGCATGCCGAGAGCGTCTCCCCACCTCCCGATTTCAGCGCCACCAAGAAGAAGGTCGTAACCATCCGGCAAAGGCTGCGTCCGGTCTATCCCTTCCTGGTCATCATGCTCATCTGGCAGATTGCCGCCATGCAGGCGAAGGGGAACCTGGGCCAGCTTTTTCCCACCCTCGACGCCATCGCCTACCGGGCCTGGGAGCTGATCACCGGCCCCCTGATGACGGCGCTGAAGGAGAATCCCAGCCTGGGCTTCTTCGATTACCTGTACTACCTTTACCAGAGCCCCCTTCTGTGGCACACCTTCCACACCGCATGGCGGCTGCCCTTCTCCTTCGTCCTGGGAGCGATCTTCGGGGTCATCATCGGCGTGATAATGGGGCGTTTCTCCTTCTGGGAGTCCTTCTTCGTCCCCCTCATCGCGGTGCTACTGCCCATCCCGGCCCTCGCATGGGTGCCTATCGCGGTCATCTGGTTCGGCCTGGGTAGCCAGACCGTCATCATCGTCACGACGTTCGCGACATTCCTGCCCATCGTGATGGCGGTCTGGACGGGCGTGAAGACGGTGAACCCCGTTTGGATCCGGGCGGCGCAGTCCATGAACGCGAACAAGATGACGATCTTCCGCACGGTCGTCGTCCCCGGCTCCCTCCCGATGATCTTGAGCGGCTTCCGGATCGGCCTGGCCCGCGCCTGGCGCGCCGGCGTGGGCGCCGAGGCCTTCGCGGGGATCAAGTGGGGCCTTTCGGCGGGGATCTTCGACGCGCAGGAGTTCCTGGACATCGCCTTCATGATGGTCGCGCTCGCGGTGCTGGGCATCTTCGGCTATCTCCTTGAGAAAATCTTCTTCCAGCCCATCGAGAGCCGGACGGTCATCAAATGGGGAATGATGGAGGCGATGGGCGGCCAGGAAAGGAAAGTCTAGCGCCAGACTGGACGGCGCCGGTCCCGATGGCGGAACGGCCCCGGAGAGAAACTCCGCGGGGCCGTTTGTATGCTGCCGGTCAGCAGCGTGGTTCAATGCGCTCTTCTCAACGCCTCCACAAACGGCCCGGTTCTCTTCCCCGTGCGGGGAACGGCCTTCCTCGCTGCCTCTCTGGCGGCATCCGGGGCGAGGCGGACCGGAAGCGGCCTCTGCGCCTCCTGATGAAACGATCTTGGGGGATCACTGAAAAGGGTAATCACACGGCCGGTGCAGGAGAAGGCTTCTCAAATCGGCGCAAGGAATCCGGGCGCTTGCGCGGATGAGCAAGGGCGGGCACAAGGGCTTTGTGTGCAAAATCCATCGCACGCTGCGCGATCGCCCCGACCGTCCACCTCATGCACTCGAAAATTCCCATACATGGCGCCCATTGCCGCTCGTGAAATCCCCTTGCCTGCCCGCTTCCCATGCGCCTGCCAGGCATCCGGCGAAAAAAGCCCCGGGGGAAGCCCCCGGGGCTTTCGCGCTTCACGCGAGAGGTCAGTTCTTCGGGGTGCCCCCCGCCTTCCGCAGCAGGGAGTCGTCCAGAGTCTCGCCCTTCATGAAGTCCGGTGTGCCCTTGGCCCAGCCCATCTTCTTCTGCATCGCGGCGATCTCGGTCAGGTTCTTACGGATCTCGTCGTTGAACTCGGGCGTCGTGGTGAGTCGCTTGAGGACGGCCAGGACGATCGGGTACTCCGTCTTGTCGCCCACTTCCATCAGCGCCTCGTGGTAGATCTTGGCGAACTTCTCGGGGTCGTCCTTGAGAAGCTTCATCGCCTTGAGCCAGCCTTTGAAGTACTTCACGTACTGATCCGGATTCGCCTTCAGGGTCCCCGGGTTACCGATGTGCATCATCCGCGGACGGTCATAGGGGCAGAAGTCCTCCAGCGTCTTGACGAGCCCCTTCTGGAGCGCGATCTCGGCCTGGGGGTCCCCCACGATGGCCGCGTCGGCGTTCCCGGACACCAGGGCCGCCACGCGGTCCGTGGTGACGATGTTGAGCCACTTCAGGTCCTTCTCGGCCAAGCCGTGGCGCGGCATGACGGCGGTCCTGAACGCCAGGTCCACGCTCGTGCCGATAAGGGTGGCGAAGCGCTTGCCCTTGAGCTCCTTGATGCTCTTGATCGGGGAATCCTTGGGGACCATGATGTGCTGCTGGCCGCAGAGGTCCGTGGTGACGGCGATGCCGGTCACCTTCGCGCCCTTCGCCAGCGCCGTCACATAGGGGGAGAAGCCCGTCGTCCCCACGTCCAGGTTGTTCTGGATGACGGCGTTGCGCATCAGCTTGCCCTGCTTGAAGTACTGAACGTTGTAGTTCAGCCCTTCCGCCTTCCAGTAGCCCATGCGGTCGGCGACCACCTCAAAGGAGCCGAACAGCGCGCGGTGGATGCCGATGCGGAACTTCTCCGCGCCCTCGGCGCTCCAGCCCGAGGCAAGCATGAGGCCCGCCAACGCCAGACCGATACCCCACCTGCAGATACGCGTCATGTAATTCTCCCCTCCCTTTCTGAGAAATCTCTTTGCTGTCCAAGAGACGTTGCCCTCGTTACACCCTTCCTTCCAGGGCTCCCGCAAGCCAAACGAAGCCCTGTCCCCACACCCAATGGGATAGGCGGATTATACCAGGTATCTTTCATTTCCAGGGAAATTTCGGAACCGGCCCGGGGGCCTCCCGGCGGCCGCCAAGCGAAAGATGCCCGCGGCATTCCTGCGCGCCGAAACCAAAGAGAAAATGGCTGCCGGAGAACGACAGCCAGGGAAAAGGCTGGCGGGGCTGACGGGACTCGAACCCGCGATCTCTGGCTTGACAGGCCAGCGCGATAACCGGCTTCGCTACAGCCCCAGACGAAATGCCCGGTCTGGCGGGCCGGGCGCCCCGGTTTATATCCTCCCCCTCCCGGCAAGTCAACCGAGGCCCGCTTCAGCGGCCCTCCGGGGAGGCAAAAAGACTCTCCAGGCGCTCCCCCCGCGCCAGCCTTACCACCCCCCGCTCCGTGATGAGGGCGTCCACCAGCCGGGCCGGGGTCACGTCGAAGGCCGGGTTGAACACCTCCACTCCCTCGGGGGCGATCATCCGGCCCCCGATGGTCCTCACCTCCTGGGCGGGCCGCTCCTCGATGGGGATGTCCCCCCCCTGTGGCGTCTCCAAATCAATCGTGCTGATGGGGGCCGCCACATAGAAGGGAACGCCATGCTCCCGGGCAAGGATGGCAAGCCCATAGGTCCCAATCTTATTGGCCACATCGCCGTTCGCGGCCACCCGGTCCGCTCCCACCACCACCGCTCCCACCTTGCCCAGGCGCATGCAGTAGGCCGCCATGCTGTCGGTGATGAGCACAACCGGAATACCGTCCCGGCAAAGCTCCCATGCGGTCAGCCGCGCGCCCTGGAGAAAGGGCCGCGTCTCGTCCACGAACACCTGCCGGACCTTCCCGCTCCGGAAGCCGCTCCGGATCACTCCAGTGGCAGTTCCGTAACCTGCCGTCGCCAGCGCCCCCGCGTTGCAGTGGGTGAGGAGAGAAACATCCGCGGGCAGGAGATCCGCCCCGATGTCCCCGATCCGGCGGCAGATGGCGAGATCCTCTCGGTGCATCTCCTCGGCCAGGGCGAGGAGTTCATCAGCCAGCTTCAGGCCAGAGGAGCGGCTCTCCCGGCTCGCCGCCCGCATCCGCTCGATGGCCCAGAACAGGTTGACCGCCGTGGGGCGCGTCCCCGCCAGGAGGGCGGCCGCCCGCTCCAGAGCCTCCCGCTGCTCCCCCGGGGAGCCCTCGGCCGCCCGCCGCGCTGCGATGGCCATCCCGTAGGCCGCCGCCACCCCGATGGCCGGGGCGCCCCGAACTGCCATCGAGCGGATCGCCTCGGCCACCTCCTCCTCCGTCCGGCACTCCACATACACTTCTTCGGTGGGGAGGCGGCGCTGGTCGATCAGCCGGAGGGCGCCGTCCCGGTACTCCATGGTCCGGAAGTTCCCGAACTCTCTCAACGTCCCCCCTTGCCCCGGCGCGATCGGGTATCTGTCACGGAAAGGGCCGCCAGAGCGGCCTCTACGGCCGGTGGCTCCAGGCCCCGGACCCGGATGCGCTTGCGCTTCCCCGTGGCTCCGGAGACGATCGTCACCGCGCTCTTGGGAACGCCCAGCGCCCCGGACAGGAGCTCGACGCATTGACGGTTAGCGGCCCCCTCGACCGGCGGGGCCGTAAGACGAAGCCGCAGGGCATCCCCCCTCGGACCCTCGATGGCGGCTCTCGACGAGCGCGGCTGAACCTCCACCTGGAAGCTCGACCCGTCCGCCTCCCGGCGGACCGGGATCACGAGCGCTCTCCCTCCGCCTTCGTGTTCAGGGAGATAACCTTGCCGCCTTCCCGCCCTTGGAGCCGCGCCATGTCGTGGACGAGGCGCTCATCCTCTTCCTCGGCGAGCCGAAGCTGCGCCCGGATAGTATCGAGCATCGAGCGGACCATCCGCTCCTGGCGATGGGCGAGCGCCGCGGCCTCCTCTCGCAGGCGGGCGACCTCATGCTCAGCGTCCTCCCGCACTCTCCGAGCGGCTTCCCCGGCCTCTTCCTCCATCCGAACGGCCTCGCGCTCTGCCTTCTGCCGGAGGGACTGTGACCGGCTGTTCGCCTCCTCCCGGAGCTCGTTCACCGCGACCAAGGCCCGCTGGAGGGTCTCCTCGCGCTCTTGGAGAACCTGCACCTGGGTGGACAACTCGGCGCACCGCTTCTCCAACTCCTCGTTCCGCCGGCTCAGCTCGTCCACGGCGTCCGCGGCGGCGTGCAGAAAGGCATCCACGTCCAGACGGTCGTAGCCTCGGAGCTTGACGGAGAACTCCTGCCTGCGAATTTCCTCGCCTGTCAATCTCATCGCTTCCCCCACCCCATTCAACGAAGGAGACGAGCCATATCCATGAGGCTCGTCACCAGGAAACTTTGCAGGAAGAAGATAGCCAGCAGGACCACGATGGGGCTGACGTCGAGCCCCCCGAAGTCCGGCAGCCGGCGGCGTACCGGCTCGAGGACCGGGTCGGTCAGCCGGTGGAGTATCTGCACGATGGGATTGAAAGGATCGGGGTTCACCCAGGAGATCAGGGCGCGGATGATGATGAGCCAGATGTAGATCGTGAGGACGTAGCTCAGGAGCACTGCCATGGCGTGGATGAAATTCCCGATCAGGAACACCGCGCTCCCCCTTCAGTTCGTGGCGCCGCTCTCGCCCCGGCCCAGCTCGGCGCTGCGCCGGGTCGCGGCGAGCACGGCGTCGATCACGGCGCTGCGGAACCCCCCCTTCTCCAGGGCGTGAAGGCCGGCGATGGTCGTCCCCCCGGGAGAGGCCACCATGTCCTTGAGCCGTCCGGGGTGCTCCCCCGTCTCAAGTAGCATCTTTGCGGCCCCGAGCACCGTCTGGGCGGCCAGCAGGAGAGCCTGATCCCGGGGCAGGCCCGCGCGGACGCCCCCGTCGGCCAGGGCCTCAATGAACACGAACACATAGGCCGGGCCGCTCCCCGAGAGGCCGGTCACGGCGTCCATGAGGGCCTCGGGCACCTCAACCGCCTTCCCCACCGATTCCAGCATCTTCTTGGCCTCGGCCAGATCACCGGCCCCCGCCGCTCCGCCGACCGAGAGGCCCGCAGCCCCCGCCCCGAGCAGGGCGGGCGTATTGGGCATGACCCGGATGACCCGGGTGGTGTCCCCGAAGGCCTCCGTAAAGCGCCGGGTGGTGGCCCCGGCCACAATCGAGATCAGGAGATGCTTCGGGCCGATCACGCCCTTGAGAGAGGAGAGGACCGCCCCGAGCACCTGTGGCTTGACCGCGAACACGACCTTCTCGGCTTTCTCCGCCGCCTCGGCCGCCGCCGAGACCACCTGGAAGCCGTGCGTCTCCCGCAGGTAGCGGGCCCTGCCCTCCACAGGCTCGGCGATGATCAGGCTCTCCGCCGACGCGTAGCGGGCGTTCACCATGCCCCTGGCGAGGGCCTCCCCCATGTTCCCGCCGCCGATGACGGCGAGGCGGCTCGCTGCCATGTCCACTCTCCTTACACCGGATGAAAAAGCCTACGAAGCCGTCCATTTCACCCCACCGGGACCTGAGGGTCAACCGGCTGGAGCGCTCCCTCAGCGCGCCGGCCGGGGGCCGAAGATGGCTGTACCGATCCGCACCAGGGTCGCCCCCTCCTCGATGGCAATCTCAAAATCGGCCGACATTCCCATCGAAAGCTCCTGCAGGGCCGGAAACGCCCGCACCTGGGCCTCATCCCGGAGCTTCCGCAGAAGTCTGAAATGAGGCCGGCTCTCCGCGGGCTCCCGCCCCAGCGGGGGGATGCACATGAGCCCCCTCACCCGGAGGGCCTCCAGCCGGGCAACTTTTTCCAGCAGCCCCGGCACCTCCGCAGGCGCCACCCCCCCTTTTTGCTCCTCTTCCCCGGTGTTCACCTGCAGAAGCACCTCCAGGGAGGTGCCACCGGAAGCGGGCACACGCCGTGCCAGCTCCTCGGCCAAGGACAGCGAATCCAGACTCTCCACCACATCGAAGAGCCCCGGAACCTGCCGGGCCTTGTTCCGCTGGAGGGTGCCGATCAGGTGCCACTGGGCCCGCCCGGCCACCGCCGGGTCCATCGCCTCGCGCTTCTCGCGGGCCTCCTGGACGCGGTTCTCCCCCAAAATCCCCGCGCCAGCCCCGATCGCCTCCGCCATCCGCTCGGGGGATTGGGTCTTGGAAACGGCCACCAGGCGGACCTCCTCCGGCCGGCGGCCCGCCCGATGCGCGGCGGCGGCAATGCGCTCCCGGACGCTCTCCAAGCGCTCCCGGATGGAAGCCATGTGAGGGATCCTTCGAGGAGAGAGGGTCAAAACATCCCGATGACCGCCCAGAGGCGGCCGGTCGGGGCACCGTCGCGCCGGTAGGAGAAAAAGCGGGCCGACTCGGAGAACGTGCAAGGCCCCGGCAGGCCGATCTGCCCTGCGGGAACCCCGGCGGCGGCCAGCTGCCGGCGCGACGCTTCCGGAAGGTCGAGGAGCCACTTGCCCCGGCCCAGGGGGACGGTGAAGTCCCGCCAGTCCCGGTACCGCATCCGGAAGGGCGGGAGGCACTCCTCCCCCACCTCGTAGCAGAGCCCCGAGATCGCCGGGCCCAGCCCGGCGAAGAGGTCTCCCGGCCGGCTCCCGAAGCGCTCGCCCATCTGGCGCACTGCCGCCGCCAGGACGCCTGCCGCGATTCCCTTCCGCCCCGCGTGGACCGCCGCCACCGCCCGCCGCTTGCCATCCGCGATGAGGACGGGGAGGCAATCCGCCGTCTGAACGGCCACCACCACCCCTGGCTCGACCGTCACCACCGCATCGGCGCTCACCCGCTCCCCTTCCGGGACATCATCCGCAGCGACGACCCCGGCGCCGTGCACCTGATGGACCTCGGCCAACCGCGCGGGCGCCATCCCCACGGCTTCGAAGAAGCGCCGCCGGTTCTCCCGCACCCGGTCAGGCTCCTCCCCCGCGGCCTGGCCCAGGTTGAGGGAGTGGTAGGGACCCTCGCTCACCCCGCCGCGCCGGGTGCTGAAGCCGTGCCGGATGAAGGGCAACGCCTCCAGAAGGGGAGAGCGGAAGACTTCCACCCCGTCCGATTCACGGTTCTGCAGATGGGACATTCGCGGCTCTCCCCCGGCCCTCC
>Ga0209343_10004117_pt1 | contig 18023 bp, 15 predicted proteins | sample RifCSPlowO2_02_FD_184026 | JGI IMG/M metagenome (GOLD analysis project Ga0209343, IMG submission 184026) | Groundwater microbial communities from Rifle, Colorado - Rifle CSP2_plank lowO2_0.2 (SPAdes) (version 2) | ecosystem: Environmental > Aquatic > Deep subsurface > Groundwater | place... | reverse complement strand
CGTGCCTTCGTTCAACGCCTACCTCTATTTCCGCGTCGGCTACTGGCTGGCCAAGTCCTTCGCCCGCTTTCTGTACCGCGTGCGCATCGGCTATGCCGACGAAGCGGGCCTCGCCGCGGTGCCGGCCCGGTCCACGGTGGTGTTCGTCATGAACCACCGCAGCAACATGGATTACGTGCTGGTCGCGTTCCTCGCGGCGGAGCGGGTCGCGCTGTCGTACGCCGTCGGCGAATGGGCGCGCATCTGGCCGCTGCAAACGCTGATCCGCTCGATGGGCGCCTACTTCGTGCGCCGCAATTCGGGCGATCCGCTGTATCGCGTGGTGCTGCAGCGTTACGTGCAGATGGCCACCGAGTCCGGCGTGCCGCAGGCGGTGTTTCCCGAGGGCGGGTTGACGCTGGACGGCAGGTTGCGATCACCGAAGCTCGGCCTGCTCGACTACATGGTCAAGGCGTTCGATCCGCAGGGCGAGCGCGACCTGGTGTTCGTTCCGGTGGGCATCAATTACGACCGCGTGCTCGAGGACCGCTCGCTGCTGCTCAAGCTGGACGGCGACGCTGCGCGCCCGGGCCTGCTGCGCGCGGCCGCGATCTCCGCCGGCTTCGTCATGAAGAACCTTCGCATGATGCTGGCCGGCCGCTGGCACCGGTTCGGCTATGCCTGCGTCAACTTCGGCCGGCCGTTCTCGATGCGCGCTTATGTCGGCGCGCAGGGGATCGATTTCCGCGCGCTCACCGACGAAGAGCGCCATCCGCGCGTCGCCTCGCTGGCCGGGGAGTTGATGCGCGAGATCGGGCAGATCGTGCCGGCGCTGCCGGTGGCGCTGGTGGCGCAGGTGTTCGTGCAGAATCCGCAGCGCGCGTTCAGCGAGCTCGAGCTCAAGTCCGAGGTGTACAGGCGGATCGGAGAGCTGGAGGCGTGTGGCGCGCATGTCTATATTCCCCGCCAGGACCACGATTACGCGATCGGCGTCGGCCTGCGCATGCTGACACTGCGCCGCATCGTCGAGGAGCGTGAGGGCCTGTATTCGGCCAGTGCCGGGGAGGCGCGCATACTCGCCTACTACGCCAACGCGATCGCGCATTTCCAGGCGGCGCATGTCACGGAACAATCGGGTCCTGAGAATTGATTTGCAAAGATCGGCCACCGGTGCAAGGCCGTTTTCTTCAAGCCGTTCGCCTGCGGATCTGTGATTCGCATCGCTTGCTGGGCGTCGCCGCTGCCAGGATTGTTCTTGCGGTAAGCGCGGGCTAGGTACCGGTCAATCTTCCGCCGACAGCAACAATCGTTCTGCGATGGGGCGGGCACCCGCAGGAAAACGGGGTTAGAACAAGGGTGCTGCGCCCAGATTTCCGTGCCTATTCCGTAGCGGCCTTGGACTGAATCCGCGGTTCCTGCAATGAACCTTTTTCCGGTGCCGCTTCATCGCCCGGGTAGTCGATGGTGAGGGCGTTGAGCTCGCGGTCATCGAAATACACTCGGAACTGTTTCGGCCGATAGTGTCCGGCTGCGTCGCGTATGAAGTAATGAGGGACTGCCTTGTTGAGATCGATCTCGCCGTACAGGATCCCTTCCTGATCGGGTGGGATCGGCCCGGCGATCATCTTGCCGGTGCCCCCCTCGATGATGCCGCTCCAGGCGTTTCCGAGTTTGATGGTGTCGACCCCCAATTTCTTCCTGACTGCCTCGTCCACCACCGACTGACTGCAGATAACGTGGGTATTGTAGGTAAGGGCATGGTAGCGCGAGCAGATTTCAGTCTCGAAAATGTCGCTCGACGCGAAACCCACCCATGCCGCGACATGCACCTGCTCACCCATCGCGGCGAGCGTGTATCCGGGGAGAACCATCAGGTGTTCGCCGCAGATGAGCCCTCCCAGCTTGCCGACTTCGGTGTCGTACACTTTGTGGGTGCTGCCGTCACCGTCTCCCCAAACCAGCTTTTCGGAGCCCGTGCCCTTGAACTTGCGGTGTTTTCCGAAAATGCGGCCTTCACGATCGAAAAATATAAGGGTGTTGTAGATAGTCGTTCCCGATCGTTCGTTCACGCCAATCACTACGTAGGCTTCGGCTCTGCGCGCCGCCGCCCCCAGGCGCGCGGTCGCAGCGCTCGGAATTTCCACCGAATTTTGGTACAGCTCGGCAGAGAATTTGAGTCCATCGCGCAGTGGCATAGTCCATGCCCAATAAGGTCCACCCGGAATGAAAACCTCGGGCAGGACGATGAGTTGCGCGCCATTCTTCCCGGCCTCGTCGATCAGTGAACAGGCCTTATCCACGCTTGCTTCCCTATCCAGGAAAACCGCCGAAGCCTGAACCGCCGCCGCCTTGAACACCTGAAGCCGATCACCCATGTTTTCCCCCATTAACCGATATTCCCCGGAGACCAAAACCCCGCAACTCATTTCGCGCGATCGGCTACGGCACGGCCGTTCCGCGCTGTCGCGCGCGCGGTAGTTATCGAGATAGACGGCTAGTCTATTGCAATTTTGCGCATCACATAATGCGACTGTGGTCCAGCCCCCGGTTAAGTAACACCACGGCCTACGGATACCAATCTACTCTCTGACCGGAATGGCGCCAGTTGAAGCGGTGGAATAGACGGAAACCCTTAGCACCGCGGAATCTTCAAATCCTGAATAGTCATTTCAGAAGATCGGCCTGCGGTGCGGTCCCGGCGCAAGGGCGTTTTCTTCAATCCGTTCGCCTGCGAAGCTGCGATTCGCAATTGGCGCTTCCCGGGCGATAATGGCAATCGGTTAAAGTCCGTTAAGGAGGCGCGTCCATGGGCGACACATTTGCAAAGCTGAAGGCGGCCGCGGTACAGGCCGCGCCGGTACTTCTGGACCGGGAAGCGACGGTCGCCAAGGCGTGCCGTCTCATCGAGGAAGCCGGGGAGGCCGGCGCCCGGGTGGTCGGTTTTCCCGAAGGGTATATCCCGGCCCATCCCTACTGGTACGACTTCTACGGCGTCAACGATCCGATCTGCAACCGGTTCAACGTCGAGCTGTTCAAGAACGCGGTCGTCGTCCCCAGCCCGGCAACCGACGCGCTTGGAAAGGCGGCCCGGCGGGCACAAGCCTATGTCGTGATGGGATGCGCGGAAAAGGATGCCGGAAGCTTCGGCACCCTCTACAACACCCAGATCATCTTTGGCCCGGACGGACGGATTCTCGGGAAACACCGCAAGCTGATTCCCACCGCCGGCGAACGGCTCATTCATACCGGAGGCGACGGCAGTACGCTGCTGACCTACGACACGCCGTTCGGCGGGCTGTCCGGCCTGATCTGCGGCGAGAACATCAACAGTCTGGCGCGCACGGCCCTGCTCATGGACGGTGAGGTGGTGCACATCGCCAGTTGGCCTGCATTTGCCACGCATGGATATGAGCGTCAGACCCATACCATGGACGTGCGCATGCGCTACTACGCCTTCGAGGGCCGGATTTTCGTCATTTCCTCGGCGGCTGTCTGGACCGAGGCGATGAAGGACGTGCTGGAACTGGATGCGACAGCGCGTTCCCGCTTCTTCGGAGAAGGGGGGCATTCGGGCATACTCGATCCGATGGGGGACTATATCGCCGGGCCGCAGGATGCGGGGGAGACGATTCTCTATGCGGATCTCGACCTCGAGCAGGTCGCGCGCGGCAAGATCATTCAGGACGTGACCGGGCATTACCAGCGCTTCGACGTTTTTTCGCTGGCGGTCAATCGCGAACCCCATGGCCAGGGCATCCGGCAGCCGGGGCGCGCTGTCCCCGGCGTTGCGGGCGCGGATGGTCCCGCGGCCGATCCGGAGGGGGGTAAGCAGATATGAACGCCAGCGCCCAGGTCGGTGTCGATACCCGGTTCCGCTCGGCCCTGCGCCGGATGCAGCAGGCCGGCCGCATCCGCACGTTCGCGCGCGAAGCCGATCCGGAGTTCCAGATCGCGGGCATGATGAAAAAACTCGACGGCGGTGCGGCGCTGCTCTTCCCGCGCGTGAAGGGCCACGGCATGCCCGTGATCGGCAACGTTCTTTGCTGCAAGGAGAACTGCGAAGCCGCCTTCGGCATGGACTACCGCGGCATACGCCGGTCGGTCGCGCGGGCGTTCGGCAACCCGGTTGCGCCGGTGCGGGTGGCGAATGCGCCGGTGCACGAGCATGTGTACCGCCGCGGAATGGACGGCGGCTTTGACATCGGCGCCCTGTTGCCGGTGCTCACCCACAGCGACGGCGACAGCGGCCGATTCATCACCGCCGGCATCGTCGTCGTGCAGGACCCCGAGACCGGCGTCTACAACGCCTCCTATCACCGCCTGCAGCTCATCGGCCCGCAACGCACCGCGCTCAAGCTCGACTTCGGCCGGCATCTGCGCGCCGCCTACGAGCGCGCACAGCGCATGGGCAAACCGCTGCCGATCGCGGCGTGCATCGGCACCGATCTCGCGGTGCACTACGCCGCCGCGACCATGGGTTCGCAGATGCCGGAGTCCACGGACGAGCTCGCCATCGCCGGCGGACTGCGCGGCGAGCCCGTGCCCGTCGTCAAGGCCCTGACCCAGGACATCTTCTATCCGGCGGAGACCGAGATCGTTCTGGAGGGCGTGATCCTGCCGGACCAGATGGTGCTCGAAGGACCGTTCACCGATTTCGGCGGCTTTCGCTCCCCGGCGGAGGACGCGCCGGTATTCGAGGTGAGCGCGCTCGTTCACCGCACGCAACCGCTCTATCACGCGATCAACGGCGTGGGCCGCGAGACCGTGATGCTGCGCAAGTACGTGCTGGAGGCGAGCCTGCTCAAGGCGCTGCAGGCGGCGACACCGATCGTGCAGGACGTCGAGATGACTGCCGGCGGACTGCACCGCTTCCATGCGGTGATCAGCGTGAAGAAGACGATCCCCCAGCATGAAGGCTTCCAGCGCAACGCGATCCTGGCCGCTTTCGCGACGCTGAAGGACCTCGACCTGGTGATCGCGGTCGATGACGACATCGATATCCAGGACCCGAACGACGTCGAGTACGCGCTCGCGATGCGCATGGAGGCGAGCAAGGATCTGTTCATCGTGCCCGGCGCCCGCACGCACGAGCTCGTGCGGGTGAGCAACGACGGCATACGCGCCAAGGTGGGCATCGACGCCACGGTGCCGCTGGAAGAGCGGGCGCGCTTCGCGCGCGCCCCGTTCAGGACGGTCGAGGTCGACGCCGGCGATTTTTCGCCGGACGCTCCGGAATCTCTCGGCTGGCTGGGATAACCAGGGCCGGGACAATCTGGCCGGCCCGCAGGGCGTTGCTGTGCGCGGCCGAGCGCATGGTGCGCCCGAGCACTGCCCGTTGCCGGCTCGATCCCGGGGTCAGTCGACCTTCACATTTCCGTTTTCATCACCTTCGCCCACTTGATCGTTTCGGCGCGGATCAGCGCGGCGAATTCTTCGGGAGTGTTGTCCACGCCCTCAGCCGCAAAGTTTTTCAGTTGCTAATCATGCCCTTAATAGCAGTGCCAACGGCCCGCCCTCACTCGTGGAAGCTCGGCAAGACTCGCCGAGCGCCCTACGTTTTCCCTAGGGATAGGCAAATCAATCCGGCTGCGAAGTCTGAAGGGCCCGTCGGCGCGCCGCAATCCGGTGCTTCAACCCGCCGCGAACGGCGCACCATGCACATTATGTTAATTCCGCTGCGCTACGCAGCCCCGCAGGGGCGATCGGAGCGAGTTAGTGGTAAAGGCTGCGGCGCCCGTGGGAGTTGGTTCAATAGGAAGCCATCTGCGTGCGCCTGGCGATCTCGCGCATCTTTTCGTTTTCTTCTCTCAGGTACGCGGCGAACGCTTCGGGACTTTCGCTGGGCCCGCTCCAGACGCCCCTGGACGGGTCGCTGAATATTGCCTTCACGGCGACGGCATACAGCTTCCTCACCACCGCGGACGGCGTTCCGGCGGGTGCGAACAGGCCTTCCCAGACCTCCTGCACCAGCAGCTCGTCGCCGAGCAATTCCTTCAGGGTGGGCACGTCGGGGAACTCCGGCAGGCGGGCGGAGCTCGTGACACCCAGCGCCCGCACTTTACCGCTCCGGAAATACGGAATCGCGTTGGGGGCTGTAACTGTCGCGAACTGAACGTCGTCACGCATCAGGTTGAGCGGGAACTCGGTTCCCGGCTTGCCCGGGATCGCGACGGCTTTGATTCCGGTCACCGTGGTGAAGACCTGCGCCGCGAGATGGGCCGGCGAACCGACAGCGCCCATGCCGTAGTTGAGCTTCCCCGGCATGGCGCGCGCCCGTGAAAGAAGGTCCTCCAGCGTGGCGAACGAGGAATCAGCGCGCACCACGAGGAACATGGGCGCAGCGCCGGTGCGGGTCACGGGCGCGAAATCGGTGGCGAGGTCATGAGGCGCATCGGGACGCGTATGCCTGAAGGCCAGCCAGGCGTTCGTCCCGAGCAGCAGCGTATGCCCGTCGGCCGGCGCGCGCGCGACCGCCTGCATGGCGAGCGTGCCCCCGGCGCCGGGGCGATGGTCGATCACCACGGGCTGAACCAGAAGCTCCGAGAGCCGAGCGCCAAATTCTCGCGTTATCGCGTCGATGCCGCTGCCCGGCGGATAGGCCGTGACGAGGCGAACGGGTTTCTGAGGGAAGGTTTCTGCAGCCGGCAGGCCGGGTGCGAACTGCAGCAACGCGACAGCTAACGCGCCGAGCGATGCCGATCCGAGCCTCATGTCGCCCCCGCCGTAAAGCGCCCTGAAAGACAAGCGGCCCGTCGAATCAAACCAATGCGGCCGTTGTAACGCTTGTCTCCTTGCGTCCGGCTTCGCGACCGGAAAAATTGAACCGTCGCGCCTCGCGCTTGATGGCGGAAACCATCGCGGCCGCGGCCGGCGTCAGCGGTGAGTCGCCGCGCACGAAGACATGGATCGTCGGGGGAGGCAGCGGCAGCTTGACCGGGAACGCTTCGAGCAGCCGGCCCGCGCATCCGTGGCTCATGCACTGCCGATTGACCGCACCCAGCATGTCCGTCTGGACAAGCAAGTTCAGGTAGTCAGCGCCGTCAGTGCAATAGGTAACGGATCGCGGGGCCGGCAGGACCGGCTCGAACACATTCGGCTGCGCTTTGCCTGCCGGATCCTTCGGGGCCTCGGATGGGTCACCGTAGAGCAGCCAGTCCGCCCCGGAAAGCTCGGCCAGCGACTTTGCATCGCGCAGAGGGTGACCGGGCCGGCCGACGATCGCGCGCTCGGACCGGTACAGCGGGCAGGTCTTGAAGTACTTGTCGGTCCACCCGGGAAGCAGCGGGCCGATCGCGAATTCGATCCGGCCCTCCCGCAGCTGTGGAAGCAGCTTCGGCGGCAGGCCGACCACCATTCGAACCCGGGCCGAAGGATACTCGCGCCGAAATGACGCCAGGGCGGGCGGCAGGACCGGCATGGACGGAGGGCCGTAACCGAACGTGACGGTGGCGGCGCTTCCCGAGCGTTGCGCCGATTCTTCCCGCATCCGGCCGAGCTCGTTCTGGACGATGCGGGCACGCGCCAGGAACGACCTGCCCGCCTCGGTGGGTACGACTCCGTGGGCCGTCCTCTCCAGGAGCTGGACGCTCAGCTCCTGCTCCAGCTCGCGGATGCTGCGCGTGATGACGGGCTGCGCAACGTCGAGAGCCCGGGCGGCGCCCCGGATGCTGCCGTATTCCACCGTGGCCAGCAAGTGACGGAATTGCGTCAGGCGCATGGGTGACAACCTTTCCGTTATCACGTTCGGGTTTCTGGCATCTTACACGGCGTTTGGGCCAGGCGTGCAATACGTGCGACAAAAGGTCGGAGGATCGTCAGGCTTGGTGGGTCAAGCCCCGAGTATCGGCGGGTTGACGATCCGACACAGGCGGTACACAGCTCGCCGCGGCAGCACACGGGCTGAGTGGAACACTGAATGGAGCCCTTTATGAAAAGGCGAACCTGGCTTGTTCTAGCAACCGCGGCGCTTCTCAGCACATCGGTGCTTGCGCAGTCGAAGAAGACCACACGCCCCACGATCGAGGGCGTCTGGCGTGTGGTAGAAGTGACCGGAGGCCCGAACGACATCAAGAACAGTAACCCGCAGCCCGCCCTGTACGTTTTCACCCGGAAACACTACAGCCTTGTAGGCACCTTCGGCCCCAAGCCGCGGCCTGACCTGCCAGACGATTTGACGAAGGCGAGTGCTGCGGAGCTGCTCGCGGTGCTGGGTGCCCCGTTCGTCGCAAATGCCGGCACCTACGAGCTTGTTCCAGACACCGTCACTTTTCGCCCTATCGTAGCGAAGCTTCCCAGGGTGATGGCTCCTGGGGCAACCATTAAGAGCGCTTACAAGCTGGACCGCACGACGCTCATACTGACCACGAGTTCCGATCCATTCGGTCCTGTGGCAAAGCCGCTCACGTTTAAGCTCGCCCGAGTGGAGTAGCGGCTGCAGCGTGGAAGCCGCGGAACGCGCGTTCGACGAATGCTGGAAGGACGATCACGGCTCGAAGCCGAACGACAGGATGAATTTACGGGAGCGGGTCAATACGAAACATGAGGTTGGGGTGGTCCATGAAAGTTCCCCTTGAGCCTTTGGCTCTCATGGTGAGAGCCGCGCTTCTTGCCGCCGCACTCGCGATTGCCGCGGCGCTTGGAACGGCGCGGGCGCAAAGCCTGCGGCCCAACATCCTGTTCATCATCGCGGACGACCTGGGGCTCGACGCGAGCCCGTGCTACCCGGGCGACAGGCCAAAGCCGCCCATGCCCAACCTGGAACGCCTGTGTTCGCGGGGCGTCGTCTACGACAACGCGTGGACCACCCCGCTTTGCAGCCCAACGCGCGCTACCTTGATCACCGGCCGCTACGGATTCAACAACGGCATCGGCTTCGTCATCAATGCCGAGTCCTCTCCCGACATGGCGCTGTCCGAAAAGGAGATCACGTTGCATCGGCTTCTTGGCGAGGCGCGCGCTCCCTACGCCGTCGGCCATTTCGGCAAGTGGCACTTGGCACACCAGAAGATAGCGGAGAGCCACCCGCTCAAGATGGGCGTGACCCACTTCGACGGTCATCTTCCGAGCACTCCGGTCCCCGGCTACAGCCATTGGATGCGAACGACAAATGGCAAGACGGCCGTTTCCACGGAGTACATGACGACGGCGTTCACGGACGCCGCGATCGCCTGGATCGGCAAGCAGCGCCAGCCCTGGCTCGCATGGCTCGCGTACACCGCGCCGCACGATCCGTTCCACCTTCCGCCCGCCCATCTGCATTCGAAGCGCAGCCTGGATCCCTCCACTTCGGCGATCCAGGCGGACCCACAGCCGTATTTCGACGCCATGCTGGAAGCGCTGGATACCGAAATCGGGCGCCTGCTGGAAAGTCTCGCTCCCGAGACGCGCGCCAACACGCTGGTGATCTTCCTCGGGGATAACGGCACCGATCCCCGCGTCTACCGGGGAAACGCGCCTCGTACCCAGCTCTGGCGCGACTCGAGGTCGAAACCGTCGCTTTATCAGGGTGGAATCGCCGTTCCGCTGATCGTCGCCGGGGCCGGTGTGAAGCGACGCGGCGAGCGCGAAGGAGCCCTCGTGGATGCGTCGGACCTGTTTCCGACCATTGCCGAAATCGCCGGCGCGCGCGTTGCGCACAGAATAGACGGGGTGAGCTTCGCGAAGACGTTTTCGAAGGCCGGTGCGGGGGCGAGGAAATTCGCCTATTCCGAGCTCTTCGGCGAGCCCTGGATCAGAACCCCGAAAGGCGTTCGTGTGCAGCTTCGGTCGCTCCTCGGCTGGACCGTGCGGGACGAGCGCTACAAGTTGATCCAATGGGAGGACGGGCGCGCGGCTTTGTTCGACTTGGCGGTCGATCCCGATGAAAACAGCAACCTCCTGTCGAGCGCACTCGAGCCTGCACTGGAATCCCGCCTGAAGGCTTTGCGCGAAGCAAACGATGCGTTGAAACGCAGGTAGCACCGATGCTCCCGCGGTTTCTTGCGTCTGTCCTGCTGTTGACGCTCACGGGCGTCGCTCGGGCCGGGGAACCCGTGGTCGTCAACGGCGCGGGAGATCCCGCCCGGGACGTGCCCGCGGTCCAGGCGGCGGTCGATCGCGGCGGCGCCGTGGTGCTCGAGGGCAGGTTCGACTTCGGTGAAAGGGGGCGCGTGACGATCCGCCGCAGCGTCTCCATCTCGGGTGACGCCGGTGATTCAGCTCGTGATCCTCGGGGGACCACCATCAAGGGCGGATTCTGGACGTTCTTCAGTCCACTGCCTGACAAGCTGCCAGCGCAGCAGCCGGGCCCGCAGATATCCATCCAAGGTCTCCGATTCGAATGAGCCTTTTTACCGCTAACCCGCTCCGATCGCCCCCGCCGGGGGTGCGTAGCGGAGCGAAATTACCATAATCTGCATAGCGCGAAGTTTTGGGCGAGTTCACGCACGGGACCACGACGCCCCGGCAAGACGTTCCAACTTCGCGGCCGAATTGATTTTGCTATCCCTTCCCTTGACTTCCGCGCCTTGACAGGCACGGGCAGCCATGAAATTATGTTCTGTACGCAATACAAATGTTCTTACAGAGAACATTTGGGCAGGTGCAAAGCGCAGGCGGGAAGACCCTGATCCCAATCGGGGCCGGCGCCGTGCCCGCGGCTTGAACCTCGTCTGTCTGCCATCCGATCCATCCAAACACGGGAGCCCCTCATGAAACCGACCGATCTCGCCACCACCAGCGTCGCCGACGCCTACCTCTCGCTGCTGGCGAGCCGCGGCGTCGATTATCTCTTCGCTAATGGCGGCACCGATTTCGCGCCGCTGATCGAGGCGCTGGCCAAGGGCCAAGCCGGCAAATCGGAGGGAAAACATCCCCGGCCATTTCTCGTGCCGCACGAGAACGTCGCCGTGGCCATGGCCCACGGCTACTACATGGCAACCGGCCGGGTGCAGGCGGTGATGGTGCATGTCGGTGTGGGCACGGCCAACTCCATCAACGGTATGTACAACGCCGCGCGCCAGAACGTGCCGATACTGTTCACCGCCGGGCGCACGCCGCTGCTCGAGGGCGGGCTCCTGGGCAGCCGCAACAATTACATCAACTGGGCGCAGGAGATGTTCGACCAGGCAGGCATGGTGCGCGAGCTGATGAAGTGGGAATACGAGCTGCGCCATCCGCTGCAGCTCGAGACGGTGGTTGATCGCGCGCTCGCGCTGGCGACGAGCGAGCCGCAGGGGCCGGTGTACCTGACCCTGCCGCGCGAAGTGCTCGCCGCCGCGAGCGACGGGCGCGAGCCGGGCATAAAGACCAGTATCGCCGCAGCGACCCCTGCGCAGGCCGATGCCGGGGCGCTGGCGCAATTGGCCGACTGGCTGCGCGCGGCGCGCGCGCCTCTCATCATCACGTCGGACGCCGGGCGCAAGGCCGGGGCGGCGGCGGCGCTGGACGCATTTGCGCAGCGATTCGCGATACCGGTAGTGCAATACCGGCCGCGCTACCTGTGCCTGCCGACTACGCATGAGATGCATTGCGGCTTCGACGCCACCCCGCTGCTGCCCGCTGCGGACGTGGTGCTGGTGCTCGAATCCGACGTGCCCTGGATTCCCGCCCAGGTGGCGCCGAACGCTGCCTGCAAGGTCGTGCACCTGGGCGTCGATCCGCTTTATGCGCGCTATCCGATCCGCGGCTTCCGCGCCGATCTCGCCATCACCGGCGAGATGGTCGGCGCGCTCGCGCAACTCGACCTGGCTTTGCAGAAGGTGGACGCCGGATTCAAGTCGCGCATCGACGCGCGGCGCAAGACAGTGGAGGAATTCCGCAACGCGCACGGTCTCACGGCGGCCAGGACGACGCAGGTGCCCGCGGCCATGAGCGCCAAGTGGGTGAGCCGTTGCATCGACGACGTATGCGATGCCGATACGGTGCTGTTGAACGAGTACCCGCTGGTGCTCGAAGAGCTGACGCGGGTCAAGCCGGGCAACTATTTTTCGCACAGCCCGGCGGGCGGCCTGGGCTGGGCCATGGGCGCGGCGCTGGGATTCAAGCTGGCCCGGCCGGAGAAGACGCTGATCGCCGCCGTGGGCGACGGCGCCTACATGTTCAACAACCCGACGCCCGCGCATTTCGTCAGCCGCGCGGCCGGCCTGCCGGTGCTGGTGGTGATTTTCAACAACCGCCGCTGGGGCGCGGTGCACCGCGCCACCCTGTCCATGTACCCGCGCGGCGATGCCGCGCAGTCCGAGCAACCGCCCTTGTCCTGTCTGGAGCCCGCGCCCGACTACGAGAAGATCGTCGAGGCGAGCGGCGGTTACGGCGAATGCGTGACCGATCCTGCGGAACTGCCCGCCGCGTTGCAGCGCGCCCTCCACGCGATGCGCGTGGAGAAGCGCCAGGCGCTGCTCAACGTGCAGACGGAAATCAACTACACCCGCACGAGTTGAAACCGGAAGCCGAACACTCATTGAAAGAGCTGGTCGCCGACGCGTTGATCGAGCGCGCGATCGCACCATGAACACGGCGCGCAAGCGCAAGCCGGCGGTCCCCGCACAGCATGCGGGCGGCGAGCGCCAGTTCGTTCAGGCGTTCGCCCGGGGGCTGAAGGTGATCCAGGCATTCGGCGCGGGTGCCGGGCAGCTGACCCTGTCCGAGGTTGCCGCACGCTCCGATCTCACCCGTGCCGGCGCGCGCCGCCTGCTGCACACCCTGGAAACCCTGGATTTCGCCGCGCGCAACGAGCGCTATTATTACCTGACGCCAAGGGTGCTCAGTCTCGGTCACGCGTACCTCTCGTCCATGCCGCTGTGGAATTTCGCCGAATCGGTGCTGCAGCGGCTGGTGGAGGACGTGCGCGAAACCTGCAGCGTGTCGGTGCTGGACGAGACCGAAGTGGTATACGTGCTGCGCGTGCCGGTGCACCGCATCCTCAGCACGGGCGCCAGCGTGGGATCACGCCTGCCCGCCCACTGCACGTCGATGGGTCGGGTGCTGCTCGCCGGCTTGTCCGAAGCACAACTGGAACATTATTTCGACGTGGCCGCGCTTACTCGCTACAGCGCCAGGACCACGGTGGATGCGAAGCAACTGCGCCGCATCCTCGCTGCCGACCGCGCGCAGGGATGGTCCTGGGTGAGCGGGGAAATGGAGGAGCACATCAGCGGCCTGTCGGTGCCCGTGGTCGATGGCGAGCAGCGCGTGCTGGCTGCGCTCAATATCAGCTTCAACCGGGCGGGCCTGTCGAAAGGCGCGGCAGTGAAGAAATACCTGCCGCGGCTGCGCCGCGCCGCCGAGCAGATGAGCGCTTCGCTTGCCCTCAACGCGAGCCGGCGCGCATGAGCGGAGGAGACCCGTCCGGCTACCCATTGCCTCCCAGATACGCATTGACCACCGATTCGTTGTTCCGCAGATCGCGAGCCGGTCCCTCGAGCACCACACCGCCGTTCTCGAGAACGTAGGCCCGGTCGGCCAGGGTGAGCGCCTTGCGCGCGTTCTGTTCCACCAGCAGGATGGCGATTTCTGCGCTGCGCAGCTCGGTGAGTTTGTGGAAAATTTCTTCGACCAGCTTGGGAGCCAGGCCCAACGAAGGTTCGTCCAGCATCAGCAGCTTCGGCTCGGCCGCCAGCGCCCGTCCCAGTGCGAGCATCTGCTGCTGTCCGCCGCTCAAGGTCGAGGCGAGTTGGCGCCGGCGTTCGGCCAGAACCGGAAACAGCGCGAATACGCGGTCCAAGGACTGATCTACCGTGGTGCGCCTGCGCAGATAGGCGCCGGCGCGCAGATTGTCCTCGACCGTCAGGTTCGCAAATACGCGCCGGCCTTCCGGAACCAGTCGAACGCCCGCTGCCGCGATGCGATGCGCCGCCTCGCCCGACACTATCGCATCGAGGAAGCTCACGCGGCCGCGGCGTGCCGGCAGCGTACCCATGATGGTGCGCAGCAGAGTGGATTTCCCGGCGCCGTTGGCCCCGACGATCGCCACGATCTCTCCGCGCTCGACATGCAGCGAGACATCGGTCAGCACCTGGATGTCGCCGTAGCCGGCGCAGACCGAATCGACGCGCAGCATCTCAATTGGCGACGCCCAGATAGGCGTCGATCACCTCTTGGTTGGCACGTACCTCCGCCGGGGTGCCGGAGGCAATCAGCCGGCCGGAGTTGAGCACGAGAATACGCGAGCACAATCGCATGACCAGCTTCATGTCGTGCTCCACCAGCAGAATCGTGAATCCGCGCGAGCACAACGTGTCGAGCAGCGTGCGCAGATCGTCGGTCTCCGTGTCGTTAAGGCCGGCGGCAGGCTCATCGAGCAGGAGCAACTCGGGCGAGGTCGCAAGCGCGCGCGCGATCTCGAGGCGTCGCTGACCGCCGTAGGGCAGATGCATCGCCAGTTCGTCGCGACGCTGGGCGAGACCGACCGCCTCGAGCGCCTCCAGCGCCCGGCGACGGCGATCGATTTCTGCAACGGTGCCGAAGGGGGAAAACTGGGCCAGCCGATTTGCACTGCGACATGCCTGAGCGACCAGTACATGTTCGAACACGGTCAAACTCCGGAACAAGCGGATGTTCTGAAAGGTACGGGCGATACCGCGCCTTGCGATGCGGGTGGGGCCGCTGCCGGAAATGCGCGCGCCACGATGCAGGACTTCGCCTTCGCTGAGGGCGTGGACGCCGCTGACCAGGTTGAAGACGGTCGTTTTGCCGGCGCCGTTCGGACCGATCAGGCCCACGAGTTCACCCTGAGCAATCGAAAACGAGATGTTTTCGACGGCAAGCACGCCGCCGAAGCCTTTGCTGACCGCCCGCAATTCGAGCAGTGCGCTCATGCGGTGCGAGCCAGGAGGCGTCGCAGGCTCCTGAGCATGCCCCGGGTGAGAATGCCCTCAGGCCGCAGCGCCATCACCGCCACCAGAATGAAGCCGTAGGCGGTCAGACGCCAGTCCGCGAGGAATCGAAATCCTTCCGGAAGCAGGCTCAGGATGATGGCGCCGACGACCGCGCCCCATACGGTCTGCACGCCGCCCAGGATGACGAACAGAACGGCATTCGCGGAGACGAGAAAATTGAAGTTGCCGCTTTCGATATAAAGCGCATAGTGCGCGAACAAGGCGCCGGCAACACCTGCTATCAGCGCGCCCCAGGCAAACGACAGCAGCCGCACCGCGACCACATTGATCCCGATCGAACGGGCGGCTTCGTCATCGTCGCGTACGGCGTCCGCGGCGAGGCCCGCCCGCGCCATGCCATAGGCGAGAAACAGGGCCAGGAACACGGCGACGCATGCGTAGATCATCCCGAGCGACGTGCCGAACATGCCGCGCATGCCGTAGGCACCTCCGGTCGGCTCGAAATTCTGAAAAAAAGTGCGCACGATCTCGCCAAAGGCAAGCGTACCCATGACGAAATAAATGCCTTGCAGCCGCAATACAGGCAGGCCGACCAGCAGGCCCACCGCCGCCGCAGTCAAACCGCCCAAAGCGAAGGCCGGCAACAGCCCCCAACCCAAGTTCACGCTGAGGTAGGACGAAACATAAGCGCCGATCGCCATGAAGCCGGCATTACCGAGCGAGAGCCTGTCGGTCGCGAGAATGGCATAGGCCGAAAGCGCGAGCAGGATATTGATTCCCATCAGCGCCAGCACGCCTTCGACATAGACGTTCATGTGCTAGGAACTCCGATGCGCGGGGAACAGCCCTTCGGGCTTGAATATGAGGAAGGCGAAAAAAATGGAGAAGATAACCAGATCGCGGTAGCCCGCGGAAAAATACGCGTCATTCATCGTTTCGACGAGACCGATGGCGAGACCGCCGATCATTGCGCCGCGCAGGTTGCCGAGCCCGCCGATCACCATGGCCACCATGCCGATCAGTCCCTGCCGTATGCCGATGTGAGGCGTGACCTGGGAATAGACAAGCGTGGTCAGCATACCGGCCACGCCGGCAAGCGCGCCCGAGACGAAGAACGTGGTCATGGTGACCCGGGAAGGATGCATGCCCTGTTGCGCCGCCGTCTCGGGATCATCCGAGGTGGCGCGAAGCGCGATTCCCCAGCGCGTGCGGCGCACGAGCAGGTCGATTCCGATCATCAGACCGAACGCCGTGGCGAGGATCGCAATATGAATGGCCGAAACCGACAACGTGCCGAGGCTGAGCTGGAACGAGGCGCCGGTATCGGGAAACCGGGACGGATCGGAGCCGAAGAACTGGGTTGCGAGGTTCTGCAGAAGAATGCCGAAGGCAATCGTCGAGAGCATCGGCGACAGAAAGCTGGCGTTGCGCAGAGGATAGAAGCAGGTGCGCTCGATCACGACCGCCATCAGCCCGGCAAGCACGAAGGCGGCGAGCAGGCTCACGGCCAGCGGCGCGCCCATGCGCGCCACCGCGATGCCCGTGAACGCGCCCACCATGAACAACTCGCCGTGCGCGATGTTGAGTTTGTTCAACACGCCGAGCACCAGCGTGTATCCGATCGCGATCAGCGCGTAGGTGCTTCCCAGCGTGATGCCGTTGACAATCTGCTGCGCGAGCACGGCTCAGCCGTATCGCCGCGCCTGTGCGCTCAGCGCGAAGCGACCGGCCGCCAGCGGCCGTCGCGCGCTTCCGTGACAATGACGTTCTTCACGCCGTCGCCGTCATCGTTGAAACCCGTGCTGGCGACGCCTTTGAAGTTGCGCAGCTTGCTGAAGTAGTCCTTGATTCGGTCGCGATCGGCTTCGAGCGAGTCGGCGCGGTTCTGGACCCCGGTCTTGAGCATCGCTTCGACCATCATGAACACGGCGTCATAGGCGTTGGTTGCGTAGTAGTCCGGATTCTGGGTGAAGGCACCCGGGTACATCGTCTTGGCCCGCGCCGCGTACGCGGCCTTGAATGCGCTGCTGGCGGGATCGTCCAGTGTTGAATCCCAGACGCTTCCGGCGAAGGTGCCGTTCACGGCCTTGCCGCCGCGTTCGGGCAGGTTGCCCTCCATCAGCGGCGCGGTGCCGAAAAACGGCTGCGTCATGCCCTGCTTGCGCGCCTCGAGGATGATGTTCAGGGCATCCGGTCCGAGCGCGCCCAGCGCGATACCATCCGGATTGAGCGACTTCAGGCGCGTTACCTGTGCGGTAAACTGGGCGTCGCCGTTCTGGAACGTCACCGGGTCCTTGCCGGTGATGATCTCGATCCCATTGACCTGGAGGGCCGCGGGCAACACGCCCATGCCGAGCGAGCGAGCGACCGCATCCTTGGTGTCGCTGATGATCGCCACGCGCTTGAGACCGTAGCGCTGCTTCGCCGCCTTCACCACCGCCTCGCCGATCTTGTCCTCGGTCAGGGTATTGCGGAAGGCATAGGGCCGATTGGCCTTGGCGACGCCCGGCTTGGACGATGCGACCGCCACCTGAACGATTTTGAGCCGGTTGCCCAGGGGAAACGTTGCTTCGGCCGTGCCGCTGTAATGCGGGCCGACGATGGCAAGCACTTTGTCGTCGCCGGCGACCTTGCGCACCGCGCCGATTGCTTCCTGGGGATTCGTTCCTTCGTCCGCGAAATACAGCTTGATCGGGACTCCACCCACGCCGCCCCTGGCGTTGATCACATCCGCAGCCGCCTGAGCGCCAATCGCCTCGCGCTTGCCCACATCGGCCGCCTGTCCCGTTACCGGAACCACGACGCCGATCCGCACTTCGCTGCCGCTCGGTTTCTGCGCGCAAACGTCCGCCGCAAACGCCAGCGCGAGTACGCCGATCAAGCTGATAATCGTTCTGCCGTTCCTGTTCATCACATTCTCTCCCCGAATCGAGTTGAACATCCCGTCTGCCGAAGCCGGACGAGCCGGAACCAGACAGGTCGGCTCGCTTCGCCCTTCTGCAGCTCCGGATTTTGCGCAGTTGCAACTGCGCAAAAACTGCAAGATCACCTTGATGCCGTATCAGGTTGGCCCGAAATCCTTGGCCTTACGGTCCCCCCTCTGATGTTCATTCTGGAGCGTGGGGAGCACCGTCGGTGTGATCTGTATCAAACTCCGGGGCGATCGGGTGAATGCTCACCCGTACGTGCAGGTGTTCGCAGCGCAGGGTTTGCGGTAAAGTTCCTGTC
>Ga0209343_10004114_pt1 | contig 18038 bp, 13 predicted proteins | sample RifCSPlowO2_02_FD_184026 | JGI IMG/M metagenome (GOLD analysis project Ga0209343, IMG submission 184026) | Groundwater microbial communities from Rifle, Colorado - Rifle CSP2_plank lowO2_0.2 (SPAdes) (version 2) | ecosystem: Environmental > Aquatic > Deep subsurface > Groundwater | place... | reverse complement strand
CTTTTCGCCCCTTACGACGACATCAATATACATAAATCGCTTCGCAAGGCAGCTTAATCCAGGCTGGGCAGCTTGAAGTGTCATTGGGGCTTTGCCGCACGATTAGATTCTTACGCGCCTTGGAATCGCCCCGCCCCCATCCTGGCCTTCCCCCGCACGCGAGGGAAGGAACATTTGAGGAATAGTTGAAATTAAGCCATGTCTGGAGCTGGTTTCAGAGCGATGACAGCCACCGGTTTGCTTGAAAGCAAGAAGACATGGCTCGCGCTGCTGCTGATCGGCCTGGTCGCGATCTATCTGCCCGGGCTGCAGGGCGCACTGATTTTCGATGACCAAAGGTTGGCGGATGGAACGATTTTTGGAAGCTACGGTTCCCTCCTTGAAATCAAGCAGCGATTGCTGTCCTATGGCTCGTTCGTCTGGATTCAGGAGCTGTTCGGCCAGGGATGGTGGAAACAGAGGGTCGTCAATCTTTTGTTGCATCTGTGCGTAACGGTGTTCCTGTATCGATGGGTCCGCATCCTCGCGGACCAGGTGCACTGGCCCGAAGAAGCGGGCAAGTCCGATCCCTCCGCGACGGCCCGTTCAAGGGATGCCGCGGTCGCTTTCGGCGTTCTGGTGTTCGCATTCAATCCCGTCTCCGTATACGCGGTGGCCTATCTGGTGCAGCGATCGATCGTGATGGCGACGCTGTTTTCAGTGATCTGCCTGTATTTGACCGCGCGCGCCACGCAAGGCGGCGGATTCGGATTTCTGCTGGGCGCCGCGGCAGCCTACGTCGCTGCGTTGTTCAGCAAGGAACATGCCGTGATGCTCCCTGTGGTCGCGCTTGCGGTGCTCCTGATCGTACGACGCCCTTCGCGCAGGGAGGCATGGTTCGCGGCCGGTGGCGCCTTGTTGCTGGTTCTGGCAAGTGCGGCATTCCTCGCCACGCGCTACGAGGCCATCATGGGCAAGGCCATTGACGCCAGTTCCCAAGCCTACATCGCCCAGCTTGCCGCGCTCAGTCCCGGCATCGAGGACAAGGCTTACCTCCTCAGCATCGTCAATCAGTCATGGCTGTTCATCCATTACGGACTGCTGTGGCTCCTGCCGAACGTGGGGTGGATGTCGATCGACTTGCGCCCCGTCTTTCCCCTTGCCTTCACGGGCTTTCCGCATGCCCTCGGCGTGCCGCTGTATCTGGGAACGGCGATCGGGTCGGTTTATCTGATGGCCCGATTCGGCGATTGGCGGCGATTCCTCGGACTCGGACTGTTCGCGCCGACGGTCTTGTTCGCCACCGAGTTCGCGACCGTCTGGATCCAGGATCCCTTTGTTCTGTACCGAAGCTATCTCTGGGCAATCGGCGTTCCATTCCTGGCATCCATTCTCTTCATAGGCGCGCGGCCAAGAACAACAGCGATAACGGCAATTGTCCTTGGCTGCATTCTTGCCGCATTGGCGGTGGAGCGGGTACTGTCTCTGAAGACGGAGTCCGTTGCCTGGTCAGATGCCGCGGGAAAGGTCGACACCAAGGCGCCGGCGAATGCCGTAGGACGGTGGCGCCCGCTGATGAATCGGGGTAACCAGTATCTTCAGCGTCGCATGCTGAACGTCGCGCTGGCCGATTACGAAGCCGCAAACCGGTTGGGCGATCCGACCGGCCTGGCTGACTACCATCGCGGCCTCGTCCTGCAGCAACTCGGCCGTCTCGAGGACGCGCTATTCGCCTTTTCCGAGGCAGGAAAGGGCAAGGCTATGCCTATCAAATTTTCCGGCCTGCCGCATCTTGAAAGCGGGAAAATTCTGTTTGGTATGGGGCGGTACGGGCAGGCCATCACCGAGATTGACCAGGCTCTTCTTAAAGGGCTGCAAGACACCGAAAACAAATTCACCGCCCTGAAGATTCGTGCGCAGTGCAACGTCAAGAGCGGCCGCGCTGCAGATGCGGTCACGGACTACAGGCGGGCGCTTGAGATCAATCCCGCAGACAGATCGACTCGAGTTGGCCTGGCATTGGCCTTGCGCGGGAATGGCAAGAACGACGAGGCAATGGCCGTTTTGAATTCGATCCAAGCCGAAAGCGATGGCTGGGATGTAAGATTTGGCCGCGCCATCGTTCTCGAAGCCATGGGACGACCGGAGAACGCCAGGGAAGAAGCCAAGATTGCTCTGGGAATGAACCCCGGCAATTCACTCTTGCAGGGATTCGCGCGAAAACTGGGGTTGAAACCATAGTGCGAGATTCGGCCGCTATTTCAGTTGGTGCAAGACCAAAAACGCGCGTCCTCCATATTGGCAAGTACTTCCCCCCGGTAACGGGTGGAATGGAACGCTTTCTCGGCGACCTGGTCGGTGCGCAACGCGCGGCGGGTGGCGATGTATCGGTGCTCGTGCATGCAAGTAAATTGACCGATTCCGGCGCCGATCCGGCGTGGGTCATGCGCTGCCCCGTCTGGTTTCGACTGATATTCGCGCCGATCAGTCCGACCTTTCCATTCTGGCTGAGCAGCGCAATTAAGCGATTTGCGCCAGACGTGTTGCACCTTCACATGCCCAACCTAAGCTGCTTCTGGGCATTGTTGCTGCCGGCCGCAAGAGCTCTGCCCTGGGTGGTGCATTGGCACGCCGACGTGGAACCGTCCCGATTTCGTCTCGCGCTGCGCCTGTCCTATCCGCATTACCGCATCTTCGAGCGTGCAATTCTGGAGCGCGCACTAGCCATTGTTGCCACTTCGCCTCAGTATCTTGAGGCGAGCGGGCCCCTGCGCCCTTGGCGTCTCAAGTGCCACGTGATTCCCCTGGGGCTGGATCCTGGTCGACTCGCCGAAGTCGGCCGGCATGAAACTGCGGGCCTCTGGCAGGGCGATGGATTACGTCTTCTTGCCATTGGCCGGCTGACATACTACAAGGGGTTCGACACCCTGATTCGGGCCGTGGCCGGGGCCACGGACATGGAACTCGTCATTGTTGGAGAGGGCGAGGAGCGATCCTCGCTTGAAAAGGTGCTGGCTGAGCATGGCAACCCTCACTGGATCAGGCTCTTGGGCCAAGCGGACGACGCGACCTGTCAGCGGCTTCTTGCTTCCTGTGACGTGTTCTGCCTGCCATCCCGCGAACGGACCGAAGCCTTCGGCATGGTGCTGTTGGAAGCCATGCGCTATGGCAAGCCGTTGATTGCCAGTCAACTTGAAGGCAGTGGCGTGAGCTGGGTTGTCCGGGACGGCCGTAACGGTGTGCTGGTTCCGCCGGATAACCCTCCCGCGTGGCGTGAAGCCCTGGCGACGCTGGCAAGTGATCCACAAAATCGCCAACAACTTGGCGAGGCCGGGCGGAGCCGATTCGAGCGGGAATTCGATATCGTCAAGACTGCATCCAGGCTGTCTGATCTCTATGCCACCCTGGCCGCAGAAGACCGTGCGGCCACAGTCCGCAAGCACCATCCCCTTATCGTCATTCCAGCCCGCGACGAAGCGGTCACTATCGGCAGCGTCATAGAGGCGATCCACGCACAGGGGTTTCCGGATGTAGTCGTCGTCGATGATAGAAGCAGCGATAAGACCGCTGCCATCGCGATTGCCGCTGGTGCTACCGTGCTCAGCGCGCCACTGGCCCAAGGAGCCTGGGGCGCGATGCAGACGGGGATACGCTACGCGGTTCGAACCGGCTATCCTTGCGTCGTTACCATGGACGCCGACGGCCAACATGAACCCGCCTATCTGGAACAGTTGCTGAAGGCCGGCGAATCGGCAGACGTTGTCATCGGCGCCTGCCCAGCCAGAGGAAGTCGATCGCGCCGCTTCGCTTGGGCTTATTTCAAGTTTCTGACCGGCTTCAACTTTGAAGACCTCACCTCCGGATTTCGGTATTACAATTCGTCGGCATGTCGTCAATTGGCGGCTGAAGAAGCCACACTGCTCGACTATCAGGACATCGGCGTGCTTCTGTTACTCCACAAAGCGGGTTTTCGAATCAGGGAGGTTGCCGTGGTGATGAACCCCCGCCAGGCAGGCGCTTCCAGAGTATTCGATTCCTGGCTGACTGTTGCGCGATACATGGCTGAAACCACCCTGCTCTGCATGGCGCGCTGGAAAATCAGGCCGCCGCGACCGTGAAGGACTTCCATCTGCTGATGGGAACGTTGGGGATCGGGCTGGGGGTGGTGATTCTCCTGCTCGTTCGCCGTGACCACCTTTACATCCGCCAGGGGGTCTTCTGGATGGCCGTCGCGCTTGGGTCCGTGCTGTTGGGAGTATGGCCCCGTCTCGTCGATCGGATTGGGGAACTAACGGGAGTCGCCTATCCGCCCGCGCTCCTGTTCCTTCTGGCCATCATGATGCTGATCATCCGGGCGGTGATCGCCGACATCGCGTTCACTCGACTTCGCAGGGAAGTGCGCATGCTTAACCAGAAGATCGCACTCATGGAATCGGAGGTCCGCATTCAGGTGACTAGCGTGGCTAGCGCCATCGACCAGGACCACAAGGCCGATATAGAGAGTTGATCATCTCCAGCAGACCCACCGGAGCGTAATCGGCTATCAGGGTATGCAAATGCGAGTCGGGATCCAACATTTGCCATGGGTAGACAGGAGTTTCAGTCGTTTTGAAGATCATCCAGCCCGCGTCCAGCTTGAATTCTGCATTATCACCGGCGCGCGGATTCCTTCGGCGTGTTGTTCCCAGATACTCCGGAACAGGCGCTCCAGGTCGGTGGTGAAACGCCGCGTGTCGAACAGGGGAGAATCAGCACGCCGCGCATGGAGCCGCCTGCGCAGCTCGGTCAGCCTTTCCCGATCCAGTGCCAGTTCCCGGGAAAGGCTGAAGCAGGCCTCATCGCTTGTGGTCACCAGCTCTTCCATGCCTACGGCATGCAGCAGGCTTGCCGCCACCCGGCTCGCAAAAGTGTTGCCGATCCGCGTCACCAGCGGCACGCCCGCCCAGAGAGCGTCGCTACCCGTCGTGTGCGAGGTATAGGGAAAGGTATCCAGCGCCAAATCGGCGAGTTGAAGTCGGGCCAGATGCTCCGCCGCAGGTACCAGCGGGGCGAAGACGAGACGGCTGGCATTGATTCCGCGCGCTTCCGCTTCGGTCCTCAGGTTGCGAACTGCGGTTGCCGACGGTTCGAGCAGCCACAGCACGCTACGCGGAACCGCATCCAGCAGCCGGCACCAGAGCGTAAAAGTTTCGGAGCCAATCTTGTAACTTTGATTGAAGGAGCAGAAAACAAAGCTGTCCTCGGCCAGCCCCTGCTCCGCTCGACTCGTGCGCGGACCAAACAGGCGGCGAGCGTCGTTGGGCTGGTAACAGTACGGCATCAAGGCCAGGGTCTCGCTGTAATTCCCGGCGTGCTCGATGGGTGTAACCACAGGGTCGCCAATGAGGTAATCGGCCAGCCGCGGATGCCCGAGGGTGCCGGGGTAGCCAAGCCAGCTGACAATGACCGGCGCCGGCCGCATCGCGGTGATATTCATCCGAAAGCCCTTGGTGAACCCCTTGATGTCGATCAGGAGATCGATTTCGTCCGTCGCAATCCGCCGTGCGGCGGCTTCGTCCGAAAGCGACCGAAGGTCGCAAAAGTGCTCGCACGCCGACTCGACACGGCGGCGGCCTGCGTCCTGGTGGTCAGGTCCGTAGGAATACATCCAGACTTCGAACCGGCTTCGGTCATGATTCTCCAGCACGCCCGCCAGGAGATAGACCGTGGCGTGATCGTGGATATCGGCCGATAGATAACCGACCCGCAGACGGTCCCGGTGACGGTGCAAAGCCGGATCGACAAGTGGCGGATGCTGCCAGTCGCCGTGGAGATACTTCGCAAACGCGGTAGCCGCTCGCTTCTGATGCTCGGCAGTCAGTCCGGGCATGCCAAGGAGCGGAAATGGCAAGGCGGCAGAATCCCGCTCAATCATGGCCACGAGCCTTCCGATGTCGTCGTTGAGGCCCGCCCACGAGCAAATGCGGCCGCGCAGATGGGGAATAAACACTGCGGCCTGGCTGTGTGCTGGATTAAGCGACAATGCCCTGGTAAAACTCCCTATCGCTTCCTCCAAGCTGTCAAGGTCTTGTAGAACGAGGCCGCGCGTATAGTGTGCGAGGTACAAGTTCGGTGCAACCGCTACGGCCCTGTTCGCGCTTTCCAGTGCCTGATCCAGGCGACCAAGTTCCAGTAAGGCAAGGCCGCGGCTGATGTGGGCTTCGCCATAATCGGGCCTCAGGACGAGCGCCCTGTCTTGGCTCGCAACGGCTTCCTCGAAGCGTCGCAACTCATGGAACACAACGCCGCGATTGGAGTGGTGCTCGGCATCGCCGGGCCTCAGGCCAATCGCCCGGTCGTAATCCGCAAGCGCATCTTCGAAGCGCCTCAAGGTCCGCAGAACGTAACCCCGGTTGGCAAGAGCCGCAGCAAAATCCGGCCTCAGGCCGATAGCCCGGCCATAACTCTCCAGGGCCTCGCCGGGGCGCCCCCCCTCTTGCAGCGCAATCCCGCGGTTGAAATGTGCAACTGCCAGATTGGGCTTACCGGCGATAGCCCGATCGTAGCTTGCCAGCGCTTCATCCATCCGGTGTAGCGCCTTGAGCGCGATGCCGCGGTTCACGGCAGCCTCGGCGAAGTCCGGCCTTAGAGACAATGCCCGATCGTAACTGTCGACAGCCTCTTCCAGTCGCCCCAGTTCCTTGAGCGCAAGTCCCCGGTTCGAATGGGCGTCGGCGTTTGCCGGCGCCGCCCCGATGGCTTCGCCAAGAATGCGCACCGCATCATCGAAGCGTCCTTGCTGATGGGCGAGGACACCGAGCATGTGCAGCGCGTCGGGCTGAGCCGGATGTGCCTGAAGGACGGCCAGGTATTTCCGTTCAGCCTCGCCCAGTCTGCCAGACTGATGGAGTTGCCAAGCGGCCCACAAGGCTTCCTGCGGCGACTTACTCAAGGGGTGACAAAATCAATCTGCCCGTGAATCCTGTTCCGAGGGCGGGTGTGAGAGGAGCAGGGCCTTGGAAAAATCCGGTACCTCCGCAAGTCTAACACTGCGGACACTGCTATTCGCGCGGCCGCGAAGCCTCGCGGTGCCTGAAGGGCATCGACTTTCCCCACGGCGGCCGTCTTGGCGATCGACGCCGGCGCGGCGGACCGGAATGACGGTGTCGTCGCTCGCGCGTCCATGACCTAGGTCTGTCGCGTTGACAGAAGAAATGACGCCAGTTTCGCAACGGGCGTCCGGTCGTCGAAAAGACGATCCCGCGCGGCGGCGATCCGGTGCGAAATATCGTCCCGCCACGCCCTGCCCCGCCCAAGCCGCAGCGCAATGGCTGCATAATCTTCGCCATTCTCGGCGATCAGTTCGCGCAGCCCGATGATCTCCAGCATGCCGGCGCTCTGCCGCCCGCGCATGAAGCGCCCGCGGTGAGTCACCACCGGCAGCCCCGCCGCGAGGGCGTCCAGGGTCGTGTTGCCGCCGGACCAGCGCGTGGCGTCCAGCATCACGTCGCACAGCCGATTCGCCTCCAGGAAGGACGCCCGCGGCAAATGGGGCAGCACGCGCAGCCGGTCCGGTGCCACGCCCCGGTCCGCCAGGGCCCCTTCCAGGCGCCGGCGCAGCATCCGGCCCTGCTCGGGCGCGATGCCCTCGCACAGCACCAGCCTGCCCTCGGGATCGGCGGCCAGGATGCCCGCCAGCACCGCGTCATTCTCCGGATGAATCTTGTACGGCGCGTGGGGGAACAGATACAGATGCGCCGCTTCCGGCAGACCCAGATCGGCGCGCGACAGGGTCGTGCGGACGTCGGGCTTCGTATAGCACGTTCCCAGCCCCGGCAGCCGCACCAGCGATTCGATGTAGTGCGCGTCTGCGTCCTCCGGCTCCATCGCCGCGCAGGACAGGAAATAATCCACTGTCGCGTGGCCGCTCGTCACCGGGTGCCCCCAGCCGGCGCATTGCACCGGCGCCAGTCTCAGGGCGGCCAGGGCGTAGGTGCGCCCGTTCATGCCCAACTCGGGATAGATCAGCACATCCGGCGCGCTGTCCAGGATCGCCTGGGCTGCCTCCGGCAGGGATCCTGTGGCCCGGACCGTGTTGAACACCGGCCGGCGGATCGCATCGGTCACCGCGTCCTCCGGTCCACCGAGCAAATAGACCCAAACCTCGAACCTCTCCGGGTCCAGGTCCGTGATCCACGACCTGAAATAATGACCGACCGTGCAATCCCGGAAAAAACAACTGGCGAACCCCACTCGCAGGCGCCCGGTCATGCTCAGCGGGCGCGGTCCGCGCAGCTCGGGGCAGGCATCCCCCAGCAGGCCGCGCGTCAGCCGGGCATAGCCGGCCTGCAGCTCACGGTCATCCTCCCCCTGGTAGGCCAGGAAGAAATTGTTGTGCCGTTCCAAGGCATTCAGGCGCTGCTCTGCGGTACCTGCCGGAGTCCTGGCCTGCTCGATCAGCGCCTCCAACTCCGTGGAAAAACGCTGCCGGACGGCGGCCAGCGCCTCGGACGAATTATAGACGGCCGGCAGCATGAGGGCGGCCGCGATGCGCGCCGCCCAGTTCCCGGGTTCCAGTCCGCCCAGACGGCGATAGCATGCCCGGGCGGCTTCCTCGTCCCCGGCAGCCGCGGACAAGCGGCCCAGGTTCTTCAGCGCGGCGGGATAATCCGGCCGCACCGCCAGCGCTTGGCGGAAAGCGCGGACCGCCTCGTCCGCGCGGTTCAGGTCTTCCAGGGCCAGCCCCAGGTTGTTCCAGGCCTGGAAGAAATCCGGCTTCAGGCGCGTCGCCTGCGCGTAGGCTGCCGCGGCCCCCGCCGCATCGGTCGCCTCGTGCAGCATCACGCCCAGGTTGTAGCGCAGGCCAGGATGGTGGGGTGCCGCATCGGCCGCTGCCCGGGCGCGGGCCAGAGCCTGTTGAGTAATTGCCGACATGGGCTGAGCGCGTTTACTATTTTTCCTACGTCGGGAAATTACTGAATTCGTAGCGTTATATTAGCCTCCTGCTCCTGGAAGAGGAAATTCAGGGGAACGCTCCCTGCACGAGGCGGTTTGAATCGCACACATGGATAAGCTTGGGATAAGCTTGGGATAAGCTTCTTTTGACATTTTTTGGAATTGCGGATACGTCTTGAATGATATTGGACGAAATGATCCTTGCCCATGTGGCAGCGGCAAGAAATATAAACGGTGCTGCTTGCAACGCAAAGGCGTTCCGCTAAGAACCGATCCCCCTCAAGGGACTTCGGATACGTTTGGTATTCCCCGGGCCATCCAGGCCGGTATGGCGCACCATCGGGCAGGACGCCTGCAGGATGCGGCGGCGATCTATCGAAAAGTTCTGACGCTTGATCCAAGAAATCCCGATGCCCTGCACCTTCTGGGCGTGATTGCACACCGGGTCGGCGACCCTCGGCAAGCGGTTGAATATATCAGACTCGCGATTGATTACTGCAATCAGGCAGTGCCAAGGATACCTTCCAATCCCGTTGCGTACAACAACCTGGGGGAGGCGTATCGAGCTCTGGGCAGCATTCGTGAGGCGGTGGCCTGCTACGAACAGGCGCTTTTTCTCAGGCCGGACTACGCCGAGGCACATTATCACCTGGGACTGACGCTTGAAGACCAGGGCAAAGCGGAAGAGGCTGTCGTCCGCTACCGCAAAGCCCTTGCGGCCAAACCGGATCTTGTGTTGGCGCATTACAATCTCGGGACCGCGCTGAAAGCTCAGGGGAAACTGGACGAGGCTGCCTTGTGCTTTCGACAGGTCCTCAGGCTGGAACCAGACAACGATATGGCGCAATACCAGTTGTCATCTTTGACAGGGCAAAATCCCGAGCGGGCTCCGAGCCGGTACATCGCTCATCTTTTCGATAACCACGCGCCCAATTTCGATCAGCATTTGGTCCGGGAACTGCAATATGCGGTCCCGGAAAACCTTGTTTTCCTCGCCAGACAACGTGCGAACAATCCGGAAGAAAAATGGAGTGTCCTCGACTTGGGCTGTGGCACGGGGCTACTCGGATTAGCCATTGCGCCGTATGCCCGGCACCTGGTTGGTGTTGATCTATCCGCCAAGATGCTGGCAAAGGCTCGGGATCGAAATCTGTACCACCGACTTGAACAACTGGACTTACTGTCCATGATGAAGCTTGAAGCGGCTTCGAGTTACGACCTGATCGTTGCTGCGGACGTATTTGCATATTTGGGAAATCTCGAAGACATAATTCGCGAAACGACGCGGCTACTGCGCCCGAACGGGCTGGTCGCATTTTCCGTTGAGGCCCTTGAGAGATTGGCATCTGAAGACGCCCGCCAGGAAAGGCCGAAGGACTATCAACTCAGCCAAACCGGTCGATACGTCCAGTCATCCGATTACTTGCGCAAACTAGCCGTCGAGAATGGATTCAAGACCATAGATATCTCGCCCACCCAGATTCGTCTCGAAAAAGGCAGGCCGGTCCACGGATGGCTGGCGATTCTGGGTAACTGACGCCAACTTCGCGACGGGCGCGTCGAAAAGACGATCCCGCGCGGCGGCGATCCGGTGCGCGACATCGTCCCGCCACGCCCTGTCCCGCCCAAGCCGCAGTGCGATGGCCGTATAATCCCCGTCATTCTCGGCAATCAGTTCCCGCAGCCCGATGATCTCCCGCAAACCGGCGCTCTGCCGCCCGCGCTACCTGAGCGGCATGGCCGAGGGCCGGATGGAACCAGGCTTCGTAACGTAATGCACCATGACTATTTCCTGCCCTGGCACCAGCGCACTCTGATCTGGCAATTCGTCCGCCGCGAAGTGCTGACCCGCTACCGCGGCTCGCTGCTGGGACTCGGCTGGGCGTTCCTGACGCCGCTCCTGATGCTGTCGGTGTATACCTTCGTCTTCCGGGGAATCTTCAATGCGCGCTGGAGCGGCGGTGCCACCGGCGATTTCGAGTTCGCCCTGCAAGTGTATGCAGGCTTGATCGTCTTCAGCCTGTTCGCAGAGGTGACGACCCGCGCGCCTCGGTTGGTGCTGGATGAGCCGAATCTGGTGAAGAAGGTGGTGTTCCCACTCGAAATTCTGCCCTGGGTGGCGGTACTGGCCGGACTGATTCATCTGGCGCTCAATCTGGCGGCGCTGCTGGCGGCGGCGGCCATAGCACGCGGCGGGCTGTCGCTGAGCGTGCTGGCGCTGCCGCTGGTTCTGGCGCCGTTCGTGCCGCTGCTGCTGGCGCTGGGCTGGTTTCTCGGCGCGCTCGGCGTGTTCGTGCGAGACATGCAGCAAGTCACTGCGCTACTGGTAAGTTTGCTCATGTTCCTCTCGCCGGTGTTCTACCCCGTCAGCAGCCTGCCGAGCCGCTGGCAGCCCTGGTTGGAGGCCAATCCGCTGACGCCGGTGATCGAGCAACTGCGGCGCGTAGCGCTCGATGGACTGTGGCCCGCCTGGCCGCAACTGGCGCTGCATCTGGCCATCGCCAGCGCCCTCGCCTGGGCCGCGGCACGCTGGTTCGCCGCCACCCGCAAGGGATTTGCCGATGTTCTCTAGTCCCGCCACTCCGGCGATTCGCGCGGAGGCGCTGTCGAAGTGCTATCACCTCTACGAGCGCCCGACCGACCGGCTGCGCCAACTGCTGTGGGGACGCAGGCATTGCTACTACCGCGAATTCTGGGCGCTGCGCGAAGCGAATTTCGAGGTGGCCCACGGCGAGGTGCTGGGTATCGTGGGCCGCAACGGCGCCGGCAAGTCTACGCTGCTGCAGTTGGTATGCGGCACGCTCACTCCCAGCGGCGGCACCATCGCGGTCAACGGGCGGGTGGCGGCGCTGCTGGAACTGGGGGCGGGCTTCAATCAGGAGTTTTCCGGCCGCGAAAACGTGTTCCTGGCGGCCTCGATCCTGGGTCTGAGCACGGCGGAGATCAAGGCGCGCTTCGAGCACATTGTGGATTTTTCGGGCATCCGGGAGTTCATCGATCAGCCGGTCAAGACCTACTCGAGCGGCATGTATGTGCGGCTGGCTTTTTCTGTGGCGACCAACGTCGATCCCGATGTGTTGCTGATCGACGAGGCGTTGTCGGTAGGCGACGGCGAGTTTGCGCGCAAGTCGTTCGACCGCATCATGGAGTTCAAGAAGGCCGGTAAAACCATTTTGTTCTGTTCCCATTCCCTCTATCAGGTGGAGGCGATCTGCAGCCGCGCGCTGTGGCTGGACCATGGGCAAATTCGCGCCCAAGGCGGGGCGGCAGAGGTAGTGCGGGCGTACAACGATTATTTGACCGCCGTAGCGCCGCCCGATAGAGAGGGCAATTCGACCGCCGCGGCGCCGCCAGAAGCAGAGGCCACGCGGATTGACGAGGAAATGAAAGTGGAGCCCGCAAGAGGTGTCGCCCGCTTGACGGGAATCAAGGTCACGGTGGACGGCCATAGCGGCCACAGCCTGGAAGCGGTGAGCGGGAAAAGCGAGGTGAGCATTGACGTCGCCTTCATATCCGACCCGTCGTTGCCTTGCCCCAGCGTCGCGGCGGGGTTCATGTGGCAGGACACCCGTGTGGTGTGCAGCGCTTCAACCCATTGGGACCGGGTGCCGATCGAGCGCGCGCCGGACGGTAGCGGCGAGGTGGGACTTGTTTTCCCGCGGCTGCCGTTGCTGAAAGGGAGTTACTGGGTTGCGGTCTATCTTTTTTGCGAAAATGGCATTCACGTTTACGATTGCACCAATGTCGCGGCTGAAGTCAAGGTAAGTCAAACCAACCTTGAACAGGGAATAGTTTCGCTGCCCCATGCCTGGAAACGTTGAGTCCACCCATAAGACATGGGTGGCAATCAACCCACTGAACGATCAACATGAAGTGCCGGCGATGTCCAAATCGGAAGGAGTGAATGAATTGGTGCAGCAGGTGGGCGATTTTTACGCCTGGATCCGCGATTACTGGACTGAAATGGGCCGCAACCAAGATGGGGCATCTTCGGGGATGCTCAATTTCGGTCTGTGGGAAGACAATACTGTAACGATGTTCGATGCCGAAGAGAATCTAAGGGCATTGGTTGCGAACTGCCTGGGTGCGCTGCCGCCGGGAGCGCGAGGTCTGGACATCGGCTGTGGAATCGGTGGGGCAGCCATCAGGCTGGTACAGGAACGCGACGTGGCCTTGACGTGCATGGACTTGGTTCCGGCGCAGCTTGAAATAGGCCGCGAGTCTGCACGCAAGGCCGGTGTGGCAGGCCGGATCGAGTTCCGCCTGGGCAGTTCGATGGATATGCCGTTCCAGGATGGGGTATTCGATTTTTCCTATTGCATGGAGTCTTCGTTTCATTACGCCGACAAATCGGCGTTCTTCCGTGAGAACTGCCGTGTACTCAAGCCGGGCGCAGTGGCCGTGGTGGCGGACATCACTTGCGAGGATAACTCCCTGGTTACTTTCAGGAGCGGAAATTACTTTCTTGCTGCGGAAGATCTGCGGAAGCTGATGATTGAATCCGGTTTTTCGGTAGAGGATGTAATTCACATCGGAGATCGTGTTTTCAAGCCGCTGCAATCCTACGTGGCGCAGTACAGCGCCGGTCAGCGCGACAAGTTGCGCCGCTACTGGAACCTGGTGCTGAAAAACTATTCGACGCTGTCCGCTCAAGGAAAAATGGGATACGAGATTTTCGTTCTACGCAAAGGCGGCAGGCAGCGCTAGGGCCAGGGCCTGCTGAATTCCGCGATGATGTCGTGGAACTGCTGTTGCGGGGCCCGGGCCACGTGTTTTTCGAGTACCCGCAGCAGATGCTGGGTCGTATGCTGGGGATTGCGATCCGGGAAAACCGGGGCATCGAAATACAGGTGGTGGCACCGCTGCAGTGGCCGGTATTGGATGCCGGCCGGCACGATGGGAACGCCGACGATGCGAGCCAGTCGGGCGGGCCCGCTTTGCATGAAGATGGTATGGCCGAGAAATTGGAACGGATGTTCCTCATACCGTTGACCGTGCTCGCGGACGTCGAGTACCACTCCCAATACATGGTGCTTTTTTTTCAGCCATTTGATCGCCTGTCGCGGGGACTGGTCGGTGAAAAACATGGGGTGGCCGTAGAGACGGCCGATGCGCTGGTGGGCGCCTTCCCAGAAGCGTTTTTCCTCCGGTGTCATGATTTCCAGGTTGCGCCGGGAGGCGACGACAGTATACGGCAGGCCGAGGCGGTGGGCTATGGCGCCGCCCGCGAGGATCCAGCTGCCATAATGCAGAAAGGCTACCATCGCTCCGCCGTTGCGGGCCGCTTCCAGCAGATGCTCCCGGCCGTGTATCACCACCAGGCGGCGCGCGTAGCGGACAGAATAATGAAACGTTTCCTCGCGCATGAAGCGGACGTAGTCGGTCAGGGTGTAGTTTTCCGGCAGCTCCGGAGGCGCCGGCCAGAGGCGCTGGCGCACCGCCGCGAGGCTATCGAGCATAGAGGCTCCGGGCAGTGTCATGAGTGCCGATCATTGTGCATCAAGACGGCGCGGTTGCCAGGTTCTCGCGCGACCCCATCGTTGGCGTCGTCGAAGCGGTGCACGCGGCCGTGGCGCATCACTGGCGGGACTGCAAGCGCGAACGGCTCGGTGAGAGCGTGTCCTGCGGAATCTGGCCAACTTTCATACTGCTTTCCTTCATCGGGTCGAAGCATGAATGCGTTCAAGGTGCAGTGCCAGAGCATGCAACGGCTCGGACCGGTCGAACAGTTCTCCGCGGTTGGCGAGTATCCTTTGCTTGATCGCCTCCTTGTGCTGTGCGTCGCCAGCAAGCCGCAGCGCGACGGCGACGTAATCCTCGGAATTGTCCGCGATCAACTCGGGCACACCGAGGATCTCGAGCATGGCCTTGCTTTGCCGCCCGCGCATGAAGGTCCCCGGAAAGGTAACGACGGGTGCGCCCGCGCTCAAGGCATCGAGCGATGTGTTTCCGCCCGACCAGTGAAAGGTATCAAGGACCGCATCGGCCAACGCCAGAACCGAGCGGAACATCACCGGGCTCAACCGGGGCAGGAATTTTATCTGGTTGCGCGGTGGTATTCCTCGATTGGCCATTGCGCGCGTGATGCGATCCAGAAAGGATTGTGTGACCCGCCTGTATTCCGATTGGAAGAACACGATGACCGCCTTGTCATCCGCCGCCAGGATTTCGAGATAGAGCCTGTCGTTATCCGGGTGAATCTTGAACAGCGACTGGGGACAGACGTATAGATGCCTGTCCGGGGGAAGGGAGAATGCCTCCGGTGCAAGGTCTTGCACTGCGGGGCCGGGCAGGGTGTACCGCGTGCCGAGTCCCGGCAACTCGAGCAGGCTTTCCGCGTAATGTCCGCGGCCCTCCGGCGGCTCCATCCGCGAACAGGTGAAATAATAATCGACAAGATCGCTGCCGCTCGTGACCGGGTGGCCCCATGCGGCGCATTGAACCGGAGCGAGCCTCATGTTCGCAAGGACGCAGTTCGTGCTCTGCATGCCGATTTCGGGATAGATGAGGATATCCGGCTGCAACTCGAGGATCGTCGTCGCGACGGCTAGCGCATTACCGCGCTCAATGACAAATGTTTCGGCTGAAGCCGCGATCGCCCTGGTTGTGGCGTCGGGCTGATTGCCGGTGTAGATCACCACCGACTCGAACCTTGCCGGATCGAGGCACCCTATCCAGGAGCGGAAGTAATGGCCCATGGTGCATTCACGGAAAAAACTCGAAACGAACGCGACCCGGATTCTCCCGCCGCGCCTGGCTGACGGGCGGTCCCGCTCGACGAGGTCCGGACGTGCGCGCGCGATCAGGCGCCGCAGTAGCCTCGCGTATTCTCCCTGCAGCAACAAGTCGTCCCGTCCCTGATAGGCGAGGAGAAAATTGGTTTGACTGAGGTTGAAGACGTCTTCCGAGGCCGGCCAGGAGCTTTCAAGCGCGGCGTGCACTGCCGCCAGTCCGCCGGAGTATCGCTCGCGCCAGCGGTCGAGATCCTCGTGGCTTGCGTAGATTTGGGGGAGAAGAAGCGCGTGATACAGGCAGCGGCTGAAGGACATCCCGGTCCCGCCTGGCGGGTTCAGGGCGGCGAGCGCGCCGCGAGTGTCTCCCAGTTCATTGCGGATCAATCCAAGCAGGCTTGTGGACCCCTCGCGGCGGGGATCCAATGCAATTGCCTTCTGCAGGCAGGATTCTGCCGTTTCGAATTTCCAGCATTCGGCATACAGACTGCCGAGCGCATGCCATGTTCCGGGATTGCCCGGATCGAGCGCGGCGGCCCGTTCCAGGCACACTTGAGCTTCATCCGTCTCGCCCAATGCGGAAAGAACCTGAGCCAGCTTCGTCCAGGCGATGGGCGAATCCGGTGTCTGCACAGTGTGCCTTTTCCATACGGCCTGCGCCTGCTGCAAATCGCCCTGGCGGTGAAGTACATGGTCCAGGCCTTCATAAGCCTGCGCGTAGTGGGGATCAACGGCCATTGCCGTCTCGAAAGCATGCACAGCGGCCTGGTAGTCGTCCCTGGCGGCAAGTATCTGGCCCTTCAGGAGGAGAAAAGGCGCGGTGTTGCTGGCCAGCCGTTGCTCCAGCGCATTGGTCAGATCCAACGCCGCAGCGGTATTGCCGCTCGCCAGTTCCGCCTTCGCCTTGTAGAACAAGGCATCGTTGTCTGCGTGATCCAGACCGACCAGGCGATCGGCATAAGAGAGGGCCGCGGCTGGCTGTTTCCTGATCAGCGCAACGTCGGCGAGGCGAAACAGCAGGTCTCGACTGGCGGGCGCCGCCTGTAGCATGCTTTCCAGCAGTCTGTTCGCCTCGTCCAGAGCGCCCTTGCTCAGAAGTGCGTCGACCTTCGCCAGTTGTGGATCGGATGGCATCTTTTCGGTCGCAATCGGTGGTTTGGCGGCGGCACCGGACAATGCCGAGGGGTAGCCCGGCGCAGGTCCGCCTTCAGTCCGACGCGGGCGCTGCGGTCGGGCGCAAGAGCCGGACTTACACTGCGGCCCTCACTTGCCGGGAGCCGGAGCAGCGGCGCCCTTCGAATCAGGCATCAACAACTCGTCGGGAATTTTCGGCATCTCCTTCCTCAGCTTGGCGATGGCGGACTTGTTCAGGTCGATGCTCTTGTCGGTGGTGATGGCCTCCATATACCGATTCTTTTCCGTCGTCACGTACTTCTTCGACAATTCCTCGAGCAAGACCGCCTTCACCTGGTCGAAGGACCGCTGCCAGGCGGGCAGCTTCTTGTGCAGCTTAATGACGTGATAGCCGAAGGGGCTCTTGACCGGCGGGCTGATATCGCCCGGCTTTTCCAGGGCGAAAGCCGCGTCCTCGAAGGGTTTCACCATCCGGCCGCGGGCAAAGGTGCCCAAGTCACCCTGGTTGTTCCCGGCTGACGGATCGTCCGAAAACTCCTTGGCCAGTGCGGCGAAATCCGCGCCGGCCAGCGCCTTGCCCCGCACTTCCTCGGCTCGGGCGCGGGCCTCCTCGTCGCTGCGCGCCTTGGTGGCCACCAGCACATGCGAGGCGTGCACCTGCTCGGGAACCATGAATTCCCCGGACTTGACGCGGTAGCGTTCCTCGGCGGCCGCGGTCAGGTCCGGGATTTTGATTGCCCTCTCGAAAGCATCCAGACGCCGGCTGGCCAGCACCCGCTCCGCCGCCAGCGCCATCTCTTTGCGGATCACCGGATCCTTGTCCAGCCCCAGCTTGCGGCCTTCGGCCGCCAAGGTGCGCGAGAGCAGCATGGCGTTGAGCAGTTTGGTGATGTCTTGCAAGTTGAACTGGAATGAAAAGCGGTCGACCTCGGGAATCCCCTGCAATGCAGCCTCGTAATCGCTCAGGGCGAGCTGGAGGTCGCGCCAGGTCACCAGCACCGTATCCTCGTCGGCGCGCGTCTCGGCCCAGGCCCCCGGAACGTGCACACAACACGACACAATCAATACATAAAACAAACGCTTCATGCTCGCGAATCTCCTGTGAACGCTGCCGGTGCAGGAACGCGCCCCGGCGGCTTGGGCGCGATTCTAATCGGCGTGGAATCGGGATAGGGGCGGCCATAGTACCTGACCGACCCCTCCCACACCACCCGGCATGCGGGTCCGCACCGGGCGGTTCGAGAAGTTGAGGTCATGAGA
>Ga0209343_10004113_pt1 | contig 18041 bp, 15 predicted proteins | sample RifCSPlowO2_02_FD_184026 | JGI IMG/M metagenome (GOLD analysis project Ga0209343, IMG submission 184026) | Groundwater microbial communities from Rifle, Colorado - Rifle CSP2_plank lowO2_0.2 (SPAdes) (version 2) | ecosystem: Environmental > Aquatic > Deep subsurface > Groundwater | place... | reverse complement strand
GATTCGCGGCAGCGGCAGGCCCTGCGCGTAGCGCGGCATCACCACGACGGTGAGAGCGGCGAGTCCCAGCACGGCAGCCAGCCATTCGCTGTAGAAGTGCGGCAGCGGGAAATGGTGCCGCGGCTGGATGAAAGGCAGGCACCACATCAGGCCCACCAGCGCGAGCGAGATCCGCGCCGCGGTCCCCGGCGAACGACCGTCAGTCACGGTTCATACCGCCACCAGGTCGACAAACTCGTTCACCGCCAGCGCGTCGAGCCGCTGCGGGTCAAGGCACGCGGCGAGCACCCGGTCGCGCCGCCGCGCCGCAAATACGCGCGCGACGTTCTTCTCGAACTTGTCCATGAGCACTGGAATGCCTTCCTTGCGCCGCCGGCGGTGACCGAGAGGATAGAGCACCTCCGAGAGGGGGCTCTTCGAGCCGTCCTTGAAGAACACCTGGATCGAGTTGGCGTTGGTGCGCTTCGCCGGGTCGTGATACTCGCGCTCGTACTGCGCCGACTCCGAGAGCTTCATCTTCGCGCGCAGCGCGTCGATGCGCGGATCGGCGGCGATGTGGTCCTCGTAGTGCTCAGCGGTCATCGTCCCGTAGATCATTCCGACCGCCATCATGTACTGCATGCAGTGGTCGCGGTCCGCGGGATTGTGGAGCGGCCCGGTCTTGTCGAGTATCACCATGGTCGAGTCGTGGCACTTGACATCGACGCGCTTCACGTCTCCCAGCCGGTCTCTCACCAGCGGATGCAGCTTGATCGCGGCCTCGACGCCGCTCTGTCCGTGGAACGCCGTGGGATAGGGAATCTTGAACAGCACGTTCTCGATGACGTAGCTCGTGAACGGCCGCTGGAACCGGAAGCGCCTGCCTTTGAAGAGCACGTCGTAGAAACCCCAGGTCTTCGCCGTGAGCACCGACGGGTATCCCATCTCGCCCTTCAAAGCCTGCATCGCAAGCCACACCCCGCGGCTTGCCGCATCTCCCGCCGCCCACGATTTGCGAGAACCGGTGTTGGGGCGCCGGCGGAAAGCCGCGAGCGCGTGGCCGTCGACCCACGCGTTCGACACCGCATTGATGATTTCCTCATGCGTGCCGCCAAGGAGCTTCGTCGCCACCGCGGTGACGGCGATCTTGACCAGGATGGTGTGGTCGAGCCCGACCGCAGTGAACCCGTTCTCAAGGGCAAGCCCGCCCATGATCTCGTAGGCTTTCACGATGTTCTCCAGCACCTCGCGCATCGCAAGCGGCGCCTTGCCGCGGGCAACGCGCGTGCGCGAAAGATGGTCAGCCGTCATCAGCACGGCGCTGATGGTGTCCGATGGATGGATCACGGTTTCGCCATAGAACGCGTCGTTGAAATCCAGCCAGCGCACCAGCGCGCCGAGATTGAACGTCGCCGCGACCGGATCCATGACGAACGGCGTCCCGGGCACTCTTGCGCCGTTCGGAACGATCGTTCCGGGCACGACCGGTCCCAGCAGCTTGGTACACGCGGGATAGGTGAGCGCCTCGAATGCGCAACCCAGGCTGTCGATCAGGCACAACCGCGCCGTCTCCCGGGCGAGCCCGCTCCTGACGCGGTAGTGCTCGACGTACTCGGCAATGGTGACAAGCACCTCGTCGGGATCGGGACGGACGTTGGAGACCTGCGCCACGATGACTGACTCCTCACGGTTGAAAGCGTTGCTGCCGCATTATAAGCTCGACATATGACGCCACCGCTTTCGATGGAGCATGAGGCATCGGGCTCGCCAAAGGTGCGCGACAACGTGGGCTGCATCCTGGGCGCCGCGGTGGGAGACGCGATGGGTCTTGTGTGCGAAGGCCTGAGCCGTCGACGACAGATCAAGATGTATCCGGAACTGAGCGCTTATAAACTCCTGCCCTTCGGCAAGAGTTGATCCGGTCGGTCACCGACAGCGTCGCGCGCGGCGATCGTCTCGGTGATACGGCTGGGAGGCGACACCGACACCGCGGGCGCGATGCCGCTCAACCCGCTGAAGTCACTCGCGCGCAACCTCGCCTTCATGCTGATCGTGCTCGCGCACGGGTTCCAGCGGCTGCTGCCGCCGTATTGAGAGCGACGATGAACGAGGAGAACAGAGTGAAAACCTCGGCGGCCAGTCAGGATCGGGCTTGCGACGGGCCGCCGGAACCAGGGCCGCGTCCCGACCGAGTCGGTGCGCCTACCCCGAGACGAGCCAGTCGAGGTAAGGTCGCACGCTGTTCCAGAAAACCGCGATCAGGATCAGCGCGAGCCCGAGCATCAGGAGGTTGAAGCGGGCGATTCCACCCTTGAATCCATGCATACTGTCGTCGTACTCGTAGTGGCCATCGGAACTCCCGGCGCCCCGCTTTCGAAACCATAAGCGGAAACGCGTATCGCTCGTGTTCCAGAAGACCACGAGGATCGCGCTGCCGAACGCCAGCACCACCCACCGAACCCAGTCTGGAGTCATATCGCCATCACTGCAGGCGGATATTACCCTTTTTGATCACCGCCGCGTACTTGGCGGTCTCCCGCTTCACCTGCGCGCCGAGTTCGGCGGGCGTGCTCCCGACCGGGTCCAGCCCCTCCTTCACCATGAACCCGCGCACTTTCTCGGCCTTCAAAGCCTTCAGGATCAGCGCGTTCATGCTCGCTACGATCTCTGCGGGCGTTCCCGCCGGAAACCACATGGCGTACCAGTTGTCGGCCTCGAAGCCGGGAAAAAACGTATTCGTGGTCGGAAGGTCCGGAAACGCGGACGCTTTCCCGGCAGTGGTGACGGCGAGCGCTCTCACCTTGCCCGCGTTCAGCGCGCTCGTAGCCACTGGCCCGGTGGCGAACTGGAAATCGATCTCGCCGCTCATCAATGCCACGATTCCCGGCCCACCGCCCTTGTACGGGACGAGCGTCACCTCGACAAGCGCCGTCTGCTTGAGCATCTCGGCCGCGAGATGGTTAGTGCTTCCCGGATTATTGATGCCGGCGTTGAGAAAACCGGGCCTGCGCTTGGCGAGCGCGACCAACTCCATCACGGACTTCGCCGGCACGCTCGGGTGCACGACCAGCACCAGCGGTGTGGACGAGATCCAGCTGATCGGAGCAAGGTCCCTGACAGGATCGGTCTTCATCCGGCTCCCGAACAGGGTCTTGTTAACCGTCAGCGAGGCCGTGCTGAACAGTATCGTGTAGCCGTCCGGCGGCGAGGCCGCTGCGAGGTCTGCCCCGATGAGACCGCTCGCCCCGGCCCGGTTTTCCACGATGAACGTCCGGCCAACGTGTTCGTGAAACACCGCTCCCAGTAGCCGCGCTTGAATGTCGGTGCCTCCACCCGGGGCAAAAGGGACCACGATGCGCACGGGTCTTTCCGGCCAGCGTTGTGCGTCGAGATGATCGGCAGAGAGCGCGAATCCTGCTCCCGTGACAATTGCGGCCGCCAGGGCATGCAGTCTGCGAGCGGTCATGACGACGTCCTCCTGATCATCGTTCTGATTCCAAGCATCGACAAAGGTGCGGATGAACGCGCGGTCGATCGGGCGCCGGTTTGCGCTTTGCCACCGCGGGAGCTTCTTGCGCCGTTCCGCGAGCGTCTGGCTCATGGGGAATCCTGAGGACATGGGTGTGGAAACAGTGGCTGCGGCGCGGCGGCAAGTCTAGTGCGGCTCCATTGGGCCGTCAACGACGACGGCGGCGCTCGTTTGCGCCTCATTGCTGAGCCGGCGACCGCGCACTTATAATCCTGTAGCGGTATTGGCACGCTCGCGGTTCCTCTCCCAACGCTCATCACTCAACCTTCATCACTGATTCCCGATGGACTTCAAGATCAGCGACGAACAGCGCGCCTTCGTCGAAACCGTGCGCAAGGTGTGCCAGAACGACTTCGCGCCCCGCGCCATCAAGACCCTCGACGGCACCTGGCCCGCGGAAAACATGCGGCAGCTCGCCGAACTCGGCGTGCTCGGCATGGCGGTGCCGCAGGAATATGGCGGCTCCGGCCTGTCGATCCTGGACACAGTACTGGTGCTCGAAGAGATCGGCAAGGTGTGCTACGTCACGGCGATGGCGGCACTGGGCGAAGTGGGGGTCCAGACGCGCATCATTGCCACCTATGCCCCGGAAAGCATCAAGCTGAAGATCCTTCCGCGCGTCGCGGCCGGTGAAGCGATCCTCGCCATCTGCATGACCGAGCCGGACGCCGGCACCGATGTTCCGAACTATCGCACCAACGGCGAGGTCAGGGGCGATCGCGTGGTGCTGAAAGGCGTCAAGACCCTCATCAGCCGCGCGGACATCGCGGAGATGTTCGTGGTGTTTACGCGCGTGAACGGCGTGCCGGGCGCGCGCGGCATCGGCTGCGTGCTGGTGCCGGGAGGGATCAAGGGACTCACCGCCAAGGCGAGCTTTCACACCATGGGCGGCGAATACCTGTCAGAGGTGATCTTCGACGAGGTGGAGCTGCCGCTGGAAAACCTGGTGATCCGCGACAACGGCATGAAGCGGCTGCTCTCCGCGTTCAATACGCAGCGCTGCCTCAATCCCGCCATCTGCCTCGGGCTCGCGGAAGGCGCGCTGGAACAGGCCGTGCGCTACATGCGCGAGCGCTCCGCATTCGGCCAGAAAATCGGCGACTTCCAGGGCATGCGCTGGAAGGTTGCCGACATGTATATCGAGATCGAAGCGGCGCGCGGCCTGCTCTACCGCGCGGCCGTGAGCGGCGATCCGTTTCCCGATCCGACGCTCGCGGCGATGGCCAAGATCTACACCAACGAGATGAGCATACGCGTGACGTCCGAAGCGATCCAGGTGCACGGCGGCTATGGTTTCACCGATGAATTTGCGGTCTCGCGCTTCTTCCGCGGCACGCGCTATGGCAGCCTGGGCGGCGGCACGACCGAAACCCTGCGCAACCTCGTCGGGAAAAAACTGGTCGAGGAGCTGGACCTCGCCACCGGCTGTTTCGGCATGGGCACTTTCTAGAAGTGATCCGTGAACCGTGAGCCGTGAACCGACTGTTTATGGGCGAAGGGTGCGCACTGCGCATGGAATGCTGGTGGGCAATGCCCGCCCTGCTGTTGACTGACCACCAATCACGAGTCACGATTCACGCCGTCTACAACGTGGGCCGGCTGCGGAAATAGCGGTGGCGATCGATCGATTTGACCTTGTAGGTTTCGACGCGATTGCGCTTGAGTACCTCGATGGCGATCTCGATGCCCGCTTCGCCGCTCTTCCACAAGCGGGTGTAGAAGTCGGCCTGACCTTTGATCGGCTGGCCGCCGATGCCCACAATGATATCGCCCGCTTTCAGGCCGGCGTCATCCGCCGGGCCTTCGGGTGAGACGCGGGTCACGATCAGATTGCCCTGCACTTCCTGCGAACTCACCCCTATCCACGGCCGCGGTCTGGTGGTGGAGCGCCCGTTCGCCACAAAGTCCCCGAGCACAGGCTTGATCACATCGATCGGAACGAACATGTTCCCGGGAATCTGGCCGCGGCTGCCGATGGCGTCCCCCACCACCAGCGATCCGATCCCGAGCAACCGGCCTTCCCGGTTGAGCAGCGCCGCGCCCTGCCAGTTGACCGTGGCAGGCGCCGTGTAGATCGCCTCATCGAGCAGATATTCCCAGTAACCTACGAACGGCCGCTTGGAAACAATATATGCCGGCGCCACGCCGTCGAAGCCGACGACCAGCACCATATCGCGCTCGGCCGCCTCCGAGGACTGCCCCATTTCCACCGGCTTCACCGGCAGCGGCGTCAGCGCCTTGACCAGCCCCAGCCCGGTCACGCTGTCATAGCCCACGACCGTCGCCGGAAATACCTTGCCGTCGGACGTCGAGAGTTCAACCGTCTCGGCCTCGGTGATGAGATAGCCGATCGTCATCACCAGGCCGCTGGCATCGATCACGACGCCGGTGCCTTCCCGCTGGCTGCCGAGCGTGCGCGCGCTGCGCGCGTTCGCCACCGACTTGCTGCGTAATTTGACCACCGACAGCGAATCGACACTGCGCTCCTGTTGAACGCGCGCGGCGGGCGGGTTCGCCGGTGCATCCTGCGCTGGCGCCGCGCCCGTCCACGCCGCGCCCAGCATGGCGGCAGCGAGGGTGACGACGAGAACGCCAAAACCTCGCGCCCGCAGGCAGCGAGCGGCGCGCGAGCGTGTCCCCTTTCCAATTCCCATTATCGTGACAGCATCCATTGTCGCCCCTTTTTCATGAAACCGCCGTTCCCTTCCGAATTGCTGATTGTGACAACGCCATCATGTGGACACGCACCGACATTGTATGTCGCTCGACGGCGGCGTGGAAGGACTACCTAGCCTATGAACGGCCAAGGGTCGGCGGTAACAGGGCTGCCTGTCACGCGGAAAGGCCCTTCGTTCGTAACGGGAAATGCCTGGAATCCGCGCTACAATGCCCGCCTCACGGCGCGCCGCGTTCACGCTCGGCAGCGATTGCCCGACACCTCGTTTCCTGCAAGGAGTACATCTTGGATCTAGGACTGAAAGGAAAAGTCGCCGTCGTTACCGGCGCGAGCGACGGCATAGGCAAGGCGACCGCGACGCGCCTCGCGCTGGAAGGCGCGCGCGTCGCCATTTGCGCCCGGCGGCCCGAGCCGCTGGAGAAAGTAGCCGGCGAAATCCGCAATCAGGGGGGGGACGTCTTTACCCATGCCGCCGACATGGGCAAGGCCGCGGACGTGGAGCGCTTCATCAAGGCGGTCGCCGCGCATTATGGCCGCATCGACATCCTGGTCAACAATGCCGGCACCTCGATCCGCGGGCCGTTCGAGAGTGTTGCCGATGACAAATGGCAGCAGGATATCGAACTGAAGCTGTTCGGAGCGATACGCGCGTGCCGCCTGGCCGTGCCCTACATGAAGCAGCAGGGCGGAGGCCGTATCGTCAACATTTCGACTGTCGCGGGCAAGCAGCCGGGTGCGGCCTCGGGACCCACCTCGGTCTCGCGCGCCGCGGGACTCGCGCTGACCAAAGCCCTGTCGAAGGAGTATGCCGCCGACAACATTCTGGTCAACGCCGTGTGCATCGGCAAGATCAAGTCCGGTCAGCACGAGCGCCGCATCGCCCGGGAAAAACTCGTCGCCGCCGAATATTACGCCAAGGTATCCGAAGAAATTCCGATGGGGCGGGTGGGTGAGGCTGCGGAAGTCGCCAACGTCATCACCTTTCTCGTCTCGAACGCCGCAAGTTATGTCACCGGCAGCAGCGTCAATCTGGACGGCGGCATGTCGGGCGTCCTGTGACTTGCCTCACGCCCGCCTGGATGCTGGTGGTGCCGCTGGTCCGACTCGAACGGACGACCTGACGCTTACGAAGCGCCTGCTCTACCAGCTGAGCTACAGCGGCGGATCCGGGTTTCAGTGGGGATTGCAGGCGCGTATCTTACCACCGCACGGACACCACCCGCGCTGCGGCAACGTCCGCTTGCCGCGGGTTACCGCAGACGCGAACGCACGCGCACGATCACGTCGACACCCTCGGTCACCACGCCGGCCGGCAGTTGCGGCAGGCCTGAAATCGTGACCTCCGAAGCATCGATGTCGGTCAATTCTCCAGTATCGGCGTCGTACAGATGGTAGTGGGGTTCGGTGTTCGGATCGTAGAACACTTTGTTCGGATCGACGATGACCTCGCGGATCAACTGCTTTTCCAGGAACAGGTTGAGCGTGTTGTAGACGGTCGCCTTCGAGGTCTCCGAATGCCGGCCGTTCACCCGCGCCATGATCTGATCGGCCGAGAGATGGGCGCCGTGCCCGAACAGGGCATAGGCGATCTCGATGCGCTGGTGCGTCGGATTGACGTCGTGGCGGCGCAACATCGCAATCAAACTCTCCCGGGTGTGCTGAATGCGGTTCATGGGATGCAAGTGTAATGCAACGGTTGGACTGTGTCTAACTCCTCTTCAGTCAATGGGTTAGCGCGGGCGTGGCACAACACACCACCTGATGTGCGGCACGCGCTGCGTGCAAGCGCTCGGGCTGGTCGCCGGGTGCTAGAATCAAATTGCATTTCAGATGGTGGGAGACGCTTTCCACGGCAAGACTGCCGCTCGTTCCGGCTTTTGGCGCGTTTATCGGCGGGTTTTGCCTGTTGACACGTTCCCCCACTACCATTCCACCGTCAAAAAGGAACCAGGGCATGACCCCGTCAAGCAAAGCGTTGTGGAGTTCACCCGTGCGAGCGGCCGGCTTCACGTTGCTCGAGTTGATGATCGTCGTCGTCATCGTCGCGATATTGGCGGCGGTCGGCATCCCTTCATACCGCGAATACATCATCCGCGGGAACCGCTCAGCCGCCCAGCAGTTCATGCTGTCGATCGCCAGCCGTCAGGAGCAGTTCCGGCTCGATGCAAGGAGCTATGCGGACTCGATCACCGCCAGCACCGGACTCGGTCTGACCGAGCCAGCGGAGCTCGGGACGCGATACACCTTTTCCATGGCCAACGACGCGGCCTTCCCCACCGCTACGACCTACGTCATCACCGCCACTGCAATCGGGCCGCAGGCGAGCGACGGCGATCTGACCCTCGACAACCTGGGCACCAAGGCGCCGGCTGACAAGTGGAAGAAGTAGCGGAGGCTGCCCATGACACTTCTCATCTCCATGTATCCGGCCCGGCGCCCGCCCACGGGGCTGCAGTCATACCGGGCGCGTGGCTTCACCATCATCGAACTGCTGATCACGGTGGCGATACTCGTAATACTCATCGGTCTGGCTGCGCCTTCATTGGGCAACCTCGTGCGGGACCAGCGCGTCAAGACCGCAGTGGGCGACGTCTATGCCGCGTTGGTCTTTGCGCGCAGCGAAGCGATCAAGCGCAACCAGTTCGTCGGAGTCTGCTCCAAGAACGCAGCCGGGACCGGCTGCGAGGGCTCCACCGGCTGGGCGCGCGGCTGGATCGTCTTTCTGGACGCAAACGGTGACGGCATCCCGGAAGTTCTAGATACAAACGGTGACGGCATCCCGGACGACATACTCAAGAGCCAGGACGCGCTGCCGGATGTCGCGGTGTCCGGCACCGGGGGCAACGTGAGCTACCGGGGTGACGGCAGACTGAGGGCGACGGTCGCGCCGTTCGTTGCCAGTGTGTCAGGGAACAACGCGATCACCGCGCGCTGCGTCCGGCTCGATCTCTCCGGGCGCCCCAATGTCAAGGTGGATACCAACCAGGACCCCGGCGATGGATGCAATTGACGCGAACGGGTGGGTAACGGAAATGAACTCGACCCCATTGTCATCGACGCGGCAGGCGGGCTTTACCATGATCGAGGTGCTGGTCTCGCTGCTCATCATCGTACTCGGCCTGCTCGGGCTTGCGGGCCTGCAGGCGCGCCTGCAGCAAGCCGAATTCGAGTCGTACCAACGCACCCAGGCGCTGGTGCTTCTCTACGACATGGTTGACCGCATCTACATGAACCGCGTCGCGGCGAGCTGTTTCAGGTTTACGGATGCAGGCAGCGGCGCGCCGTTCATCGGCAGCACGGGCGCTAGCGTACCGAGCAGCTGCGGTGCCACAGGAGCGGCCTTGGCATTGGCTGCGCTCCAAGACCTGCATCTCCAGCTCCAAGGCGAGGGCGAAAAGAAGGGCGGTGCGCAAGTGGGCGCACTCGTCGGCGCGCGCGGCTGCGTGAGCTACGACGCCGGCTCCGCACTGCCGGGCATCCCGGATACAGGAATTTACACGGTGACCATCGCGTGGCAGGGCACCGTCGATACGGTCGCGCCCGCGGTCGCTTGCGGGAACGATCAGTACGGCGCAGAAACGCGGCGGCGCGTGGTATCGACCACATTCCGCCTGGCCAGACTCAACTAATAGGTCATGTCATCATGAGAAGACAACGCGCGCGCGCGGGCCTGAACCTGGAATCGGGTCTGTCATTGGTGGAACTGCTGATTGCGATGACCATCGGGCTGTTGTTGCTAGCCGGCCTGACGCTGATTTTCGTCAATTCCAGCGAAGCGAACCGCGAACTGCAGAAGACCGCCCAGCAGATCGAGAACGGACGTTACGCATCGGACATCTTGAATCAGGACCTGCATCACGCCGGCTTCTACGGCCGCCAGTACCAGTTTCAGGAGCCGGCGGCGCCCTTCAATCCCGATCCGTGCGAACTCACGAACCTGACCGTCCTCAGGAATGCGCTGAACCGGCCGGTGCAGGGTTATCGTGCCGTCGATCTTGCAACGCGCGCGCCTGTTTCGGCCACCACCACGTGCGACGACAAGGGACTCCTCACCGATGCGAACCTGCAGCCGGGTTCCGATGTGCTCGTGATACGGCGCGCGTCGACAAAGGCTCTGGGGACGACGCTGGTGGGACCGCAGACTTTCGAGCTGACGGAGGCATCAGTTTCGCAAGAGCTCTACATTCAATCGACGGGCAGGTGGTCCGACACGGATTCTCCCAAACTGCTGGTCGGAACCGACGCAGTACTCCCTCCCCTGGCGGACACGCTCCCGGCCGGGAGCCTCTTGAAGGACACGATGGGAAATCCGGCTCCGGTCCGGAAATACGTGGTGCACGTGTATTTCGTTGCGCCGTGCAGTGTGGCTGCCGCAGCGAACGGCGTGTGCGCGGCTGGCGATGATGCGATACCCACGCTCAAGCGCCTGGAACTCGTTTCCGAGGGAGGCGTGAGAAGCATGAAGATCGTGCCGCTGGTGGAGGGCATCGAATACATGAAGATCGAGTACGGCATCGACAATGTGCGTCTCGCGCCATGCGCGGTCCCGAATCCCGACGGGACCTGCAGTGCGACGGGCCAGTTCGGTGATTCGGTGGTCGATTCGTACAGCCCGACTCCGGGCAACTGGACGGAAGTGGTCGCCGCGAGAATCTTTCTACTTGCACGCAACGTCGAGCCAACCACGGGTTTTGTGGACGACAAGACCTACGAGCTCGGCCGGTCCCCCAGCGTGGTCGTCACGCCAGGCGGAGGCTTTCGGCGCCATGCCTATGTATCCGAAGTGGCACTGCTCAATGTCGCCGGCCGAAGGGAGATTCCATGATCTGCACCCCCCGTCGCCAACGCGGCGCCACGCTGCTCATCAGCCTGATCATGCTGGTGGTGTTGACCCTGTTCGCGGTCACCGGCTTCAATCTTTCAAGCGTCAATCTCAAGATCGCAGGCAATTTCCAGCAGCAGAGATTTATCGAGGCCTCGGTGATGCAGGCGATCGAACAAGTCGTGAGCGACCAGGTCTTGTTTTACTCGCCCCTCGGCCAGACGATCGTCGTCAACGGCATCAGCGTGGCGGTCACAGCCGCGGGGTGCTACCACAACCCCGTCACCGACGGCTACGAATCCAACGTCGATTCGGTGACCGGAGAGCCGACTGGTCCACAGGACACCGTCTGGGAGGTTCGGGGCAGCGGCACCGATCCACTGACCGGAGCACAGGCCGTGGTGACGCAGGGCGTGCAGATCATCATGCGGGCAGGCAATTGCCAGTACCCGACATAGTTTGGAGCAAGTCAATGAAGACGATCAGGAAACTCTTGAGTTCGCTGCTGGCCGCGCTGCTCGCGTTTACGCCGCCCATCGCGTACCCGGCGTTCGACCCGGTGAACGACGACACCGACATCTTTCTCGCCAACCCCAACATCACCGCGAACCGGCCCAACGTGCTGATCGCGCTTGACAACACGGCCAACTGGAACCAGGCGTTCGGTAACGAGAAAAATGCGCTGGTGCAGGTAATCAGCAACCTGTCGGACTCCTTCAACGTCGGTCTCATGATGATGCCGGAGACCGGAAACCCCAACGACAATACCGACGGCGGCTATGTGCGCTTTCACACGCGCCAGATGACGCTGGCTAACAAGACCGCGCTCGCCTCGATCGTCAGCAACTTCAACCAACTGGCTGACGTGGGTAACAATGCCACTCATGGCGCGATGCTCTATGAGGCGTACCTCTACTACGCCGGCCTGCCGGCATTGTCAGGCGACGGCAAGGCCAAGGCGGACTTCGACGGCACGACGGACGCGATAATCTCAGCGCTCCCTGCCACGACAAAAAATGCTGCGGGGGTGGACGTTCCGAACCGCGCCCTTCCCGGCCCGAGGTCGGGCGCTCCGCTGCCAAACGACAGCGGCGCCTATCGCTCGCCGATCGAGGATGGCTGTGCGAAGAATTTCATCATCCTCATCAGCAACGGGCCCGCCGACAACAATACGACCGAACTCGCGGGTGTCGAGAACAACCTGGCGGCGCTGACTGGCGTGACCCCCCCTGCCCAGATCAGCGTCACGCCCAACGGCAGACAGGGCAACTGGTCCGACGAAATGGCGAAATACATGGCCAACGCCGATGTCAATGCAACGGTGGCGAACACGCAGAACGTCATCACCTACGTGGTGGAGGTGAATCGCACCACGACCGGCCTGGGCCCGGACTGGACCGCGGTCATGAGGAGCACGGCGATCAACGGCAACGGCAAGTACTTCGATGTCACCGATGACGCCTCGGGTGCGGCGATCGTGGACGCGCTCAATGCGATCTTTGCCGAGATACAGGCGGTCAACAGCGTATTCGCGTCCTCGTCGCTGCCGGTCAGCGTCAGCGTGCGCGGCGCTTTTCTCAATCAACTGTACGTGGGCGTGTTCCGCCCCGATGCGGTCAAGTCTCCGCGCTGGCTCGGCAATCTGAAGCTGTACGCCTTTTCGGAGGATCCCGGCACCGGCGCGGTGTTTCTCACGGATGCCAACAACACCGCGGCGGTCAATCCCGCAACCGGTTTCATCGCACCGGGAGCGCAGAGCTTCTGGTCGCAGGGTTCCAGCTTCTGGGGCTTCCGCGACGCGAGCCAGAACGGTCAGGGCGGCGCGAGCGATGTTCCCGACGGCGAGATCGTCGAGAAGGGCGGTGCCGCGCAGCAGATTCGACTGGCTTATCCCAATGCCGAGGCGTCCAGCCCTGCACGCAATATCTACACCTGCACCACGGGGGACGTGGACGGAACGGCCCAGACCTGCACCACCAACAGCTTGCTCTCGGCAACGCCATTCACCGAGGGCAACGCGGGCATCACCACGGCGCTGCTGCAACTCGGCACGCGGCTCGTGTCGCCGCTCACGGGATTGCTGACGAAGACTGTATCGGCCCTCACCGACCGAAGGTCGGTCTCGATCACCAACGCGGACCCCGCCGGCTCGGTAAACGTCACCTCGCTGACCAATGGCTCAACGCAGGCAACCATTACGGATTTACGCACCTCCACGCCTCAAGGCGTTACGTCGCTGAGCGGCGCGACGCAAGGCAGCGTCACGGTGACTCTCACCAGCCTCTCGAAGGTTGCCGGCCAGTGGACCCTGGTGACCGGCACCGGACTCTCCGGGGCGACGGCGGGAACCGTGTTCACCATCAACTGCACGGCAGGGGATACGGCCGCCATCAACGGGCTCACGGAAACCCAACGCACAGTGACCACGGTCAATTCGACAACCAGCTACGTGATCAACGGCCCCGCCAGCGGCAACCCCACCTGCACGGCAGGAACGGTCGACGGGCCGGGGCTCATCGAGGGCTCGACCATTACAGTGACCACGCCTACGGCTCATGGTTTCGAGGCGCCGAATATGGTAACGATCGCGGGGGCGGGCACGTACCCCAACGTCAACGGCACTTTCCCCATCCTTGACGTGCCGACTCCGACCACCTTCCGGTACGTGCTGCCAAGCGGCAACGCCGGCCTGGCGACTGGCTTCATCACCGCAGCGAGTGTGACGGGTACCGCGACCGCGATTGCGGCCGGGCATAATCTGGGAACGGCGGGCAGCACCGTCAACCTTACGATCTACGGCGCGAACCCCGCGGACTACAACGGGTCCGTCACGGCCACTATCATCGACTCCGACTCGTTTCGATACACCACACCCGGGCTTACAAAGCCTACTCCCAACACCGCCTCGCCGGTCTACGCGATTAGCGGCGGCGGCAACGTGGTTACGGTCATCGCTCCGGGGCACGTGTTCACCAGTGGCCAGCAAGTGACGGTCTCCGGGGCAAACATTCCCGAATACAATGGAACCTTCTTCATCGGCACCGTCTTCGACGATCCGGCCAATCTCGCCGACTCATTTACATACGAGCCGACCGCTTCAGGCGTACTCCTTCCCGCCAATACAGGTGGCACCGTCATCGCTTCCAGCGGGTCCGGCACGCTCAGCACCGTCACCGCAACGCTCGTCAACCATGGTTTCACCACGGGCAACAATATTGAGATCTTCGGGGCAGCGCCACACGCCGGCAGTTGGACCAATATCACCAAGGTGGACGACAACACGTTCACCTACTCGACAACAGTTGCACTGGCCGCGCCGTCGGGAAGCTACACCGTGCGCTCGACCACCAATCCGCTCGCGTTCGCCACCGTGACGGGCCACGGTTATGCCAACAACGACCAGGTCCTGATCGCGGGCGCGACACCCGCGGAGTACAACGGCACGAAGGTGGTCACGGTGGTGGATGCCAACACGTTTACCTACCCGTTCACAGGCCTGGGCGTCAACAGCGGCGCCGCCGTCACGTCCTCGATCAAGACCACGACCGCGCGCGCGACCTCGGTGGCCCACGGCTTCGCCAATGGCGATACGGTGACCATCTCTGGCGCGAACATCGCCGCCTTCAACGGCACGTTCCTCATCAACACGCTTGTGGGTCCCGGCAACACGCACGACCCGAACAATTTCCAGTACACGATTGCCACTAACCAAGGCGACGCGGCGGGCACCATCACCGCAGCGGGTGTGGCAAGCAACGACCGCGCCAGCATCATCAAGTGGGTGCGCGGCGAGGACAACTTCGCCGACGAGAACGTGAACACGTCCACCACCGATATCCGCGCCTCGGTGCACGGCGACGTTCTGCATTCGAGCCCGGTGGTGCTCAATTACAACCGTTACGGGTCGAACGACGATGTGTACGTCTTCTACGGCAGCAACGACGGCATATTCCGCGGCATCAAGGGTGGCTACGCGACCGATGCGACCGCCGCCGTGCAGATTGCGCCGGGGCGGGAAGCGTGGGGCTTCATTCCGCAGGAATTCTTCGGGCAATTGAATCGGCTCCGCACCAATGCCCCGACGATCAGCAGTTCGTTCAAGAAGCCGTACTTCGCCGACGGGCCGATCGGCGTCCACACCAAGGACGCCGACGGCAACGGCAAGCTGGGCGACGTCGGCGACACGGTCAATCTCTACATCACCATGCGCCGCGGCGGGCGGTTCATCTACGCGCTGGATGTGAACGACCCGCACGATCCCAAGTTCCTGTGGAAGATCGACACCAGCACCGCCGGCTTCTCGGAACTGGGCCAGACCTGGTCTCAACCCCGGGTGGTTCAGAGCCTCGCGGGGCTGCCCTTCCCGGTGCTGATTTTCGGCGGAGGGTACGACCCCGCGGTGGAGGACATCGATCCCGCAGCGATCACGGCCTCCGACGCCACCTCGGTGACGACAGCCGCGGGCGCCGTCAACCGCTCGATGGGCCGCGCGATTTACGTCGTCAACGCCTTGACCGGGGCGCTCGTGTGGAGCGTGGGCGGCTCGAACAGCGCCGGCACTTTCACCACGACCATCTCCGGCATGGACTTCGCCATTCCCTCCGACGTCGCGAGCATTGCGAATCTGAGCGGCGGCGCGATCAACCGAGCCTACGTCGGCGATACCGGCGGCAACATGTGGCGCATCGACTTCCGGAGGGATACCTCCACGGATCCACCCACCCTGGCGGGCACCATGGTGACCAAGATTGCCGCGATCGGCGCCCATACCGCCTCGGAAAGGCGCAAGTTCCTGTACCCGCCTTCGGTGGTCAGGATCGACGGCATCGATTCGGTGCTCGTCGGTACGGGAGATCGAGAGCACCCCTTCGATACCACCATCGCGAACCGGTTCTACATGTTCAAGGACCAGGGTGGTGACTCCGGGCCGGCCACGGGCAACGTGACCACGACGCCCGCGCTCACCCCAGCCGGGACAACCGCGGTCATCACCGAGGGTGCATTATTCGATGCGACCGACAACTGTATCCAGGACTGTACAGGCCAGGCGCAGGCCGACGCGATCGCCGATCTCGATAGCGCGAGTGGGTGGTACATCACGCTCGGCAGCGGCGAAAAAGTGGTGGGCAACCCCGTCACGGCTGCGGGAACGACCCTCTTCGCCACAAACCAGCCCGATGCCGGCGCCGGTGGCGGCACCTGCGGCAGCAATCTTGGCATCGCGCGCCTGTACCAGGTGAGCGCCGCCGATGCCATTGCGACGAGGGATCAGAACTCGTCGGGAGGATTGGACGGATCAGACCGTGCGTCAGGCCTGATGGGTGGTGGCTTTCCGCCCCCCCCCAGCTTGCGAACAATCGATACGAGCACGGGCCCAACAAAACCTGGGGATCCCCCGAAACCAACCAACTCCGTGGTGTGCGTGGTGAGCGGATTCAACTGCACGAAGCCGGGAGGACCCGGCGAGGGCGCCAGACTGCGCAAGTATTGGTTCAAGGAAATCGACCTATGAAGCAGGAACGTGATGAGTGCCGCACTGCTCGACACGCAGCGTCCGCATCCGGAGGCGGGCAGGCGGCTCACAATCGGGTTCCTCGCTTCGGCGCTCCTCCACCTCGCGCTGCTCGCGGGTTTCGCGCCCACTACGCCGCGGTTCACATCGCCTTCGCCGCTCCAGGTCGAAATCCGGCGCGCGCCTGAAGCCGAGCCCGCCAGCGAAACTCCGGTCGCGCGGCCTTCGGAGCTTGCCGGCCCGCCCGCCGAGCCTGCCCCGCCGCGCGAGCCCGCGCCCCAGCCGGCGCCCGCAGCCACGGCACCCGAAGCGCCGCTCGAAACCCACCTGCCCCTCGACCGCTACTACACTGCGCGCGAGGTCGATGTCCGCGCCGAGCCGCTGAACGAAGTCGATCTCGTCTATCCGGAGCTCGCGTACCAGCATCGCACCCGCGGCAAGGTGCGGCTCAACATCTACATCAGCGAGGACGGTGCAATCGACCGCGTGGAGGTGGTGGAGGCGGCGCCGCCTGGGATTTTCGAGGAAGCCGCACTCACCGCCACCAACGCGCTCCGGTTCTCCCCCGCAACCAAGTGGGGGCGCCCGGTGAAGAGCCGCAAGACCATCGAGGTGGTGTTCGACCCGTACGAGAAGATCAACGTCCCGTAGGCGTCAGGCCGACAGCGCTTTCGGCAGCGGAAACTCGACGCCCTCCTCGATGCCTGCAAGCGCGGTGACGCGCTGCGCGCCGAGCGTCCTGAGCTTCGCGACGACCTGTTGCACCAGCACTTCGGGAGCGGACGCGCCAGCGGTGACGCCGACGCAGCTTCGGCCAGCCAGCCATTCGGCCTGGAGTTCACCGGCGTTGTCCACCATATAAGCGGCAGTACCCTGGTGCTGCGCCACCTCGCGCAGGCGGTTCGAGTTGGAACTGTTGGGGGAACCCACGACGATCACGACGTCGCACTGCTGTGCCAGCGCCTTGACCGCGTCCTGGCGGTTCTGCGTGGCGTAGCAGATGTCGTCCTTCTTCGGCCCCATGATGCCGGGAAACCGCCGCCGCAGGGCTTCGATCGTGAGCTTCGCATCATCCACCGAGAGCGTGGTCTGGGTGACGAACGCGAGGTTACCCGGGTCGCGCACCTCGAGCCGCGCCACGTCGTCCGGATTTTCGACCAGATACATGCCGCCGGCGCTCTGGCCCATCGTGCCCTCGACCTCGGGGTGACCGTGGTGGCCGATCATGACGATCTCGCGGCCGTGGGCGCGCATCTTCGCGACCTCGACGTGAACCTTGGTGACGAGCGGGCAGGTCGCGTCGAACACTCTCAGGTTCCGGGCCTGCGCCTCGCGCCGCACCGTCTGCGAGACACCGTGCGCGCTGAAGATCACCGTGCTGCCTTCGGGCACCTCGTCGAGCGCCTCGACGAACACCGCGCCTTTCGCCTTCAGATCGGCGACGACGAACTTGTTGTGCACCACTTCGTGGCGCACGTAGATCGGTTTGCCGTGGATGGCGAGCGCGCGTTCCACGATCTCG
>Ga0209343_10004111_pt1 | contig 18050 bp, 18 predicted proteins | sample RifCSPlowO2_02_FD_184026 | JGI IMG/M metagenome (GOLD analysis project Ga0209343, IMG submission 184026) | Groundwater microbial communities from Rifle, Colorado - Rifle CSP2_plank lowO2_0.2 (SPAdes) (version 2) | ecosystem: Environmental > Aquatic > Deep subsurface > Groundwater | place... | reverse complement strand
CGGGCCTATTAGAGTAAAAGGGGCGAGGGTGGATATAAATTAGAATGTCATGGAGATGGTCAATCAAACATCGTTTGTAGCTGAACGAATTGTTCTTCAGGACAAATCGGGAAGGGATATTCTGGTTGTGATTGTGAAATGCACATATTCCATAGAGGGTAAAGGCCATTTGGTGCCTGCAGAAGTGCAGGTTCCGATCCAGATGGCTGATGATTTTTATGGCGAACCTGGGGAGTCGAGTGTCCGATATGAAAGTGACCTTGCCCTAAAGAAAGTTGGGACGGACATAGTCCTTCTGGGCCATGCCTACTCTCAGGGGAGTAAATCCCCTCATGTGGATGTTTCACTTAAAGTGGGAGCGTTACAATCCACGGTTCGGGTATTCGGAGATCGCCGATGGGATAAAGTTCTTGGAATTACCCGAATATCATCTCCGGAACCATTCGAGAGGATACCTCTTGTTTATGAACGTGCCTATGGAGGAAAGGACTTGAGCTCTCCTGATCCAAAGCACCATGAACATGAGGCACGGAACCCTGTAGGTCGTGGGTTTAGGGCAAAGAAATCAAAACAGGAAATTGAAGGGATGTTGATTCCTAATCTGGAGGATCCGGCACATTTGATCAGAGATATTGATCACCGTCCTGAGCCGGTAGGGTTTGGGTTTATCGGCCGCCACTGGCAGCCCAGAATGTCTTTTGCAGGGACATATGATGAGGCCTGGATGAAGAACCGGTGCCCGCTTCTTCCAGATGACTTCGATGATCGTTATTTTAACGGGGCACATCCTAAACTGGTTTCAAGGCAATACCTGCAAGGGAATGAGCCAGTGGAAGTCCTGAATGCCAGTGTGAAGGGCATGCTTCGCTTTAGTCTGCCCGGAGACCGGCCAGGTGTGGCGGTGATGATGGAGGAAGAATCTTCCTTCCAAATGAACTTTGATACATTGATAATTGAGCCTGATGAAAACAGGGTGATGATGGTCTGGCGAGGTAGCCAGGATATCTACAATCGCCTTTATCAAGTGAAAAAAATTGAAGTTATGGCACATGGATAAGATACAGCCTTATACTTCTTTTTTATAGAGGAACGATAAAAATGCCTGTAACCGTTGGTGTTAACATGCTTTCAGTCGTGCATGCAGGAAGCAATGGTATCTCAATTGCATTTCCAGATGTCTGCAAGACACCGGCCCCACCTGCGCCGCCGATCCCCATCCCCTATCCGAACATATCCAAATCTTCAGATACAGCGAAGGGGAGTAAAAAGGTAAAGATGGACGGGAATCCCATTTGTTTGAAGGATTCCAATTTCATGATGAGTACAGGAGATGAGGCTGGCTCTCTTATGGGCGTAGCTTCCAACAAGATAAAAGGCAAATCGGAATTCGTAAATTTTTCATTTGATGTTAAGGTGGAAGGAAAAAACGTGGCACGTGCACTTGATCTAATGTTGCATAATGATAAGAATACCCCCCCGGTTCCGGTAATTCAGCCTCCGGTGATTGCGATGGTAGGAGAACCACCGGAACCGGTTTGTTTTATTTGTGAAGATAAGTTCTAGTTTCTAAAACTATTTTAGCTTATTTGCGATTATGAAGGCAGAAACAATAGCAATTACTGGTTTAGGTATGGTATCTAGTCTGGGTTTAAATGTTATAAATTCATGTGCAGCTGCCCGGGCTGGAATTTTTCGTGCCAATGAATTAGATTATTTGAGTATTTTTGAAGAAGAGTCTGGTAATATGGTTCCAGTGACTGCCCATACTTTAACTGGGTTTGCTGAAGGATTTCAGGGCGTAGGAAGGATCATTCGTCTTGGTGATGCTGCTATAGCTGACCTTATAGGCCAAGCAAATTTAAGCTTAAACAAGTTTTCTAAAGTAGGTTTGTTCTTAAACCTTTCAAATTCTTATTTTCTCCAGTTTTTAGGAGCAAGGGAGAGAAAAGAAAAAGATAAGATAGAATTTGAAGTAGCTGATGGGAATGATACTATTGGAATACAGGCCAAAAAGAAACATTACGAGAGGATATTGAGCCAGAGACTTTGTACGTTAAATAAAATAAACATATCTGACAGATTCCAGAAATTATATTTTGACGGCCATGCTGGCATCGTGGCTGTAATAAGAGACACAATGGACCTTTTGCAAAGGGGGGAGCTTGACCTGTGCATAGTAGGTGGTATTGATTCGTATGTAGATCAGGAAGTCCTGCAGGCATTATATGATGTAGGCGTTTTGAAAACAGTTGAGAACACGAGAGGGTTTTCCCCTGGAGAAGCTGCGGCATTTATTTTGATCGAGAGATATGATAATGCCTTGCAAAGGAATGCAAAAATTATGGGTACTATTGAATCTACCTCGTTAAAGACTGAATCAACTCATCGATTTTCAGGGAATCTTCCTCTTGGGTTAGCACTATCGGATGTAATACTTCATACGCTTAATGGCTTGGATGACAGGGGAAAAAATACGGGTCTTATCATCGGAGATATAAATGGTGATGAATGGAAAGCGAGGGAATGGGGGTATGCTCAGGCCAGGCTACCTAATAATTTGTTATCATGTCAGTTGCTGTATCCAGCAGAATCATTTGGGGATGTTGGAGCAGCTACAGGGGTTCTTTCGATTTGCCTTGGTGTTCAGGCATTCCAAAGAAACTACGCCAAGACTGACAATATTTTGATTTGGCTATCTGACTATGATGGGAATAAAGGAGCTTTTTATCTTAGGAATGTTTGATCGGAGAAAACCTACTAATGCCTGAGCGAGACAGTGGTAGTAAACATGCGGCAAAACTCGTGCCCAAAGAATCTCATAAAAAGGGCTGTGTGACTAAGCACGAGGCAAAATTCGATGATCCTAAATATCCAGACTGCGCCTACCGTCCTAAAGGATACGATGAAATTAAAAAGGATAGTAAAAAGAATAGTCTCTATCAGATTGACTTTACTCAACAACATAATGCCACTAGGCTACCTCGAATTTATCGCGAGTTGAAAATAGGATTCAAAAAGGATAAAAAAGGCAGCTACAGTTATGCTGATGATCCACGGGATGAGAAAAAGAAAAAGGCATGGTGGATTGGTGAGGGGAAAAACTATCAGATTGCATATCTTCCATTCAATCACAATTATCACCATATTCTTCCATTTTCAGCGCTCAAAGGATTAAATTACAAAGAACTCGATATTATACAAGGCTCTGGTTATAACCTAAATGAAGGAATTAATTTGATCATTCTTCCATGTCTAAGAGAATATGGTTATGCTATTATGTTACCATCGCATCCATATGATCATCGTGTTTATACTGCTCATGTGAAACAAATTATTGATCAAATTAAGCAAGATATAAATGACGATGATGATGATGATGATCATAAAGTTACTAAGGATAATGTGGGCGACTTCAAATCGAAGACCAATAAGTGGGAAAAAAAGGAGTTTTGGGTAATCGTCGAATATGGTCAGGCACAGGCATTAAAGAGACAAGTGGCTGATATCAACAAAGCTCCTGTGACTAAAGCTTGAAAGTAGTTAATATGGCACAATACTTTATACTTGCAGATAAAATCGAAGATGAATATTGCGGAATTTATGATAGACCAGACGATTTTCCCAAGATAGCGAGACCTAGTAAAGGAGTACGTATGGAACAGCTTTATGCCCAAGAGCAGAAATTTAGAATGGCAAAGGAGGTCCCAGGAATCAAGATTCCTGACCTCATTCATAACGCAGTCCACTATCTAATGATTTCTGCAAAACTAAAAAAAATATTTGAAGAGCATTCATCTGCTGAGATCGAGTTTCTTCGGTTCACCTTGCTGAACCATAAAGGACGCATTGCCAGTGACGAGTGTTACATTGCTAACATCATTGGAACCGTAGACTGCGTCGATATGAAAAGAACCGAAGGGGATGAGGATCCTGTGAACCCTGGTAGACTAATGAGGCTGGAGCGGCTTTTCCTTCTGGATGACAAGATTGATCCCAAGCTGAACTTATTTCGGATAAAGCCCATGCCCTGGGTGGTAATTGTACGCGATGACCTTCGAAAAATTATGGAAAGGGAGAGAGTAACAGGCGCAACTTTCCATGAAATGGGTGCAGAGGTGGATATACTATGAATGGAACAGTTCTATATTTTGCACGGGAAAATTACTCATTTCTGCTTCGAGAAGCCTTAGAAGATATCTCATCGGGTATGCCACCTGCGGCCGAGTCATTTTTCACCATTTCTTTCAGCTACCGTATCTTAGCACTTTGTGCTATGCTGCAAGAAGCTGATGTGGAAGCATTCAAGAACTTTCTTTGTAAGTCTGGATATGCCCGTCTTTACTTTTTAAGACTTACCTCTGATGGACGTGTTTTCCCACCAAAATTCTTATGTGCTAGCAAAAACCTCCCGTTTACTGATGCCTTAGCAGCCGGGGATTTAAACACTGCATCTTCGATTGCTATTCTTTCACCACAGACACATTTTGATGGGGTAGAGTATGAGGATGATTTTCTGTTTTTCCATTTCCTTCATCGAATCATTTGTGATCCTGAGAATCATCGGCAACATGAACAAATACTAAGTCGCTGGAATGATGTGCTGGAAGATGCATCTTCCAGCTATTTAAATATATGTAGAGCCCTATTATTGGGAGATGAAAATTATTTTGAATCAGCTTTTGATAGTTTCATTGAGAGGCGAACAGAAGCCTTGAGTGAGTGGAAAGAGACCTTAACTTTTGATCCAGAACTGGAAGCTACAGAAGGTAAGATTTTCATCGAGGGTCTTGCAGTATTGCGGATTGCCGAAATCAAGGGAATACCAACTCGTCCTGAGTATAGGTTCGTGCCTAGACTGACACGAATTCAAGTTGGAACTCCAATACCTTCTTTCGACTCTTGGCGAGAAGACTGAGGATTTTATCTTGCTATATAACAAATCAAACACCGCTACTGAATGGCAAGCTGTTGTATAAATTTCATACTCATAATGTATCAGTAGGCTCTACAACAAACGAAAGCAAATAAGATGTCTCACACACTTCTCAAAGCAAAGGTCATCCGCACCATCCGGCCTATTTCAACGGGATGGTTACACACATCAGAGTGCTTTGCCTCTGTCACTTATAGGTTTGATAGGATGTGCGGAACTGAGAAGGGATTGAGAGCGATTCCTTCAGTCACTTCCCATGACAATACAGGCAGAACATGAAGAGATTATGCAATTCATATTGATGCGGCGAAAGCGATTAGAATAGGGTTTAGTGAGAAATTAACAGGGGGCAGCCATATTGTTTATTTTGCTTAAATCGTAATGAGGAAATAGAATGATGACATTATCGGATAAACAAGAATATCTTACTGCAGCTTTGAAATGTATTCCTATACATATAAAGGCCGCGGCGGTTTATGGCTCATGGGCTCGCGGAACCCAGAAGGAGGAGTCGGATTTAGACCTGTTGCTGATTTCAGATGATATTAACCCTAAACGGCATCGAAGAGGTGCTCATATTGCCATGATTAAGGAGAGGGTACTATCAGGCATCCCACTGGATATCATGCTGCTTACGACTTCTGAGTGCATTTCAAACTTCAGAAACCATAACCCGTTATTTTTGGACATAGCAACAGAAGGTGTTACCCTATTTGATGAAGATGGTCTTTTGAGAAGGCTGATAACAGAGACAAAGGCTTATATCTCTGATAAAGACATCAGAAAATCGGGTGACGGCTGGACGTTTCATATGCCGTACAGGGCCGCCGGGTTTCTCTCTGAAGTGAGCAATGAGGATTTTGCCAGAGCGATGCTTACAGATGGGGAGAGGGATTATCAAATTGGTGTCAATATCCTGGAGGATGGCTACTCTGACAAGGCGGTGTATCACTTTCAACAGGCTGTTGAAAAGGCGGTTAAGGCAATTCTCATATGCTTCGGAATTTACAAAAAAACACACTTTGTTGGAGAGATACTGAGTGAAGAGGTTGATCGGCGGGAGATTGATCAAGAGTGGCAGCAGAGACTTAAACAGGTTGCCAGTATAAGTTTGGAGATTGAACCCGAAGTAACATGGAGCAGATATCCTGGGATAGCAGAGGATGCCCTGTGGATTCCTTCAGAAGAGTATACTGCTGATGATGCAAATCAGATCAGGGAAAAGTGTAACGTGGTTATGGCGGCGGCAAGAGAATTTGTTTCCTGGTGGTTTGGTGAGGCATGATTCTAATTGATATCCTTGAAGAGCACATGGAAGAGGCGGATTTTCTCTGGCAGCAGCGTCAGAATGCACTCTATGACAGGGTCTATAATCTTGATGACCTTGCTGAGCTTGAAGAGCGGCTGCTGGCACACTTAGATGGCCTTGTGCTTGGCGAGAAAGAGGCATGGAAGCTGCTTGGGCCAAAGTTAAGCAGTGGGGAAGAAGGAGAGGTATTTTCTGCTGCATTTGTTGCTTTGGATTCCAGGGACCCATCGAAGATTGACCTGGTCAATAAAACCTTTTTAGAAGCGGAAGACAATGTTCTAAATGGTATCTGTTATGCCTTCAAGCATACAATGAATCAAGAGGTCGAAAATATATTACGTTCTATGTTAAATTCTGACAATGGTCGAATTCAGGCAGCAAGCATAGATTGTCTTAGCTTAAGAAGGATTTCCATTGATACCAATAGATTACAGGCTTTTCTGTCTAAAAAAGACACCAGAATCATTGCTGCAACCGTGAGTGCAGTTGGACGTCTTCGAATCAATCAATTGAGTGAAGAAGCAGAACGGTTTTTAGAGAATGAAATCATGGAGGTTCGTAGAGAGGCTATCAAAACAGGACTTTTGCTTGGGAGCAGAAAATCGTTGGATGCCTGTAGAAGAATTATAATCAATCGTACTGAAGGGGCGGATCAATTAATTGAATATCTCGGTCTTATGGGCCAGCCTGATGATGCGAATATTTTAATAAATACCATGAATGACCCCGGGCTTGTTCGAAATGCTATTACCGCATTAGGGTTGTTGGGAAATATTTCAACTGTTGAACTACTGATCCAGAGTGCATCGGGTCCAAAGCTTTCTCGTTTAGCAGGAGAGGCTATCAGCCGTATAACAGGAGTAGATATTGTGAGTGAGAAATTTGTTGCTGAGAAGACCGTTGAACCCCAAATTCCATCTTCAGAAGTAGAGGAGGAAGAAGAGGATTTATCAGATCCTGATGAAGATATCCCCTTTCCTGATGTTGAGAAGCTTAAAGGATGGTGGAGGTCCAATGCCTCAAGATATGATAAAAGAGTCAGGTATAGAAATGGTCAGCCATATAGTAATCAAGTGTTAAAGGAGATTCTCAAGAATGGTAATCTGCCAGCTCGCCATCATGCAGCATTTGAGATAGCTCTGCTAAATCCATCATCTCCTTATCTGGAAACACATGCTTTTAGTACACTGCAGAGGAATTATGCATGAGTGGAAAATCGGGATCAACTGAGGGAACGGATGAGGTCCTTCTAACCAGGCGGGATAAAGACAAAAAGTTCGAGTGCAAGGCCGGACATTCCCACACTTTTCGGCTCCGCCGTTATCTCGTACGCTGGCTTGAGATCGAGGATGTTCTATTTCACTACGACAGTGCAGTGATGATGCCGGACTCCGAGTCCGGGGATGAACCAGGCACCATCGACCAGGAACGTATCACCGGTCTCTCTGCCCTCAGGGCGGCCTACCTTCAGGCAGGCGATAATCCTGAGCAGAAGCTGCTCCTTGCCGGCCACACTGACACCTCGGGTGATGCGAAATCCAATGAGAAACTATCAAAGCAGCGGACGGAGAATGTACTTTACGTTCTCACAGGTCAGAAGAATGAGTGGGTTAAGATATCAGAGGATCGTCACAAGAATGAGGATATTAAACACATCTTGCGATGGGTTGCACGCTGGAAGGGGTGGCCGTGCCATACGGATTCTACTGGCAACATCTACGATGAAAAGACCAGGGCTGCAGTTAAGGCATTTCAGAAAGAGTTCAGTAATACTGGCGACTGTTATGCCATCAAAGTGGACGGAAACGCCGGCAAGGAGACATGGGGCGCTTTCTTTCATCTCTACATGCAGAGACTGGCCGAGTTGTCCCACACGGATGTAGCAGGTCTGGAGGTTCTTAGAAATAAATTGCACTGGCTCTATGACGATCTCAGGAGGGTCGGCTGTGGTGAGTACCATCCTACTGATATGCCGGGTAAGGATAATTTTAAAAGTCAGAAGAACCGCCGCGTAGAACTTTTGTTCTACGACCCCGGCGAGGAACCTCTAAATCGGCCGTCAGGTGACATCTGCCACAAAGGAGGGAAGGGCGGATCCACTACCTGCCCTATCTATAACCCGGCATTTTATGATTACGAATACATAGTCCCGAAGCGGCTGGACATTGTGAAGGCAGATGATCATTTCGCTCCAGGCCATGAGACCCTGGAGATAACACTCCAGATCGAGGGCCTCAGTTCCAGCACTGTCACCATGGAGATTACGAGCCCGCACTACTCCAGTAATCCCATTTTTAAACAGGAGCTAACTGCGGATGAGAAGAGTGATGGCAGCCACACCATTGTCTGGGATGGCAAAGCCAACTGCGCAGCAGGCGATCTGAAGGATACATGGATCCACCCTCTCTATAGTCCCTACAACGTTCGCATATATGACAGCGGGAAGCATTCGGACCAGGCCACGTTCAAGGTCCTTTATCACTCCATAACGCTCCGCCAGGGGCCGTGGACTCCTGACGAAGCTGAGCCTTTGAAGAGCGATGAAAAGGCCTGGGTACAATATAAGCTGAATGAACTGGGCTTCTATGGCGGTCCGGTTGGTAAGGATACTGACAACTATCTGAATCGTGCGATCATTCGTTACAAGGCAAATCACAAGTCTATGCACCAGATAGATTACTCAAAGTATAATGCAGATATTACCAATGAGTTGAAGTCTGCTTTGGCCAAGGGTGATAATAAGCATGTTTACATAGATGGTGATGCCTTTGCTGATCCAGCGAAGGAGTCACGGATTCTGGTCGAAGGACTGACGTACGAATCAAAGGCGGAATTTTCAACGAACAAGGCGGACAAAGAGAAGGGCAGGCTTAACCTCCCCCTTATCCCTGTTGAGGTTGATATCTACCTTAGAACTAAAAAAGACGAGAAGGCATTGGTTCCCGGCGGTGTTGGGCCAGTACGCATTAACTGGCGATTCACTGATTCCGACGAGGACATTTCTATTCAGTATACGAGCGAGCATAAAAAACCGAGCCGTACCCGTACTTACATTGAAAAATGCCTCAAATTAAGGGACGGCCGCAATGGAACCAATGGCGACAATTGCCACAGGGATTTTGGCGGTATTCGTGAGAATGGCGCTGCTAACTGGCACACGCCTGTGTTCCTTGGGGATTTCTATGTGCCCTATAAGGTTGAGAAGGATGATGGCCAGAAGGTGGTTTTTAGCAAGGCGTGCGTGGATGTAGCGAAATATGGGAAGCGGTTAGGCAAGGCAGGATTCTTATTCCGTCCATCTAACATTGCCGGAGATGACTATCGCATCAAGGCGGAAATTGATTTCACCGGACTTCCAAACAAGACGGATCTGGAATCTTTTCATGGCGTCGCCGACGAGGCTACGCGGATACATGCCGAGAGCGGGGTCTTTCGTATCTGGCGCCGTGCCCGGGTGGCAATGAGAGTTACCTGGCCGCCGCGTACGAATTCCAACCAGTGGACCGAGATTGCCGAGGAGTTCAAGAAGACTTACCTTGACGCCGATGTCTCCTCTTTCGTTACGAAAAAAATCAGTGAGGTGTTAAGTGAGAATCAATACAAGGGGATAGTTGCAGACAACACAGAGCATAAGAAGAAAGACGTCAAGCTCTTTGACGATTCCCTCGTCGGGGTCAATCTACCTGCGCAGGACTCGATGAACGCCGCAGAATACAGGATGGCCCTTAAGACATTCACCAGCGACAATTACTGGGATAAGATTGTCTACAAGCTGCGGGAGCAGATGTCAGAGAATATCCGAAAGGAATTCCCCAATGGTTTTATCATTGTCGAGTTTCTAACCCACAGGCCGGTCACTGTTCTTAAGTCCCCCCCAGGCGATAAATCGGTCGCAGAATCGAATTATGTCACATGGAGCTTTTCTATCGGATTGCCCGACTCCATGATCTTTGCCGACCAAAGAGACCCTGACAAGGTCTATTATGTCGTTGCCCATGAGATGGGACACAACTTCTGGCTTAAGCACTGGGAGCACGCTGGAGGGAGTACGCCGATGGACCACGACAAAGCTGACCACAATTGTATGATGAGCTATTCCAATTCCAAGTGTTCCCATACACATCATCGTCCAAAAGAGTACACGCCTCACTTTTGCGGCCAGTGCAATCTGAAACTACGCGGTTGGAATATAGATTCCGCAGACATACCTGCGGATTCGTTATGAGGATGAATGGGTTATGGAACTTGTTCTATCAGTAAATAATCCGAATGTTAACACGTTGGAGTGTTTAAAGGTTGGCCTCGACTTATATAACGAGGGTGGAACAGCATATCGTCTTCCAGGGCCATACGATCTCTCGGGAGCGCTTACCTTTGAGGTCTATCGTATGGATGGAACCCTTCTACGACAAATGAGTGGTCTAACCCGTCAGAAGATGATGTCAAAGGCCCGGGTTGACCCGACCCAAACATTTGAGGACCTGCCTGCTGGAGGGAGGTGGCGCTGGGATATCAACCTCGCTTCGTATTATTACCCGCTCCCCTCCGGAGAATTCGAGATAGGGGCGGTCTATACACACGAGGAATCCGGGATAAATATACGTTCAAACCGTATCCCTATTCGGGTCTCTTCAGCACAGTTGAGTGATATTGCAGTTCTGAGGGATGCACCTGTCCTTGATGGCGTAACTCTCCTACTGAGGGGCAAGACGAATAATACCCCAGTGACGATACTGCGTCAGCACAATGCACAGCGGCCGCTCAGTGCATGGTATTCAGAACAGCTCGAATCCACAAATGGTGCGGCGCATCCTGCTGCTAAAATTATCTGGGGAGGACCTGGCAGGCCGTTCTTTGCTGCTGCACGGTTTTTTAAAACAACATCATTCGAACCTACGTTCTGCAAATGGATAATATCTTCGGATGAGACCCAACTATATGCACAATGCTTCCGCCGGGGCCAGCCGGATCAGGAGATTATTACTGTCCCACTTCCAGCAGGCCGGAAGTTGCTCTCCTCCGCATATTATGACGAGCAAGATCATCTCACAGTTTTCTTTCAGATGCATACCGGGACGATAGATGCCTATGACCTTACAAATGAAGGGCTTATATTCAGGTTTGCACACGATGTGCCGGCAACACCGATACCTCCTGCGATTCGGGCTGACTGTGATTTTATTCACATAGTAATTCCGTGGCGGGGTGTCCTCTATCACAGGTTATTGCTGAATGGTATTTGCGAGGAGAAGGTTCAGGTCTTCAGCAGCCGCATGATGCCGTATAGCTGCGACATCAATCCGGCCCTGCGTGTGGCTAAGGTACTCTTTTACGACGGGCCGCACGGCCGCTCACTCGATCTTATAATAGTTGGACCAGAGCCGAGACGAATTAAGAGGATGACGATAGATAATCTTCAGGTGCGGGGGGAGCTTCGGGAAATGAGCTTTGATTGTGATCCCGATGGCAGATTGCACCTTATGGTTTCTACATCTAGGCAAAGGCTATACTATTTCCGTAGTTGGGATCGGCCTGTATTAGTCGCCAGCGGCCAGGAGAGGTTCTTTCCAGTTGTTCACGCCCCTTCTGGTGTTTACCTGGGCTGTTATCAGACAGACTTTGGTTACCGGTTCCTGCACTTCCAGCGAACAGTTCATGGGGGTAGGGTTACAATAAATGAAGGAATGTTATGAGACAATCCGCAGCACTGGGTTTTTGGGTGATTATACCGGTTATTCTGGGGACTACTCTGGTTCTATTTTGTGTGGGAGCTGACTACACATTATCACAAACGAGGCAGGATAAGGGGTTGAAGATGGAGAAAGACATATTGTTCGAGATTAAACTTAGTTCCGATAAAGGGCCAACTCTTAGGGCAGTACTTGTAAACCACTCGCAGGTCTCCCAGACAATCCTGCACCACCACTTGCTTCAACCCAGCCGGCTTGATTTGGTTGGCCAGGGAAACATGCGGATCGAGCCGTTCGATTCGCGATCCATTAAGAAGTATGATGCAACCATCTATTGCGGTTACTTTAAATCCCTCGCTCCTGGAAAAGAGATCGAACTCGGTTCAATCAGGTTCAAACGTGCTGGCCAGATCTTCACTGCTAATTGGGGGCCATACGAATTCGAGGAATTAAGCGCTGGAACATACACCGCACGAGTTATTTGGGAAAGCGCAGCCAATACCTGTGTGGATGAGGATACCGGGCAGTTGCGGCGGCTGCCTACTGTCTGGCAGGGACAACTTATATCAAATGAAGTAAACCTCCAGTTGCGATAACGGAACAAGGGGAGGACTTAACTAATAAATATTAATGTAGTTGTTATGCTGCCTTCCATTCAGCAGTATCAATATTTGGAAATGATACCTTACATGTACCAGGATCGATGCCATCTATATAGGCCTTTCCGCTTGAATTGAGAGTTCCCTCTTTAACAGAACCATTTGGTAATTCAATGCGATACTTTACGCCATTAATTGGATTCCCCTCAGGGTCTATTAACTTGATTTCGATCCAGGTAGTCTTGGGTTCAGTGGCTGGCGATGGTTTTGACTTCTCAGGTTTTGCCTCAACCTTTTCAGTATGCTCAACTGAAGCCCATTTCTTCAGGACAGGTGGTTTTCCTACATATTTATAATAACGCAGCGATCGTGATAATTTTGTACGACCTGTGTACAAATTAGTATCATACTGATCATACCATGCAGCATGTTCACCATATGTACTTTGATAAACAACTACAATGGGCTGAGAATGTATAAGCATAGATGCTTCAACTCTGGTGATAGGTTTCCATTCAGACGGATATTTAAATACATCACTTGGGGATAATGATTGTCGAAGTTTATCTTTATCTGCTATCATATCTTCCTGTAGTATAATGGACTATATTATCATTGTGTGATGTTAACAAAATGGGCAATTTTCGTCAATAAAAGAAAGGGGTTTTTACAAAATAGGAAAAAAGACATTAATTTTTTAGGACAGTTATGGTATAAAGAAACAGATGCAACAATTGCTTTAACAGGTAATAAATAAAAATGGGATGGTTCTATTAAATAGAGGATATTTCTGATGTTTTTAGCAGAGAAAAGGGCACTGGATGAATTAATCAGGGAAATGAAAGGAATTCCAATATTCCATGAAAAGGTGGAAGAGGTAATTGTATTTGGTTCAAGAGTGAGGGGGGATTTTACTGGAGAATCTGATTTTGATGTGCTGGTTATTGTAAAAGATAAAGATGTGGTGACAGAAACGGGCCTTATTGAATTATTGGTAAAAAAGAAGATTATACAGGGATTCCCTTTTCTGTTGTTGTAAAGGATAAGCAAACCTATGACAGGGAGAAAGGATTTAGGACTGGATTTGCACTTGGAATCGAAGCTGAGGGAATTACAATTTACAAGAAGGAGAATTAATGGCGTTGTCTATTAAGGAGAAGATTAATCTTTCAGAGGTCAGGATGGAGAAGGCAAGGAATAATCTCAGGGATGCAGAAGACACATTTAAAGAGGGAAAATACAATAGAACTTGAGGAAATATGAAAGAGACAGATAAAGTTGAGTTAAAAAAATCCACAGGTGAATGGAAAGAAATTATTGAAACAATTTCTTCATTTGCAAATACTGACGGCGGGAAAATCTATGTCGGTGTTTCACCATCTGGAAAAGTTTTAGGAGTAGATATTGGGAAAAATACCATAGAAGATCTTACGAATAAAATTATCACTAACACTGAACCCCAAATTTATCCGAAAATTTCAATTGGAAAAATTGATAATAAAGAAGTAATTTTGGTTGGTGTAAAAAACGCTTCTGGTGAAATTGTTCTTGCTTTTGGAAGACCATATAAAAGGGTTGGGAAATCAACTGTTCGTATGTCAAAGAACGAATACGAAAGAATGATTTTAGAAAAACATAAAGAAGAATTGCGATTTGATATTCAAGTTTATGAATCAGCGAATTTTACTGATATAGATACCCAGAAACTTAAAGAATTTGTGAAATCTGCAAAAAATGAAAGAGGGTTAGATATACCAATAAATACGCCACCAAAAGAGGCATTGATGCGGCTTGGCCTTTTAAAAGAAAATAAACTGACAAATTCTTCTCTATTACTTTTCGGAAAAGAACCACAAAAGTTTTTCATCCAAGCAGAGGTAAAATGCGTAAGATTTAAAGGGACTGATGTAACACAGACGATTATTGATATGAAAGAGGTAGGTGGGAATTTAATTGACCAGGTAATAGAAGTAGAAAAATTTATATTCAATAATATTTCCTTAACTTCCTGGATAGAAGACGGCAAGATTCAAAGGCAGGAAAAATGGGAGTATCCACCAAAGGCAATGAGAGAGGCACTTGTCAATGCTATTTGCCATCGCGATTATCGTTTAACCTCAAAGGCACAGGTTCGTATATTTAATGACAGGATAGAATTCTGGAATCCGGGGAAACTTCCGGAGGGATGGACAGTTGAAAAACTGAAACAGAAACATGAATCAAAACCATTTAATCCATTAATAGCAAAAGCATTTCTCTGGATTAAATACATAGAAGAAGTCGGGACAGGGACAAATAAAATAATCCAGTGGTGTAAAGAATGGGAGCTTCCAGAACCTGATTTTGAATTTACAGGGACAAGTATGGTTGTAACTTTAAGAAAATCAAAACTCACAGAGGAATATTTGGGTAGTTTGAACCTGAGTGAACAGGAACTAAAAATTATAAGTCATATTATAGCTAATAAAAAAATTACAAGCGGAGAGATTCAAAAGATGTTTAATGTTACCAGGGATACTTCAAATAGGTACTTAAAACGATTACTTGATTTAGGTTTAATAGATAGAAAGGGAAGCGGAAGATTTATATATTATGTTTTAAAGGTAAAGTAATTATGCGTCAGATTTGCGTCAGATTTGCGTCAGATATCACGATGGTCTTAGCAATAATTAAAAATGGGATGGTTTTTGCACTGGGAATTGAAAGGGTGAGATCATCTGACATATAAAGGGAGGAAATATGGCTGAGAAAAAGATCTGGGTAACGTGGCTGCCAGGGGATTCCGGTTCTCAGAAGCCTGATCGGATTTTGAAGACTTTGAATGATTATGGTTTCAGGGTGAGCGGTGCCCCATGGGTTGATGACCTTGAGCGGATGGCATGGTATGAGCTCGGTACGCTGCTCATGGAAGTGGATAAGGTAGATCTTTGGTTCATTGCTGGGACGAGTAATGATCTTACCTCTACACGGAACCGGTATGCCCTCTCCCTTGTGTCTGCTATCATTTGTGAGGGTCGTGGGACTAATTTCCCAATCTTTTGTCTTGTCCTCGATGGTACCATTGACCCTGCAGCCATGCCTTTATTGACCCGTGATATCTCTTTTCTTTCCGCCGCCAGTCCAGACTGGCCGGCAAAGATTGCAACGGCATTCCTCAAACAGGCTAAGATAGACCCCCGGAGTTTCCGCTTTAATGCAGTGGGTCATCCTGTTATTGGTCAGTGGTTTGAGGTTGGGCCGAGGGAAGGGGAATGGCAGGGGGTGATGTTCGGTGTGAGCAGCGAGGGAAACATCGTTCACCACATGGTAGGGCCAAAGGGGCAGCTTCCGGAGAAAAGCACACTTGAATATCCAATCATAGGAATTAAGGCCGAAGTAGGCGGGGTTGAGTATACAGCATCTTCGGTTCAGAACCGCATCAGTTTGAATGATTCCTACTTCATCAAGGTCGAGGGTTTCCCATGCAGGATACTCTTTGGTGGTCATCCCGGCACAGACCAGGCCGAAGTAACTGTAATAGAATTAAGCTAATATTTTAAAAAACTATATGCCCATTTTTAGTCATCGTTTTTTGTCTTTCTTATCAATGGAAATAGGTAATAATGAAGTATAGACCTGTTAGTGTTGCAGTACCTTCACAAGACGATGCGGTTTCACAGGAATTGATGACAGAGATGTTGCAGCATCTGGAGATTATATTGGCACTGCCTGACCTTGAATCTTTCCCTAAAACTAAAAAATTGCCAGCGAAACTGTTTGAACATTTGGATTTGGCACTGGATTGTTATGACCGGTATATTGATCATGTTATTACAGCAGAAAAGTGGCAGGTCAGTTGTTATAAGGGATGTTCAGCATGTTGTAAGTATGAGCTGGCACGGGGCATTACAGTGTTGGAGGCCGTAAACATTTATAGATATGTACGTTCATGGCCGGATATTGAGGAAATCTATGAGCAAAATGGAAAGAACATGGTGGCATTCCAGCAACTGCTGGCAAAGGAATTATCAAGACAGCCTGACCTATTGCTGCCGGACGATCCCCGTATTGTGGAGGCACATCTGATATACAACAGTCTTCAACGCCAATGCGCCTTTCTTGACAATGAACAAGGTGTATGCCGCATCTATCCTGTGCGTCCTATCGTGTGCCGGTTCTTCTTCAGTTTGTCCCCTGTTGAAAGATGTTCACCAGAACATCCAGCCTATCGTGGAAGAGATGCCGTTGGCATTGATCCTTCTGAAATTATAAAAGACCGGATGCTTGCCATCAGCAGGCGATTGCATGTACGTAGCCTGAATTTTCTGTCCGGTGCATTTGTCTCTATGGCCGGTGATATAATGGAAGGAGAACCACTTAAGACTTATAATTATGAGTAAAAATATCATTCTCCAGGATTTGATCTCCCGGGGAAATTACAGGATTAGCCTACCCTGCATTATTGGCCGGAGTAATGAAGCCAATCTGATATTATCAGACCATTCTATTTCACATAAACATGCCTTGATTAAGGATTATGATAACCAGATATGGATTGAAGACCTCGGGAGTAGGAATGGGGTTTTGGTAAATGAGAGTAGAATAGAAGGAAAGTCCCTGCTTAAATCCGGAGATTCCATATTATTAGGCCAGACAAGACTCCTGGTATTAAAGATTGGAGAGAATCTTTCGGAGGAAACCATCATAACTCATACACTTACCCCTGAGACAGAATGGGATTTAGATTATAAGAGGCTGAAATTTATTTATGAAATAACGGCTGAATTATCAGGGAATACAGAGATAACAACCTTTGGAGAAAAGGTTTTCTCAAAGTTCAAGGAGGTCTTCAGTCAGGACCGGAGCTACCTTGCATTATTCCAGGAGGATGGTTCACTCAGACCTATACTCATGGATCCACCATCAGATTCTGCTCCCATAAGCAGCGGTATTGTCAACAGACTATTCCAGAATTGTGAGTCTTTGCTATTAGAAGATGCCCTCAGTGATGATTCCTTAAAGGAGCGGGAGAGTATCATGGCATTAAAGATCAGGTCAGCTTTATGTGTCCCTTTAATATACCATAACGAAATATATGGTCTGATTTATTTAGACCGGAATATTCCTGGATTTTATAAAGAAGATGATCTTAAGTTTTTGAGGAGTATTGCTGCTATCCTCGGGCCGTTAATTGAAAACTCGCGTCTCTGGTCTGAGCTTAAACATCATTACAATGATGCGATGAAGACCTTGAGGGATACAGAGGCCAGGTTGATTGATATGGAGAGAAAGGCTGCATATGTCCATCTTGCCCAGGCAATGGCCCACGAAATCAGAAATCCCCTTGTGATAATCGGTGGACTGGTGAGGAGGATAGCCCACTCTGAATCAGGAAGTCCAAACAGAGAGAAATTCCAGGCTGTTATCTCTTCGGTGGAGAGGGTAGAGGCCGTACTGAAAGAGGTGGATGATTTTATCAGGATTCCTCAGCCGGAAGTTAAACTTGAAAGGATTGATCGTCTCGTTGAAGGGGAAATAGA
>Ga0209343_10004108_pt1 | contig 18053 bp, 18 predicted proteins | sample RifCSPlowO2_02_FD_184026 | JGI IMG/M metagenome (GOLD analysis project Ga0209343, IMG submission 184026) | Groundwater microbial communities from Rifle, Colorado - Rifle CSP2_plank lowO2_0.2 (SPAdes) (version 2) | ecosystem: Environmental > Aquatic > Deep subsurface > Groundwater | place... | reverse complement strand
CCGCCGATGAGATTCTGGCGAGCATCGCCCGATTCGCAGAGCGCACCACAGATGCGCGGGCCGTACAACTTCTGTCACGAACCATCGGGACGGGACAGTAGTAGCCCTTGATGCCCGCCTGTCTGGCGCGCAGTCCCGCGCGGACCATCCGGTCGATCGAGCGTTCGCCCTCGTGACACGTATCTTCCAGCGTCGCCGCGTTATAGGGTCGCTTGACGCGGTCGTAGTTGGTCGCCCACGTCCAGGGCTGGGTGAACACGGTTGGATCGACGACGGTGGTTTCGTAGTAGAGCGTGTCCTGGTTCACCATCGTCCACCGTTCGACGAGGCGCATGGCTTCACTGTGGAACGTCCCGTGCGAGTCGAACCAGGTGCCGTCCCGGTTGTTCGTGGTCTCGACCACGAGCGTGTTGCCCTCCCAGTGGCCGCGTGAATCGCCCATGAACAGCTTCACCTCGTCGCTGAGGTGCGGACTTCTGTCCATCGGGATGATGCGCGCTGTGCGGTGCGCGCCGCCGGTCATCATCGCGAAGATCACGACGCGGCCGGGGAGAAACCGGAGCTCCCAGTTGAACTCGAAGGCGGCGCTGCGACTCACGCCCGGGAGAAAACAGAGGACAGTGCGAGGCAGGTCCATCCGTTTCGTCGGCGCATACTGACCGGCCAGGTATTCCAACCGCTTCGCTTGCGCCCACGGCTGGTAGGGAATCATCCCGCGCATCGGATCGATAAGCGCATTGCCGATATTGGTTTTGGGGTCGCGACACTGGAGCAGGATGGTGTCGGGATCGCGCCCGACCTCGAGGCTGTGCATGGCTCCCCCGCCGTAGGCCCCGCTCGTCCAGGTTCCCTGCAGGTCCGGCCATCCTTCCGCTGTGCGCGTCGGTTCAATCACGCGGGCGGGCAGGGCGGTCATCGGTGTCTTCGAAAAACCGCGCAACTCGTCGCACGGCACGGCGGCTTCCACGCTGCACCCGGACTGCGGCCGAGCGGCCGCGGGCACCGATATCAGCGCCGCGACTGACACCACGGCCACGACAGACCGCAGCGTCCCACAGCCAGCATTCCTCGTAAGGCACCTCCTAGCTGAACGCGCGACGCTCAACGTCCCGGGAAGGTTCTCAAAGCCCGCCAGTCGCGCGCCCGAGCGGAAAGGGATGCGGAAAAGAGCGAAAGATAGCCGGATGCTAACACGACTTCCTTCTCCATCGACGAGGATTTGGCGCCCGTGGAAGCGGGCGGCCAGGAGGCCCCCGAAGGGCCGCCGACCCCGGCCGAAAGCGATTATCATCTCAGTTATACTGTCACCGTTCGGTCGTCAGGACGTGACGCCCGGGCGGGAGCCAGCATTACTCTGTACCAGCATTACTCTGTAGAGGATTTCCGTGAAGAGAATCCAGATTACTTTGACGGCCGTCGCCCTCATCATGCTCGGCGGGTACCTGGTGCGCGGGCAGCAAGCCGGGCACGCGCCCGCCATCCAGATTCCAGCGGCCATCGAATGGGCGTACGGGTACGGCCCGTCTCACGCCCGCGTTCCAGGTGACCGGAGGCCCGCACCGTTTGAAGAGGTTGACCCGGACACGTTGCTGCGAATTCCCGGCAGCCACGTGACGACCAAGGCGTCGACTTTCGACCGCCCCATTCAGGACGACGGCGTCAAGGCGGTCGCGGACTGGTATCCCGACGAGCACGGCCCGATACCTGACATCATCAAGTTCGGGCGAAAGCGGTTCAACAGCGACGGTTCATGGGACGGGAAGGAGGGGATACGGGCGTGCGGCCAGTGTCACCTCGCGACCGGATCGGGTCGCCCCGAGAACGCCCAGCCCGGAGGGCTGCCGCTCGCCTACATCCTTCAGCAACTGGAGGATTTCAGGAACGACTTGAGAACGAGCGCGGATCCGAAGAAAGACAACATGCACCGCATGATTTCGTTTTCCAAGCTCCTGACGCCTGAAGAGACCCTCGCCGCCGCCGAGTACTTCGCCGCGCAGCCGTTCCCGCAGATCGTCAAGGTCATCGAATCCGCCACTGCGCCGAAGACCCGCGCCGCGGGCGGAATGTTCCACGCGCTCGAGGGTCCTGCGGCCGGTCAGGAGCCGCTCGGCCAGCGCATCATCGAGATTCCTGAGGACGAAGACCGCAACGCGCTCCGCGACCCGAAGTCCGGATACCTGGCCTACGTCCCGATCGGGAGCGTCAAGAAGGGCGAAGCGCTGGTCGCCAGGGGTCAGTGCGCTGCCTGCCACGGCCGAAACCTGGGGGGCAACGCGCCGGGCGCCCCGCACACCAGCCAGGGGCCGCTGGCGCCGCCGCTCGCGGGCCGTTCGCCGAGCTACGTCGTCCGCCAGCTGTTCGATCTGCGGTCCGGGGTCAGGCGAGGGACTATGTCGGGTTTCATGGTGCCCGTCCTCGCCGACTTGAGTGCCGCCGACATGCTGAGTATCAGCGCATACGTGGCGTCCCTGGCTCCGCCGGCGCCACCGCTCCGGTTGACCAGCGTGCAGACAGCGTCTCGCTGACCGACGTTCTCCGGCGGATTCTTTCGCAGCCGTGATGACTGGAACGTCGCCCTCGCGCTCGACACGCTTACGTAACGCTCAGGTCCCTTGTGCGCGCGCAGAAGTGGCGAAGGGAGTTCCCGTGAAGACTGGATGCTTCGTTCCGATGGCCGCGATGACGGCCCTGGTGGTCGTGCTCTCCCTGGCCCCTGCTCCCGCCGCCGGCCAGACACCGAGGACCCCCGCCCGTGCCTGGACGCCGCCGCGAACCCCGGACGGCCAGCCGGACATCCAGGGGTACTGGATTCCGGGAGGACCGACGGCGGCCCCGACGTTTCCGATTTACACCCTCGAAGGCGGCAAGATGTACGACGAACGGCAGACGAGCATCTTTGGCGGGGGCAACGCCCTGCGATCTGCCGACGGAACGGTGCTGACGCCGGGCAGCGTCGTGGTGGATCCGCCGTCTGGAAAAATTCCTTACCAGCCGTGGGCGTTGGCGAAGCGTCAGGAGAACTTCGAGAACCACACGCACCCGACGAAGCCGGAGCACATCGACGGCCGGGCGCGGTGCCATCTCCCCGGCGTGCCGCGCACGACCTTTTCGGGTGAGTCCCAGCTCGTTCAGACCCCCGGCTACGTGGTGATGGTGAACGCGTTCGGACACTCGCCGCGCATCATCCCGTTGGATGGCCGCCCGCATCTCGGCCAGAACATCCGGTTGTGGCAGGGGGATTCGCGCGGCCGCTGGGACGGCAACACGCTGGTCGTCGAGACCACCAACTCCAACGCCAAGTGGCTCGACATCGTCGGGGATTTCCACAGCGACGCCGTACGCGTGGTCGAGCGCCTCACACCCACCAGCCCGGACACGATCCGTTACGAAGCGACGGTCGAGGACCCGACGGTGTTTACCGCACCGTGGAAGATCGGTCTCGTCCTGAGGCGGAACAAGGAACCGGGATTCGAGCAGTGGGAAGAGGCGTGCGTCGAGGGCGAACGCGACTCAAACCGCATGCTGCACGACGTCTCGGACAAGAATCCCACGCGCTGAAGGCAGACACCAACCTGTCATTGACCACGCACGCGGTCCGGCACCGACGCGATCAGCCAGCGGGACATGGCGCCGGCGATCTCCATGTTGTTCTTTTCCAGCATCATCATGTGACCGTTGCCATGAATCCCGGCGTCGGCGAGCTTGGTCCACGCAGCCCGAACGCCGGCGTCCTCCAGGTGCCGGACCGTGCAATGGTCGTAGGGCGCGTGGTACGAGGCTTCCGCCGTCAGAAGAAGCGCTCGGGTGCGACAAAGCGCCGCTCGGTGTTCTTGAGATTGAGCTCGGTCGCCGGCCCGTAGCGGTCAGGGTTGTAAGCCGCCCTGCCGCGTCCGGGCTGGTCCACGACGTAAACGGCGTAACCGCGCCGCAGGAAGAACTGGGCCCAGCCTTCCCGACCGTCCGGCGTACCGGTGAAGTTCGTTCCCGACTGGCTCCCCCCGTGGATCATGACGACGGGCCACTGATGCGTCTGTCTGCTCGGGATTTGGAACTCGGCATACAGGTGCCCCGTCAGCACCTGCCGGCCGTTGACGGTCGAGTACTTGCCGCCGGCGAAGAGATAACCTTGACGCGCGATCGAGAGCGGCCCGGTCTCTCCGGTTTGCGCGATCGCTCCGGCCGCCGCCGTCATGAAGAGCGCCGCGCTGAGGGCGACGCTCCTGACAACCTGCCACCTCATGACCGGAGCTCCTGAGGTGAGCCAGAGCGATCGAGCCCCGGCCGTCACCTTCCGTCCGCAGCGAGCGACGCGGCGATGATCTCTTCGTCGTTGCGCGCGTAAATCCGCCTGTTCGCGTAGGCGGGATGCGACCAGTTGACGTTCACCAGCGCGCGGCGGTTGGTGGGATCGGTCGTCGGCTTGATCAGGTGCGTCCGGCTGATCTCCTGGTACCCCTGGGGACTTGGCTTCACGATCAGGAGCTCGCCGCGGTCGTTGTTGATGAACAGCCGGTCGCCATGCCGCACGATCTGCCCCGCGGCCCACCGGGCGTGTTCCTGCGTCACCGCCTGCGATTCCCAGAGGCGCTCGCCTGTCTTCGCCAGCAGGCAGCGGAACTGCCCGTAGCTGCAGATGCCGTAGATGTGATCGCCGACCACGGCCGGCGTCGCTGTCACGGAATGCAGCGTGTCGGTCTCGATCTCGTTCTCGCTCTTACCCTGCCAGAGCATGGTCGCGGCCGGCTTCTTGTCGTCGAGGACCATCATCAACCCGCCGTTGTAGAAGCTCGACACGAACAGGAGCGAGCCGCTCTGCACCGGCGTGGCGACAGTCATCGACGCTCCCACCTTGGTGGCCTGCTCCCAGTAGGTGCGTCCGGTCGCCGGGTCCAGCGAGGCCAGGGAATGCGGGAGCCAGATGATGAGCTGCCGCGCACCCCCGGCGGTGATGATGATCGGCTGCGCGACGCCCAGATCGCCCTTCAGGGAGAGGGCCCGCCACATCTCCTTGCCGGTCATCTTGTCGAAGGCGACCACGGCCGCATTCGGCGCGCCTCCGACCAGGGCGATGAGGCGGGGTCCGTCGACGATAGGTGCGCTGGAGAAACCCCAGGGAAAGCCCCACGATTCCGGATGCGCGCCCAGATCGGCGACGTAGTCTTTCTTCCAGACGACCGCACCGGTCTTGACGTCGAGGCAGAACAGCTTGCCGTCCGCGCTGGCTGCGTACACGCGATCGCCGTCAACCGTGGGGGTTGCCCGGGGTCCGTAGGCGTATCGGATCCCGCTGTAGTTCACCGCCCACTCCCGGGTCCACAGAATCCGTCCCGTCTTCTCGTCCAGCGCGAGGGCTCGCTCGGTACCTCTCGGGCGCCTGGTTTCGACGTAGTCCACGACGAACACCCGCCCGTCGGCAACCGCCGGCCCGGCGTACCCGCCGCGAACCGGCGTGCGCCAGAGGACCTTCAGACCCTCTTTCGGAAACGTGTCGAGGATTCCGGCTTCCGTCCAGACGCCGACGCGCCCCTTGCCGCGAAACTCCGGCCAGTCTTCGGCGTGCGCCGCAGTGGCCGCCACGGATGCGACGAGGGCGAACGTCGTGAACAGGCTCAATCCGTTGTGGGCGGCATGCCGCCGCTGCAGGCTCACGGGCGCATACTAGCATGAGGGCATGGCACGGGCGGTGTTCGCCTCAAGCCAAGCTCTGTTCCCTGGCTACGGGCTGAAACCTTCTGAGGTTGGCGGGTTTGGGTGAGGCGGTCACTACTCAGAATTGACTTTCAGCCTGCGAAAGGACAGATAAGGAAATCCGGCGCAGGCCGCTCGACCCGCACCGGACCCCAACGGACCGCCGCAAACCACTTACACGCCGTTGCCAGAGATCGTAGGGACGCTGGTGCCCGCCGCCGTCGGGGCGGTTTCAGGGGATGGATACGTCGGCAACGTACCCGCTTTGTACGCTTGCTGCGTCTGTCCAAGGCTCATCGTCCCAATCGTGGTCTTCGTCGCGTCACCCGAGTAGACGTTTGGAAGCGTCCAGCCCGTCATCGCTGCCTTGACATCATTGAACGGGATTCCGAGCCTATTCGAAAGATTGACCGCGGCGTTGAACTGTCCGAAATTCTTGAACCCGGCCGCCGCCTGCTGAATCGTGATGCCCTCGGGCAGGCTCAGCTTCGCCGCCATCCGCGCCGCGTGCTTGCTGTCTTCACCGAGCTTCTTCTGGAGCTTCGAGTTCATCTCCGGCCCGACGGGCTGCAGCGTCGCCGGAGCCTTTGGCACCTTCGCTGGCTTTGTCGCCTTCGCTGGCTTTGTCGCCTTCGCTGGCCTTGTCGCCTTCGCAGCCAACGTTCCGCTGCTCTTCGGCGCTTTGGCCGGCTTCGACGCTTTCGTGACCTTCACCGTATTCGGCTTCGCCTGCTTCACCTTCGCCGGTTTGGAAGACACCGTCTTCGTGGGCTTAGCGGCTGGTTTCGAGGCGGCGACTTGCGCTTCGAGCAGCACGATGGCCGTCATGAGCGCGATCGACAGACGGACAAGCTTCGACATGGTTGCCTCCTGGCGCATCGTGCGCCGGTGGCGTTGAGGGCAAGCGGTATGCCGCAGGCCTCTCCTCTGCAAGTGATTACAAGAAGGCAGTTAAGGGTCCTGCTGGCGGGAAGATACGTCTCGCGGGTAACGAAAGCGATATGTCGGCGGACAGATTGGGAATGCGTGTGTCATGGCTCCACCACAGCGCCCGCTGACGCTTCCTGAGCTTCAAGTCGATGCGCGTCACTGACGGATTCCGCGCGTTCGTCCTCGAGCAACTGGCAGGTGTGAAGTCCATCCGGGCGCGCTCCATGTTTGGTGGCGTCGGACTCTATTCCAACGACGTCTTGTTCGGCATCCTGTCCGCCGATACTCTGTATCTGAAAGTGGACGACAGCAACCGCGGCCGATACGAAGCCGCGGGCATGACGGCATTCAAGCCGTACTCCGACAAGCCCATGACCATGCCCTACTATCAAGTCCCGGCAGACGTCATCGAAGACCGTGACGAGTTGGCGGTCTGGGCTCGTGCGTCGGTTCGGGTGGCCGTCCGCGCTCCATCCCGCAAAGCCCGCCGCCCCTGACGGCGTGCGGCACGGTGACCACTGCGGGGAAGCTTGCGGTCGGAGATGGCGACCGACGAAGAGCGCTGCGCTGAGGCGCAGAAGTTCGAGCGGATCGACGAGGCGTTTCACAAGGGCGACCTGGACACCTTGCGCGTGGCCGTCGACGATCCCGCGGCGGTGCCGAATGGTCGCGTGTCGGACGCCATCGGATCGTGCCTCGTCTACGCGATTTATCACAGCCCTCTTGCCTTCATCCGGACGCTCCTGGACGTGATCGAGTTCCTTGATGTTGCCCGTGCCCTTGCGATCGACCCGGCTCGGATGATCAACGAGCTCGAACGCCGATGACTTGCGAACGAAGGCACAGGGCGATTTCATGCCACGCCAAAGGAGATGCAGCTGGCGAGAACGTCCACGGGACTCAGTGCAGAGAGGCTTCGGGGACTGGCGCGCACCGACGCCGAAGTCGCGCTCAAGCGCCTTCGAGCCGAGATCGTCGCGATCGAGCGAACCTTTCCTGAACTCGCTCTCCCAAGGCGTCGTCGAGCAGTGCGCCGGTCTCTCAGGCGAGCCGTTCGCCTTTTGCATGGAGGGCGGCTGAGAATGAGCGGGCGTGCCGCCGGGCGTCTGCTTGGACTCTCGCACCAACGAGTGCACCAGCTCGCTCACGACGAAGCGGAGTAACTCCCAGAGAGGTGCAACTCCAGTTCGATGCATTCAACGATTAACGGGCGGAAGTATTGGAGCCGCTTCCCTAACTCATGCATGCGGTCGCGACCGCATCAATATCCCAATGAGCGTGGTCACGGCCGCCGTTTGCGTCGCGCCGAGGCTCGCCCGCATATCGATTACTCGGACGGGTCTTTGCCGTCGGGGTCCTGCCCAAAACGCTTCAGCTTGTTGTACAGAGTCTTCACGGTGATGCCCAGGATTTCAGCGGCGCGCGTTCTGTTGTTCTGCGTGTGAGCTAGGGTGAGATCGATCAGGCAACGCTCAGCTTCGTCGACAGTCATGCCAGCCGCGAACCCTACAACCGGGCTTGGCGGGGTTCGAGCTCTCGAAAGGTCGGGTGAGAGGTGCTCCGCCTCGATCAACTCTCCCTGGCTGAAAATCACCGCTCGCTCGACGACGTTCCGAAGCTCGCGAATATTTCCCGGCCAGCCGTATTGCTGGAACACGCGCAGGGCTTCAGGCGCGAGCGCGTGGACAGGCTTGCTGTCCCGCGTGTTGAACTCGGCAATGAACGTTTGAACGAGCAACGGGATGTCTTCGGTGCGTTCCCGCAGTGGAGGCACGCCGATAGCGATGACGTTGAGTCGGTAATACAAGTCTTCGCGCAGGCGGCCTTGTTCGACGGCTTCCACCGGATCGAGATTGATTGCGGCGATCAGACGGACATCAACGGACTGCTCCTTCTCGCCACCGACGCGTCTGATCGTCCGCTCTTGCAGCGTCCGCAGCAGCTTGACTTGAACGCCGGGCGACATGTCAGCAATCTCATCCAGAAACAGCGTGCCCTTGCGTGCCAACTCGAAGCAACCCCGGCGTCGCTCGATGGCGCCAGTGAACGCGCCGCGCTCGTGGCCAAACATCTCGCTCTCGAGCAGTGTCTCCGGAATCGCCGCACAATTGATGGCGACAAACGGGTTGTCGCGCCGGTTGCTGAGCTGATGGATCGTCTGGGCCACCAGCTCCTTGCCAGTTCCGGATTCGCCAAAGATCAGAACCGACGCGTCGGTAGGCGCCGCTCGCTCGATGACGCGGTGCACGCTGCGAATAGCCGGGGCGTTGCCGATGAGACCGCCGAAATGCCCGCGAGCGTGGAGCTGACGCCGCAGCGCTTCAACTTCGCGAGTTGTGTCCTGGCGTTCAGCGGATTTATCCAGCAGCACCCGAAGACGCTCCGGGTTCACGGGCTTGGTCAAGTAGTCGTAGGCGCCTTCCTTCATCGCGGCCACTGCGTTGTCGACGCTGCCCTGGCCTGTGATCAAAATGAAGGTGAGGTCCGAGAGTTGATCTTTGAGACGCCGGAGTAGCTCGAAGCCGTCCAGTCGCGGCATGACCAGGTCCGCCAAGATGATCGATGCGCGAAAGATCGTGACCTGCGCCAGCGCGTCTTCACCGTCGACGGCGCCCTCTGCGTCGTACCCCCAGGCACGAACGAGCTCCATGAGCCCCTGACGCGCGGCATCGTCGTCTTCGACGATCAAGACGCGGCTGCGACTCCCTTCAACTTCGCCCGCCGGATCACTACGCATGAGATTACGCTGTCCCGTTCTGCGAACACAAAAAAGAGCCCGAGGGACTTCAACACACCTCGGGCTCTATCAACCCGCCGCAGAAACTTACCGATACTCAGACCATCGGAGCCCTCTGGAAGCCTTGAGAGCACCCAGTTGTTCCAACGGCCGTTCTAGCGGTCGTGGATTTGCACGGCTGTGGACTCGCAGTGTGACCAGGGCCGCTCCAAGCAAGAACGTGAGGCCAATCAACGTGAGCAACTGAACACCAGCCACTTCCGGCCGCTCGCTTCGAACGGCATCGAACGCTTCCTGCACGGGCGTTTTCTGCTCCCGAGTGGTGGCTGCCGCAGAGGTTGAGCCCGCTTGTGGACGGACGGTTTCTCGATACTCCGCCACCGCACCATTCGGATCCACTGTTCGCACCTGTGCTCGCATCATCGCATCGGCATCGTTCACATTGGCGTCCGTCATCAGGACATGCTGGTTGGTCACATTAGCGATCCGGGTGGCTTGATCCTTCGGATACACGAACTCGTAGCCACTCGGGCCGACTGTCGGCCCCGAGTGATACCAATAGCGTATCGGCTGGGGAGCGTTGGCTGGGGTCTCGCCAACCACGATAACCGCTTCGCGCGGCTCGACGGCCAATATCGTCGCGAACATCTTCGTTTCGTTTTCGCTGAGCACCTGCACGATGTGTCGACCTGTCGAGGAGTCGACCAGCCGGAACACGTATTTCCCCGGCTGAAGCGTGCTACCACCAGGCAGTTCGACGGCTCGGTTGAAGGTAAAGTAAGTCTTGTACTCGGAGAACCTTTGTGCGGTCGCCACGGTGGAGGCAATCCCGCACAGCAACACAGCACCGCAGCCTGCAAGCCTTCGTTTGAGTGACGTCACGTGGTATCCCTCCCGTTAAAAGTTGATGCTTTTGGCGCCGGACCTATTTCCGGTGCTTGACGGTATGAAGGGCAAACTGCGTGCCTTCTCTTTTTTGGGGGCTCTCAGGTTTTCCACCCGCCAAAAGTGCTGGCAAGACGTCGAGTGGTCAGGTGATTACTTGATCACCGATTCGGTGACGTGGCAGGTAACCTTTACCACATGTGTTGATCATTCGACACGCGGGACAGATGTTCCACAAAACGGAACCGCTCAAGCAGAGCGAGGATGAAGGTCCGCGCAGCCCGCATGGGCATCACGTCGCGGCAACTCGCATTCTTCGAGCCGACCAGCGTTGTTGTCGTGGTGGTAGTAGCTTTCTATGTGGCTATGCAGTTCCTCTTTGCGTTGTTCAGATCTGTTCGAGGTCTCTCAACGCGAGGGGATCTTGCGCCAGTGATCGCTGCCTTCAGTCCCGACGTAGCCACAACGCCACCGCGATACCTCGCCATGATGTGTGGTGATCTGGCCCGGCGAATCGAGCAGCACCGAGAGACAACGAACGATAAATTCAGTCAGCTTCGGGCGGCTCATCGGTCGCTCTTGAACGCCGTGGTTGGTTTGCTCGTGGCGATTCTTGCGCTCGGAACTGTGGTTCTCTCCGAGTCCCTCAAGTGACAGCTCGTTCGCGCTAACGCTCTTTCCGAAGATGCATCCGAAAAAGCGCACGGCTTCATCGGACTTGAGGGATCCCTTAGGTCGATTTCTTTCCCGCGACAACCTACCAAGTGCAGTTTCAGGTGCAGCGGCAGTATCCGCGTCAGGCTGACGGCACTCTTTAGTGCCGCCAACCTGTTGATTCGTTTGGTGCCGGGGGCGGGTCTCGAACCCACACGCCCCTTGCGGGACCCAGGATTTTAAGTCCTGTGCGTCTGCCAGTTCCGCCACCCCGGCATCGAGTGCTAAGTATTACACGCGCACGCACTTACCGACGTTGTCGACTTGATCGTGCCGATTCGCTGCGGGCCACCGGCGGGCCACGGCGTACGAAGGCGGAGGTCGATCCTTAGGGAAGTCAATCGTCACCGAAGGGAATGCCTGCGGCTCTTGTGGCCATGATGAAGGCTTCCTGAATGGCGTTGCGGATTCCGTGCTCTTCACTGACCGTTGCCACAAACTTGCCGTAGGCCTCAAGATCCATTTCCAAGCCATTGATCTGAGCTTCGAGTCTGAGCGTCATCGAACTTGCATCGGCCTTCGGCCCTTCGCCCTTGCAGAGGATGACATCGCGGTTGTCCTTGAGTAGTTCGGCAAGCCCCTTTTCGACAACGTCAGCGTCCACGTGGAACGCCGCCCTATCCCGCATTTTTCGATAGAACGCGTCACGTTCCCAGCGATCTTCAACTTCTCGCAGCTTGATCCACGGAGCGGCCTGCGGGTCGAGCATTCCGCGTTTTGCCAGAGCGTTCCTGCAATCGTTGATCGCACGAGCCAGCTCGAGGGTCATTACCCATGAACGTTACCGAGAGCTTCTGGAGAACGCCAAGAAAGTGAGCCGGCAGCGTCGACGGCAGTGGTACGAGTTCGGACCGCCACACACGCTGCCCTTCGTCGCCGCGCCGCGCCGCGCCCGAAAGAAGTCGCGACGCTTCGTGTGCGAGACCTGGCAGAGATTCTCCGCGCTTCTCCTGCTGCTCTGCGACGGCTGGCGCGACAACCGGGCTTCCCTCTTCCACCCAAAGACACGAAGTTGCTCGCGTGGACGGAAGAGCAGGTGGCGCGCTTCCTCGCGCCGCCAGACATGCGGTCATTGGAACGACGGTTACGAAAGGATGAAGCCGACCGGCTTCAGTCGTCAGCTGCCAAAGCCGCAGTCCCCGAGTCGTCGGAGCCGGCACCCTAGTTCTTGCCCCAAGCCAGGCAAGGCGTCATGCTACGCAGAGCATCATTCATCCACTGTATGATGTGTTATATAGCATCATATACTTGACATACGATGCGCTATAAGGCATCGTATAGCCATGAAGACCAACAGGAAAAGCCTCATCAGTCAACGGACGCTCATCGAAAAGAAGCTGCGCCCGTGGACGACCTTGCGGACCGACAACGTTCCACGCTCTGGCTGGATCAAAGCAGTTCGGGGCGCGCTCGGCATGAATGCCCGGCAACTCGCCGAACGTGTCGGCGTGGAGCAATCCAATATCACACGGCTTGAGGAGCGGGAACCTTCAGGCAAGGTCACGCTAGAACGGCTTGCCAAGGCGGCCGATGCGATGAATTGCAGGCTGATCTACGCGATCGTTCCAAACGATCGTTACAGTGATCTTGAAGCGATCATCGACGAGCGAGCAAGAGATCTTGCACAGCAACTTGTGCGAACGACTGAACACTCGATGCGCCTGGAAAAACAGGGAGCGAGCGATGCCGATTTGACCAAGGAGGTTGACAGCCTCGCAAACCAATTGAAATCGAAAATGGATTCTCGAATCTGGGGGAAGAGAACGGGAAATAGCTGGGCGGAGACGCACAAGTGAGCCCGTTCCCAATTGACTATCCGCCTGGCGCCACGCCCCTTGATCCGAATGAAGTGGACGGCCTGATTCCCGACTACATCACCACGCAGGCGGAACTGAATGCGCTGGAGCGCGAGAACATCACGGAAGCGACCAACTGGGCTGAAAGAAGACAGCACTCGGACATCCTCACCGCGACGTTCACTCTCGACGTTCATAAACGGATGTTGAATCGCGTGTGGAAGTGGGCCGGAAAGCAGAGAACGTCGAACAAGAATCTTGGAGTGTTTAAGGAGAACATCTCAACAGAGCTGGCCAACTTGCTAGCCGATGCGAAGTACTGGATTGAGAACAACACCTACGGTTGGGATGAGATTGGCGCGCGATTCCATCATCGATTGGTTTCGATTCACGTGTTTGTGAACGGCAATGGTCGGCATGCTCGCATCATGACGAACCTCCTTCTGAGTTCAAACGAGCAAGAACCCTTTTCTTGGGGAATGAAGACACATGCCGGAGCACTTGAAGTGGAGGGCGCCTTAAGAGACGAATACATTTCAGCTCTCAAGGGGGCCGACCAAGGTGACTACGCTGCGTTGACACGATTCGTCCGGAGCTGACGGTCCTCACGTTCGCGCTGCGGGCCATCTGCGGGCCACGACGTCGCTAATTCGACCCAAAAACGCCGAACGATTTTCGACGACCTCGGGAATTTGTTCGGAACGTCGCGATGTGATCGGGTGTGATCAGGGAGACGCGCGATTTTTATGTCCTGTGCGTCTGCCAGTTTCGCCACCCCGGCCTGAGGTGGTGAGTATTACACCACGCACTTAACGCCGTCGTCGTCCAGGAAGATGAGCGCGGCTGAGCTCGCGCGGCGGCTCAAGGCGCCCACAATCGCGTAAGCGCCGAGTTCTGGCCCAGCCTTCACAACTTGTATGAACTGTGCGTGGCCGAAGCCAAGACCGGAAAGGCCATCACAAAATTGCCGACGCTGAAGCATCTCGAAGCCGCACGGTCGACGCCAGCGTCTATTTGCCTTTGCCTCCGCTCGAACCTGCGAACATCTGCTTGCCCGCCAGGAGCACTGTCCTGGCGTTCACCAGATTGCTGCCGTCCCTGGCGAGGCTCCCGTCGACGGTGATCACGTCGCCAACCTGCATGGCCTTGCGCGTCCAGCCAAGCCGAATGAGCGAGTTGGGGTTCCCCATTTCGATCGCCCAGTTGGCGACCTTCCCCGTGTCGTCTTCCACGTCGAGGTACAAGAAGATATGCGGATTCGTCCATTCGATCTTCGTGACGGGACCCGTCAGCGTGATCGGCTTCGCCGGATCGAACTCGGCGAGAAAATTATGGTGCGCCTGCACCGACGACGCGAGAACCAATCCGACCAGCCAGACCAGCATCGTGCGTCTCATGTGCGGTCCTCCTTATTTCACGACGCCCTTGCCGACCATGTGTTGCACAGACTTTTCGTTCTCGTTGCAGATGTACTCCAGCAGGTCTGTGTTCAGGACCAGCGCCAGCCTGATCGTCAGCGTCTTCCAGGGTTTCGTGTATGCCTTCGGATCGTCGATCGTCATCCCGACTTCCAGCGTGCCGTAGTTGACCCGGCGGATACGCTCGATGGTTCTGGCTTGCTCCGTCAGCGGCCGACCCTGGCCATCGAGCCAGTTCTCCTTGTAGCCGATTGTCTCTACGACCAGCGTGTCCCCCTCCCACTTCCCGACGGAATACCCCTTGAAGGTCGGCTCCGGATCGGTCGGCAAGGGCCGGCCGTCCAGAAAGATTTGCCGGTACTGCCCCATGAACTCCTGCAGGATCGTCACGCTGTCCACGGTGTGGACGATCTTCTGCATGTCGAAGGTCGCCCACGCGCTTGGCGACGCTTGTGGCAAACACCGGGCGTGCGGGCTGTCCTTCCCGAAGTCAGCGGTTCGTTGCGCGACCAGGGTCCTGGCCCATGGTTGGAAGGGCGTAGGGTCGTTCGGGTCGGAGGCCGGCAGGTCGGCCCCGAGGTTGCCAAATCCGACGGGGACGCCGCGCACGGCGTCGATGCACCCCAAGGGGGTCTTTGCCTCGTCGCACGGGCGTTTCTCCGCGTCCCAGAGGCCCGAGAGATCCGGCGTCCCGTCCGCCAGCTTCGGGGCGGGCGCCTCTAAATTCGGCGTTCCCGCCGGCGTCATCGGCACCCCCTTGGTCTGGACACGCCACTGCGCCGGCAGCGGTACGCCCACACAGACGATGATGCCGGCTGTTACCGCTACGAGCCTTGCGAGCGCGTGCATACACGTCCTTCTTTCTCCGGGTCCTGACCGGGATTTCCACTCTGGCTGCCCGGAATGTGCCCCCTTATACACCCAGGAATGTGGACTGCGGCGAATTTCCTTGCAGCGCACCCCTCTCGGCACGAGCCGTCATCTCAGTGACGCCCAGTTGATGCAGCCGGGGCCGGAATTGGGTCCCATCGCGAAACGATTCGCGATCGCGAGCGTTTTCAAATCAATCACGACCACGCTGTGGTCATCCCTGAGCCCAAGATAGGCGCGCGAGCCGTCGGGCATCACGAAGATGCCGCCGTCGCCGCTGTCGCCAGGGGCGACCTTGAGCCGCTTGATCTCCTTGCGGGAGGCGGCATCGAGGACGATGAGCGTGCCCGTGCCGCCGTCCAGGATCAGCACTTTGCCGTCGGGCGTGAACTTCAGGCGGTTGGCGTCGGTGAGCTTCAGGTTGAACGACTGCGTGACCTTCCGGCTCGCCGTATCGATGATGGAGACCCCGCCGTCGCCGCGCGTCGCCGTCCAGAGCTCGCGGCCGTCTGGCGAGAGGTCAAGGCCTTCCGGTGTCTTGCCTGGCACGGGGATCGCGGTCGTGCGGAACTTGGGCGGCCCGCCGGCCACTCCTTCGATGACCGAGATGCTGTTGGATCCCCGGTTCGGCACCCACATCGTCTGCTGGTCCTTCGCCAGCACCATCATGTGCGTCCCGTCCTGGCCGATCCCGAGCATCCACTCGATCCTGTTCGCGGCGGGGTCGTAGCGGCCGATCGTCTTGAAGCCCTCGGCCGTGAAGTACACCTTCCCACCGGCGTAGAGCACGTCGTGCGGCGCGCTCAGGGTGCCGGTATCGACGCGCCGCAGCTCCTTCATCGCCGGCACGTCGATGACCGAGATGCCTTCGCTGGTGCTCGCCACGAACGCCGTCTTGCCGTCGGGCGTCACGGCGACCTCGTGCGGATCCTTGCCGACCGGGACCCGGCCGAGCACTTTACCGGACGCCGGATCGACGATCGCCAGGGCGCTGGCGTTTCTGAGCAGGACGAGCAGACGCGCGGCCGACGACGTCTGCGAGGCGGCGCCGCTCGCGATGGTCGCGAGCGCGACGAGCGATAGCGCCAATCGAATCACAAGTCTGGAAGACCTCATCTGATACCTCCGTGAAAGGGTCAGCGTGCCGAGTATAGCAACGCTCGCGCGGCCCTACGAGGCGGCCCCACGAGGCTGGCGAGCAGGGCGACTTCGTGGGAGGTTCCTGAGCGCTCTCATGACGGTCCCGACGGCACGCGAGCTCACGAAATCGATGATGACGGTCGCCTGGGCCGTTTCGATCACGGGCCTGCGACAGGGATTATGCCTCTTCATGCGCGCGGAAGACGCTGCCGCCGTCAGCGACGCGGTGTATCACGCTGGCACGCAACGGCGACGATGCCGGCGTGTTCGTCACTGACTGGTAACGCCACGGCCGATGTCTGCATCGTCGGAGGCGGCATCGCCGGCGTCACGACCGCCTATCTGCTCGCCGGCACCGGCCTGAGCGTCGTCCTCCTCGAAAGCACGTCAATCGGCGGCGGAGAAACCGGCAGGACGACGGCCCATCTGGCCACGGCGCTCGATCATCTTCACTCAGAAGTCGAGCGGGACGTCGACGCGAGCCGGCTGCCATTCACCGCCCAGAGCCATGGCGCCGCCATCAGCGTCATCGAGGGGATCGTCTCGCGCGAGCGGATCGAATGCGCCTTCGAGCGCGTCGATGGCTATCTGTTTGCGCCGCCTCCCGGCAAGGCGGACGTCCTCCGGCGCGAGCTGGATGCGGCCCACCGGGTCGGCCTCACCGACGTCACCCTGGAGGCGCGCGCCCCACTCCTGACGTACGACACGGGGCCGGGTCTTCGCTTCCCCCGACAGGCGCAGTTTCATCCATTGCAGTACCTCGCCGGCCTGGCGCAGGGCGTGACGAACCGCGGCGGGCGCATTTACACCGGCGCGCACGTGGTGCGGGTCCGCGGCGGACCGACGCCCTCCGTGGAGACGAGCGACGGTTACGTCGTCAGCTCGGGAGCCGTCGTCGTCGCGACGAATTCGCCGGTGCACGAGAACTTGCTCGTTCACACGAAGCAGGCACCGTATCGAACGTATGTCATCGGAGCCTCTGTGCCGCGCGGACGCATTCCGAGAGCGCTGTATTGGGATACGGCCGAGCCGTTTCACTACGTGCGGTTACATGACGAGCCTGGACGCCCTGCGCGCGGCGCGGGAACCGAGTGGCTCATCGTCGGGGGCGAGGATCATCGTGCCGGCGAGCAGGCCGATGGCGCGCAGCGGTTCGACGCGCTCGAGGCGTGGGCGCGCGAACGGTTTCCGATCGACGAGGTCGAGTTTCGATGGTCCGGCCAGGTCATGGAATCGGTCGACGGCGTCGGCCTGATTGGCCGCGACCGGCTGGATCAGCCGAACGTGTACATGGTGACGGGAGATTCGGGTCAGGGGATGACGCACGGCACGATCGCCGGCGTGCTCGTCACCGATTTGATCGCCGGCTGCGCGAACGCGTGGTCGGCACTATACGATCCTACGCGGACGCCGAGCCTCGGCGCCGACTTCATCCGGCGCGGTCTCGACGTCTCTCAATCATAGTACAGCGGCGACTTCTTCAGCCTGGCGTTCGCGGCGATGTCGTGCTGAATCCACAGCTGCGCGCCGGTCTGCTCGAGAAACGCGTCGATCGCCGCGCGAGAGGCCCGCGTCAGCTCCTGATTGTCGTTGGTCGGAATCTTCTTCAGCGTCCGCTCCGCGGCATAGTGATAGAGATCGCCGCTTAACACCACCCCGCCCGTCCGGGCGAGCTTCACGAACAGGGACTGGTGACCGGGCGTATGGCCCGGCGTCGACTTGAGGACGACGGTGCCGTCGCCGAACACGTCGTGGTCGCCGGTCAGCTCGACGGTCCTGCTGTTCCGGAGGGCGCTGTAGGTGGGGAACGCAACGCTCGTCCGCGCCTGCTCGCTGAACATCGCGTCCCGCTCGGCTCGTTGAACGAGCCACGTC
>Ga0209343_10004107_pt1 | contig 18056 bp, 14 predicted proteins | sample RifCSPlowO2_02_FD_184026 | JGI IMG/M metagenome (GOLD analysis project Ga0209343, IMG submission 184026) | Groundwater microbial communities from Rifle, Colorado - Rifle CSP2_plank lowO2_0.2 (SPAdes) (version 2) | ecosystem: Environmental > Aquatic > Deep subsurface > Groundwater | place... | reverse complement strand
GCCGTTTACCGTGTCGGTCAACCGTGCGCTGATGGTGTTGTCCGGTGAAGACCTGTACGCCATCCCACTGAACACCATCGAAGGTATCGTGCGGGTTTCCCCTTACGAGCTGGAGGCCTACTACGGCCCGGATGCGCCGCGCTTCGAATATGCCGGGCAGACCTACGAGCTGAAATACCTCGGCGACCTGCTCAACAATGGCCAGCAACCCAAGCTGGTGGGCCAGAGCCTGCCGCTGCCGGTGATTCTGGTGCGCTCCAAGGAGCACGCCGTGGCGGTGCAGGTCGACAGCCTGGCCGGCTCGCGCGAGATCGTGGTGAAGAGCCTCGGTCCGCAGTTCGCCGGCGTGCATGGCGTGTCGGGGGCGACCATCCTCGGTGACGGTCGCGTGGTGATCATTCTCGACCTGCTGGCCACCATCCGTGTCCTGCATGCCCACCTGCTGACCCAGCTGCAACCGCGCCTGGTCAGTCCGGCGGCGCCGAGCGCGGCGGAGATCGAAGCGGATCGCCCGACCCTGGTCATGGTGGTCGACGATTCGGTCACCGTGCGCAAGGTCACCAGCCGCCTGCTGGAACGCAACGGCATGAACGTGCTGACCGCCAAGGACGGGGTGGATGCCATCGCCCAGTTGCAGGAGCGCAAGCCCGACATCATGTTGCTGGACATCGAAATGCCACGCATGGACGGTTTCGAAGTGGCCACCCTGGTGCGCCACGACGAGCGCCTGCAAGACCTGCCGATCATCATGATTACCTCGCGCAGCGGCAGTAAGCACCGCGAACGGGCCATGGCGATTGGCGTCAACGAGTACCTGGGCAAGCCGTATCAGGAATCCCTGTTGCTTGAAACCATTCAGCAATTGGTTAAAAAACATGACTGAGCAAGCTGCCGCACGCATTGCCGTCCTCGCCGATACCTCGCTGCAGCGCCATGTGTTGCAGCAGGCCCTGGTCGGCAATGGTTACACCGTGGTGCTCAACAGTGACCCGGCGCGTGTCGATGAGGCGGCCCTGGCCGCGTGCGAGACCGACCTGTGGCTGGTGGACCTGGCGCAGTCGGAAGATTCGCCGCTGGTCGATAACCTGCTGGAGCACGCCAGCGCCCCGGTGCTGTTTGGCGAGGGCCACGCCCCCGAGCGGCATTCGGAAAACTACCCGCGCTGGGAACGGCGCCTGTTCGGCAAGTTGAAGAAGCTGGTCGGTGATCCGGCCCAGGGCGTCGGTCGCAGCCTCGCTGCGCTGCTCGCCGATGCCGCCCGACCGGCGCGCCTGGAGTTGCCCAAGGCGCTCGCCGACATGCCCCTGGCCGCCGGTGAGCCGGCGCGTCAGGTGTGGCTGCTGGCTGCCTCCATGGGCGGCCCGGCGGCGGTCAAGGAGTTCCTCGACGCGTTGCCTGGTGGCCTGCCGATCGGTTTCGTTTATGCCCAGCATATCGATGCCAGCTTCGAGGCCAGCCTGCCCCAGGCGGTGGGTCGCCACAGCCAGTGGCAGGTCAATCAGGCCCGCCAGGGCGACGCCATTCGCTGTGGCGAAGTGGTGGTGGCGCCGATCAGTTTTGAGCTGGGGTTTGCCGATGACGGTGCCATGGCGATTGCCGAGCGCGCCTGGCCGGAGCCCTACAGCCCGTCGATCGATCAGATGATGCTCAACCTGGCCCAGCATTTCGGCGCTCAGTGCGGTGTGCTGGCCTTCAGTGGCATGGGCAGCGACGGCAGCGCCGCGGCGGCCTATGTGCGCCGCCAGGGCGGGGAAATCTGGACCCAGCGGGCCGATAGCTGTGCCTGCGCGAGCATGCCCGACAGCCTGCGTGAAGGTGGCTACAGCCAGTTCAGCGGCTCGCCGCGGGAGCTGGCCGAGGCCCTGGTCAATTATCTGGCCGGTCAGTGTGCTTAGAACTGCCAACTAGGAAGTCGTCATGAGTCAAGCCGTAGCCGCTACCCCTACTGCCGCCAGCAGCCTGACCGGGCTGGTGGTGCCCCTGAGTGATCGCAGCCTGTTGTTGCCCAACGTTGCCCTGGCCGAGCTGATGCCCTACCGCGCGCCGCTGGCAACCCCCGGCATGCCGGCGTGGATGCTCGGTCAGGTGGCCTGGCGCGACCTGCGCCTGCCCTTGCTGTCGTTCGAGGCGGCCGCCGGCGGTCAGGCCGAGGTCGGCAGCAATGCTCGGGTGGCGGTGATCAACGCCCTGGGCGGGCGCCCCCATGTGAAGTTTCTGGCGCTGCTGGTGCAGGGCATTCCGCGCTCGGTCAAGCTGGACAGCAGCCTCGCGCGCGCCAATGTGCCGCTGGCGCCCTTGGAGCTAGACGCGGTGAGCCTCGCTGACAGCGTGCTGAAGATTCCTGATCTGATGGCATTGGAGCAGATGCTGGTGGATGCTGGCCTGATCTGATTCGTCGCGGCCAAACAAAAGCCCCGCTACCCAGGACAACCCGCAAGGGTCGGCTGAGTAGCGGGGCTTTTTGTTTCTAGGGCTTAGGGTTTGGCGTCAAGCGCAGCGTTGCCCTGCTCGGCCAGTTCGGCCTGCAGGTTGTCTTCCGAGCGGTGGCCGCCCCAGTAGTCGGCATTCTTGATCCCGAGTTTTTCTGGATGGAACACCGGGTCCAGGCCGAGTTTTTGTTGCGCCTCGTAGTCACGCAGGCAGACGAAGGCGGTCTTGTGCATCAGGATGATGGCGATGATGTTCAGCCAGGCCATCAGGCCGACGCCAATATCGCCCAGGCCCCAGGCCAGGTCGGCGGTCTTGACCGTGCCGTAGACGGTGGCGGCGATCAGGGCGAATTTGAGCACCACGGTCAGCCAGGGCCGATTCACCTTGCGGTTGATATAGGCGATGTTGGTTTCGGCGATGTAGTAGTAGGCAACGATGGTGGTGAAGGCGAAGAAGAACAGCGCCACAGCCACGAACACCGAGCCGAAGCCGGGCATGATGTTTTCCATCGCCGTCTGCACATAACCGGGGCCGGCGGCGACGCCGGCAATTCCGGTAAACATCGCTTCACCCGTGGGCCCCTGGACGTTGTACTGGCCGGTGATCAGCAGCATAAAGGCGGTGGCCGAGCAGACGAACAGGGTGTCCACGTACACCGAGAAGGCTTGCACCAGGCCTTGCTTGGCCGGATGGCTGACCGCGGCGGCCGACGAGGCGTGCGGGCCAGTGCCCTGGCCGGCTTCGTTGGAGTACACACCGCGCTTCACGCCCCACATGATGGCCAGACCGAGGATGGCACCGAAGCCGGCATCCAGACCGAAGGCGCTCTTGAAGATCAGCACGATGACCGCCGGCAGTTGCTCGATATTCAGCATCACCACGATGCAGGCGACGATGATGTAGCCCAGGGCCATAAACGGCACCACCACCTCGGCGAAGCTGGCGATGCGCTTGACCCCGCCGAAGATGATGAAACCGAGCATGATCGCCAGCACGGCGGCGGTGGTGTTGGGGTGGATGCCCAGGGCCATTTCCACGCTGGAGGCGATCGAGTTGGCCTGTACGCCCGGCAGCAGCAGGCCGCAGGCAATGATGGTGGCGATGGCGAAGATCCACGCATACCACTTCATGCCCAGACCCTTCTCGATATAGAACGCCGGGCCGCCGCGGTACTGGCCGTCGATCTTCTCTTTGTAGACCTGACCGAGGGTCGACTCGACGAAGGCCGAGCTGGCGCCGAGGAAGGCCACCATCCACATCCAGAACACCGCACCGGGGCCGCCGAAGGTGATCGCGGTGGCCACGCCGGCGATGTTGCCGGTGCCCACGCGGCCGGCCAGGGTCATGGTCAGGGCCTGGAATGAGCTGACGCCGTGTTCGTCGGTCTTGCCGGTGAACATCAGCTTGAGCATCTCCTTGAGGTGGCGCACCTGCAGGAAGCGTCCGCGCAGGGAGAAATACAGACCCACGCCCAGGCACAGATAAATCAGCGCCGGGCTCCAGATCACGCCGTTAATGCTATTGACCAGTTCATTCATGCCGCATTACTCCAGGGTCTGTGACAGCCAGGGATGGTGGCTGCATCGTTATTGTTATGGCGGATAAGCCAGCCTCGCGACGGCCTGGATCAGGCCGTTACGATGGGATTAAGCAAGCAAACGATAGGCCAAGACACGGGCCTATGCGATCAGAATAGCGACAGTTGCGGCTGGAAATCGCTCCATAACTGTTATGCCCCGCTGAGCCTGCGGCGGTGTTTTGCGCGTGTTTGCGCGTCACGCGCATGCGGCGGGGGTGGCGCCCTAGAAATCGCCCCACAGTTGCTGAGCGACACTGAGCGCCACGGCGGCGGCGGTTTCCGTGCGTAGCACCCGTGGCCCCAGGCGTGCGGCCTGGAAGTTGGCGGTAACGGCCAGGTTCACTTCGGCGTCGTTGAGGCCGCCCTCGGGGCCGATCAAAAATGCCAGGCTCTGCGGCTTGGCATGGCTGACCAGCGGCTCGGCCAGCGGGTGCAGCACCAGCTTTAGCTCCGCCTCGACCTGCGCCAGCCAGTCGGCCAGCAGCAGCGGTGGATGAATCAGCGGCACGCTTGAGCGGCCGCATTGCTCGCAGGCGCTGATGGCCACCTGTTGCCAGTGGGCCAGGCGCTTGTCGGCGCGCTCATCCTTGAGGCGCACCTCGCAGCGTTCGCTGACGATCGGGGTAATCTCGGCCACGCCCAGTTCGGTGGCCTTCTGGATCGCCCAGTCCATCCGCTCGCCGCGCGACAGACCCTGGCCCAGGTGGATGCGCAGGGGCGAGTCGGGCAGGCCGGGCAGTTGCTCGGTCAGTTCCACGCGCAGGCTTTTTTTGCCCACCTCGATCAACTGGCCGAGGTATTCCTGGCCGCTGCCGTCAAACAGTTGCAGCGCATCGCCGACGCCGTGCCTGAGTACGCGACCGATATAGTGAGCCTGCTCTTCCGGCACGCTGTGCTGGCCGAGGCTGAGGGGGGCGGCGATATAGAAGCGGGAAAGGCGCATGGGAACCCGGCGGCGGCAGTCAGTGGAAAGCCGCCAGTTTAACAGGCGGCCCGCCCGGTTGTGCCGATCAGCCCGGATCGCGATGGTTGGGGTGCAGATTGCTGCTCACCGCCACGCTGACGCTGCCTGAGCAGGCGATGTCGATGCCTTCGCTGGCCACCTCGGCGAGGAAGTCGATCTGCTCGGGGGTGATCACATAGGGCGGCAGGAAGTACACCACATTGCCCAGCGGGCGCAGCAGGGCGCCGCGCTCCAGGGCATGCTGGTAGACCTTGAGGCCACGGCGCTCCTGCCAGGCATAGGGCGTCTTGCTGGCCTTGTCCTGCACCATCTCGATGGCCAGAGCCATGCCGGTCTGGCGCACCTCGGCTACATGGGGGTGATCGACCAGGTGCGCGGTGGCCGTTGCCATGCGCGTGGCCAGGGCCTTGTTGGCTTCGATGATGTTGTCATCGCGGAAAATATCCAGGGTCGCCAGCGCCGCCACGCAGGCCAGCGGGTTGCCGGTGTAGGTGTGCGAATGCAGAAACGCGCGCAGGGTGGCGTAGTCGTCGTAAAACGCCTGATACACGTTATCGGTGGTCAGCACCGCGGCCATCGGCAGGTAGCCGCCGGTCAGGGCTTTGGACAACACCAGAAAGTCTGGGGTGATGCCGGCCTGCTCGCAGGCGAACATGCTGCCGGTACGACCGAAGCCGACGGCGATTTCGTCGTGGATCAGGTGTACGCCGTAGCGGTCGCAGGCTTCGCGCAGCAGGGTCAGGTAGATCGGGTGATACATGCGCATGCCGCCGGCGCCCTGGATCAGCGGCTCGACGATCACCGCGGCCACTTCATGGTGATGCTCGGCCAGAGTCTGCTCCATGGCCGCGAACATATTGCGCGAGTGCTCCTCCCAGCCCATGCCCTCGGGGCGCAGGTAGCAGTCCGGGCTGGGCACCTTGAGGGTGTCGAGCAGCAGGGACTTGTAGGTGTCGGTGAACAGCGCTACGTCGCCCACCGACATCGCCGCCACGGTTTCGCCGTGGTAGCTGTTGGTCAGGGTGACGAAGCGGCTCTTGCCGCTCTGGCCGCAGTTGCGCCAGTAGTGGTAGCTCATCTTCAGCGCCACTTCGATGCCCGACGAGCCGTTGTCGGCGTAGAACACCCGGTCCAGCCCGGTCGGGGTGATCTGCACCAGGCGCTCGGACAGCTCGATCACCGGCTGATGGCTGAAACCGGCGAGCATCACATGTTCGAGGTTGTCGAGCTGGTCCTTGAGGCGCTGGTTGATGCGCGGGTTGCCGTGGCCGAACACGTTGACCCACCAGGAGCTGACCGCGTCGAGATAGCGCTTGCCGTCGAAGTCTTCCAGCCACACGCCGTCGCCGCGCTTGATCGGGATCACCGGCAGGCGCTCGTGGTCTTTCATCTGCGTGCAGGGATGCCAGAGCACGGCCAGATCGCGTTGCATCCACTGGGCATTCAGACTCATGGGGTTGCTCTCCGTTAGACAGTCAGCGAAGCCTATCAGAAGCCCGCGCACGCTTTCGCGGCACAGCGTCGGATACGCCTGGCTCGGGCTGGGGGCCTGGCGTATCCTGCGCGCCGTTGTTTGGTTTTGGAGGAATGGGCAGATGCTGGCTGGATGGTTGCGCGCTTCGGCGCTGGTGGTGATGGGCTTGTGCGGCGCGCTGGCGCAGGCGGCAGATAAACAACCGACGGTGATCGTGGTGGGTGGCGGTCTGTCGGGGCTGTCCACCGCCTATGAGCTGCAGCAGGCCGGCTGGCAGGTCACCTTGCTGGAAGCCAAACCGAGCATCGGCGGGCGTTCTGGCCTGGCGGCCAGCGAGTGGATCGGCAGCGCCAAGGCGCAACCGGCGGTGCATGGCTACCTGCAGCGCTTCAAGGTCGCGGCCCTGCCGGCGCCGGATTTTGTGCGTACGCCGGGTTACCTGATCAACGGCAAATACTTCAACCTGGCCGACCTGGAGAAAGCCAAGCCCGCGGTGGCGGCCAGCCTCAAGCAGTACGAAAAGGCCCTGGATGCCCTGGCGGCGAGCATGAGCGATCCGCTCAAGCCGCTGGCCAGCAGCCAGCTATTTGCCCTCGACCAGAGCAACGTCGCGCGCTGGCTGGACCAGCTCAAACTGGAGCCCACCGCGCGCATGCTGATCAACCAGCGGATTCGCGCGCGCTATGACGAGCCGTCGCGCTTGTCGCTGCTGTATCTGGTGCAGCAGGCACGGGTGCAGCGTGGCGTCGCCGACGGTGATCAGCGCGCCGCGCGCCTGTCGGGGGGCAGCCAGGTGCTGGCCCAGGCCTTTCTCAAGCAGTTGAAGGTGATCAAGACCAGCTCGCGGGTCTCGGCCATCAGCCAGGACAAGGACGGCGTGCTGGTCAAGGCGGGTGCCGTTGGCTATCGCGCCGACTATGCGGTCAGCGCCCTGCCGCTGCGTGCCCTGGCGCAGATCCAGATCTCGCCGGCCCTCGATGTGCTCCGCCAGAAAGCCCTGAAGGGCACCAACTACGGTTGGCGCGACCAGATTCTGCTCAAGTTCAAGACCCCGGTATGGGACAGCAAGGCGCGCTTGAGTGGCGAGATTTTCAGCGACCAGGGCCTCGGTATGCTGTGGATCGAGCCGGCGACCAAGGGCGGCGCCAACGTGCTGATCAACCTCTCGGGCGACAATGCACGCCTGCTGCAGAGCTTTGGTGATCGTCAGGTGGCCGACCAGGTGCTGATTCGCCTGCATGAGTTTTTCCCCAAGGCTCGTGGTGCCTTTGCCGGTTACGAGATGCGCCGCTACAGCGCCGATGCCGGCATCGGCGGTGCCTACCTGGCCTTTGGTCCGGGGCAGATGAGCCGTTACTGGTTGCTGTGGAACAAGCCGCAGGACCGCCTGGTGTTTGCCGGTGAGCACACCGACGCGCTCTACCCCGGCACCCTGGAAGGCGCCCTGCGCAGCGGTCAGCGTGCCGCCAGCCAGGTGATCGCCCTGCACCGCGGCAAATCCCTGCCGCCCCAGGCCGCGGTCGCTGCCGCGCCGGCCAAAGGTAAAACGGCGGAAGAACAGCCGGGCTTCTTCGCCCGGTTGTTCAACTAGCCGGTGCGGGGCGCGGCGGCGATAAACCGCGCCTCACATCCGGTTGAACGCCAGCATGCCGCGCGTCTGGCTCTTGTCCTTGTGATGGATGCGGTACAGGGTGCGCGACAAGGCTGGCAGGGGGGCACGCAGCGCCACCACCTGCCCGCTGACCAGCAACTCGCGCACCACATGCAGGGACAGGCAGCTCACCCCCAGCCCTGCGGCCACCGCCCGCTTGATGGCTTCGGAATGGCCCATTTCGATGACCTGGGCAAAGCCGCCCAGATGGGGCAACAGCAGGCGTTCCACCTCGTCCCGCGTGCCGGAGCCGCTCTCGCGCAAGACCCACTGCGCCTGCGCCAGTTGTGACAGGCTGAGCGCTCCCTGGGCCAGCGGATGGCCGGCGGCGGCAAACACCACCAGGGTGTCGTCCTGCCATGGCTCCACCAGGATGTCCGGATGGTGGCAGGGCCCTTCGATAAAGCCCATGTCCACTTTGCAGCCGGCCACCGCGTCCATTACATCGGTGGTATTGGCCACCAGCAATTCCACCCTGGCCTGCGTTTGCTGCAGTTGGAAGCGGGCAATCTGTTCCGGCAGCAGGTAATTGGCGATGGTGGTGCTGGCCGCCAGCCGCACATGCATCGCCGCCTGAGTGTCGAACAGGCGCTGCATGTCCTGGGCAGCGTCCAGCATGGCGCGGGCCCGCGGTAGCAGCAGACGGCCGTGCTCGTTGAGCACCAGGCGCCGCCCCACGCGATCGAACAGGGTCGCGGCCAGTGCGGCTTCCAGTGCGGCCAGTGCCTGACTGGCGGCGGACTGGGTCAGCGCCACCTGCTCGGCCGCCGCCGTGACCGTACCGTGCTCGATCACGGCAACAAAAACTTCCAGCTCACGCAAGCTCAAACGCAAGGCCATCTGCCGCTCCTGTTGCGACGGCCACCGGGCAAGGTGGCCGGGGGTTGTTAATTAAATTTGCTAATCATTTTCAGGGATATTATCCGTTTTTCAACTTTATGGCGGCGTCGTATCGTTCAGGCATCGGGGCATCGCGCCCTTACTTCTTGCAGGTAGATTGTCATGTACAGACTCCGTCAGCACGCCCCCGGTCTGCTGTTGGCCCTGGCTCTGGCGCTGGGCTCGCTGAATGCCGCCGCGCTGCCCTGGTTCAGCCAGCTTGGCCTGTCGGCGCTAACCATTGCCATCGTCGGCGGTATGCTGCTCGGCAACACCCTCTATCCACGGATTGCCGTGCTCAGTCATCACGGCGTCAGCTTTGCCAAGGGCCAGATCCTGCGCCTGGGGATCATCCTGTTTGGCTTCAAGCTGACCTTCCAGGACATCGCCGCGGTTGGCATCGGCGGCATTCTGATCGATGCCTGCGTGCTGACATCGACCTTCTTGTTGGCGTTCTGGCTGGGCCGCCGCAAGCTGGGGCTGGATGAGCAAAGTGTCATCCTGATTGGCGCCGGCAGTTCCATCTGTGGCGCGGCCGCGATCCTGGCCACCGAGCCGGTGGTCAAGGCGCATGCCGAGAAGGTCGCCGTGGCGGTGGCCACTGTGGTGGTGTTCGGCACCCTGGCGATGTTTGTGTATCCCCTGCTGTTTTCGCTGGTGCAGGCGCTGGGCGTGTCTGAATTTGCCTATGGCGTGTTTGCCGGCTCCACCGTGCATGAGGTGGCGCAGGCCGTGGCGGCCGGCCGGGCGGTCAGCGAGCAGGCGGCCACCAGTGCGGTGATCACCAAGATGATCCGGGTGATGATGCTGGCGCCTTTTCTGGTCATCCTCTCGACCTGGCTGGCCCGGCGCCACCCGGCTGGCCGCAACGGGGCTCGGCGCATCAGCGTGCCGTGGTTTGCCCTGGGCTTTTTGGCCATGGCCGGGTTCAATTCGCTGCACTGGCTGCCGCCAGCCTGGGTGGCCCAACTGATTGCCCTGGATAACCTGCTACTGGCTATGGCCATGGGGGCGCTGGGGCTGACCACCCACGTTTCCGCCATTCGCCGCGCCGGCAGCAAGCCGATGTGGCTGGCCGGCGCGCTGTTTGCCTGGCTGCTGCTGGGCGGCAGCCTGATCAACAGCGCTATCAGCTATCTGCTGCAACTGCTCTGAGCCGCACCGCCCGCAGGGCTGCAGCCGCGGCACGGTTTATGTGCTCGGCGCGCACTGCGCCGCCAGCTCGGCGCTGAGCTGGTCGAAGGCGCTGACGGCGCTGATAAACACCCGGCCGCTGAGGGGCTTGAGCAACAGGTCGCTGAGCTTGAGCTTGTCCATCAGCGGCCCCTTGACCTCGGCCAGGTGCAGCTGGATGCCCCGCGCGGCGAGGTTCTGGTTGAGCTCGGCGAGGGCATACAGGCCGGTGGTGTCGATCAGGTTGATGGCCGTCATCACCAGCACCAGATGGCGGGTTTGCCCGGTCAGGGTCTGCAGCACGCGGTCGTTGATCAGCTCGGCGTTACCAAAAAACACCCCGGCATCGATGCGCAGCAGGACGATCTGCGGATGGGTTTCGGCGGCATAACGCTCGATATTGCGAAAGTGTTCGCTGCCCGGCAGGCGGCCGAGTACGGCGATATGCGGACGGCTGGCGCGCCAGAGCACGGTGCCCAGAGACAGGGCCACGCCGAGCATCACGCCTTCCTCCACCCCCAGCAGCAACACCCCGCTAAAGGTCGCCAGCCAGGCCACGGCGTCGGCCCGGTCGTAGCGCCAGGCTTGCCGTGGGGTGGTGAAATCGAGCATGCCGAGCACGGCGATGATGATGGTCGCGGCCAGCGCCGGCAGCGGTAGCCAGGCCAGCCAGGCGTTGGGGCTAACCAGCAGCACGGCCAGCAACAGGGCGGTAATCACGCTGGCCAGGGGCGTGTTGGCGCCGGCGGCGAAATTGACCGCCGAACGCGAGATGCTGCCGGTCACCGGGAAGCCGCCAGACAGCGCGCTGGCGACGTTGGCGGCGCCCAGGCCGAGCAGCTCGTGGTTGGTATTGATCCGCTCGCCGCGCTTTTGCGCCAGGGTCACGGCGGCGGACTGGCCGCTGAGGAACACCATAAAACCGATCAACAGCGAGGGCGCCAGCAGGCTGCGCAATTGCTCCAGGTTCAGACTCAGACCAAGCTCGGGCAGGCCGGCCGGGATCGCCCCGACCAGCGCCACGCCGGCGGTTTGCCAACCCTGCTGCCAGACCAGCAGGGTGGCCAGCAGCAGAATCGCCGCCGGCGCCAGCTTGCCCAGCATGTCGGCGCTGTTCGCCGCCAGCCCCAGGCGCTGCAACTGCCGGCTCAACTGGCTGCGCGCCAGCCACAGCAACAGCAGGCAGAGCAGGCCGATGCTTGCTGCGAAGGGGTTGATCGCCTGCAGCGGGCCGCCGAGCAGAACCTTGAGCTGACTGGCGGCGATCACCAACGCCGCGCCGCTGGTAAAGCCGCTCATCACCGGGCGACTCAGCAAACTGGAGAGAAAGCCCAGGCGCAGCAGGCCGCAGAGCACCAGCACCACGCCGCTGATCAGCGCCATCTGTGCCGCCATCGCCCCATACAACTCAGAGCCGCTGGGCGCCAGGCTGGCCAGGCTGGTGGCCGTCATCAGCGAGGTGATCGCCATCGGCCCCACCGACTGCGCCATGCTGCTGCCCAGCAGGGCATAGGCCAGCGCCGGCAGGATGCTCGCATACAGCCCGGCCACTGGCGGCAGGCCGGCCACCAGCGCATAGGCCATGCCTTGCGGCACCAGCATCAGCACCACCAGCACGCCAGCGCCGAGGTCGCCGGCCAGCAATTCGCGGCGATAGCCTTTCAGCCAGGTCAACATGGGCGGGTTCCTTGGGGTGGTGGACGGCCGACAGCATGCCAGCAAGCGCGGGCGAAAACACCGGGCAGCGCTCAGGCCTGTGGGGCTAACAATCGTTTTTCCTGATATTTCAGAACAACAATTTGCGCTTTTAATCGATAGGTTAGTCGCTAGTCTGTGCCTATCGAATTTTCACGGAAGTCTTGTTCCATGCACTGGCGTAACACCGCAACGGCCTATGGGCTGCTCAGTATCGGTATGCACTGGCTGGTCGCCCTGGCCGTGTTTGGCCTGTTCGGCCTGGGCCTATGGATGGTCGGGCTGGACTACTACAGCAGTTGGCGGCACACCGCCCCCGAGCTGCACAAGGGCATCGGCCTGGGCCTGTTTGCATTGATGCTGCTGCGCCTGTTGTGGCGCTTGGTCAGCCCGCCGCCGGCGCCCCTGAGCAGCTACAGCCGGCTGACCCGGCTGGGTGCCACGCTCGGCCACAGCGCGCTTTACCTCGCTTTGTTTGCCGTGATGCTGGCCGGTTACCTGATCTCCACGGCGGACGGCCGCGGGATCAGCGTGTTCGGCTGGTTCGAGGTGCCAGCGAGCATTACCAGCATTCCCGAGCAGGAAGATGTCGCCGGTGCGGTGCATTTTTACCTGGCCTGGGGCCTGGTGATCCTGGCCGGCCTGCATGGCCTGGCGGCCCTCAAACATCATTTTATCGACCGGGATGCGACCCTGCGGCGCATGCTCGGCCGTCCCCAACCCACCTCGCAAGCCCACAAGGAACTCTGATCATGTTCAAGCAATCTATCGCGGCACTGGCGCTCGGCGTCGCCCTGTTTAGCACCAGTCAGGCCATGGCCGCCGATTATGTGATCGATAAGGAAGGTCAGCACGCCTTCGTCAACTTCAAGATCAGCCACCTCGGCTACAGCTGGCTGTACGGCACCTTCAAGGATTTTGACGGCAGCTTCAGCTTCGACGCCCAGAGCCCGGAGGCGAGCAAGGTCAAGGTCAAGCTGAACACCGCCAGCCTCGACAGCAACCACGCCGAGCGTGACAAGCACCTGCGTGGCGACGACTTCCTCAATGTCAGCAAGCACCCGACCGCGACCTTTGAGTCCACTGCGGTGAAGTCCACGGGAGAGGGCAGTGCCGACATCACCGGCAACCTGACCCTGAATGGCGTGACCAAGCCGGTGGTGATCGCCGCCAAGTTTATCGGCGAGGGCAAGGACCCATGGGGCGGCTACCGTGCCGGCTTCGAAGGCAACACCACCCTGCAGTTGCAGGACTTCGGCATCCAAGGCCCAGGCCCGGCTTCGCAAAGCGTGGAGTTGATCATCTCGGTGGAAGGCGTGCGCCAGTAACTCCGCTGCCGTAGTCAAGCAAACGCCGACCCCAGGGTCGGCGTTTTGCTGTCTGTGGCACTGTGCTGGCGATGTGGTTGATGGGTAGCGCTGCGCTTAAGTCATCCTGGGGTGCATGTGAGCTTCGTGGCAGCGGTCTGACCGCGACGTTTTAAGCGTCGCCTGCGGACGATCGCGCCCCCCGGATGGCATCCGGGCTACCCAGCGGCAAATAAAAACGCCGGCGCGAGGCCGGCGTTGTTGATTGCGGGGGCAATCAGCTTTCGCGGTTGCGCGTCAGCAGGGCGGGCTTTTCACCGCGCGGACGACTGCTGGACAGTTGCTCCAGTTGTTCCAGTTGCTCCGCAGACGGCAGCAAGTCGCGCTTGGACTCCTTGTGGACGATCAGTGGCTGCTTGTCGCGCGGGCCTTTGACTGCCGGTTCCTGGCGCTGCGAGTCGCTGCGGCTGAAATCGGTGCGGGTATCGCGCGCCGGGCCACGGCCGCCACGGGGCTGACCATCGCGACCGCCGCGAGGCTGACCGTTACGCGCGCCACCCGCAGGTTGCCCCTGCCGCCGGCCCTGATTGCTGCCAGCGCCGGCCGGGCGAGCGCCCTGGCCGAGGCCATTGCCGGCGTTCGCGCCGGCGTTCGCGCCCGGACGACGACCACGGCCTTGCGGCTTGTTTTGCACCGGGCTGACGTAGTCGGCGCGGTTGCCGAAGTTGTCGATGTCGTCATCGAGGAACTCATCCGGCGCGCGGTCGGCGGGAGGTGTCGGGATGACGCTGGCTTGCGCCTGGCGTGGGCCGCGCTCTGGGCGCTGAGCGCGGTCCGGGCGTGGGCCACGCTGTTCGCGGGCGGGCTGCGGGCTGCGCGATTGCGCGGCGGGCTTGGCCTTGCCGGTGTTCTGGCCTTTATCTTTGTGGCCGCCGCCATGCCGTTCGCCGCCGCCGCGTGGGCTGTTCGGGTCACGTGGCTCGCGCGGGCCACGGCCGCGGCCGCCGCTGACGTCCGGGCGCTCGCGTACTTCGGGTTTTTCCGCTTCCACGGTGCTCGGATCGAAGCCCAGGGTGTCGCCGTCGGCGATCTTCTGCTTGGTCATCCGCTCGATGCCCTTGAGCAGCTTCTCTTCGTCCGGGGCTACCAGGGAGATGGCCTCACCGCTGCGCCCGGCACGGCCAGTACGGCCGATACGGTGTACGTAGTCTTCTTCGACGTTGGGCAGCTCGAAGTTGACCACGTGGGGCAGTTGGTCAATATCCAGGCCGCGGGCGGCAATATCGGTGGCCACCAAAATCCGTACCTGGCCGGCCTTGAAGTCGGCCAGGGCTTTGGTGCGGGCGTTCTGGCTCTTGTTGCCGTGGATCGCCATGGCCGGCAGGCCGTGCTTGTCCAGGTACTCGGCCAGGCGGTTGGCGCCGTGCTTGGTGCGGGTGAACACCAGCACCTGTTCCCAGGCGCCGGCGGTAATCAGGTGTGCCAGCAGCGAGCGCTTGTGGCTGGCCGGCAGGCGGAACACGCGCTGTTCGATGCGCTCGACCGTGGTGTTCGGCGGCGTGACTTCGATGCGCTCGGGGTCGTGCAGCAACTTGCCGGCGAGGTCGGTGATGTCCTTGGAGAAGGTCGCCGAGAACAGCAGGTTCTGCCGCTGGGCGGGTAGCTTGGCCAGGACCTTCTTGACGTCATGGATAAAGCCCATGTCGAGCATCCGGTCGGCTTCGTCGAGGACCAGGATTTCCACGTGGGACAGGTCAATGGCGCGCTGGTTGGCCAGGTCGAGCAGGCGCCCTGGGCAGGCGACGAGTACGTCGACACCGCGGGCCATGGCCTGCACTTGCGGGTTCATGCCAACGCCGCCAAAGATCACGGTGCTGACGAATTTGAGGTCGCGGGCGTACAGCTTGAAGCTGTCATGCACCTGGGCGGCCAGTTCGCGGGTCGGGGTCAAGACCAGGACGCGCGGTTGTTTTGGGCCGTGGCGATGTTCGCGGTCGGGGTGACCGTTAGGGAACAAACGCTCGAGAATTGGCAGGGCGAAACCGCCGGTTTTACCGGTGCCGGTCTGTGCCGCCACCATCAGATCACGACCTTGCAAGGCGGCAGGGATGGCACGCTGTTGCACAGGGGTCGGTTGGGTGTAGCCGGCAGCCTCGATGGCGCGGACTAAAGCCTCGGAGAGACCGAGGGAAGCAAAGGACATGAGTAATCCTGTCTTAATTACGGGCGTTGCCCGAGAGGGTGATGTGTCTGGCGTGAGGCGCTGTGTGATAGCGCACTCCCGACCGGTCCAGCTGGGCAGTGGTTGCCGAGCGTCCGGGCGCAAGCCTGACGGGAGCCCGGAGTATAACAGAGCGAAGCGCTTGTGCGACTAGTCCGGCCGAGCGGCCAGGCCCCGCGGTTGGTGCGGGCTCTGGCGCTGGCTGACGATTTAGCGGGGCAACTTGAGGTTGTGCCAGATCGCCAGGCTCGGTTCGGCCTGGTTCAGGGTGTAGAAGTGCAGACCCGGCGCGCCGCCGGCCAGCAGTTGCTCGCACATCTGGGTAATCACTTGCTCGCCAAAGGCCTGGATGCTGTCGATGTCGTCAGCGTAGGCCTCCAGTTGCTTGCGCACCCAGCGCGGGATCTCGGCGCCGCAGGCGTCGGAGAAGCGCGCCAGCTTGCTGTAGTTGGTGATCGGCATGATCCCCGGCACGATCGGGATGTCGACGCCCAGGCTGCGCACCCGCTCGACGAAGTAGAAGTAGCTGTCGGCGTTGAAGAAGTATTGGGTGATCGCGCTGTCGGCGCCGGCACGGGCCTTGCGCACGAAGTTGGCGATGTCGTCTTCGAAGTTGCGCGCCTGCGGGTGCATCTCCGGGTAGGCCGCCACTTCGATATGGAAGTGATCGCCGGTTTCACGGCGGATAAATTCCACCAGATCATTGGCGTAACGCAGCTCGCCACTGGCGATGCCCATGCCCGACGGCAGGTCGCCACGCAGGGCGACAATGCGCTTGATGCCGGCGTCCTGATACAGCTTGAGCAGGCTGCGCAGTTCTTCGGCGGAGTCGCCAACGCAGGACAGGTGTGGGGCGGTCGGCACCTTGATGTCGCCGTCCAGCTGCAGCACGGTGTTCAGCGTGCGGTCACGGGTGGAGCCACCGGCACCGTAGGTGCAGGAGAAGAAATCGGGGTTGTAGCCGGCCAGTTGGCGCGCCACATTCAGCAGTTTTTCATGCCCGGCTTCGGTCTTGGTCGGAAAGAACTCGAAGCTGTAACGGCGTTCTTGGGACATAGGAAAATTCCGTTAAAACCATGCGTAGGGTGGGTTAGCGGCGCAGACCGCTGGACCAATGTGTATTACCGTCTTCGCGCGCCGCGTAACCCGCCAGCCGGTTGTTGGGCCGGCGCGGATAGACGCTGTTGGCCGAGATGGTGGGTTACGGCCTGCGGCCTAACCCACCCTACGGGCTTGGCGTTGTCTCAGTAGCGGTAGGCGTGTGGCTTGAACGGGCCTTCCTGCGGCACGCCGATGTATTCGGCTTGCTTGCTGGTCAGTTGGGTCACCACGCCGCCGAAGCCTTTGACCATTTCCAGGGCCACTTCTTCGTCGAGCTTCTTCGGCAGCACTTCCACGGTCAGGCGCTCGGCCTTGGCGGCTGGGGCCAGGTCGGCAAACTTGGCGCCGAACAGCATGATCTGCGCCAGCACCTGGTTGGCGAACGAACCGTCCATGATCCGGCTTGGGTGGCCAGTGGCGTTGCCCAGGTTAACCAGACGGCCTTCGGCCAGCAGGATCAGGTAGTCGTCGTTGTGCGGATCGAAGCTGCCAGCACCGGTGCGGTGAACCTTGTGCACCTGCGGCTTCACTTCTTCCCATGCCCAGTTCTTGCGCATGAAAGCTGTGTCGATTTCGTTGTCAAAGTGACCGATGTTGCACACCACGGCGCGCTTCTTCAGGGCCTTGAGCATGTTCGAGTCGCAGACATTGAAGTTGCCGGTGGTGGTCACGATCAGGTCGATCTTGCCCAGCAGGGCGGCGTCGACGCTGGCTTCAGTGCCATCGTTGATACCGTCTTTGTAGGCAGAGACCAGCTCGAAACCGTCCATGCAGGCCTGCATGGCGCAGATCGGATCGATTTCGGTGACTTTAACGATCATGCCTTCCTGACGCAGCGACTGGGCCGAACCCTTGCCCACGTCGCCGTAGCCGATCACCAGGGCTTGCTTGCCCGACAGCAGGTGGTCGGTGCCGCGCTTGATGGCGTCGTTCAAGCTGTGACGGCAACCGTATTTGTTGTCGTTCTTGCTCTTGGTCACCGAGTCGTTGACGTTGATGGCCGGGATTTTCAGCTCGCCGCGGGCGAGCATTTCCAGCAGGCGGTGCACGCCGGTGGTGGTTTCTTCGGTCACGCCGTGGATTTTCTCCAGCATGGCCGGGTATTTCTTGTGCAGGATTTCGGTCAGGTCACCGCCGTCGTCGAGCACCATGTTGGCGTCCCATGGCTGGCCATCTTTGAGGATGGTCTGCTCGATGCACCACTCGTACTCAGCCTCGGTTTCGCCCTTCCAGGCAAATACCGGGATGCCGGCGGCGGCAATGGCAGCAGCAGCTTGGTCTTGGGTGGAGAAAATGTTGCAGCTCGACCAGCGTACTTCGGCACCCAGGGCAACCAGGGTTTCGATCAGTACGGCGGTCTGGATGGTCATGTGGATGCAGCCGATGATCTTCGCGCCTTTGAGCGGCTGCTCGGCGGCGTATTTGCGGCGCAGGCCCATCAGTGCCGGCATTTCTGATTCGGCGATGATGGTTTCGCGGCGGCCCCAGGCAGCCAGGCTGATGTCGGCAACTTTAAAGTCGGTGAAACCGGTAGGCGTAGCAGCACTCATTGATGAGTCTCCATTCGTTAGGTTCGAATGGG
>Ga0209343_10004105_pt1 | contig 18057 bp, 17 predicted proteins | sample RifCSPlowO2_02_FD_184026 | JGI IMG/M metagenome (GOLD analysis project Ga0209343, IMG submission 184026) | Groundwater microbial communities from Rifle, Colorado - Rifle CSP2_plank lowO2_0.2 (SPAdes) (version 2) | ecosystem: Environmental > Aquatic > Deep subsurface > Groundwater | place... | reverse complement strand
AGTTGGACAGTAGTGACCACTCTTATTTATTGATTCTGGATTCTTAGGACTTCACTTTCCAGGTTTTTAAACATCTGGGGAATTGTTTGAGTGGCCCCCATCCTGGCGGCCCAACGAGGAACATTGCCGCCGGGGTGGATGCTGTCTTGATAGCGCGCAAAGGTATGAGAAGGTTCTTCGGCCGGTTGCAGATACCAGCAGCCCTGTGCGTTTTCTATGTTGCCGAAGACAAGATTCCAGCATCGGTAAAATTTATCTTGAAAGGCCTCTGATTCGTCATGGATGGTGTGGAGGATGTACCATCGATTGGTGACGGGAAAAGGGGTGTTTAAGACCATAAAGACAAAACCCTCCCATTTTCCGCCTTTGAGTCGGTGATCATCGGTTTTGTACAGACGGGCAATTTCTTGAATTTTATTGATATGATTTGTTTTGGTTTTTTTCAGGGCATCGACTCCTTCTTGTGTAATAAAAAAACTCTCCCTGACCCGGGGCATAAACTTCGCAAAATCGTTAAAGCGAATTAATGTCTCCCAAATGGCATTGGGAGAGGCTTTGAGGATGCCCTCGGCATTCACAGCTGACGGGGCATTATCGTGCATCTCATGCCAGACCTTAATGGGGGCTGCCTCAAGACTGTTGGCAATAAATAAAGCAAAAATTGCAAAAGGGATGATTATTTTTTTCATTTTATTTCTCCATCAGACCCAGGGTCGTCAAAACTGTATCAATGAACTGTTTTTTAAATCGCAGGGCTATTTTCTTTTCAGGCATGGACTCTCCCAAAACGTTTTTTTGGCAATAAAGGTCGGAGAAGGGAATCAAGATAAGGCCGTAAAATGAAAAGAGGGTGATCTCCGGATCGACGGGGCGTATTTTTTTCTCTTTAATCAGTCTTTTGATCTCAGAAATGGCTTGAAGGACTAAGGGAGTCATGTGTCTCTTATTGAGTTCGACACAGGAGGGGGGCTCTTCAAGGTTGATGTAGTTGAGCAATCGAGGGTATTCGGGATTTTTGATAAAAAAGTCATAAAAATTTCCTAAATGTCTTTCAATGGATTCTTTGAGGCTTTTTGAGGGGCTCTGAAAAACATTGAGGCTCAAGGTCGCGACCTCGGTCATGATGCGCTGATAGACGGCCATGAGGAGGTCCTCCTTTCCTCCCCAGTGATAATGAAGGGCGGCAATGTTGACCTGGGCCTCCGCCACGATATCGCGCGTCGTTGTTCCCTTGATCCCTTTTTGGGCGAAGAGACAAATGGCGGCTTGGAGTATCTTTTCTTTTGTCGCGGGCGGATTCATTTTCAATCCTTTGATTTAATCGTTTGATTAAATCATTTGATTGGTTCTGTCAAGGGGATTTATTAGAAATGGGCTAATACGGCAATCATTTGAAATTATTGATTTTTTCGTTGACGACGACAAAAGATCTGCCTAACAAGGGGGGCTATGGTGTCCATTCTTCAGGAGCTGGAGGCGCGGGAATACTTTGGGATGCGATTGGGGCTTTCAAAGATCCAAGGCGTTTTGGCCTTTCTCCAACATCCGGAGAGGAAATATCCTTCCATCCATGTGGCGGGGACCAACGGCAAGGGTTCGACGGCCATGACAATAGCGATCCTCCTCCAACAAGCCGGATTAAGGGTGGGTCTCTTTACATCGCCTCACTTGATACGTCTCAATGAACGTTTTTGGTGTGATGGCCGCACGATCGATGATGCCTCCCTGGAAAGATTGGCCCGGGAAGTCGATGAAGCCCAAAAGTCCGTGTCCCTTCCAGAACCCCTCACCTTCTTTGAGTGGGTCACCGCCATGGTCTTTCTGTGGTTTGCGGAACAAAAAGTGGATGTGGCCGTTTTAGAGGTGGGTCTCGGAGGCCGCCTGGACAGCACCAATGTCGTGATCCCTGATGTCTGTGTGATTACCTCCATCGGTTATGATCATGCAGAACGTCTCGGAAAAACCTTGGGTGAAATAGCTTATGAAAAGGCGGGGATCATAAAACCAGGGGTCCCTGTTATTTGCGGTGTCCAAGATAAGGGACTTCAATCCGTTTTTCAAAAAAAGGCCGATCAAGAAAAAGCGGAGATGATATTTGTCGATTTTTCCAAGAGATTGCACAGGCACGATGACGGGATTTTCGACTATGATGAATATAAGGACTTGACCCTTTCATTATGGGGGAGTCATCAGTGTGAAAATGCCAGCCTGGCCATAGAAGCGGCGAGAACATTTTTAAAAATTCACCAAATTTCACTCGGCGAGAAAATTATTCGTGAGGGGTTAAAGAGTGTTTGTTGGCCGGGGCGGCTGGAGTGGTTGCCCCAACACAGGACCCTCCTGGATGGGGCCCACAATGTCGATGCCATCAGGGCCTTGGTTCGTTTTGTAGAGGAAAATTATGCCGGAAGTCCCTTGACGCTCCTCTTCGGGGCCATGAAAGACAAAGAGGCGGCCTCCATGCTAAAACACCTGGCCCCTTTTGCCAGCAAGATCATCGTGACGCGTCCCGGTCTGTGTTCTGACACGCGCCACATTGTGAAACGCAGTCTGGATCCGGATTTGCTCAAGGAATGTTTGTCCCATCGTGATATCAAGATTATTCCTGACAGTCAGAAGGCCTGGCAGGAGGCCCGGCATTTATTAGGGGAGGGAGAGATTATCCTGGTGACGGGATCTCTTTTTTTGGTGGGTGAGGTTAGACAATTTTTAGTCCATCCCTAGTTTGCTCAAACGCCCATGGATCTGGGCCTGACGGTACATCCACAAAAAGATCAGGGCCGAAACAATAAAATAAAAGATATTGAGAAAAAATGGCAGCAAGAGGTAGTCGAGGCTTAACGAACCCTCTTTGACGATGGTCCGCATGCCTTCAAAGATATAGGTGCTCGGCAATCCCATGGCAATGACCTGCAGCCAGGGTGGCAGGATGGAGAGGGGATAAAAAACGGCGGAGATGGGTTGGAGAAGGAAGGGGACCCCCCATATGAGGGCCTCGGCGGCGAGCCCCCAGCGCAAAATCAATGAAGAGGTGATGAGGCCCACGGACCCTCCAAACAGAAGGAGATTCAAAGACATCGGGATAAGGTAGAGCCCTTGAGTTTCGATCAGGTTAAAATTGTAGAGACCCAGGGCCAAAACGCTCAAGATGATGAGGATGATGAGGATTTTGACAAAACCATAAATAAAGGCGGCGACAATCCACTCCCAGATTCTCAAAGGAGTCACCAGGATGTTGATGATATTTTGTGTCCAGACATCCTGGACAAAGGAGAGGGCGATGGCCTGCTGGCTTCTGTAAAGGATGTCCCAAAAGATCATGGCATTGATTAAAAAGACGATGATCTTTGAGAGGGCCCCATGGGCCACCTGCTGGATATAGAGGCTAACAAATCCCCAGACCAAGAGTTCCATGACGGGCCAAAAGGCAATTTCAAAGGCACGGGGGATGCTTCTCTTGTGAAGGTAAGAGTATCTCATAAACATGGCAAAAATATGGGACCAGGACTGTTTCATTGATATTCCCCCCGAACGATTTTGATAAAGACCTGTTCTAGATTTTGTGTGGAGAATTTTTGGATGACTTCTTTGGGAGTTCCTTCCGCAAGGACCCGGCCCTGATGAATAAAGACAATACGGTCACAAAGCTGTTCGATTTCTGGCATGTTGTGTGAGGTGTAAAGAATTCCGATATTTTTTTCCTGGTTGAATTTTTTCAGTATCTTTCGGACCGTGTCGGCTATTTCAGGATCAAGGCTGGCTGTGGGTTCATCGAGCAAAAGGAGTTGCGGGTCATTCAGAAGGCATTTGCATAGATTGAGTCTTGTTTTTTCTCCAGAAGAGAGAGCGCCCGTGAGACGCTTGGTCAAATAAGATATCTCGAAAAGTTCCAAGAGATCTGAAATTTTATTTTTTGCATTGGGAACGGCATAGAGGCGTGCAAAGGTTTTTAGATTTTCCATTACAGTGAGATTGGTCGGGAGCTGGACATAGGCGGAGGAAAAATTGATATTTTGAGCAATCACATGGCGTTCTTTGAAGGGGGACATGCCGAGGACGGAGACCTCACCTGAGGTGGGGGTTAAAATGCCAAGCAGGGTATGCATCGCTGTGGTCTTGCCGGCACCATTGGGTCCCAAGAGTCCTACAATCTCCCCATTTTGGAGTGTGAGGTTGAAATGGTTCAGGGCCAGGGTTCCAGGAAACTGCTTGCACAAGTCTTTGATTTCGATAAGGGGTAAAAGTGGGGACATGGATCTAAAGGATATTTCCGATTATTTTCTTTTGGTGGTGAATCAGCTGGCGAATTCCTTGAGTGGAGATTTTAATCATTGCCGCCATTTGTTTATTTGAAAAAGGGACTTTTTCGGCAGTGCCCTGGATTTCTATAAATTTTCCCGATCCTGTCATGACGACATTCATGTCGACATCGGCACATACATCACGCTCATAATCAAGATCGAGCCACAATTTTCCACCCACGTAACCCACAGAAACGGCTGCCACATAATCATCAACGGGAATTTTATGGATCTTTTTTTCCTTCATGGCCTTTTTCATGGCCAAGATCATGGCGATAAAACCCCCTGTAATGGCGGCTGTCCGCGTTCCTCCATCGGCCTGGATGACATCGCAATCGACAATAATTGTGTTTTCACCCAGGGCATGAAGATCTGTCACGGCCCTTAGGGAGCGACCAATCAGGCGCTGAATTTCTTGAGTACGGCCGGATTGTTTTCCCCGTGTGGCCTCACGGTGGATGCGTTGTGGAGAAGAGCCCGGAAGCATGCCATATTCTGCCGTGACCCAGCCCGTCTCTTCCCCCTTTTTCCAAGAAGGGACGCCTTCTTGCCACATGGCCGTGCAGATGACGCGGGTCTTGCCAAAGGCAATCTCGCACGAACCATCCGATGTCTTAATCGTATCGGGTCTGATCTTTACGGGGCGCAGTTTTTTGGGGCTACGGGACATAGAGGAGTTCTTTATTATAATTTATTAAGGATGTCTATCATCTTAGATTCGTCCGGAGAGAGGGAAACATCGAGAGATCTTATTGAATTTTCGATGCTGGTTATCCGGCTGGCCCCCGGAATGGGAACGATACAAGGAGATTTGGAACGCAGCCAGGCCAGGATAAGGCATTCGGGAGAGGTTTTCTTGCGAGTGGCCAAAGTGGCAAGGACGGGGATCTTTTTGAGCTGATGGACACGCCGGCTTCCTCCCAGAGGGCCCCAGGAAAAAAAGGTCAGTTTTTCATCTTCACAATATTGCAAGACACCGTCTCTTTCGGGTTCACGATCCCAGAGGTTGTAGGCATTTTGAACAGAGACGATGTCTAGGACAGAACGGGCCCTCTCAATTTGACTCACGGAAAAATTTGAGACACCCACATGTTGCACAAAACCCTCTTCTACGGCCTCTTTGACGGCGGCCATTGAGTCTTCGATCCTGAATTGAGGATCGGGGGAATGATATTGCCAGAGAAAGAGGGGATTTTTTCCCCCTAGGGCCTCAAAACTCTCACGAATAGTTTTTTTTAAATATTCAGGATCGCCATTGTTTGTCCAATCTCCATGAGGGCGCAAAAGCCCCCCCTTCGTGGCGATCCTAATGGAATCTGTATTTCCAAGATAGGTGTCAAGGGCCTTGGCCAGAAGTCTTTCGTTATGATGCTTGTCGTCTTCATTGAGGCAGTAGGCATCGGCCGTATCGATGAAGGTGATGCCACAATCAAGGGCCCGGTGGATCACACGCAGGGCCTCCTCTTCAGGAGGGCGCCCTCTTAAAGAGAGGGGCATGGCACCAAGACCAATGGCTGAGATGCGGATATTTGTGGAACCCAGCTTGACGGTCTGCATGACGCCCATCTCACCACAAAGAGGGATGTATTGCAAATAGTTACGCGTCCAACCTTGCTTCGGTTTTTTCCTTGATGTAATCTGATACGCTATGACTTCCTCCTATCCCAAGGCCCCGGGTGTTTATCTCATGAAAAACTCTCAAGGGGTCGTTCTTTATGTGGGCAAGGCCAAAAATCTTAAGCACCGAATAGCGCAATATTTTTCACGCGAAGCCGAACAACGCTATCAAATCAAATTTTTAATGAGACGGGTTTCGGATATTGATGTGGTGGTGACAGATACGGAAAAAGAGGCCCTTCTCCTTGAGAACACCCTCATTAAGAAACACAAGCCGCGCTATAACATTCAATTGCGCGATGACAAAAGTTATCTTAGCTTAAAATTATCCATTCAGGACAAGTTTCCACGACTCACTATCACACGATCCATCAAGAAAGATGGAAGTCAGTATTTTGGGCCCTATGCCTCTGCAACGGCCTGTAGGGATGTTTTGGATTTTATTGAACATAATTTTTGTTTACGGACTTGTTCTGACAGAGAATTGCAAAATCGTGCACGACCCTGCTTGCAGTATCAAATACAGCGCTGTGATGCGCCCTGCGTCGGACTCATAGATTCCGATCAATATCGAGATATTGTTGAGGAGGTAAAACTTTTTTTGTCAGGGAAGAATAAAGAGCTGCAAAAGATTTTGATGCAGAAGATGGAGGCGCTTTCAACAGCAGAAGAATTCGAAAAAGCGGCTCACTACAGAGATTTGCTCGGTAAAATAGAGCAGACTTTGGAAAAACAAAGGGTGGTAAAACATCACGGTCAAGATCGGGATTTTATTGTCCTCTATCATAACGGGCAAAAAGGTATTGTGAGTGTGATGACGATGAGAAACGGCAATATTGTCGGGACATGTCATTATTACCTTCAGGGTTACCTGAAGGAAGTTTTTGACGCAAATGAAGTCCTCGAGCAATTCTTGTTACAATATTATGCGGAAGAAAGAGATATTCCCAAAAACATCTCCCTCAATATTTCCTTGGCCTCCTTAAAATTGATAACTGAATGTCTCATGGAGAAAAAAGGGGAGGGTGTTTTCTTGGATGTGCCCCGACGAGGGGATCGTTTTAGGATGATCCAGTTGGTTTTGAAGAATGCAGAATTGGAATGGCGTCGTCGTTTAAAAAAGGATGTTGAAGAAGAGGAGATTTTAGCTGAATTACAAAAAAAGATTGGATTAAAAAACTTGCCGCGACGGATGGAGTGTTTTGATATTTCAAATATTCAAGGGAAAAGCGCAGTGGGTTCTTCTGTGCTTTTTGTGGATGGGAAACCCTCGAAAAGCGGGTATCGCCACTATCGTATTCGCGGGTGTGATGGGCACCAGCACCTTCACGGAGCTCAGGTACGCTTAAAGCGCCGGAGGCGCGTTGCGAGGTGCGAGGGGTCTAATGATTTTTTGATGATGCGAGAGGTGTTGATGCGACGGTTTGCTTCTAAGAAAGAAGAGACTAAAAAATCAGTTTTAGAATTTCCGGACTTGCTTGTAGTGGATGGGGGCAAGGGTCAGTTGGCACAGGCCGTAAGGATTTTCGAAGAATTTGGTCTTCAAAAGATAGATATGATTGGTTTGGCGAAGAAGGCGGAGGGAGAAAAACAAGACAAGATTTTTATACCGGGAAGAAAAAATGCCATTGTGTTGCCCCCCAAGTCGTTGTCATTGCGATTGTTGATGCAGATTCGTGATGAGGCCCATCGCTTCGCCGTTTCCTATCATCGTAAACTGCACAATCAGAGACTACAACATTCTCAGTTGGATCAAATAAAGGGGATCAGTCAGGTGAGGCGCAATGCCCTTCTGAGGTATTTTGGGAGTCTGGACAAAATCCGTGAAGCGAGTCTAGAAGATCTGTTGAAAGTGCCTCATCTGCAAAGAAGTATTGCGGAAAGGCTCTATCATCAGTTACACTCATGATTGATGTCTTCTATTCTCAGATTTTTCGTCCTGCTGATCCTTTTTTTCATATCCCAACAAGGTCTGGCGGATTCGCCCCCCCTGCAATGGGCGCCAGCGGCAGAGCGCTGGCACCCTGGAGCACCACAGGTGCGATGGGCGCCTCTGGAGGAATATCAGGCCATTGAGAGAGATTTCTTTCTTTTGCAATTTGATCACGCCCGTTCCCAGTTGAATAAAGTGAAGAGTGAATATCCCCACGATCCCTCGCCGATTTTTTTCGAATCATCCTTGATGGGGTGGGAGTGCCAGATCACACAATGTTCTCCGGAAAAAAGGATGAGAATCTTGACATTGTTAGAAGAGGGAGTGGAGCTGGTTCAGACTTTGCACAAGTCCTACAAATCAGATCCTCGTCTTCTGACGTTATCCGGATATCTTTATATGCGTTTGGCCAATGTTTATGGGGATATTCATCAATGGTTTAAGTCGGTTCGTGCCGCAAAACGGGGGCGATATTATCTGGAACAGGCTATTTGGAAGGACAATAAAGAAGATTCTCCTTATCTCCCTTTGGGGGCCTTTTATTATTTTGCGGACAATCTTCCCTGGTATGGAAAATCCGTCGGATTTTTCTTGGGGCTTAATGGAGATCGTCAAAAGGGACTTGAAATGATGAAACGAACCGCCTCGTCTTCGGGGGTCTTTCAAAATGATGCCTTGTTTTTTCTGTCTGTGATCTATCTCTCCTTTGAAAAAGAGTACAATGAGGCCTGGAAGTACAATGAAGAATTGAGAAAACGATTTCCCAAACATCCTCAATTTCTCCTGGATCAGGCCTTTCTTTCTTTTAAATTGGGCAGACGTGAAATGGCCCTTAGGCTTTATGATGAGCTCATTTTATATTGTCACACCCAAAAGGAGATGCCCTGCCATCCTCATTATTTATTTCGTTCATGGTTGGGATTGGGTGAAATCGAGATGGAACGAGGGGAGTGGCAAAAGGCCCTCAACCTGTTCGAAAAAGCGACTCCTTATAGAAAGATCACATTTTATGAGCCTGTGGCTCGCTGGCATTACTTGCGGGGGGAGTGTTATCGTCATTTGGGCAGGGACTCGGAGGCCCTCAAGGCCTATGAGGAGGCCCTTGTTTTAGAGGAATATATTCCTTCACAGGCCGAGTTGATCCATTATCACATTGAGAAATGGCGGTCAAAAAATTGACGTTTGACGGATGATTTTCTGGCGTTTTTTGCAACGCAACGCGACAAGATCCCCTCCCGGAGATGAAAAAATCAAATTATAAATCAATGGGTTGCTGTTAATGCGCGGATGCCTCCTCATTTGGTATCCAGATTGCAATCTCCTAGAAGAGGAGGTGCAACATGGACCAATTGCAGGGACGCGGAGAGCTGATTTTTCAGATGTTGTCCGATGCCATGAATAGCACCATGATGGGGGACAGCGATGCGCCGATGGTGTTGAGTTGTGGCGGCATCTATTTGGGTCACCATCCCAATCTTCCAACCAATCTTCGTGGATGGCACCAGATGCTTACTCTTCCTCATCACCACCAGACATTTGCCATTCGTTTGAGACGTCCTACGCCGCTGAAACTCTTTCAGCAGGTCTTGCAAAAAGAATCACTCAATTGACGAATAGTGTTGTTAGGCTTTAAAGATAGCTGAGCCAGTTTTTATATTTGGCGGTTTTCCCTTTAACGATATCAAAGAATATTTTTTGAATTTGTTGCGTGATGGGACCGGGCCTGCCCTTGCCGATGGTCCTGTCGTCGACTTCACGAATGGGGGTGATTTCGGCGGCTGTTCCTGTGAGAAAGACTTCATCCGCCAAATAAAGCTCGTCACGGGTAAATTTTTCCTCGGTGATATCTATTTTTTGATCCCTCAAGATAGTGGCAACGGAGGCGGCCGTAATGCCGTTTAAAATGGAGGCCCCGCTGGGAGTCGTCTTGGCCTTGCCATCGTGGACGATGAAGACATTTTCTCCGGTCGCTTCGGCCACATAACCCTCCGTATCGAGAAAAATGGCCTCGTTATAACCCGCGGCCAGGGCCTCGCGTTTGGCGAGGATAGAATTTAAATATGTGGCGCAGGCCTTGGCCTTGTTCATGGTGGTATTGACATGATGGCGACTGAACGAAGAGATTTTTGCGCGGATTCCCTTGGCAAGCCCCTCTTCTCCTAAATAGGTTCCCCAGGGCCAGGCGGCGATGGAAACGCGAATGGGATTATCAACGGCAAAAAGGCCCATCTCGCCATCCCCGATAAAGACGAGGGGTCGGATATAACCATGGGCCAGGTTATTGACCCGCATGACCTCTTTGCAGGTTTCGAGGATCACCTTCTTATCAAAAGGAATTGTCATGCCCAGGATATGGGCGGAATTGTAGAGACGATTGATATGTTCTTCGAGACGAAAAATTGCCGATTTTCCACCCTCGCATTCATAACAGCGAATCCCCTCAAAAACCCCCATGCTATAATGCAGGGTATGGGTCAGGACGTGGACCTGTGCCTTGTCCCAATCGACAAACTTTCCATCCATCCATATCTTTTTTGTTTTGATCACAATGGATTCCTAAATTTTTTTATCAAAAATTCTCTGAATATTTTCCTTAAATGGCGCCCTGACCACCCCTTTTTCAGTCACGATAGCCGTGATCAACTCTGCAGGGGTGACATCAAAGGCGGGATTACTTACTTTAATATCTCCCGGAGACACTTGTTGTCTACCGAAATTTATGACCTCCTCGATAGGGCGTTCTTCAATGGGGATGGCAGGACCATCGGGAGTTTTGATGTCGATGGTGGAGAGTGGGGCGGCGACGTAAAAAGGGATGTCGTGTCGATGGGCCAATACGGCGACCATGTAGGTTCCGATCTTGTTGGCGACATCACCATTGGCCGCGATACGATCAGCCCCCACAACAACGCAACTGATACCGCCTTTTTTCATAAAAAAACCGGCCATATTATCCGTGATCAGACGGACGGGGACATGATTCTTTTTCAGTTCCCACGCCGTGAGTCGGGCCCCTTGAAGAAAGGGACGCGTTTCATCGGCGAAGACCTCTACGATTTTACCCTGCTCATGGGCGGTGTAGATAATCCCCAGGGCCGTACCGTATCCCCCCGTGGCGAGGGCCCCGGCATTGCAATGGGTGAGGACGGTAGCGCGAGGAGGGAGGAGTTCGGCGCCCCATTTTCCTATCTGTCGATTGGTGGCGATGTCCTCTTCGAGAATCGTCGCGGCCTCCATTTTAAGCCTTTGCTGGATTTCGGAAAGGGGGAGGTGACGATTTTTTTGACAAAAACGCTTCATTCTCTCGGTCGCCCATTTCAGATTGACGGCCGTGGGGCGTGTGGCATCGAGGACATCGCAGATTTTTTCGATCTTTTCAAAAAAATCAGTGAAATTTTTGGCGTCAATCCCCAAGGCTCCCAGCGCCACGCCCATGGCCGCTGTAACTCCAATGGCAGGCGCCCCGCGGACCACCATATTTTTTATGGCGCTGGCGATTTGCTGGTAATCTTCACAGACGACATAGCTTTCTTCCAAAGGCAATTTTCTTTGGTCGATGAGATGGACCTTGTCATTTTTCCATTCGATGGTTTTGAAAGATTGGAACATTACGTTTCCTTTATTTCAATTTTTTCGCAATAAGTTCATTCAATAACTTTGGATTGGCCTTCCCCTTACTTGCCTTCATGATCTGACCCACAAAAAAACCCATCAATTTTCCGTCACCTTTTTTTAGCCTCTCAAATTCATCCGGGTGATTTTTGAGGACCTCATTAATGAGGAGCTCCAAGGAATCTGTGTCGGATACCTGGGCGAGGCCAAGATCCTGGACGATTTTTTCAGGGTCTTCTCCACTCTCCATCATTTTTGAAAAGACCTCTTTGCCGGCATTGGTGCTGATCGTCCCCTGGTTGATGATTTGAAGAAGTTTTGTGAAAAGTTTGGTGTCTATTTTTGATTGATGGATTTCGATATCCCTGTTTTTGAGCTCCCTTAAAAGCTCCGTCATGATCCAGTTGCTGATTTTTTTCGGTTCGTTATAAAGGCGGACGCAGGCCTCAAAAAAATCGGCCAGCGATTGGCTCTGGATCAGCAAGGAGGCATCGTATTCGGGGAGCTTGTATTGATTCATAAAACGGGTTTGTTTGACCGCAGGCAGTTCTGGCAGACAGCCCCTGATCTTGTTGATCCATTCATCATCCACGATGAGGGGAAGAAGGTCGGGATCGGGAAAGTAGCGATAATCATGGGCCTCTTCCTTGCCGCGCATAGATTCTGTTATGTTTTTTTCACTATTCCAGAGTCTTGTTTCTTGAATGACCTTTTGACCCTCCCGAATCCGGGTGATTTGCCGATTGATTTCATAGGTCAGGGCCTTTTCGATATTTTTAAAGGAATTGATGTTTTTGAGCTCGGCCCGGGTGCCTAACTCCTTTTGATGAATGGGACGCACCGAGATGTTGGCGTCACAACGAAGACTGCCTTCTTCCAGGTTCCCATCATTGATCTCCAGATAGACCAGGATGGCACGGAGGGTCTTTAAGTAGATAACGGCCTCTTCGGTCGATTCCATGTCGGGTTTGGAGACGATTTCAATCAAGGGAACACAGGCCCGGTTCAAGTCGACCCACGTGGCATTGGTGGCCCGTGTCTCGGGATGTTCGTGGAGGGATTTTCCGGCATCTTCTTCCATGTGGATGCGTTCAAGGCCGATCTTTTTGTGACCTTTTGAGGTGACGATATCGACATGACCGCCTAAGATGAGGGGAAGCTCGTATTGAGAAATCTGATAACCCTTGGGCAGATCGGGGTAGAAATAATTTTTTCGCGCAAAGACACTTTTGTGGGCAATGCGACCATGGGTGGCCAGACCCGCCTTGATGGCAAACTCGACAGCCTGCCTGTTGAGGACCGGAAGGGCCCCTGGAAGGCCCAAACAAACGGGGCAGGTATTGTCATTGGGCGGTTTCCCAAAGGTCGTGGGGCAGCCACAAAAAAGTTTTGTCTTGGTGAGAAGTTGGGCATGGACCTCCAGTCCTATTGTGGGAATAAAATCCGTCATAGTGGGGGCCTCTTCGTGTGCCAGTCCGTGGCTTGTTCGAAGGCAAAGCCCGCCTGAAGGATTTTTTCCTCTCCAAAATGAGGTCCGATGATCTGCAGGCCGATCGGGAGACCTTTCGAGGAGAGGCCGCAGGGGAGGACCATTCCCGGCAGGCCCGCAAGGTTGACATTGATCGTAAAAATATCCGACAGATACATCTGTAAGGGATCGCTGGTTTTTTCTCCGATCTTAAAGGCTGGTGTGGGGGAACAGGGGGTGATGAGGACATCGAAGGTCTTGAAGGCCTTTTCAAAATCCTTCCGAATCAGTGTCCTCACCTTTTGGGCCTTGAGATAATAGGCATCATAGTAACCGGCGGACAGGACGTAGGTTCCCAGCATGATGCGGCGCTTGACTTCATTGCCAAAACCCTCGGTCCTGGTTTTTTTGTAGGTCTCAATCAGGTCTTTGGATTGTTGGTTGCGGTAGCCGTAGCGCACACCGTCATATCGGGAGAGATTGGAGCTCGCCTCGGCAGGGGCAATGATGTAGTAGGTGGCAACGGCGTATTCAGTATGGGGCAGGGAGACGGGTTCGCAGTGGGCCCCCAGTTTTTTGTAGGTCTCAATGGCTGTCTTGACGGCGTGAGTGACTTCTGGATCCATTCCCTCGACAAAATATTCCTCCGGGATCCCGATTTTTAACCCCTTGATAGTGGGATTGAGGGCCTTGTTGTAGTCGGGGACGGGGAGGTTTAAGGAAGTGGAGTCTTTCGGATCCCATCCGGCAATGGCCTGGAGGATGAGGGCACAGTCCGTGACGTCTTTGGCAATGGGCCCCACCTGATCCAGTGAAGAGGCGAAGGCAATCACACCATAACGGCTTACACGGCCATAGGTGGGTTTGAGGCCGACGATACCGCAATGGCTTGCCGGTTGTCGGATGGAACCGCCCGTATCCGTTCCCAGGGCAGCGATGCACTCTCCGGCGGCCACGGCCGTGGCACTGCCACCACTGGATCCTCCGGGGATGTAGTCGAGGTTCCATGGATTGCGGGTGGGTCCATAGACAGAGGTCTCGGTGGAGGATCCCATCGCAAACTCGTCCATGTTGAGTTTTCCGGTCAGGACGATATTGTGTTCAAAAAGTTTTGAGGCGCTGGTGGCCGAATACGGCGGGATATAGCCTTCCAGGATCCTTGAGGCACAGGTTGTGGGCCTGCCCTTCGTCAGAAAGATGTCTTTGAGTCCCATGGGAATGCCCGTGAGGGGAGAAAAATCCTTTTTTGTTTGAATGATCTTATCAGCCGCCTTGGCGGCCTCCAGGGCATGATCCCGACAAAGATGGACGTAAGAATGGAGCTTGTCTTCAACAGATTCGATTCTTTTAAAGACATCCTCGGTGATTTCGGTTGCAGTGATCTCTTTCTTTTTTAATTTTTTGTGGAGCTCATGAATGGTCTGGGCATGAAGACTCATCCGATAACCTTTGGCACCTTGAAATAGTCCCCCTCACGATGGGGGGCATTGATGAGGGAGGATTCCTTGGAGATTTCCTGTTTTACTTCATCCTTGCGAAAGGGAGTCGGGACCTCCATGGCGTGGGCCGTGGGTTCGATCCCTTCGGTATTCAATTGATTGAGTTTTTCGATATAGGTCAAGATCGAGCTCAGCTGGGACGAAAAGACCTCGACTTCACCCTCTTTGAGTTCTAATCGGGCCAGATGGGCGATCTTTTGGACCTCTTCAGGCGACAATTTCATGACATTGATCCTTAATCCTTAAACAGGCTCCCCAGGGCCTGTAAAAATCCCGATTCTTCGCTAGTGATTTTTTCGACTTCCCCATTATCAAAAAACAGGCCATGACAGGAATAGCATTTGTCCACGGTGACTCCCCGATAGGGGATGGCGTGGAGTTCCATACCGCATTTGGGACAGCGCATCCAGTGGAGTTCTTTTAATTTCTTTTTTTCTTCTTCGGAAAGCAGTTCTTGTTTTTTTTGGGCCAATTTTTTGAGCTTTTCACTCTCCACACGGGTAAAATACTCGCCTTCGGGAGAAGGTGATTTTCCTTTCAGTGGCATGGCACGCTCCTTTTGATCATTTGTTTACAGACGTGGGTTTCTAACACAAAGATTGGATGAGGGTCAAGGGAGTAGAAGGTTAAGGAGCGATGGAGTCTACGAAGACGCCCGGTGGGGAACAGGAGATATATTTTTCTTCTTCGGTGTTGGTCGTCAGTCGCGTTAAATTGGAACCATCACCATTCATGACATAGATCTCAGATTGTGTGTTATGTAAATTTGATAAAAACAGGATGCGTCCATCGGGGCACCATGTCCCCGCAGCGTAATTCTTGTCGGCTTGATAGGTGCCGGGGGTGGGATAGGCCATAAGATCGCCGGGGAGTCCGGATATTTTTAGGCTGAGTCGATCGGGAAAAGTGACCCATTTTGTATAGAGCACCTTGGTTCCATCAGGGGAAAAGCTGGGGACAAGCTCATGGTCACTGGAGGTTGTCGTGAGACGGACGGGAGGGCCGACCAGGGCACCGCTTGTAGGATTGATATTTTGAATAAAGATCTTAAACATCGTTTGGGGAGGAGATCCTACTGAAACAGCAGAGGCATAGGCGATTTTGTCGCCGGTTGGAGACCACGTAGAATAGGCAAATAAAGCGGAGTCTGTTGTGGTGTTGGTTGTGATCTTGGTTAATACTCCGGTATTGATATCCAAGATATATAAATTTGGCTTGCTGTCATATTCAAAGATATGGGCTTCCGGATCGCTGTTATAGCCACCGGCCCGGATCAGGAGTTTTTGCCCGTCGGGACTAAAGGACATCCCTGCGATGTCTGTTAAGTGATTAATATTTTCCAGTTCATCCTCTCCATGACCCGAGGGATCAGTGAGGGGCAGGGTATAGATCCAGCCTTCATGCATATAGTGTGCCCCGGCCAAATAGACCAAGTCCTCGCCATTGGGGCTTAAGAGGGGATAAGAATATTCAAAGTCGGTCCTCAAACCGTCAAGATCACCATCTTCGTCGATGTCTACTTCGACCATGGCTGACGATGTGTTGTTTGTCATATTGCGGGTCTCAAGGGTGGTTAAAGAAGTGCGATAAATATTGCTGACCCCACCAATTTCTTTGGAATAATAAACAAACTGATCCGCAGGGGGCTGGCAGGCATCACCGAAATCGGCATTGTCATCCGTGTCGGCCTGATCGGCATTGGAAACATCGGGACAATTGTCACAAGAATTTCCAACACCATCCCCATCCGTGTCATCGTTGCTGAGCGCGGAGAATTCAGGACAGTTGTCATTGGCATCCGTCCACCCATCAGAATCGCTATCCTCACAGGCATCGCCCAACTGGGCGCTCCCATGATCGTTGGCCTGATCGGCATTGGCGACATCGATACAATTGTCTTCACTGTCGATCACGCCGTCCCCGTCGGAATCCGGGGGAGGTGGGGTCTCACCCCCGGTGGGATCGGTCGTTCCACCGGTTTTTTGGTCACAGACATCTCCCGCACCATTCCCGTCCTTGTCTTCCTGCATGGGGTTGACCTTGTTGGGACAGTTGTCGGTCTCATCGGGGATGCCGTCGTTGTCATCGTCCTTGTCTTCATCGTCGACGACACCGTCCTTGTCGCTATCCACGGTGGACTTCCCTTCCTCGTTAACCTCCCCGGCATCTTTTTTTGAGCATCCCCCTGTGGTCGTTCCGTCGCTATTCTTTTTGACACAGCCGCCGGGGCCGGTGAGGGAGAAGAGGAGGATGAAGAAGGCCAGTCCCAGGCGAATCAAGGCCTTTTGGTCTTTCAGGAGGCCGAAGAATTTAAAGGTTTTTATCATGGTTGGTTTGGGGGTTAGGGATTGACGTGTAGAGACGTTGGAGCACAGAAGGGATAGGTGTCTTCGTGGGTATTATTTGTGAGGCGTACAATATTGGTCCCATCACCATTTATGATATAGATTTCCTTATTGCCATCCCGGTCTGAAACGAAAACGATTCGACCATCCGGACACCAAGAGGCCATAATGTCATTATAATTACCCTGGGGAAGGGCCGGTTGGGCCAGAAGGCTAGGGGGCGTGCTGCGCAATTTCAGATGCTTTTTGGGATCAGCATCCGTTTTTGATGAATAGACCACCTTGGAACCGTCTGGGGCAAATCTGGGGAAGGACTCATCAGCGAGCACATTAGTCAGTTTGACCAGATTTTCTCCACCTGGCAGAATTTGTAGATTGCTATTGAGCGATTGGATAAATATTTTTTCATAGGTATCGGCACCTATGGATGTTTTTTTAATATAGAGCAATTTATTGGCGGTGGATGACAAATCCGCATTGAAAAAGCCTCCATGTTCCGTGAAATCTTGATTGTTATTGGTCCATTGATCAAATGTCTGATTTTCAAGATTAATAAAATATAAATTGGGAACCAATTCATCAGCCGGATCGTCTGGAGTAGAATACCCATTGGCACTCGTCGCGAGCTTGTTCTCGTCAGGGGTAAACATGATCGAGGTCGTATAGAAGAGGGGAGGGGTTAGAGGAAATGTCGTATCATTATTTCCAAAAGGATCAGTGACAGACAATTCATAACCTGCCAGCAGCAGGAGCACCGTTGTTTGTTTTAAAAAGGCAAGTTTGGTCCCTGAGGCATTGAGTTTTGGAGACCTAAAATCAATATGTTGTCCCCACGCGTCTTCTGAATCAGCCTCTTCATTGTGGGTAATCTGTTGTTCGATCACGGGTTTGTCAAGATCGATAGACAGTCTGTAAATATTGCTGATATCTTCCCGTTTGGAGACGTAGTAGATAAAGTGGCGTGCCTCGGGCTGACAGACATCGCCGTATTCATCGCCATCCGCATTGGCCTGATCAGGATTCACGACCGTCGGGCAGTTGTCGCAGGCATTTCCCAGACCATCCCCGTCGGTGTCCTCGTTGTTGAGGGCGGCCAGTTCGGGACAGTTATCATTGGCATCCACCCACCCGTCGTTGTCGCTGTCTTCACAGGCATCCCCCAGCTGGAGATTGCCGTAGTTGTTGGCCTGATTGGCATTGGCGACATCGATGCAGTTGTCTTCGCTGTCGATCACGCCGTCCCCGTCGGAATCCGGGGGAGGTGGGGTCTCACCCCCGGTGG